>Ga0335075_10019371_pt1 | contig 10063 bp, 8 predicted proteins | sample Lox_Sample_24_FD_206723 | JGI IMG/M metagenome (GOLD analysis project Ga0335075, IMG submission 206723) | Soil microbial communities from Loxahatchee National Wildlife Refuge, Florida, United States - Lox_Sample_2.4 | ecosystem: Environmental > Terrestrial > Soil > Wetlands | place: USA: Florida...
GCCGACCCACACCTCGCATGAATCGGGCGTCACGTGCACCGTGCAGTTCATGGGTTCCATGGTCGCGTGAGCGAGAAATGGCAGCTCGAATTGCGCTTCGTGCCGGTCGGCCCCCGCGAACGCCTTGTCAAAATCGCCGACATTGCGAGCCACGATTCCGGGCCGCTCACTCGCCGCGCGCAGCCGCTCCCGGATCAGCGCGCTGTCCACCGTCGCATTCGGCCCGTCGTCCCAGGTGATGTCGAGCGCCGCGAGCCCCTGTTTTGCAGCCCAGAAGTGGTCGCCCACCACCGCGACCAGATCGTCGAGGACGACCACCTGACGCACTCCCGGTATCTGCTGCGCCGGGCTGGGGTCCACATGAGCGACCTTGCCGCCAAAGACCGGACAGGCAGCCAGGGTCGCGAACTTCACTCCGGGCGGCATCATGTCGATGCCGAACTGGGCCTTGCCGTTGACCTTGTCAGGCGTGTCGAGCCTCTTCATCGGCCGCCCGATGAGCTTGAACTCGGCCGGCGACTTCAAGCGCGGATTCTGCGGTGGTGTCTCTCGCGCCGCCGCATCGACCAGCGCGCCGTAGGAGGACTTGCGCTTGCTCGGCAGGTGGATGACCTCCCCGTTCTCCGCAGTGCACGCTGCCGGATCGACCCGCCACCGGTGGGCCGCGGCGGCAACCAGCATCGCGCGCGAGGCTGCGGCGGCCCGGCGCAGTGGGAGCCAGAAGGCACGCACGGAGTTGGAATTGCCGGTCGCTTGCACGCCGAATACGGGGTTCGCGTAGAGCGCGTTATCCGGCGGCGCGGCTTGCACGGACACTGAATCCCACGCCGCATCGAGCTCTTCCGCAAGCATCATGGCATGGGCCGTGTAAATGCCCTGCCCCATCTCCACCTGCGGCATGATGAGTGTGATCTTGCCCACGCGGTCGATACGGATGAAGGCATTCGGGGCGAAGGGCGAGCCCGACGCCCTTGCAGACCCGTCGCCGGCAGGGACGTGAAAGGCGAACAGGAATACGCCTGCCCCAGCCGCTTTGAGCACGGCGCGACGCCCCGGGTCTGGCGGGGCCGTCTCGGACTGGATCGCGTCTGACTCGAGAAGTGTGGGCATCGCGGGCCTACTCGTAGCTGGCGGCGCGCTTGATGGCGGCGCGGATCCTGACGTAAGTCCCACAGCGGCAGATGTTTCCCGCCATGGCCGCATCGATATCCGAATCATCGGGGTTGGGAGTCCCGGCCAGCAGAGCAGCCGCGGACATGATCTGGCCGGATTGGCAATAGCCGCATTGCACTACTTCGAGCTCCAGCCACGCCTTCTGGATTCGCGCACCGGCCGGCGTCGTGCCGACGGCCTCGACCGTGGTGATGGCGCGATCACCCACCGAGCCGACGGCCAGCTGACACGACCGGACCGGTTGCCCGTCGAGGTGCACGGTGCAGGCACCGCACTGCGCGATGCCGCAGCCGTATTTCGTGCCCGTCATACCGAGAAGGTCACGAAGCACCCAGAGCAGCGGCATATCACCTGGGGCGTCCACGGTGCGCTCGAGGCCATTGATATGGAGCGTAACCATTATCCTCCCACTCCCATTGCCGGATGCCTCCGGTCATTTAGTAGCAGCTCTCAGCCCGCGGATATTGTCTCTCCCTGCTGTAACTTGCACCAGCCTCGCGGCGGCCGCCGTGTCCCGCCAATGACACAGTCGCCCCCGGGAACCGTAGCGGTTGCGCGACGATGGGCAGCCGTACGGCCCCGCGCCCGGGTGTAGACTGGCGTGCGACCCCTGCGGGAGGTGCCATGACCACGCGCTGCCATCATTTGGACTTCGTTCGCACCGACCAGGCGCACAGCCGCGGCTGCGAGGAATGTCTCAGACTGGGCGATGCCTGGGTGCACCTGCGCCTGTGCAGGACCTGCGGCCACGTCGGCTGCTGCGACGATTCCAAAAACCGCCATGCCACCAAGCACTTCCACGCCACGCACCATCCCATCATGAGCTCGCTCGAGCCGGGCGAGGACTGGAGCTGGTGCTACGTGGACGAGGTCGTCTTGCAACTCGATTGACCCGGAGATCAGCATGGCCATGGACCTACTCGAAAAGCGGCGTGAACAGATGTTCCCCAAGCTCACGCCGCCGCAGCTCGCACGATTCGCTGCGCACTGCACGCGCCGCGAAACTGCAGCCGGCGAAGTTTTGCTGAACGTCGGGCAGAGGCCGGGCTGCCTGTTCATCGTCACCGCCGGCACCGTCGAAGCGCGGGTGCCGACTTCGGACGCGCATACCGCCTCGTGCGGCTACAAGCTGTTGAACGTGCTCAGGGCCGGCGACTTCACCGGGGAGATGAGCACACTGCGCGGCACGCCGGCACTTGCGCAGCTGCGCGTCGGCGAGCCGGGCGCGGTCCTGCAAGTCGGGCTGGACGAAGTGCGACGTCTGGTGCAGAACGACGCCGAGCTGAGCGAGCTGATGATGCGCGCCTTCATCCTGCGACGCATGGGCATCGTGCAGTCCGGCTCCGGCGATGTCACGGTGCTCGGATCGAGTCACGCCGGCAACACGCTCCGCATCCGCGAATTCCTGACGCGCAACGCGCGCCCCTACGTCGACATCGACATCGATCACGATCCCGACGCGCAGGCACTGCTCGAGCGCTTTCACGTTCAGGCGCAGGATCTCCCGGTGCTCGTGTGCCGCGGCAAAGTGCTCAGGAATCCCGACAACGCCACCCTCGCCGACTGCCTCGGCATCAACGGCCAGCCCGACGACAGCGGCGTGCACGATCTGATCATCATCGGCGCCGGCCCTGCCGGCCTCGCGGCTGCCGTGTACGCGGCCTCCGAGGGGTTGGACGTGCGCATCGTCGACAGCTTCGCGCCCGGCGGGCAGGCCGGCACCAGCTCACGCATCGAGAACTATCTGGGCTTCCCCACCGGCATTTCCGGCGCCGCGCTCGCCGGCCGCGCCCTCTCGCAAGCGCAAAAGTTCGGCGCGCAGCTCAGCGTCGCCTGGCAGGCGGAGCGGCTGCATTGCGACGACTGGCCCTACGAAGTGGAAATGTCTGACGGCAAGCGGTTGCGGGGCCGCGCCATCGTCATCGCCAGCGGCGCGCGATACCGTATGCTCGAGGTCGCCAACGTATGCCGCTTCTTCGGCAGCGGCGTCTACTACGCTGCCACACATCTGGAAGCGCGGCTATGCGACGGCGAGGACGTGGCCATCGTCGGCGGCGGCAACTCGGCCGGACAGGCCGCGGTGTTTCTCGCGGGTTCGTGCCGCCACGTGCACGTGCTGGTACGATCCGCAGGCCTGGCCGAGAGTATGTCGGCATACTTGATCCGCCGCATCGAAGACTGCCACAACATCACCCTGCACACGCGCACGCAGATCACGGCACTCTCCGGCCTCAAGCGGCTGGAGCGGGTAGCGTGGGCGACGGGCGGCGGCGCGCCGGATTCGCGCAACCTGCGCCACGTCTTCCTGATGACGGGCGCATCGCCCAATACGGGCTGGCTCGCGGGCTGCGTGGCCCTGGACAACCGGGGATTCGTCAAAACCGGTCCTGATCTAACGCGCGAGGAGCTCGCGAGCTGGCGCCTGACGCGCCCACCCTACCTGCTCGAGACCAGCATACCCGGGGTATTCGCCGCCGGTGACGTGCGTGCCGACAGCGTCAAGCGCATCGCCTCGGCCGTCGGCGAAGGCTCGATCACAGTGCAGTTCGTCCATCGGGCATTGCGTGATCTGGCGGTAACTCCGCCCCAAGCCGTCGCAGCCGCGTAAGCACACCCTACCGGCATCCGCCGCCCGTGAGTCGACATGTGGGCTCGAGCTACGCGGGTGCGCGGCCTTCCGGAGATCCCCGCCGGAGGACGTCCGGCAATGCCTCTCCCTGCTCCGTAAACGACAATGATACGGAGTTGAGGCAATGACGCTCGCCGGTCGGCGGCGGGCCGTCCGGGAAAACATGTCCGAGATGACTCCCGCAGCGTGCACAGACCTCTTCCACGCGGACCATTCCAAAGCTGGTGTCGCGCCGCCGCCGGATGTGCGCCCCGTCATAGGGCTCGAAAAAGCTCGGCCAACCCGTACCGGAGTCGAATTTCGCGCTCGAACGGAAGAGAGGCAAACCGCAAAAGCGGCACGTGTAGATACCATTCTCGTGGTTGTCGAGAAACACGCCACAGAAGGCGGCCTCGGTGCCGTGCTCGAGTAGTACGTCGCGTTCCTCCGCGGTGAGGCCGGCAATGATCGCCTCGCGCTGCGCCGAACTTGGTGGCGTCAGGTCGAATTCCGTCATGATGGTTCTCTGAGTGTAGTGAAAACAGACGTCGGAGGCCAGCGCTGCGACAGACCCCCTGTCCCTGCGCGACTGCCATACGTACTTATCGCATTCCGGCTGCGTGTGCTACTGATCCCCGCCCCGGCGGACATGACCTAAACTGTTGCTTCTTCAAACAGAATGCCGCGGCTTCCTTCACATCGGGGGCCGGCGCGCGGCCGTGATGCGGAGGTGAGTGCCTATGATCAACGGGACGGTCGTCGATCTCTCGCGCATGCAGTTCGCGGCCACGGCGCTGTATCACTTCCTGTTCGTGCCGCTGACTCTGGGTCTGAGCTTCCTGCTCGCCGCCATGGAGACAGTCTACGTCACCACCGGCAAACCGATCTACAAGCGCATGGTGCAGTTCTGGGGCAAGTTGTTCATGATCAACTTCGCGCTGGGTGTGGCCACCGGGCTCACCATGGAGTTCCAGTTCGGGACCAATTGGTCGTTCTACTCCAGCTTCGTCGGCGACATATTCGGCGCGCCGCTCGCCATCGAGGGTCTGATGGCGTTCTTCATGGAATCGACCTTCGTCGGCCTCATGGTGTTCGGCTGGGAGCGCCTCACCAAGGGCCAGCACCTGGCGGTCACCTGGCTGGTGGCTTTCGGCTCGAATCTCTCGGCGCTCTGGATCCTGGTCGCCAACGGCTTCATGCAGGATCCCGTTGGCGCGACCTTCGACCCGCACACCCTGCGCATGCAGTTGACCAGCTTCCAGGACCTGATCTTCAGTCCCGACGCGCAGTCGAAATTCGTGCACACGAGCATCGCCGGCTATGTCACCGCGGCAATCTTCGTCGCCGGCATCAGCGCGCTCTACATGTTGCGCAATCGCCACGTCGCCCTCGCCAAGCGCTCGTTCCGCATGGCGGCGTTGTTCGGTGTGCTGGCCACGATCGGTGTGATCACGCTCGGTGATGCCCTCGGGTTCGTCGCCGCACGGGTGCAGCCCACCAAGCTCGCGGCCATGGAAGGGCTGTGGACGTCGCAGGCGGCGCCGATGGCCTTCAACCTCATCGCCTTCCCCGATCAGGCGAGACAGGAGAATTCGGGCGAGCTGCAGGTACCGGGTCTGCTGTCGCTGCTGGTGACGCACTCGCTGAGCGGTACGGTTCCGGCCATCGATGCGCTCGAGCAGCAGGCGCAGCGGAAGATCGAGAACGGCATCCCGGCGGTGCAGGCGCTGCAGATACTCTCGAGGGATCCGGCCAACGCGAATGCGCTGGCGCAATTCACCGCACATCGGAGTGATCTCGGCTACGGGTTTCTGGTGCAGCGCTACGCGCCCGATCTGAGCAAGGTCACCCCGGCGCAGGTGCATCAGGCGGCGCTCGACTCCATTCCTCCGGTGGCGGCGGTGTTTTGGTCGTTCCGCCTCATGGTGGGCTGCGGCCTGCTGATGCTGGCGTTCTTCGTGCTTGCAGCGCTCCATACGCTGCGCAACAAGGTGCAGGCGAAGCCCTGGTTCCTGAAGGCGGCGGTGTGCATGATTCCGGTGCCGTTTCTCGCCAACGAGGCCGGCTGGCTGGTCGCCGAGCTCGGCCGCCAGCCCTGGACGGTGGTCGGCATTCTGCCGACCTGGATGAGCGCCTCGACGCACTCCGTGACCTACATGGCCTTCTCCCTGATCGGCTTCGTGGCCCTCTATTCGATCTTCATCATCATCGAGCTGTACCTTCTGGTACGCGCAATCAGGTTTGGGCCCGCCGAGCCCGGCGGCTCGGCCGAGCCGCGCCCGACGCTCGCCGGGCACGCCGTTCCCGCTGCCGCCTACGGCACCAGACTGGAGGGCTGATTCATGGAGCTCTACGCAATCCTGCAGGTGATCTGGTGGCTGCTGCTCGGTGTGCTGCTGATGGGCCTGGCGGTGATGGTCGGCATGGATATGGGCGTCGGCACGATTCTGCGCTACGTCGGGCGAACCGATCTCGAGCGGCGCGTGGCGCTCAACATCATCGGGCCGCACTGGGACGGCAATCAGGTGTGGTTCATCCTGGGCGGCGGCGCCATCTTCGCGGCGTTTCCCTTGATCTACGCCACGGCCTTCTCGGGCTTCTACGTGGTGATGCTGCTGCTGTTGTGGACCATGATCATGCGGCCGCTCGGCTTCGAGTATCGCAGCCAGATCGCCAGCCCCGCCTGGCGCGGCGCCTGGGACTGGGTGCTCTTCGTCAGCGGCGCAGTTCCGATGATCGTGTTCGGCGCGGCGTTCGGCAATCTGTTCCGTGGCGTGCCGTTTCACTTCGAGTGGAACATGACTTCGTTCTATACCGGCAGCTTTCTCGGACTGCTCAATCCCCTGGCCATCATGACCGGCGTCCTGTCACTGGCGCTCGCGGCGATGATGGGCGCGCTGACGGTCATGAATGGCGCCGAAGGCGCGATGTTCCAACGCGCCCGCAGGCTGGCGCAGGCGGCGGCGGTGGCGGCGGTCGTGCTGTTTGCGATCGGTGGCTTCTGGGTGCATGCGATTGCCGGTTACCAACTGGTGAGCGGCCCCGCCGCCGGCGTGCCGCAGACGCCGCTGCAACAGACCGTCACCACGCTCCCCGGAGCGTGGCTCGCGAATTTCGGGGCGCATCCGCTGCTGTGGCTCGTTGCGCTCGCCGGCTTCGCGGGGATGATCGGCGCGTGCCTTGCCGCGCGGGCCGGGCGCTCGCATCTCGGCTGGTGGCTGGGCGCCGTAGCCTGGATCGGCGTGATCGGCACCGCCGGAGCGGCGCTCTTCCCGTTCATGCTGCCCTCGAGCAGCGATCCGTCAATGAGCCTGACGGTATGGAATTCCAGCTCGAGCAAAGCGACGCTGCTGTGGATGACGGGGTTCACGATAGTGTTCGTACCGCTGATCCTCTGGTACACGGGCTGGGCGTTCTGGGTGATGCGCGGCAAGGTCAGTGCCGAGAAGATCGCCCGCGGCGACGAGCACGCTTATTGAGGACACGCGCATGCGCACTTTTCTCTACTTTCTGCTCTTCCTGATCATCGCCGCCGCAGTGACGATCCTGGCCGCGATCCTCGGTGACGAAGGCGCATGGTACTTCGCCTGGCTGATCGGTACCGCGATGATCGTGCTCGTCTGCGCCGCGGGTGGCGTACTGCTGGATACTCAGGAAGAGCACGCAGCCGCAGAGCGCAGCGCCGCCGACGGGCGCGAGCGGCTGTGACCGGGTAACGGCGGGTGTCAACCGCGGGGTTGGTCGCGGCCCCATCTCGCTCGCAGCCCGGCGTCCAGGCGGCCCAGTGGCTGCGCCGGGCCGCGCGTCAGATCCGCAGCCCCCTGCAACAGGCTGCGCTCCTGAGCGGGCTGCAGACACTCGCGCTCGTGGCGCAGGCGTGGCTGCTTTCCGGGATACTCGCCGAGGCTCTGTTCGCGCACGCGCCGCTCGCAAGCCTGCAGCCGCTCTGGCTGGGTCTGCTGCTCCTGGCGCCGCTGCGCCTGGTATTGAGCGTTGCCGCTCGAGGCACCACGTTTCGGGCGGCGCAGGGGCTCGCTGAAACACTGCGTGCGCGTCTGCTTCGCAGCGCACAGGCGCTCGGCCCGTATCGATTGCGCACCGAGGCGAGCGGCGATCTGATCACGCGGCTGGTCGACGGTATCGAGGCGATACTGGCCTATTTCGCGCGCTATCTGCCGCAGGCGGCCAGCGCCGTCCTGATTCCGCCGCTCCTGCTGCTCTTCGTGTTGCCGGCCGACTGGCTCTCGGGACTTGTTCTGCTGCTGACGGCGCCGCTCATTCCCCTCTTCATGACGTTGGTGGGCAAGGCTGCCGCGCGCACCAGCGAGCACCGCTATGCGCAGCTCACGCGGCTCGGATCGGCGTTCGTCGAGGCGCTCGGCGGGCTCGTGACGCTGCGTCTGTTGGGGGCCGCCGATCGCTTCGCGCAGCGCCTGGAAGGCGAGAGCGAGGAGTATCGCGCGCTCACCATGCAGGTGCTGCGCGTCGCATTCCTGTCGGCGCTGGTGCTCGAGTTCTTCGCCATGCTCAGCATCGCCGTGGTCGCGGTGCTGATCGGATTCCGACTGCTGTGGGGTGAGCTGCACCTGCGGGCCGGCCTGTTCGTGCTGCTCCTGGCGCCGGAGTTCTATCTGCCGCTACGCGCGCTCGGGGCTCTGCGCCACACGCGCATGGACGCGCTGGCCGCGGCGCAGCATCTTTCGGCGCTCGATGACCTGCCAGGCGCTCCTCCCCGGGCGCGCTCGAGCGCCGCGCGTGCGCCGCTCGACGCGGCGCCCGAGATCCGCATCGAGCACCTCTGCTACGCCCACAGCGGACGGAACGCGGCGCTGCGCGACTGCAGCCTGCTGCTGCAGGCACGGCGGGTAACCGCGCTGGTGGGCACCACGGGCGCGGGCAAGACCACGCTGCTCAACCTGCTGCTGGGCTTTGCGGCACCGGACAGCGGCCGCGTTTGCGTCGATGGCGTCGACTTGGCATCGCTCGATGTGGCGCAGTGGCACGCGAGCGTGGCCTGGGTGCCGCAGCAGCCGCACGTGTTCGAGGGCAGCGTGCGCGACAACCTCCTCCTCGCGGCAGCGGGTGCCGACGACCGATCGCTGCAGCGCGCCGCCGAAAGCAGTGGCCTCGCGCCGATAATTGCGCGTTTGCCACAGGGATGGGATACGCCGCTCGGTGAGAGGGGATTGGGGCTCTCCGGCGGAGAGCTGCAACGCTTGGCGCTGGCGCGCGCGCTGCTGCGGGAGCAAGCGCGGGTCTGGCTGTTGGACGAGCCCACCGCTCACCTCGATGCCGAAGGTGCTCGCCCGGTAGAGGCTCTCATCCGCAACGCCGCCACCAGCCGCACCGTGTTGCTGGTGGCGCACCAGCTGAGCGCCGTGCGCTCGGCTGACTGGGTGGCCGTGCTGCGCGACGGGCGCGTCGTCGAGCAAGGTACGCCCCTCGAGCTTGCGCGGGCGCACGGTGCGTACGCAGCGCTGTTGCAGGCGGAGAACTCATGAGGCCGTTACTCTCGCCCGCGCTGCAACGGCTGCTCGCCGTGTTGTACCCCTATCGCCTCTGGCTGACCGGCGGGGCGGCGCTCGCTTCCCTCGCCGCCTTCGCAGCCATCGGTCTGATGGCGGTATCCGGCTGGTTCATCGCCGCCATGACGCTCGCCGGGATCAGCGGTGCGGCGATCAACTACTACACGCCCGTCGCCGCCATTCGCGCATTCGCCATCCTGCGCAGTGGCGGTCGCTACGGCGAGCGGGTCGTCACGCACGATGGGACGCTGCGCGCGCTCGCTGGATTGCGCGCCTGGCTCTTTCGGCGATTGATACCGCTCGCCCCGGCCCGGTTATCGGCGCTGCGCAGCGGCGAGCTGTTTGCACGCCTGCGCGCCGATGTCGACGCACTGGAGCATCTCTATCTGGCGGTGCTCGTGCCGGCCGTGGTGGCGGTGCTTGGCATTGCGGTGGCTCTGGTGCCGTGCGTGATCGTGCTGCCTGCTGCGGCGCCGGCGTTGCTGCTCGGCGCTGTGCTTGGGGGTGTGTTGCTGCCGGCCTGGGCGCGCCGCCGCGCCGCGCGTGACGCGGCTGAGTCGGTACGCGAGGCTGGAGCACTGCGCGGTCTGCTGCTCGATGCGCTGCGCGGTCACGACGAGCTGCTCGCCTGGGGTAGGGTCGAGGCGCAGACCGCGCGTATCGATGCGCTCGCCGCGCGATTGGGCGCGCGCCGGAGCCGCATCGAACGGCTGCAGGCCCTCGGCGGCGGTTGGGCCGGGCTGCTCGCGCAACTGAC
>Ga0335075_10019372_pt1 | contig 10063 bp, 18 predicted proteins | sample Lox_Sample_24_FD_206723 | JGI IMG/M metagenome (GOLD analysis project Ga0335075, IMG submission 206723) | Soil microbial communities from Loxahatchee National Wildlife Refuge, Florida, United States - Lox_Sample_2.4 | ecosystem: Environmental > Terrestrial > Soil > Wetlands | place: USA...
CCTATCACTGAGCATGCCAAATAGATGTGTCATGCTAGCAGTAGTTCATGACCTTGCTGAGGCTCAGGTCGGTGATATCACCCCAAACGATGGTTTCACCCAGGCACAGAAACGCCAGATGGAGGAGGTAAAACAACTCTGTATTTGAGAGAGATACAGAATACTGAGGGACGAGATTGCATAGGATGCAATGAAAATTTTCGTATCCGAGATGCTGCATGGTTCACCCATCGCGGCGCAACGAATTTTGGGTCTATGGAAGGTTCGTCCCTTGGCTAGGGGTGACTTGCTTGATCTCACTGTTGTGTTCATTGTAGGAGTATGAAGATAGAATTACGCCAGAGGCCCGCTTCGTCAAAGGTTAATACAGATCCCCACCGTCCAACACTGTGACCTAACAAGTCGAACAGACCTCGATCGCTTGGAAATGGCACTCCAAGCCAGAGAATACGAGATTCGGCATGGCCAAAACGGCACGGAGCCTCTATCCGGCCTCAATCTTCAACAGTTTTTCGACAGTAGTATTGCGATGATCGAAAATTCCGAAGTTCAAGGCTGGGGAGATGCATTGGAGGAATTGCGACAGCGTGATAACTCGCCGCTTTCGTAGCCATCATTGAATTTTGAGTGTTTACCATTTACACTTCTACTATCCGTTCGTCCTCGTCGCTGTTGTTTCCGTTTGCAATGTCCCCTTTCTGCGCTTTACTTTCATCGGTTTTCTCCGTTGGATCTTCGTCTCTCTTGAGCAAGTTTACGAGGCGTTCAATACAGGTAATGACCTGTGGACTCGATCAATTTTTGAGCCTCTGGAGAGCCGGATCATGCGCTGACATTGTCATCGATTTCCGTCTCGTGCATCATTCTGATAATTTCGTAAACCCCGGCTCTTCTCTGCCGGTCCCTGCCCCATCGGGTGGTACAGAGCAAAATCAAGGTCTCAAGATGAGTTGTTCGCAAAATGGGATCCTTTTCTCGGATTTTGGTGCTTGGTAGGAATTGGAGTTCTGGAAGGAGCAAGTCGACGTCCTGTTGACCACTGACTAAGCCCGCACAGTTGGCGATGTAGGAGACACAGAAAGCGACTGACCTCCAACTCAAATTCCTCTGGCCCTGCAAGTGGAAGAAGTACCCTTGGCAGCACATCGAGGCCAGGAACTGGCTTTTCGACAAAAGACAACGTGTTTAACTCCTTCTCCGATGATAACATGACCTTGTGTGCCTCCTGAACAAATGAGCAATTTCTGGAATGAGGTATTCGATCAACTGAGCTTAGAAGAGTTGGGATAATACTCACTTTATTGTGGAGGCAACGCCCCCTCTTCGAATTATATCCGGGTGTTCGATGAACGGTATTAACAGCGCCAAGGCCACCTCGGCATTCTCGCACTCTGAAAGTGACAGCGGCTTACGGGGGGATAGGAAGAACTCCCGGCCCTCTCCTAGCTGGAATTCTCGTAAGCGTACAAACAGCCGGGAATATGAACACATACGGTGCTAATGTTGGCAAACACAGTGGCCAGGAAATGAAGCTGGCCTTTTCGTTCTGCCTTTTGGATGTCGCTGATGGCCGATCCAGAGAAAGCATCGATGAGCAAGGAGAGGGCTCGTTCCTTTCGTGGCCTCCCTACAGGTGACGGATTCGGCGGTGGAGAGGTTGGACAACGGGATCGGGGTGCATATAGACCAGTTGTAATGCTATCCTTAGAAACACTCGGGACTACCTCGATACGAAGGTCAAGGAGTGCGTGGCATACAAGAGGCTGGCAGGTCGCATTGGAGAGGAGCATACACGCCAAGTCCGAGAGTAAAGATTGTGGGTGCTGCTGATGATAAGAAGGTCGACTCCTTCCAATCGATCGTCGCGCTTACATATATGTAAGAGACGAGAAATCCCAGAAAGAGAGGTTCCGAAAGAGATTGAGCAAGCAAAGCAGAGTCAGATAGATTAACCAGGGCCTTGAATGCATCGTGGGCGGTCGCCTGTTGGGCAGATTTTATTGGTATTTGGATTTCAAGGGAGGGTATTTAGAGTGGCTGACTGGTTGATCGCGACACAAAAGTTTCAAGTCACGAATAGGCTCTGGTTCAGAATATCCTTTCGAATCTCCGGATTTTGCTCCCTCCAAAAAAAGCGATCTCAAAGGTGAGTTGGCCACTGTGAGTGGCAGAAGATTTGCCAAGGCGACATTTCGAGCATTTGGGTTGCGATCATGGAGAAACGGAAGGACCTGGGGTATTTTCAGGATTCACAGAAACGAAATCGGGTAGCAAAAGTACCTCTCTATATTGGTCGAGTGCCATGGCTGACTCCAACCCCACCTTGGTCCTGACCACCTTCCCTAACGCCGCCAGGAGGCTGACTAGAATTCCATCCCCGTCGCCGTTTGTCACCAGGTCTTTACTCGGACGCAAGCTACAAGATGCCGGATCCCAGACCGTTGCAGACATACAGCACCTTGCTCGAGGACCGGAGAATAATAGAGGCAGCCACAGAGGCCCGCGAGCCCCCATCCTTGGTCGTACACCTCCTGGAGAAAGAGTGGTCCATTAGACCCGGTCGCAACCAAAACATCAATGGCCCAGGGGCCAGGCGGTTTTCCTACTCCCAGCCCATTTTGGTACATACATGTCATCGTTCTCTGCCCATGTTCTGATCCGCTCTGCATGCAGGGGCTACTCGATGATATACAAGCAAGACGGATCCCCATCGAGTTTACCGACATCTTCAAGAAAGCTGACATCAAGTTCTTTGAAGGTCTGTCACTTGCCTGCCTCTTGCCATGGTGCAGATGCTCACGCAAATAAACCATCCAAACAGGATGCTTACTGGTTGAAATGCATGATTCGAGACCAACCAAGGGGGGCCCCACCAAGAGCATAGAGACTCGCATCGATAAATACGTCCTTCGGCCAACTGCAGAGTCTCTATGGGCAGACATTCGAAGTTTAGTCGACAATCAGCGTGGTTGGGGTGACAAGGAGGCCCTCGAGTTGGAAAGTCGTATAATCGTATGAATTCTGATGACATGAGCCGAGCCCGGTGCTAACTGTCTTTACAGTTATCCACTGCACCACCTCTGTGTCTGGATCCATCGCCCAGTGTCAATAGGATGACCAATGTTATCTCTCGATGTGGAGCCGACCTGTCCATGACCACTTTCAAACGCAAGCAAAGCGAAGACGTAGAAGACGATGTAGAGAGCATCAAGAGGAGGAAGCTTGTGCAAATGATGAACCCTCGGTTTGGAAAGACATTCGAACCAAAGTAAGGAGTTCACAATATTGGCCAGCAAGCATCTGACAGCATTTTTACAACCTGAAGATTCAAAATTCTTGCTGCAAAGCAAGCTGCAGAAACCCAGAAATCACAGGAGGGTCCATCCACCTCCATTCCACCCAAGAATGCGGCGCCTCCAGCTAGGCCGCCACCGAATCCCGGGAGCGTGGCAAATATGTCGCAACAAGTGGCACAGATGACTATGCAATCTAGTGCTCAAGCGACGGCTATAGCACGCCAACGACTGGCCAACCTCAGAGTCCCGCCAGACGCCCAACAAGCGGCCGCACTGCTTCATCAGCGGAACAAGTTTGCTCCGCAACAGCATCAAATTGCAATGGTTCAGGCTGCAGCCAGGAATGCCACCATTGCGAGCAATGCCCCAGTCTCGAACGCTACTGCCCCTCCAGTCCCATCTAATGGCAACGTCAACGTGAACCCAGTTAAGGCTGAGCAAGATCCTATTACTCAAATATCCTCTATGCAAAATGGGAAGCCGGCTTTCGCACTCAGCATGCCGCCTGTAAAGAGACCAAACATGCCACAATCTACGTCTCCTCCTAAAGCCTCATTGCCAGTGCCCCCTAATGGTACTCCACAACGCACTGCCCACAACCTGCAGGGAAACGACATGCAACAGGCCTCCGCTAACCCGCCTGCTACGTCACAAACCCCCAGGCAAACGCCGACAACTCCTCAGGTTTCACATCAACTTCTACCCGCAGCGCCTACAGCACAAGGGCAAACACCCGCCAATGCCCCCGGTTCCCAGCAGGGAATGGCTCCAACGCCCGCACTGGCCTCGTATCACCAGGGACTAGCGAACGGGCAGCAAAATCAAATGCACACGCTAGTTCAAGGTGCTGCTTCTGCTGCGTATCCCAATGCTGTTGTTGGAGGCATGCGGCCTGTTTATTCCGGTGTTGGCACTACTTACAATATGGATGGGGCAGTGGCTAATCGTCCCCAAATGGTGGCACAACAAGTGGGTCAGATGAACCAAATGAACCAAATGGGACAATTTATGCAGCAACAAATGATTCAAAACGCCTATCAAATGAACGTTGGTGGATTTGGGCCAGGAATGCAAAACATGTACCCGGTCCTTCAGCAACAGATGGCGCAAATACAAATGCAACACCAGGCAGTTGCGGCTGTCGCCGGGTCCATGTATCCAGGAGCAAACGGCGCGGGGATGCAAGCAAATGCCCAAGCACAGATGCAATTGCAGGGCATACAACAGTATATCTGGAGTCAAGTAGACCGCTCTATGTCAACGATGCCTCTAGAGCAAATGGCGGATATGGTCGCGAGGGCTCCGGATCAGGTCAAACATTCTCGGCCATGGGCCAGTGCTAATGACCGGGAAAAGGCGCGATTGGCATTATTCCACCTCTACAAACAAAAGTTGATAATAGAGCGAAGACAAGCCGCAAACGCACCCAATGCAGCCAACGTCCAATGATCAATAACCCCGCAGAGATAACTGTAGCCTAGAGTGCTGTTATTACATGTGTTCCCGGTAGTCTATCCTTGTGTATTTGTTCCTGTACTCTATCACGCCCTGAGTATGTCTGAGTCGAGTTGGTCATCCTAAGCAAGTTCGCTCCTTCAACTCTGCTTCGACTTGGAGCATCCCTTCCCTCTCGAACATTTACCTGCGTTATTTCGGGATCTTGAAGAAGACTGCTACTCCACTTAAACTAGGCGTCGACAATGCCTTACCACAACCTGAAAGGTACCCGCCCTCATAGACAACCACTTTGCCTATCTTAATGCCCCGCAGCGCTCATAAAGGCCATTCGTGCTTGCAAGGTCTATCCTCCTCTATGCTTTGCCATGCAGTCCAAGGCAGCCACTTACGCAGGCCCCGTAGACCTTTGCTGATGAGCGCAGCCTGATAGTATCCGAATCAGCCGCAATAAGAGCGTCTTTTCGGGCAGAAGATTCGTTTACTCGCCATAATAACATCGCAAAACTCCTTTACATTCAAATGCTTGGATATCCTGCGCAGTGGGGTCAGATCGAATGCCTCAAACTGGTCGCTAGCCCTAGATTTGCGGACAAGAGATTGGGTTATCTCGGTATCATGCTACTCCTAGATGAAAGTCAGGAAGTCTTGACGCTCGTGACAAACTCCTTGAAGAAGTGAGTGAACGAGCACGTCCAGGAAATGCCGAATCACATTCTAAATGTCCTCAAAGTGATATGAACCATTCTAATATGTATGCTGTGGGTTTGGCTCTTTGCACCTTTGCAAACATTGCATCAGAAGAAATGGCAAGGGATCTATGCAATGAAATCGAGAAACTGCTGGGATCAAGCAACACGTACATTCGAAAGAAGGTTGGCTGGTGGGCCTTTGCTTTATCGCTCTTCTTTCTGACCAAACGATTCCAGGCTGCCCTGTGTGCCCTTCGCGTTGTCCGAAAGGTCCCAGACCTCCACGATCATTTCATAGAAAAGACCAAAAATCTCCTTAATGATCGTAATCATGGTGTTTTACTCTCCGGAATTACCCTGGTCATCGAAATGTGTCAACAAACGGAAGGGTGCTTAGATGAATTCAGACCGGTCCGCTACTTTTAACCCTCAGTAACTGGTCTCACATAACCACAGATGCTTTCACTCCTAGTTCGACACCTGAAAAGCTTAGTGACCACAGGTTATAGCCCCGAACACGATGTAGCGGGAATTACGGACCCTTTCCTGCAAGTGAAGATCATACGTTTTTTAAGATTGCTTGGTCGAGGCGATGCCCAAGCGAGTGAGCAGATGAACGATATTCTTGCCCAAGTGGCCACCAACACCGACTCCTCCAAAAATGTCGGAAACTCCATTTTGTACGAGGCTGTCCTTGCTATCCTTGATATCGAGGCAGACTCTGGCCTTCGAGTAATGGCCATTAACATTTTGGGCAAGTTCCTCAGCAACCGGGATAACAACGTCAGGTGCGTGTGCTCGTTATGCATTATTTCGATCTGACAACGACACAGATACGTCGCACTTCACACTCTCAACAAAGTTGTCAGCATGGACACCAACGCTGTTCAGCGACACCGGAACATAGTACTAGATTGTTTGCGGGATGGCGATATCTCTATCCGACGCCGCGCACTGGAACTTTCCTATGCCCTTATTAACGAAGGCAATGTCCAAGTGATGATAAGAGAACTACTTGCTTTCTTGGCTGTCGCCGATAACGAGTTCAAGCTCGGCATGACAACACAAATCTGTCTGGCCGCTGAGCGGCTGGCACCAAATAAACGATGGCATATCGATACGGTGCTTAGAGTCCTCAAATTGGTGAGACACTTCACACGCGTAGATACCTGGAATTTTTCTTCATTACCATTCGGCAGGCTGGGGATTATGTTCGTGAAGAGATACTCTCTGCGTTTGTGAGATTGGTTTGCCACACGCCCGAGCTGCAGCACTACACTGTCTCAAAACTCTTCGTTGCCTTGAAGGAGGACGTTTCCCAAGAGTCGCTGACACTGGCTGCGGTTTGGTTGATTGGAGAATTCAGTTCCATCCTGATGGAACAAGGAGTTCATGACGGAGAAGAATTGCGTACGGTAAGCACCTTGGACACATGAGTTCTTGACATCCGAACTGAAGAATGCTAGGTGACCGATGTGGAGATCATTGATCTTTTGGAAACCGTCATGTACACACCATACGCGACGCCGATCTCCCGGCAGTTTGTTCTGACCTCTATCACTAAATTCTCGAGCCGGTCGCGTACGACAGAAGCTACTCGCCAGCGAATATCCAGCATTCTAGAGAGCTACGAAACCAATTTGGACCTAGAGATTCAACAGAGGGCGGTAGAATTTGCTGCGTTATTTGCGCAAACTGGGATTAGGGGTGGAGTGCTCGAAGAGATGCCCCCTCCCGAAGTCAAATCCACTGTCGTGGGCACTGGTGAGCACATGAATTTGAACAGTTTTTGTTGGATGCCGTGCATGTTGACTTGAGGTAGTTAGCGAAACCAAGCCCGTCGGACCGACTGCTCCCTCTAAAGATGTATGCTCTCGACGCAGCCTTTGAACATGCTAATCTCTGTTGCAGACTACGTTGGTTGACCTAATGGGGGACGAATCCTCCATGGTATCTCCAGTGGGAGCAGCCCCAATGCTAAGTCAAGGAAGTGGTGTCCTCCCCCAACAATCCATAAACGATATTCTTGGCCTATTCGACACGCCAACCTCCACCGCCACGGCGGCTCCTCCAACTGCAACCCCGCTACACGCACTGGGATCCTCACCTACTCCAAACCTCTTCGCTGGCATATCTACGACTCAATCCGCCCGTGCCGTACCGACTCAAAAGTCTCCGGGATATGTTGCGTACGATAAAAACTCGCTAAAAATCACGCTACATCCACAAGTTTCTGCCCAACGACCTGGCGTCGTTTTGGTTACCGCACGATTCGAGGTCAATGGAGTGCACCCAGCCCTAGGAGTAAACTTTCAAGCGGCCGTTCCCAAGGTAAGCCTGGCGAGGGGAACCAAACAGCTGGGGCGGGCCTAATTTTTGCACACCAGACACAGCAGCTGCAAATGCAGCCTATAACCAAGGCAGATGTACATCCGGGTGCTACCGAGACGCAAGCATTGAGGATCGTGGCCCCCCCTGGAGTAAGTGGCTGCATTGGCATGTAAACGAAGTAGATCGCTTACTCCTGAATTACAGTCCAATGTTCGCTTACGGTTAAGGATTGGATTTACGATGGGCGGCCAAGCAATTCAAGAACAAATCGACTTCAGTGGGTTCCCTCCTGGGCTAACCGGCTCTGCTGCATAAGATTCAGGAAATTCTAGAGAAGAAACTAATATTTCATAACTTTTTAATCTTAATTTCCTGTTTTTCCACCGTATCTCTATAACCTCGTCATAGGGCCACTCCCATGCTACTTTATCTCGTCCAATCTCACACTTTAGTCTTCAGAATTAAGTCGGGGATTGAGGCGGCACCACCTTGCTAAGGAATCTAGGTGCCCGTGCATATGCAATGTCCGATCTGCGAATCTCTTTTGGGTAGCACGCTCACTGGAATAGGCCACACGTAGCCACCAGTCTACGAGGATATTTACTCCGCAGTAGAGTCAGTCACAACCTTTCTCCTTTTCCTCTTGTTAACTCGGTCTGCATCCACTGTTGGCAATTCTCCCCAGGTTTTGCGGTCGTTCTCCTTTTGTAGCCAGGACTTGCAATCTTCTACACTACCTTCGGGGTGCTCAAGTTGCCATGCAACAACCTGGCTCATGACAGCTGCCACATGTGGCCCCCCCTTGATACCGAGTGTCTCGCAGATTTTTTGACCCTACGTGGCCGTCAACAGAAGAAAAGTCGCCATATGTGTCGGAAAACCTACATCCAAGATGGGAGGTGCTGCAATGGAGCCCGGCAAGTCGAATTGTTTGATCTTCGTTGCAGCCCCATTGTACTTGTCGATGCACTTTGTCGCGTCCCGCTCTGCCAGAAGCCATTAGTGCGAATACCGGCTGCTAGCGGGTAGTCGTTCACCATTCAGTGTCCCTTCTTCCCAACACAGAGCGAGTTCTTGAATAAGGGAAAATAAGAGCGACGACGACCATTCAGAGCCTGTCACCGGATTGTGGATAGAAGGATGCCGGAGTAACATGCCTATAAGCCATAAACCCGAGTTCTCCTGGGAATATACAAGACCCCTACCTATATCTACTCGGTTCCCATCCTGCAAAGGGTTCGGAAAGGCTTTACTGAGTACTTCAGCAGCATTAAAGAGATGAGGGATTCCATCGAGGTAATGATGTTGAGATCCCAGCTGTAGGTGCCGTGGTTAACATTTCATACCATTTGTGATATGTATCTCCCACCTTGAGGCCATCTCTCAGTACGCTTTCCACTAGTTTGACCCGTTTCTTCTTAACTTCATAGGTCAGTCCACGAAAGGGTGTGAATGCTGCAGCTAGCATTACTCTAGCCCGTAGGGATTTATCCTGGGCAACCGTGTGGGTAAAAAGGGGGTCGAGGACTGGGAGTGTTTCTGGCCCAGGTGACAGAGACAGAAGAATGTCAAGAGAGGCTACACCTGCCACAGCTTGTTCCATGGGTTGGATTTCTCCGTTTGCTGATTCCTTTGCCTGGGAGGAAGGCAAGAATATGGATGGGAGCATGTCGAAGAAGTGAAGCAGTTGCATTGCATACAGGGGATCGGGTCCTTGAAACTATGTGTCAGAAATGCAAAAGCGGTGATTAAGGTGACACAAGCAGCACACCGCGAATCATCTTGTCTATTTCGTCCCCAATACGCTCTCGGCTGATCTTTGTGGCAAGCATCGACTACGGTCGAGTGAGAAGATGATACAAGGTGCAGATTGTGAGCATATTTACCTGTATGGAAGCCTCTCTCGCGGCCTCGGCGATAGCTGAGGCCGTTTGAAAGCCAAGTCTACTTGCGAATCGCACACACCGAAGTACCCGAAGCGGGTCATCTTCGAACGTCATTTTTGGCTCCAGAGGCGTTCTTACTATTCCATTTTTGAGGTCCTCCAGCCCCTGGTGCATATGATGTAAATGCTTGTTTGTATTGACATTGAAGGTGGCTACCTTACCGGTGAAGTCCTCCACTTCCCGCGTATTAATGTTATAATAAAGCGCGTTGATGGTCAGATCTCGTCTTTCGGCATCTTCCTTTGGCGTTCCAAATTGCTGGAGTATACACATGAGAGGCAACACGGATGTATTCGGATCGCAAACTTACAATTGAGGGGATACGGCTATTCTTATTGTAGCT
>Ga0335075_10019374_pt1 | contig 10062 bp, 7 predicted proteins | sample Lox_Sample_24_FD_206723 | JGI IMG/M metagenome (GOLD analysis project Ga0335075, IMG submission 206723) | Soil microbial communities from Loxahatchee National Wildlife Refuge, Florida, United States - Lox_Sample_2.4 | ecosystem: Environmental > Terrestrial > Soil > Wetlands | place: USA: Florida...
TATTGCGTGTTTTTCATATGTGAATCCTGTATCGACGATATAACGAACATAGCATTGAAGGCATTCTTGAATGAATGGGAGGCAGCTTCTGAATATCGGCTGTGTGAGGAGAGGTGGCGCCTTGCGAATGCTCACTTTCTTAATAGGATAGGATAACTTAACGCAGAAATGAACATACGATACAAGAATATTGGAAATAGAATATCTCTGGTATCTGAATGGAATGATTGAGTAGTTAGAGTCCATTAGGACTAATCGTAGCTCAAGTGTTTAAAAGTCTACGTGCATTATGTGCCAAATTGCAAAAAGTTTCTTAGCAATAAGGTTCCTTTCAACTGTATTTTCTATCCGGGGTGATTTACCCCCTGGGTTTACCGGCCGCCTAATTAGGGAAGGCGCGCGCACCATTGCCTTGCTGCATTTCTTAATGGCCACAAATACTGCCGTCCCCCTTTTGAGCTACCATCCTCCTCCCATGACAATTTTCAACTTTTTGTCGCCCGTTTCCTCCCACCCAGAGTGTCATTAGCCGCTCGGCCTCGCCGTAGCCAAGGACGCTTATGGTTTCGACCCCCGTCTATAGGCCAAGCTATTGAGCCATCGAGCCATTCGCTACTGTTGCTCTCATCCGCTTGTAGAAGCAACAGAACGGGTGTTGGTGATAATGGCTATTTGATCTTTGTTATAACGACATAATATGAAGGATGCTGCCTAGTAACTACAAAAGCAGGGAGGCAATTTAGGCTCGTCTACGCATCTAGCAACAGCGACCCTAACCAATACAACTTAAGTTCTATCTAATGACTTTCAAGCGAATTATCCGATTAGCCTATAATCCAACTCTGTACAGTATCACCATTCCAAATCGGGAGTTCTTGATCTATACGCTTAAAGATCTATTGAAAAGATAGTTTTTCTACTACTATAAATATTTATAGAGTATTAGTTATCTATGATAAAATTGCAGTTGTTCCGTAATATTGACAAATAAGGGTGATATATTTCTGCCTTCGAGTGAAACCTCCGATACTTCGATTTGGACTTATGTATGTCAGGGAGAAATTCAGAAACCTTTTAATTAAGATTGTTTGAAACTGCCCATTCTTCCCACATCTCCTCGACACTCACTTTCGGCTGGGCGGTGACGGCGCAGTAGCCTAAGAGTTCGTTATCAGCTCCACCAAGTCGCGCAGCAGTCAGCAAAACAACGAATCGGTCTCCCTAGTTGCCTTCTTGTTGGAATATTAGGAGCCCTCCAAGTATTTGACTTGAAGAGGAAAAATTCGGGGGGTTATCAGCTAAAAGTCCGGGAGGATACTAGCACACTACTCGATATCCTGTATCGACGCCACGAAAAGACTCAAAGAAAAATGCTCTGTGCATATTATCTTCATCGATTTCTGAGAGCCGAGTGACTGCTTTGACGTATTTAGTTCGCTTGCCAGCCTCTTTAGCTCTTGCAAAATCTATAAATCTTAGAGGCTCAGTTAGCCGTCTTGTGAACTGATCTTCACCAATATTCAATGTTCTTAATGGAACACTGACGAAGCCATTATATTTGTTCTCAGCCCAGCAAGCTAGGATACCATAAAAGAAGTCGGGGTTGTCCGTGTGTAACATAGGCAGCTCCCGTCTTTGCTTCCCCTCGCTGCTCCTTTTCCAAGTAATCGAAGGAGAAAACACCCCACCCTCTTACGGGATAGGAATTAAGATGGGCCTCCTCCACCTTCCTGTCGAGCTCTTAGAGATTATAATTGATTACGCCATTCCGAAAAAATGGAAATATTATTCAGAAGGGCGGTGGGTACTCAATCTGAGACTTCTCTGCAGTAAGCCAATTCATTTTATCGTTCCATTTTGCCGTTTCACAGCTGAATTCTTCTGTCTTTTTCAGAATCGTTGGATTATATCGTTTCACCCTGTGCATTCCGCAATTTAGACATCGACGCAAAGAATAGAAATGGTACAACAGCGCTACACCGGGCGGCTGTAGAAGGGCACAGTGTTGTGGTCAAGCTGCTGCTGAAGGCCAAGGCAGACGTTAACGTGAGGAATAACGATAAATGGACGGCGCTACACTGGGCGACTGTAAGCGGGTGTGAGGCAGTGGTCAAGCTGCTGCTGGAGGCCAAGGCAGACGTCAACGTGATGGATTACAATGAAAGGACAGCGCTACACTGGGCGGCTGCAAGTGGGTACAAGGCAGTGGTTAAGCTGCTGCTAGAGGCTGAGGCAGATGTCAATGTAGAGAATAGCGTTGGAGAGACAGCGCTATACTGGGCAGCTTCGAATGGGCACGAGGAGGTGATTAAGCTGCTGCTGGAGGCTAAGGCAGACATCAACGTGAAGGATGGGAATGAACGGACGGCGCTGTACTGGGCGGCCTCGAATGGGCACGAGGCAGTGGTTAAGCTGCTGCTGGAGGCTAAGGCAGACGTCAACGGGAAAGAATAGTTATGGATGGACGGCGCAGAAACCAAGCGCCATATCATGCTCTTCTTCCCCATAAAATAACACCAAAGAACATGCCTACCCTAGCATCTAGATAAATCAACCTCCTTCATCTTCATCCTCGTCCTCGTAGCCCGTATCATCATCCTGCGGTTCTTCACCCCAATCTCCCTTTTCAAACTCAGCCATCATCTCCGCTTCCAGATCGTCATCATCCACGTCGCCCTCAACCTCAGCATTCGGCGGCTGATCAGAGTTATCTAATTCCTCCTCGCCTGTGATCTCTGGCGTCGGCAAGCTGGACTCTGATTTTGCACTGTTGGGGGTCTTGACTGTTTTCAGACCTGTAGTACGTACGCGAGCAAGCCGCTGCTTCTTTGCTAGACTGCTTTCTTCATCCGTTTCATCATCTGTTTCATCCCGCGGGTGCTTCTTGCCTCGAACACTAATATTACTTCGATCGCTGGCGCCTGGGAATCTGTTAACTGTGTCCCTTAAGAAGACTTGATGTTCTCTTACGACTTGTTACGCTACCGGTATCACTATCACCATCTTCACTCCCACTGGCCAGGAATTCATCAAGCTCAGCGTCGGCACTGTTCCAATCAAACTGCTGTAAGTCGTCGATAGGAGACTTGGGATCATCAAGTTCATCTGGCATGACACCATCAGGATCATGATAATGATCATTACTGTGTTTGTCTTCGTCGTCTTCTTCGTCAGTGGCATTGTCCGCCAAACTGTCATCATCCGAAGAGTCTACTGAGAGTACAGCGCTATCTAGTGTCTTATCTTCCCGATGAATTTGAATCTGTATATGATTAGGTTCACTGAATTGCAACTGGGTAGAGAAGCTCAACCTACGAGATATGGTGTTTCATCTTCCTTCTCCCATTTGCTCATACAGCTCACAAGCCATTGTTGGTTGACTATTTTGATATGAGGATATTTGGCCGCCTGTCGGACTTTCTGTGTTCGAGTTCGATTGGCTGAGACCACAACATGAGTGACCTTCCTTGTAACTTTAGTTTGAATCTGAGCTCCGAAGCTCATGGCTTGTTGAACAATCTCTGATTTCATGACGTCCACCCCTAACGGGACTAAGCCAGAGAGCACGATGACGGTGTTGGCTAAGGTCTTCGCTTTCAGACGAGGCATGACCTCCCCAATATCGGGCACAATCTTAAGATCTGCTGCCTCCTCCTTCATTGACAATTTCTTTTTTGAGCCAGGCCGCAGATGTGCCACCCGTCCGCCGAGAGCACCTGCGAGCGATTGATCGTACTCGTCATAGAACGCTTTATGTAAACGCTTCAAGTGCTGCTCAAGGTACGTAAGCTCCTTATCGTCATCCTTGAGCAGGTGATGGCGTTGATGATGGTGCTCAGTCTCGCCGTCGCCGTTCCTGAGTGCCTCATCGCCATCTCCATTGCTGCTGCTTTGTGTTGACGTGTCGCTATCTTCTTTCTCAAGCTCCTGTTGCATGTGAAGTAATGGTCGCTCTTTGATCTGTTTCTCGAGGAACTCTTCTTGTTCCTCGGCCTGGATTTTTCGTATCGTCGGATCATCGCCCCCACCCATGGATACAAGCTCCTCCAATGCGCTTATACGAGTTCCACTGTTACTTGAGTCCGGGTATGCTTCAGCCTTTTCTCCTGAGTCCTCTTCTTCATCCGGCGAAATTTGGTAGCCAAATGCAGTTATCGCTCCAGCTGAATTGCTCCCCTTAAGCTTCTCCGCAGCTTTCTCTGGGAGGCGCAACTTTATTGAAGGAGTCTTGGGTATGTCTTGTCTCTTGGGAAGAAAGCTTGAATTTATATCTCCGATCCCAACGAAGAAGTCGTATGGGACAACTTTGATGAGATTTGGGCGATTTTTCGGCCAGACATCTGCACGATCGTCGATGATGACCACCATTTTGGTATTCTCTGGAAATAATCGAGACAAAGTCTTTGCCGTTAAGCTTCCATTCTCATCTCGGCTGATAATTCGATCATTGAACAGCTTATGCTCAGGGTCAACGATCTTGGCGATATTTTGGGCGTATGCCCTAGTGCCCATGGTGTAAACATGCAGCTCGTACAACTCTGCAATATGTGCCAAAAACTCCTTCAGGCCCGGGCGCATCTTGATATAGTACCAGCAACCCGAGGTCAAGCCCTTAGGTCCATCGTCGAGCTGGAATGCCTTGACGTCCTTGACTGCCTCATAATTTGGGGAGTTAGGGTCTCGTTGCCATTCCCCGACTGTCGGCTCGATGCAGGCATGGATTATAGTCTGGTCCAAATCCACAACCAAGGATAATTTTCGATCCTTCAATAGCCGTCGTTGTAATTCTTCTTCAGCTTTGTTTGCTTTCTCCTTACTTACAGCCAGCAAGACCTGGTCATGAATCATGTTTATGTTTGCTCGATCCGCATCCGTACCCTCATTCGCCCAAGAGGTCTCGTTCATGTCTTTCCCACATATTGCGCATAGTCCCGCGAACTGCACCGAATGTGAACAGGTCTCTTCAATCTCCATGCACACGGTATCTTTGTCAATGACCATGCCCTCACGTATTCTCCAGTACAATAACTTGCCATCTGCAGGACTGTCCCAATCTGCAATAGTTGTTTGTTTCTCCTGCCATGTCTCACCAAATGGGTCGCCGACCTCTTGGAACCAGGTGAAGGTATATTGAAAGATCGTATCTTGCTTCTGGAAAGCTTCGCCGGGCTTTTTGAGTAGTTTTGTGATTGTGATAGGGTATTTGAGCTTCTTCCCGAGATTGATCTGTTTCCCCATCGTTATCGTAGTGGCCCGATCTTATGGGACATGTGAGGTGATTGGAATGTCTGCTCGGACTATTTTAATGAGCACTTGCGGGCAGATGGGTGAATAGACAAGGAACGCGAATGTGAAGATACGTCGCACTAAGCTCCAGCGCGTCAAGACAAGGAAGAAGGTGACGTATCGGGAAGAAGGGAGGATAACATACCAATGTCTTGGAAGCTCTTGATATGGTCGCGTGGGTGTGGAGTTGAAAGCGCGCCACAGTGTGATAGGCTCCGGCATGCATTTGCTAAGTCGGAATTTACGGGGCAAAGGATGCTCTAAGCTGCGTCTCGAAGCTCCTGAGGTCAGCAGAACAAAAGAACTTAAAGGGGGCCGGATGTGAGCTCTAGGCTTCCAAGGCGCATTCTCCCCGATCACCAAGGGAAAGGTAACAAAAGTTCAAAGTTGAGGTAAGCCTCAGGCAAGAAGGTGGCTTCAATGGGATTTGAGAGACAGCGGCCTCGCTGGTATTTATAATTGGCGAGCAGCGATGGCCCGGGCTTGGTTCACTTCAACATCATTGGCCAGTCTTACATCCCTTTGCTGATGACTAACCTAGGGTACTTTAGTAGTTTCGTGGGGCGTGCATCCCCCACGTGATTCAGAAGCCCCGTTTTTTTTAGATATAGCAAGCAGATTTATCTGGTATTGGCTGGCTGATTCAGTGCATATGAAAAAAGAAGAGAGATTGACTCTTCGTATCCCTCACGTGCTTCTAGCATGCAGTATGTACCCTGCCGGAATTTAAACACAGTCATAATGTCATCCCATCATTATAACAACAGCACCAAACACCAATTTATAACCCAGGACCATCCATCAATCTGATGTCTTCATCGCTGGAACGCCACGCCCACCCGAAAAAGCTCTATTACCCAATGTCGCCGACCCTGGCGAGACTCTATTAATGCTTCGCGCATGTGTACCTGACAGCATTATCGCATCCCCGTCGTATATGCGTTTAATAAGCTCTGGATCGTTATCATCTCCAATGAATGTCCAGCTTTCCTCCGAATCTTCTACAGTTTCATCATGTGCCTTTCCATCCTTTCTCTTGATTAGAGATTTAGCATATTCGAGATCCCGGTAGATGCACTGAATGGCAGTGCCTACTCCGTCCTCCTATAATAAAATGAGCGAAGTCAACTGGCTTAGGATTCTGGATTTACCTTTCTGATCTGCTCGCCCAAAACTTTGGCTTTCACGATTATTCTTTCGCTATGCACAGCTTCCCATAGAGCGCGCGAGAAGACACTAACGTTCAATTTCCTCAGGTAGATACCTACGCCCAGATCTTCGACGCGGGAGGCAGAAAAGAATTGATCACCGAAGAAAGGCTTGATAATAGTAGGCAATCCGGCTCGAAGACTCGCACCTGTCGTGCCGGCACCACCGTGATGAGCTGCAGCATCAATCTGGGTGAATAACCAGTCATGTGGAGCAGATTTAATTTGTAGTATGTCATCGGGGAGAGGAATCTCCGGCTCTGACGCGCCTTTCTTATAGAGACGATCAGACCATCCTTTGGAAAGAATACACTTCACATCCGCCTTTCGTACTGATTTTATAATCGTCCTAGTTAGAGCTGCTGAATCTGACACCACGATTGAGCCGAAGCCGATATAAACCAACTTTTTGTTGTCTGCTCGGGCCTTCTTGATGAAGTCGGTAAGTTCTTTCGGCGGCTGCCAGTCCTTGCCTTCGTCTAAGAACCAATAGCCCGTCACTCTGATCCAGTCGCTATAGTCCAAAGGAGGAACAACCACTGACGGACTAAAGTTGTATAGGAAGGGAACTTTGTTCAGCTGCAGCTTCTCTAAGTTTGTAGATGGCAAACCCAGTTCCTTCTTCCTCCATCGGTTGACTTGTCCAGCAATGGCTTTCCAGAAGAAATTTTCAAACATAACGTATGTAATGTAGTTGTAAGCTCCACCCATCTTATGTTCTGGGACGGCAAAGGCATGAGGATATGCTCGAGTACGTGTCCATGGCATCGTGAATGCTCGGAAATAAGGTATTCCCAAAGCCTCGGCGATATGTATACCTCCCATAGCACTCGGACTCTCAATCAAGATGTCTGTATTTTGGCAAGCTTTCCATGAGGAGGTTAGCAGCTCGTCAATCCATACACGAAATGTAGCAGAAGCTTCCTTTAAGAAAGAGTACGTGAACATGCCGTTCTCGACACAAAGACGCATCAACTCTGCCGGATCGCCTTCAACGGGGGCGAATTCGATGCCATGGCTCTCCACCCATTCTCTGAATTCAGCATGTGTAGCGATTCTTGGCCTGTGGCCTTCAGCTATTAGGCCTTTGCATAATGCAATATAAGGCTGCACATCCCCTCTTGAACCAATGGTCAAGCAAGTGATCCGTAGAGATTCCGTAGGCTTGAAATTTAGGATTGAGGCCCGGGGGTCATCGAAAAGAATAGGCGGTGCTTCATTCCGAACCTCTTCGATAGTCTTTGGTATCTTCATCTCATGTTCAACAAAACCTTCCTGTCGTGCTTGCTGTAATGCTTTGTGCTCTGCCACTGCATTGTCAGCGCTTTCTTTCTCTTCCAGACTTAGTAGTCCAGACTCTTTGAGGTAACGCATTGTCTCCAAGTTTTGTAGAAGAGTAACTGCGCAATCATCACGTGTATCTGGCCGACCAAACTCAAAAAATATCTCTTCGTGGCCTCTGATAACGATAACTAGTCCCGAGTAGCCGAAGCGAAACCCCTTTTCCTTGTCCACGTTCTCAATATCTTTTAATGGTAGGACAAGTTTAGTCCGCGAACCAGGTAAGAGGCTCCGAAAGCAGAACGTGCGGTCACTGATATATATCTTCCCGTACAGTGGCAGTACCCGATGTAAATATCCAAAATACGTCGCGTGCAACTTTTCGGTCAGTGGTAGGGCAAAATGATCACGGAACCGGTCCCTGGTAGTACTGGCACTCGTTCCATCTCCATCATCGCCTGCCTCATCATCCATACTGGCAGGCTCATCATAGTGCTTTTTGCCACCCTTCCACATTCCAGAAACCTTCTCAACATAACCCATAGACTCTGTTGCCAGCATATTGCTCATGCGCTTTGAGTGTCGATTCAGGTAGCCGGCAAAGCCTGCAGCACGTTGCAATGGGTATGAGCCTGCCTTTACAAGGTTTTGAAGAGTAGGTGCATAAGATTCTGGCTCAACCTGGCTAGCAATTGATCCTTCGATTGATCCCGTAGTATTTGTATTTTGGGGTTTCGATGGACTCTTATCCCACTCCGGAACGCCTTGCATTGGCGATCCTGAGGCGACTCGAGCTGCAGCAGTTCGTTCTGCATCTCTTGCGCGTGAAGCCGATGTCGAACGCTGTATAGTTGGCGAAAAGAGGACCTCGCTTCCTCGCAATATTTGACTAGCTGAGCCTTGAGTTTCTTCACTTGCTGATTGAATGATGGCAGATGATCCTGGTTCTTCCATGGAGTGGACATATGAGTCAGAAGAATCTTGCTTCTCTGAAGTTCGTCTCTCTTCCCGGCGGTTCCTGCTAAAGCTTCGCCTTGTTTGACTACTACTACGCGCAGGACCGTCTATGTTCAACCTACTGAGATCAACGCTTCTTCTTGATGTGTTCAAGTCCATGCTACGGCGACCTTCACTGAAGTCGCCACTAGGCCGTGAGCTCGCTGTACCTGAGCCCGGAGAGAGAAGGGGTGACAGAGTGGCTTTGACATGTTCGCCTAGGACTGGTGTTGCAATCCTTAACGGTGGGGTTTGTTGCTTAGGATCGTGGCCCATATGAATCGAGTTACGGCTGCTGCCACCGCTGAGTTGATGGAATGGTTTCAGGAGATCCTCAGGGATATGTTTGGCCGTTGTATCTTCGACCAGGATGCGGAGGACATTGAGGGCTTCTTTGCCAAAGTTGAAGAAAGAAAAGAAATACTGCCAGAATTAGCAGTCGAACTGAAGCTCGCTCGACGTTGCTTACCTCATCAATGGCATATGTCTCGTCATTATCAATAACACGTATCTTGCAGGTCTCGGCGAATTCAATCATTTGGCTGTCTTCGATATCGATAATGTTCTCTATGGGTAGAGAGATCTTGACACTGTCGCCATCGTTGTGTGACCGGAAGATTATCTTTTGTAAAGACTTGACCCATTCTTTAGCACTAGGGGCACTATCTGCTTTGAAGTGGAACTTCCTTTGGTGCGTGACGACACTGAAATACGTGTTGTCCTTCCCTTTCTCCTTGTCCGCAAGATGAGCCGATATTCCGTAACGCAGATCGATGTTGCCTTTTGGAAAGTATAGATCTGATGGGTCGGAGTAATAAGATAAAACGTCTCCTTGTAGTTTGAACCAATACCGGTTGTACTTCGGGTTCTTGAGCCCACGTTTCGCAAGATATCCTGACTTCGCCACTACATTCTAGAAGCCATTAGTGACAGCTGTGTCAAAGATCCAAAATGACAGACCGATTTCTTGGGAAGGTATGCATAGAAACAGACGTGTTTGGTTGTAATGTACATGTATCCCTGGAGCAAGACACTCTTCAATAGCCAGCAAGGGTATTCTGTCTCGGTTAGCCCGGACGTCCGTCTAGATTTTTGGTATGCTGACCTTCAATCACCTCCTCCGGCTTATCAAATTCAAAGATCTCCATCAGCCGGATGGCCAAGCTGCTTGACCCAGCCTCCTCCAGTGTGTCTAATTTTTCTGGGTCTTCTGACCGCCGGGGTATGTCGAAGCTAGGTCTAGACGACAACTCCGCTTGTGCCTCTAACATTTGACTCATGACTGGTGGGC
>Ga0335075_10019375_pt1 | contig 10062 bp, 9 predicted proteins | sample Lox_Sample_24_FD_206723 | JGI IMG/M metagenome (GOLD analysis project Ga0335075, IMG submission 206723) | Soil microbial communities from Loxahatchee National Wildlife Refuge, Florida, United States - Lox_Sample_2.4 | ecosystem: Environmental > Terrestrial > Soil > Wetlands | place: USA: Florida...
TCGGTATCCGCGGCGCCAACAATCGCGACTTTATTCTTGAGCGATACGCTCATTCGCCTGCCTCAATTGAGCGGAAAGCCGAAGACGCGCGCTACATTGTCATGCACCATCTTGCGCGTATCTTCCTCGTTGATTCCGGCAAAGTTGCGCGCGACCTGCCGCCGTGAGAACGGCCATACGCCTTCGGTATGCGGATAGTCAGAACCCCACATCAGATTCTCTGTGCCGATAATATCGCGCGTCAGCACCCCGGCGCGATCATCCTCGAACGTCGCAAAGAATTGCCGCCGGAAATAAAAGCTCGGCGTCTCCGGCAGCTTCGGCTCCATCCAGCCCTTATGATCTTCCCACCAATGGTCCATGAACTGCAGCACCGACGCGATCCAGCCGATCCCGCCTTCAACCATCGACCATTTCAGCTTCGGGAAACGCATCGGCGCGCCACCCCAGATAATCCGCATCACCGTGTCGTACATTCCGAATTTGATCACGCCGACATTGATTCCGCCCGCCCCGGGCCCATGCGCAATCCCGTAAGGCTCGCGGCCGCTCAGATGCATGCTCGCGACGAGATTTAGATCCTGCACCGCCGCCCACAACGCGTCCCATTCCGGCAGATTGAATGGGCGATCGTCCACCCAGGCCGGCAGCATCACCGTAGCGAGTCCCATTTTCGCCGCGCGCTCGGCTTCCTTGACCGCCCACTCTATCGGCCCGCGATTCGGCACCATCGCCGCACCCTTCAGCCGCTTCGGATGAACCGAGCAGAATTCCGCCAGCCAATCGTTATAGGCGCGGCAGCACGCATAGATATATTCGGCGTCCGGTGCGCGCACGATATGCAGTCCCAACCCGGGATAAATCACCTCGCCCGAAACGCCATCCAGGTCTTGATCCGCCAGCCGCGCATTCGGCTCCCATGAACCGGGACGGTTCTGCTCGTAGCGATAACCCTTGGGTGTAGGGATATCGACGCCTTGCGCCTTCAAGTCGGCCATCGGCCCCTCGAACGCAAGCGGGCGCGCCCGCATCCCGTCAATCACCATGTAATCGCCGCTGTCGTCCAGCGCCTCGATCCGCGGAGCACGATCGCGCCACTTGAGATCGATCCGCTTCTCCCATAGATCGCGCGGCTCCATCACATGAGAGTCAGCGGAAATGAGGCGTTTATTGTAAAGTTCTTCGGCCATCTCATTCTCCCTGAGCCGCTGCTCTACCGCAGTGGCGGCACGGCCTTTACTTCAACTTCGGATCGTTACGATGATTTCGACGGTTCAGCGCCGCCGCGCCAGTATTCGCCCATTTTGACCGAATCGAAAGTGATCAGCTTCTCCGGTTTCACCGCCATCACCACCCGCCGCGGCGAGTCGAGCATCGTGACGAAGCGCTGCTGCCGCACCGCATTGCCCGGAATCAGCACTTCCGCCAGCGCCGGATAGAACCATTCTTTGGCCGCCGCGTCCTCCAGAATCCGGCAGCGCCCTCTGATCGTCACAGTCTGTGGCGGCAGGCTGGTTCCGGCTGACGATACCACCACCGAAACCCGATCGTCCCGCTTCACCGCGCCGACTCGCGGCCGCTGGCTACTTGCCGTCATCCATACCTGGCCGTCCCGCCAGACATAGCTCATGATTATTCCGATCGGCCAGCCATCTGCCGTACGCCAGCAGAAAGTGCACTCCGTCTGCATGCTCAGCAGCCGTTCAAGCGCGCCGGCTTCGAGTTTAAATTGCGCGACATCCTCATAGTTGCGCATTTTCGCCTCCGCCATCACTCGCCCTCCAGCGGCTAGGCCTGGATTAACTCGATCACGGTGCCGTCGGGATCGGTGCAACCAACGAAGCCTTCCTGCCGGCCTTCCATGACCTCCAACATCTGCAGCTCCGGCCAGTATTCGACGCGTTTGGTCCGCCCACCCGATCGTCACAACATGGAGAGCCGCGCGCCGCTACCACCGCCAACCGCAATGTCAATGGCGCCGCGAAACTAGCTTGGTCCCCTCAGCCGGCTGTTCGCCCAACCGTAGCAGCATTCGCCGCGCCTCCCAAAGCCCGCTGCTCCGCGATTCAACCCAGAGAACACGGCCCCCTTGCATGAACCCGGCCCGAGCGGCACGATTGCCGACGAGAAACGCAGGCGGCGCCCGAACGCCGTCTCCTGTTTTGAAGCGCAAAACCAAGGCGGGGCCGTGATGGCTGATCAAGAAACCATTTTTCTCTTCGACGTCGATAACACACTGGTGGATAACGACCATGTCATCGCTGACCTGATGCGCCATCTCGAGCGCGACATCGGCCACGAGCCAGCAGAACGCTACTGGGCCCTCTTCGAGGAGCTGCGCAGCGAACTCGGCTACGCCGATTATCTCGGCGCCTTGCAGCGCTATCGCATCGAGCGGCCCCGCGACTTCCATATCCTCGCGGTTTCCTCCTACCTGCTCAACTATCCCTTCGCCAACCGCCTATTCCCGAATTCACTCGACGTCGTCGATCTCTGCCAGACCCTTGGCGAGACCGTAATTGTCACCGACGGTGACGTGGTCTTTCAGCCCTTCAAGATCGGCCGCTCCGGCCTGTACGAAGCCTTCGACGGCAAAGTCCTCATCTATATCCACAAGGAAATGGAACTCGACGATATCACCGAACGCTATCCCGCCAGCCACTACGTCTTCATCGACGATAAGGTGCGAATCCTCAGCGCCGTCAAAGCCGCCTGGGGCTCGCGCGTCACAACCATTTTCCCACGCCAGGGCCATTACGCGACGGACGAAAAAGAGCTCGCTAAATATCCCGAACCCGACATCACCATCGAGCGTATCGGCGCGCTGATGGCGGCTGATCTGCATACCATGCTCAAATCCGCCAGATAGTCCGCCGCCTGGCTGCTCCAGCCCGAGGCCTCAGGCCCGGCGTCAGCCGCGGCGAAAGCGCGACACGACCGGCTCGGCGAAGCTCGCCTCCGGATGGAGCTGCCGCGCCCGCTCAAGCAAAGCTTCTTCGCTTTCGGGAATCGCCGGATCGGGAACGCAGCAATCCACCGGGCACGCCGCCGCGCATTCTTCGTGATCAAAGAAGCCTACACACTCGGTGCATTTGCCGGGAACTATATAGTAGATATCCGGCGCAATCGCATCGTGCGCCACGCCGTCCAATTCCCACGGCTCACCGCCAGCATAAATCGCATTGTTCGGGCATCGCGGCAGGCAAGCGCCGCAGTTGATACATTCCTCGGTGATTACCGTCGCCATCGCGCCAGGGTTAATTCGGAGGGATTATCCAGCTAACGCTGCGGCATCGCCGCCGCCACCCGCTGTGCCAGTTCCATGAAGGACTGGCTCACCGGATGCTCCGGATTTGCGAGCGTGATCGGCATTCCCTCATCTCCGCTCGCCCGCACCTCGGCGAACAGCGGTATCTGCGCCAGCAGCGGCATCGCCTCGCCGCCCGCCAGTTTCGCGCCGCCGCCCTGGCCGAAAATCTCATCGCGATCGCCGCAATCAGGGCAATCGAAGTAACTCATATTCTCGACCACGCCGAGCAGCGGGCAATGCACCTGGCGCAGCATCCGCACCGCCCGCAGCGCATCCGCCACCGCCACGTCCTGTGGCGTCGTAACGATTACCGCGCCATCGAGCGAAACCTGCTGTGCCAGCGTCAATTGCGCGTCACCGGTTCCAGGCGGCAGGTCCACCACCAGGAAATCGAGCGTGCCCCATAGCACGTCCTTCAAGAACTGCTGTATCGCCCCCATCACCATAGGGCCGCGCCAGATAACCGGCGCCTTCTCGCCGAGGAAGAAACCCATCGAGGCCAGCTTGATTCCATATTTCTCGATTGGAAAAAAATTCTGCCCGCCCGCTCCGCGCGGACGCTCATCCTCGGTCCCGAACATCATCGGTACTGACGGCCCATAAATATCCGCATCGAGCAGGCCCACCTTGTAGCCGAGCCGGTTGAGCCCTACTGCCAGATTCGCCGCGACGGTCGACTTGCCGACCCCGCCCTTGCCGCTCGCCACCGCGATAATATGGCGCGTCCCCTCGATCCTTACTTTGCCAGTCTTTTCACCAAGTTCCGGCTCGACCTTGCGCACTTTGAACTCGATCTTCGGTACGCCCAGTTCGTGCGTAAGCAAAGTATGAATCCGCGAGGCGATTTCACGCAGCGGCTCCTGCCGGTCGCTCGGTGCCCGCAGCATTACCGACCATCCGCCGTCCGCCGCCGGCGTTAACTCTTCGACTATCCCGAGACTCACGATATCAGTCGTATAGCCGGGGTAATCGACCCGTCCCAGCGCCGCCAGGACTTCTTCCGATGTGAGCTTCTTCGCCACTGCCACGGATTATTTCAGACACGCTTCGCAGGCGAAAGGCCGCCTTATTGCGCAGCCGCGCTTAAGCGCCTTGCCGCCAGCGTCACCAACTGCCTGAGCGGCGTTATCGCCACTACTGCCTTACGGTCGCGCGTACTCGCCTGAACCGCTACTTCGCGCCAGCCTTGGCTGATCCTGCACATCGAGTCGTATCCGTATGCCACCATTGATCGCGGCGGGGTTATCGTCGTGCATGTCACCGCTCCCGCCGTTACGGTCTCGACTTTACCGCCACTGCTGCTCATCATCTGGGCGATCGTCTGTTCATTCGCCTCATCCTGCTTCGACTCAATCGACACACGCACCGTTACCGTCGCGCCATCGATATTCCCCTGGCACATCGAGGTCGATCCGCTGCGGAACGCAGTCGCATGATTGAAACCCGCGGCCGTTCCGCCAATCGCCCGTTGAATCTCCGCGCGTGACAGCAGTCCGCAAGCATCCGGCACCCTCTCTGCGGCGCCTGCCTTGCTCACCGCCGCAGCGCATACCAGCACCAGAACGGCCCGCATCAGAGCGGCCACTCCCACCTTTCGATCCACGATAACCGGTTTTCGTCCAGCATGCGTCTTTCGCCTGTCGCCAGACATTCTTCGATATCTATCGGCTATTATTGGCAATGGATCTACAATATAGGCCGTATTTCCGTCTGTCAGGCATCACCGCTTATCCGCTGCGAACTTTATTTCCCGCCGCATTTGCGTCCGGTAACGACACCACGGGATTGATAACGCTCACAAGACGCCAATGGCCTAGTTAACCTGCTTCGTTTACTACATTCTGATCAGCTTTTTTCTCTGGAAATGGGCTGCCGCACTCCGTTAGACTGTGTGTCGCTGTGGGTTGTGGTGGTGCCGCCGGCCTAGCTCCGGGTTGTCCTTTTATGCTGGTTATTGCGATTGCAGGTTATCTTTTTTTGGTTCCAATCCCGTAATGAGTATTGCCCTGTTTGTATAAATTGCGATTAGCGAGAGGTTTCTATGAATCAGCGTACCTGTTTACTGAGTGCCGCAGCTTGCTCAATAGTCCTGCTACTCGGCGGGATCTCACCTGCCCATGCCGAAGGCTTTTATGCAGGCGTGCAAGGCGGCGCCACTTTCTTCAATGACGACTATACACGAGTAGTCATTCCTCCCGCTCCTACTATTGGCTCACATACCAACTTTGACGTTGGATGGCTCGCCGGTGCCTCCGCAGGCTACGAATTGCCGCTCGGCTTCGCACTCGAAGAGGAGTTTACTTTCCGCGAGAGCCATATTGACCGGGTCGCCACGACGGGCGGCCCTCTCCTGACCGGCGGCGATGCCCATAGCTATTCAATTATGACTAATGGCTATTATGGCTGGCACAACTCGACGCCCTTCACCCCTTACATCGGTGGTGGCGTTGGTGAATCGACCGTCGTGCTCAACAATCTCCGCCCGGCCTTTGGCACCGGCACTGGCAATTACGGCGGCGACGACGCGGTCTTCGCTTATCAAGGGATCGCCGGCGTGTCCTACGCCTTCTCACCCAGGCTCAGCCTGGCCGCGGAGTATCGCTATTTCGCCACGCTGCGGCCCGGCTTTACGGCTAACGTCGGCGGAGCCGACAACGTCAAGGTCGCTCCCGACTATACATCGCAAAACGTTCTGCTGCGGCTGACCTACAATTTCGACTCGGCTAAATAGGGTTTTGCAGCAATCCCATGCGGTGCGCATGCTATCGCCTCGCTCATGAGGCGCGTGCCGGTGACGTAGTTCTCGCCTGCGAGAGCGGTCGGGCGCGAGTCTGGAGGGAATTTGCTTGCAACCCCAGCCTGCACCAATGGCGGAGCCAAAGGTGACGCGGTGAGCAAAATAGTGAAGCAAAGCGACACGGCAGGCGACTCTACCAGCCCGCTGGCCTTGAAAAGCTTGAGGTTCGGCTGCCACTGGCTTGGACGCGGAGCGCGCTAATGAGTGGCGACGACAGCGTCTCACCGCGTCGTAGCCTAAGCCGGCCAACGATCACTCGATGCTGCCCACATCGCGTAATCGGCCGCACAGCTACTTATTGTACGCTGGCGTGTGAAGCGCGTTTGTATGCTTGTTTAGGCATCATCGTTTTAATTGCTCACGGCGTGTGAATTTTCTTTTTGTGACCTTCGTCGCTAATTATGTGGATGAAGCCTGCACCTATCGAAACAGGCTTAGATCAACTTTTGGAGGTATAGACTTGAAAAAGTCTGGTTTTGACGCTAATCGGGGCACTCCGTCGCGGGTGATGACTGTCAATGAATTGGCCGATTTCCTGCGTGTACATCGCAGCACTGTGTATCGCCTGCTTAAAAGCAATAGCTTACCGGCCTTTCGCGTCGGTTCTGACTGGCGGTTTAATACTGAGACCGTTAACGAATGGATGAATCGTAAACAGAGCCGTAACTAATTGGCGCTATCCGCTTGAGCTTGATTCTCGCTTAGAGCAGTGTAAGTTTGGCGTGTTTTCACTGCGCCAGGGGGGTCCGCACATGCTCGGGTCTGACCCGAGTCCAATCAGGTGGGCCAGCAGCCTCCGCAATCGCGGTAGCCGATTAGCCAGCTTTAATATCAGCGGCGCGCTCGACGCTCTCTTTCTGGGTTCAGCATTTTGCTGATTACCGGCTTTAGTACGAGCAACCGAACGCACTGCGTCGCGCGTACCGCTGGCGAATCCGAGTTTGTACTCGGGCAGTCAATCGTAATCCCTAGGTCCCTTCGCTCCGCAGTCTCGGCGCGAGGAGATGGGCGTTGACGATTGCAAAGCCGACCGCGGCGCTCGATCGGCGGTACCTCGCCCGCCACACCGGCCTAGGCCGGTGTATTCAGTCACGGGCGCGGTTCATAGGACGCCTCAGTTTTTAGGCCGCGCGAAGGTACGGTCTCGTAGGCTCGATTTCATCGAATCCGCCAGTCTCACGCCTCAAGAATTCTGACCGCGCTCGCAGAGCCCGCCCTATCACAGCGTTCTCACCAGGCGCCAGCTTCATTACCGGCCCGGGCCCAATTTTTTAGCGCAAAGACCAGGTGATCGGTTTTTTGTTTACGCGATCAGCTTTGGTATGCGTGAAGCGCTTGGGATTCGTATACAAATGCCCTGTGATATTGCTCTCGGTACATTGCCAGCCGTATTCCTTGCCGACTGCCTCGATCAACTCACGCACCGTCATCGCCGGATGGCGCTTCAGCACCGACGTGATCATCTCGACCCGCTTTACTTTGCCTTCCGTTTTCGTCCCTGCGCGTCTCGGTTTACCACGTCCCGTGGGGCTCGAAGGCATCCTTAATGCGGGCGGACGTCCGCGCCGCACCTGCCCTTTTCTTGCCCCGTTGCTCGACGTTGCAACCACATGCATTTCATGACCATTGCTATTCTGCCCAGTGGCTCGCAATAACTCACTAATCGCTGCCTGATCAGAACCAAATAGCTCGATTGCCCGCCTGAGTCCCTCCAGCCGCTGCTTGAGTGCTTCAATCTGCCCGCTATGTGCTTCGATCTCCTTCTCGACTACTGAGTACTCTTCGTGGAGCCGCTGCTGATGGGGGTCAACTTTATTCATCTTTGAATCCTCCAGAAATATCCAAGTCAAAGCTTCAGCCGGTTCCATTTCTTATTCGGCAGGCCTTGACTCGCCTCTGGATATATATCGTACAAGAACAGTTCAAGAACTGAAAGCTACTTATTAGTGCTGATGATCAAGTATTTATCAGAGCTAGTCTTTATCGCTTCTTTGACGCCGGCGCCAAGCAACTAGACCCGTCCTGGTTAAAGACAGGCTTCACTATCGAACTCTGCCTCATTCGCCGGGCTTAATCGCCCGCCAATAGATACTTCGTCAAAATTTGCTCTTATTCACTCGGCTCAGCTACGATTGCACCGCTGGCGACCGTTATTAGCCAAGTCCGAAGCGGCGGGCTTTGCTAGTAAAGAGGTTCTTTAAGATAGTTTCTCAACTTTTCGTATTGCCACGCTGATCGCACTAGCCTGCATCTGGAATCTTCTCTCAGCCTGAAGCAGGCTGTCGATTTCCCGCTTTCCCATTCTACTATTAGACGGGTGATGCCCTCCGCCAATAATCCAAGTGCCAAATGAGAATGGCCTTCTAGTCCGCTTCAAGCGCGATCGCCCCGTCACTATCAAGCGTCCTTACCCGCCGTTCCCTCGCTTCGAGAAAGCCGCCCGAGGCCTTCCTAAGCCGCGCCACTAATGGAACTGAACCCCCTGTTACTACCGCCCCTGCATCAAGAATTGAGAGAGGCTGCGAACCGGCCGCTTGAGATTATTGTTGACCACCGTCCCGCCAGCTTCTATCAATCTGGGGGATACCTAGATAGGTTTCACTTGCGAGGCGTGCAGCATTTAGCGGAGCCGCCCAGGTCCTCGCGAGCGAGGCCGTGCTGGCTGGTCAGCCCTGGCCTGCGAGAGCGTCCGGGAGCGAGGCGGCGGGCCGCGGCCGCTTGAGATCAAGGAGTTGAATTCATGGATTACCTGACTGAAGAAAGGCGTCTGCTCCAGGAGTCAGCGCGAGACTTCGCGATGCGCGAGGTTTTTCCCATCGCTAATAAGCTCGATCCCGAGCACGGTGAGATTCCCGCCAGCATCCGCGAGAAGCTTGCCGAACTCGGCTACTTCGGCATCATGATTCCCGAGCAATACGGCGGTCTTGGTCTCGGCGCCTTCGAGTACTGCCTCGTAACTGAGGAACTCGCACGCGCCTGGATGAGCGTGGGCACGATTATCCGCAACGGCCTCGTCAATACGCTCGTCCCGATGAGCGTCTTCAATGAAGATCAGCGCCGCAAGTATTTCCATCGCATGGCGGCCGGCGAATTTCTCGGCGCCTTCTCGATGTCCGAACCCGCCGCCGGTTCCGACGTCGCCAGCCTCTCCTGCCGCGCAGTTCGCGACGGCGACGACTGGCTCATCAGCGGCAATAAGTATTGGTGTACCTTCGCCGATGCCGCCGATTTCATCATCGTGATCGCCCGCACCTCCCCAATCGACGAAAAGCGCCGCCACGCCGGTATCAGCGCTTTTCTTCTTGAAAAAGAGCGCTACAAATTCCCCGCCGGCCTCTCCGGCCAGCCCATTCCCAAGATTGGCTATTTTGGCTGGAAGACCTGGGAACTAGCCTTCGATCAGGTCCGCGTCCCGGCCGCGAATATGCTCGGCGAAGAAGGCAAGGCTTTTTATACCGTCGCCGCTGGCCTTGAGGTCGGACGCGCACAGACCGCCGCGCGTTCTATCGCATGCGCACGGGGGGCGCTCGAAGACGCCATCGCCTATGCGCAGGGACGGGTTCAGTTCGGCGAGCCGATCGCTAACTTCCAGGCAATCCGCTTCAAGCTCGCCAACATGGCGACCGAGATCGAAGCAGCGCGCCAGCTTATGTATTTCGTCTGCACGCAAATCGATAGCGGCCGCCGATGCGACAAGGAAGCCGCTATGGTCAAGCTGTTCGCCAGTGAGATGGCCGAGCGCGTCACCAGCGAAGGACTGCAAATTCATGGCGGCGCTGGCTACACGACCTTATTCGCGGCCGAACGTTATTGGCGCGACGCCCGCCTGACGAAAATTTTCGAGGGCACTTCGGAAATCCAGTTGCGCATTATCTCCGACCATCTGCTCGGCAAAATCCGCAAGTAGGAGCCGCTCGCAAGCAGTGCCCGAGTCCGCGAAAATAGGATTCGCTTG
>Ga0335075_10019376_pt1 | contig 10062 bp, 8 predicted proteins | sample Lox_Sample_24_FD_206723 | JGI IMG/M metagenome (GOLD analysis project Ga0335075, IMG submission 206723) | Soil microbial communities from Loxahatchee National Wildlife Refuge, Florida, United States - Lox_Sample_2.4 | ecosystem: Environmental > Terrestrial > Soil > Wetlands | place: USA: Florida...
TTTCAGGATGCTCCACTTATCACCAGTCTGGGAACCATGGGTACCGGCTCAAGCGTAGGAGGGATGCTTCGGGGTTCTGCGGTCTCGAAACCGAAGTTCGCTATCGACTACGCCGCTTATTTCTCGTCGAGGAGCAGCAACATGCAATTCGACGCGGAGCGCTCAAGCGGCGGAAGAGTCTCGCTCTACCTTCCTGAAAAGCGCCTGGAGCTGGGGGCCTCCTACGGCCGCCTGCTGCAAGGCACACAGGCAAACTACGCTGGCGCGCATGCATGGTGGGAGCCGGCGGACACTGGCTTCAAGCTGCGGTCGGAATATGCCCATGGCCCGCATTCGCAAGGTTACTGGCTGGAAACTGATTATCGACTCGCCCGTTTCGGCGGTCCCGATACTTTGATCGGTAGATTGGAGCCTGTCTTCCGATGGCAGCAAACATTTCGCAACAGCCCCGATCCCGCCGATGGCCTGCCATCCGCTGACACACGGCGAACAGATTTTGGCTTGGATTACCACCTGCCGCACGAAGTGAGGATTAACACCAGCTACGCGCGCCAGTTTTCCTCGGCCGGGAACCGCAATGTCTGGGAGACGGGCATCGTATATCGCTTTCTATTTCCAACATGGAGAGGCAAGGAATGATTTTCTCGAGATGTGTTGTGCTGACCTTCCTCTTGCTCGGATCGCTGCCTGTGTTGTCGCAGGCGCCCAAGGCATCCGGTGATAAAACAGAAAAACGGGGTCAGAGCGCGGCATCGCGGCAGGTGCATATCAGCGACGGGCAGCGCGTGTTCGAACAAAATTGCTCCCGATGCCACAGCGCGCCTCAGAGTTTCCCGCCAAGCATATCCGGAACAATCGTGCGCCACATGCGGGTACGCGCATCACTAAGTAAAGACGATGAGAAGGCGCTGTTGCGCTTTTTGAATCCGTGATCGTCGACGAGGGTATCTTGTTTTTCCTCAAGATAGAGCAACAACTGACACGCGGTTCCTATTCCTGATAGGCGGAACTGCGGCTGTGCGGGCAGTTCCGGGGATAAGCGAAGAAATGCTCAGCATCGAAGAAATTGAGAGCGCATGGAGACGATCGGAGCCGGTCGTGCTGGCCGATCCCGTATCGCGCCGTGCCCCATTGCCGTTCCAAGCTACCTTCTATCCGATGGGCTTCCCGGTGGAGGTGACGACTAACTCGAGGCAGGTGCTCGACGGCGCGGTGCGGAGTTGGGCGAGCTTCAAAAGAATGTTCGACACTCAGCCTGTCCAGATGCGGGTCGCGGTGACTCGCGGAGGTTCCACGGAATGCCCGGCCGTGCCGGTGTGCCGTGGGCAGCATAACCTTCTTGCGCACATTGCCGACAGCGAGAACTTCGCCATGTGCGATCTGGCCCAGGGATTCTGCTTTTTATCGCTCACGCAGGCGGCGGTCGAACACGAGGAATACTTGCGCTTCTACTTTCTTGAAGCAACTGCTCTCTGCCAAATCGCAACACGATACGTTACGCCGATACACGCGGCCTGCGTGGCCCTGAACGGAAGCGGGATTTTGCTCTGCGGAGACTCCGGCGCAGGTAAGTCGACCTTGGCGTACGCGTGTGCACGGGCGGGATGGACCTATATCACAGATGATGCCAGTTACCTGATCAACCACCGGGATGACCTGACGGTGGTTGGTAATTGCAGCCGGGCGCGCTTCCGCCCCTCCGCGGCGGAGATCTTTCCGGAGCTTCAGGGTGGGGAAGTTACGCAGCGCGGTGAAACCGGTAAGCCTTCCATCGAGTTGTCCACTCCTGCGTTTCGCAACATTGTTCGATCGCATACATCAAAAGTGGACTACGTTGTGTTTCTCAATCGGCGCGATGTGGAGCATCCAGTTCTGGGGCCTTTCTCGAAAGAGATCGCCAGATACTTCATGCAGCAGCCGCTCTTCAGCATGCCGGAGATGATGACGACGCAGGATGGGATGATCGACAGACTGCTGAGCGCACCGGTTCTGGAGCTACGCTACACGGACCTGAATTGGGCGATCGGGCGGCTAAGCCGCCTTGTACGCGAGGGGGAATAGCATCATTCGGTGTGGAATTACGGAATGATGGCCGGTAAACTCGTCTGCGCATTACCGCTGTGACTTCGAGAGATCACACGTCGAGCCTGTTGGATGTGGCAACGCGGCTGTACCAGTAGCCTGAATCCTTGATTGTGCGCTTTTGGCTTCGGAAGTCTGTGTAGATCAATCCGTAGCGCTCGGTATAACCTTCCGCCCACTGGAAGTTGTCGAGCAGAGTCCATGCATGGTATGCGCGAACACGCGCGCCATCTGCTATTGCCCGGGCAAGTTCCGCGAGCACCTGGCGGTACCACTGAATTCGCCGCACATCTGGTATGTGGCCGCTTTCCTTGTCATAAGGCGCGTCGAGATAACCGCAGCCACTCTCTGTTATCTCAATAATCGGATGGTTGTATTCCTTCGAAATCTGTGTGACGAGGTCATAGATGCCACGGGGCCACAGCTCTAAACCAGACTCAGTCAGGGGACCCTCGGTGGGCATTGCCGGTCGAATGCCAGTGTAAGGATCACGTGCGCATCCGCTGTCAGATTCAATCTCAGTGCCGCTGAAGCCACCGCCAACGCAGTGGGCGTGGCTTGCATCGGAGACGACGCGGCGTGTGTAGTAGTGAAAGCCCACCCAGTCCAGCGGTGCATACAGAATCTTTTCGTCGCCTGGCTTGAACCCCATGACCTCGTATGGCGTCTCACCAACGAAGGCGTTCGGATAGCGGCCCTTCATTGCAGCTTCTCGTAGGCGCTACCTACAGTCGCTTTTGACGATGCCGCCTTAACCGAACGGTGCGCTTCACCCTGCGCGAGCCCAAGCGTGTGGGCGGCTTTTAGAAAGTCGGGAAAGCTGGTGCGGCAGGGCGGGAACGCACCAGCCGCATAGCCCATATAAGCGATGGCCCAGGGCATATTGAATGGCGCCCACACTATGATTCGATCGCCGAGGTGCTTGGCGAGAATTCCGGCATAGTCTGCAAAGTAGCCGGCGAGATCGCGATTGGGCCATCCTCCTCGATCTTCCAGCGCCTGCGGAAGATCCCAGTGGTACATCGTACACCATGGCCGGATTCCAGCTGCGAGAAGTGCATCGGCAAGTCGGCTGTAGTGATCGATCCCTTTCATATTGGGTGCGCCAATGCCGCCAGGTTGAATGCGTGGCCAGGAGATGGAGAAACGGTAGCTTTTCAGATTGAGCTGTTTGGCCAGGGCGATGTCCTGCGGGAAAAGATGGTACTGATCACAGGCAACATCTCCGGTCACGCTGCCGCGCACTTTGCCAGGGGTATGGGTGAACCTGTCCCAGATCGATTCGCCTTTCCCGTCTTCGTTCCATGCGCCTTCTACCTGGTAGGAGGCGGTAGCCGCGCCCCAGAGAAATCCCTCGGGAAATCGCGCTTTCTGGATCTCCGGCTCTGGCACCGAGCCCGGCATTTCCGGCGCAGGCAACAGGCCAGGAATCTGATCCGCGGCAGACGGAGTCGCAGCATCGATCTTATCTCCAACAACTGCAGCTCCTGCTATCGCTGCAACAGAACGAGTCACAAAGGCTCGGCGATTCATTTCTTCTCCCGAAGTGTGGTGCGTGCTATGTATTCAGACCTTGGCATGCAGGCAGAGTGCAACCGGCTGCGGTGAGCGAACCTTTGGCAAGCGGACAACAAAACGACGGAGCTTCTCGGTGGAGCGCCCTCTAAGAGATTGCGCGGACCGCTGGGCATATGTCTAATGAAACATGCAACACATTATGATAACCATGGGTTATGAGCATGGAACTAGGCGATCTACGGTCATTCCTGATTCTCTCTGAGCAACTACATTTTCGGCGTGCTGCAGAGCTCCTCCACGTCTCCCAGCCAGCACTGAGCAAACAGATCCGTCGCTTGGAAGACCGCCTGGGCGGGGAATTGCTGATCCGGCGTTCTCGCGGGCTGCATTTGACTCCGGCGGGCGAAGTTCTGTTGGAACACGCGCGACAGGTTATCGCGGATTCGGAATCGGCTGAAAGGGCCACTCGTCTCGCCTTGAGGGGAGAGGCAGGAACATTACGGGTCGGATTCGGAATTGCTGTTCTGGCCCGTGGTTTGCCGAATCTGATGCTGCGTTTTCGGAAGCGGTTCCCAAACGTCGACCTTTCGGTGCGCAACATGTCAACCACCGATCAAGCCCGGGCGCTCAGCGACAGAAGGATTGACGTTGGGTTTGTGCGTCTTCCCATTCGAGCCGACAACATCGAGACCATCCCGATCGTGAAGGAGCGGCTCATGATCGTGCTAAGCGAGCACGCGACCCATAACGCGAAAAACGGATTGGCGGCTTTTAGCCGCGCGCCTTTCATTCTGCCTTGCCGGGCCGACTCGGCCAGCTTCTACGACCATGTGTTTCGTACCTGCCGGGCCGCAGGATTCATGCCTACCGTTGTTCAGGAAACCGATGTGTTCTTCACCGCGCTTAACCTGGTGCGTGCCGGGCTCGGAGTGAGCATCGCGCCGAGTGCGGTACAGCTTATGCGCGTACCGGAGATACGATTCGCAGAAACCAAAGTCCCTGAAGGCGAGTGGAGCATCGGGATTGCGTGGAATCGCCAGAGCCCACGGTCAGTGCTGACGGATAACTTCATCCAAATGGCCCGGAAGTTCCTTTCGTCGAGGATCAAGTGAGAGTCTAGAAAGCAGCCGCGATTGTAACCGCTACGCCGGCGCCAGCAGTCATGATGTGTGGAACTGCCGGTCGCGGGTGCCACTGCCGATGTTGGCTGTCATCGATTGCGATCTGTCCGCATCTGATGGTTTCCTGCTCTTCCCTCATCCGTCCAAACAAGACGCCTTGTATCTTGGAAAGACCATCTCACACGGTTGAGAAGCCGGACTCCATAGCGCTTGGCCTTATCCGCTCGTAAAACGATAGGTTTGGACCATGAACCATGACAGTTTGTTAACCGGAAGACACGAGATCGACGGCAACTCCACGGTGCCATCGGAGCTTCTGCCCTGGTCGAACTTCCAACGAATAAGCTTTCGTTTCCTTTGCATATTCGTTCTTCTTTCCGTTGGCGAGACATATGATCCGTGGATTGTGATTCCTGCGATTGGTGGGCCTCTGTCTTCATGGCTGGATCGCCCCTTGACTCGAGTGGCCGCGTGGATGGCCACGCATCTCTTTCACGTCTCCGGAATTGCAGCAACCGCTCATCCTACCGACTCGCGCGACACGGCGCTTGGTTGGATCATCATGCTGCTCGTCTCGTTCATTTCGGTTCTCGGTGCTTTGGTCTGGGGATTGGTCGATCGTCGGCGGCAGAACTACACCCAAGCGGCCGTCTGGATGCGCTACCTGCTTCGTCTGGCGATTGTATTCATCATGCTCCGTTACGGCATTTTCAAAATCTTCCCCTTGCAAATGAGCCGTCCGTCGCTCGCGGTTCTCAATGAGCCGCTGGGACAAACCTCGCCGATGACGCTGCTTTGGACTCTGATAGGCATGAACCCCTCCTATGAGATCATCAGCGGGCTTCTCGAGGCCGGCTGTGCAGCTCTCCTTTTATTTCGTCGAACCGCCTTGATCGGATCGTTATTTGGCATCGTCGTTATGACGAATGTGACCTTGCTGAACTTGTGCTTCGATGTTCCGGTGAAACTGGGGGCGATGCTCATTCTGTTTGCGTTCATTGTGCTCGCATGGCCGGACCTTCGCACCCTTTACAACTTCTTCTGGAAGCATGTTCCGTCAAGGCTCGAAAGCGCATGGCACCCGATTTGGGCGACCAGGAAAGCTCGCTGGAGCGCACTTGTGGTGGAGTTCACCTACCTGATCCTTTCTTTGTACTTTCTTGTACCTCCTACCTATCGTCAGGCCATGAAGGAGTCTGACAATCGCCGCGCACCTTCTCCGCTGTCAGGTGAGTGGCGTCTCGACTCCGCGAAAATGTCTGTAAATGGGCAGATGGTCGACGCACCGGTGTTAACGGCCGAGGGAGTACCAATGACCGCGTTGTATCTGGAGCCTGACGGAAGGGCAATGGCGCGTTCCACGGATGGACGCCTCTGGAGGGCCGGAGTGACGATCAACGCGGCTCAGCGGACGTTATACCTGTATTCGGGCTATTTCAACGGAACGCGCTTTAACGCCGAATATTCGTACCGCCAATCCGACACCAATCACCTGGAACTGAACCCTGCAGGTGATGACAAATCGACGGCCAGTACACTTCTCTTTACACGTGTGCCGATGCCCGCAACCTATCCGCTCCTGCAGACTCACTTCAAGTGGATCCAGAAATGGGCCCTCGAGCGATAGGCTCCTGACAATCATCTGCGCCGGGAATGGGGCACGATGACTCCGCAATCGCTCGCGGCGGCATGCGAAGGCTGCGCGACAACACGCTGATGCGCCCGCCAGCTGTCTCCTTCGCGGTCGACCCTAGCCTCGGTAAAAGCGCAGCTTGCGATCAACGCATTCATTGGTTGGCAGGGCCGAAAGATTCGATGGGATACGATTAGCAGGCGCACTCATGACGGATATATCGGCTCCCATCGATGCACCCTGGGCCGTAAAATCCCGCCGCGCAACAATCTTGTCATTGACATCGCGGCCTGGCTTACTGCGGCGCGTTTGGAGGCGTGCCCGTCAGATACCAGCTTTCGACTGTCTTGCCGGGGCCGTAGTCGGGTGGAGCGTCATTCAGCGTGCAGGTTTTTCCCTCCACATTCAGAAAAGTCGAGAAGTGTAGATCGTCTGGGAAACCGTGAGTGAGGTTGTTGAAGCCGGCCGGCTCGAAATCCCATAACCCCGCCTCCAGGCCAATCTGATGATTCTGCAAGTATCGAAGAAAATTTACGACCGACTCCGGTGTCTTCGTATCGCAGAAATAGCCGATAGCCCACTCACTGATGATGACAGGATGCGTACGAGAAAACCTTCCGAACTTCTCTTCCCATGCGGCCGCAGTCTGGTTGAAGTCCGCATAACGCTGAGGGCCGTTCACATATGGGTGAGCAGCGTAAACGACCTGATGCAGCGGGTCAATCAGGTCGGGTGCGCCCGTAAGCTGCTGGGCGTGAACCAGACCGTCCGCGACCACAACGTTTCTGGCGCCAAGGTCGCGAACCGTCTTGATCGTCTCGTTCATTGCATGCGCCCAGAGTTCCCATTGCTCCTGCGTCGGCGGCAAGTCAGTGTCAGGATGGGTATCCGATGCCGGGAGATCATTTGGCTCGTTATAAAGCTCGAACAGCACTCCCCGATCTTTGCCGAAGATCGGCGCCAGTTCCGTCCACACACGCCGTGTAGCCTCGTCGGGAAGCGGTGCCTCTTTACGTACGCCGGTTTGCTTCTCATCCTGGATACTCAAAATGACAATGAGCCCGGCTGCCCTTGCTGCATGTACCGCATCAATCGCCTGTTGCAGCCAGGATGCATCGAAGAACTTGTCGTTTGATGGATCGGCTCCGTCCTGTGCAAGCTGCATCCGCACGGAATCCGCTCCTTCCGCTTTCATCGTGTCGTATTCGCTGGGACTGTACCCTTCGTAGGCTTGCCGGTAGAAGGCTTTCTGGTCTGTATAGGTCGGCGGAACAGCAAAAGCAACCTGAAAAAATCCATGTGGTATCCAGGGTCTGCCTCCCCGTAGGAGTTGTCGGCCTTCCACGGTTACTGAATCTGACCTATCGGCCGATTCAGCAAGGACAGGGCAGGCATAGAGAGTCAATACAGAGGCGCAGCAAAACGTGGAAATCAGGCGTGTGATGAGCGAGCTCATTGACTCACCTTTCCTCTTTGATAATCGATTCGGTAATGATGGTCTGTCGTCCATGGAAAGTGGATGCGCGCAGCGGATGATTGATAGAGCCCGCCGCGTCGGTTTGTCTCAAAATGAGGGGAGAATGTCAGAAAAGGAATATCTCTCGTTTCGACACGAGCAGCCCGGATGGATGTATCAACTTTATCGACCCGGCGGTCATGGCGTTCGGATGTACGTGTTCGCGTCATCCTCGGCGAGCTTTTGATGTTGCGCAAAAATGAGCGAATCGAGTCTTATGCCGACGATGAGGATTGGACGGCTCTTTCACATCGAGATCGGGAATCTGCCGGCGTAATCGCAAGAGGTCGCACTTCGGCATGCGCCCGCCTGCCTGTCACCATCATTGAGCTCGGTTACGGCATAGATAGGTCCCGGAACTGTACACGACTGGGGCGTCCTCGTGCAGGCTGTCCAGAACGAAAATGCGATACGAATCGCCTCCCGGTGCTACGCGTACAACTACGTGCCCCTGCCGGCTGCGCAGCTGTGTAGCCCAGCGCGCGTTGAACAGGCAGTTCGCCCCCAGCATTTCTGTTGCAAACACATCTCGAATGGTGTTTCCCGGCCACGCGCCCAGCAGCCTTTGCAGTTGCGCTTGCCCGGGATGTGTGACATGCCATGCGGGAATGATGTAAGCCTGTGCGTCAAGTTGCTTTGTGAAGGCCGGACCGCAGGCGTCGAAATAGGCATGGTGATTGGCCACGGCCACTTCGGTCTGTCCAACGACTTCGGCAGCGCGGCTTTCCACGTCCCTCCAGGGAAGGCGCCCATCGCGTGTGTCTGCTTCCAGATCGCCCCCCGAGTAATACGAAAAACGGCCATAGCGCAGATGAATCGCCACGGAATAGAGGTTTTCGTCCGGCCAATCGTTTGCTGGAATCTCCTTCGGAGGGGGAAAGGCCGAACGGCTCTCGCGACCTGCGCCGGTCCAGACCGTGCCGTTCGCCGAGATGACTCGCACCGAGAAATCGGGGAAACGGTTCGTCCGGCGAATCGCAATCTGTTCCGCCGAGCCGACCTGCGCGGAGACCACCGCGCGTCCGCGGCGAACCCGGCTTTTCAGCCAGGCAAGGTAATTGGTTGCGAAGGGCGCCTTCAGAGGCTGCCATGGTCCATAGTCCGGAAAACCGCGATCGATCACTCTGTCGATCGACATCAGGGAATCAACCTGACTGATGCCGGTTGGGATGTATCCGTCCGCAGACGCCGACATTCCAGGTGGAATGTCACCCACATGATCGGGATGAATATGCGTGACGAGAGCGTAGTCGATTCTATCTCTGTTGGCGGCGGGGGCATGATGCATCGCGTAGCGCGCTACCCACTCGCCAGGGCGCCGCGACGAATCCGGGCGGCGGGGGGCGGAGACACTCAAATCGTCGTTGGAGGTGCCGCAGTCGATCAGCATTGTGGTTGCGTCGGGAAAAATAAGGAAACAGGCATTTCCGCGGCCGGTGTCGATCTGATGAATGTGGAGCTCGCCCTCGCGCCACGGAGGTAAAGCAGTCAGAGATTCCGGGCGGGCCGTCTCCCGCAGCAGTGCGGCGCCTGCAATCGCAAGGCATCCGGCAGAAAATTCTCTTCGATTCATCCTGTTCCTCCTGCACCGCGATCCGCCCCGGTTGAAGCGGGCGGATCACGCGGGGTGGTTATTGGCGCCCCGCTGTCTGCTGCTGCGCCGGTGGCGCGGCGCACTCGAAGCTGCCGGCGTTATCCGTATCGCCCGTGCCCTTGTAGCGTGTCACCTGAGGATAAGGGCAGATGGGTCGAGACATGGTCTTGGCGGGGTCATTGGGAACCTTACCCGATCCAATGACCATTTCTGGTGCGATGCCGTTTTCGACCCATTGCTCGAGCGAGAACATCAAGTCGTACTCTGGGTCGGCCGCGTGTGTGCTGTCTGTTGGAATGATTGACGTGGGCCCGGCTCCGCCATAGCAGTGGCCCATGCCTGGGATCATGAAAAGGCGATAGAAAGCATCGACTGATTTCGGATTGTCGCTTTGCGGATCAGGGTACTTGCTCATGAACGCCTGGACGCTTTCGTAATAAGCGATCGAAGCGCCAGCCGGAACCAGGGCGTCGGACCAGCCGTGGTATTGAATGAGCCTGCCGCCGTGGTCGCGGAACGAGCGGAGATCGGGATTGATAGCGTCGATGACGGGCGATCCCTTGCGATCGGAGAGCGCAATGTCCGAGTCGAAGTGCAG
>Ga0335075_10019377_pt1 | contig 10061 bp, 10 predicted proteins | sample Lox_Sample_24_FD_206723 | JGI IMG/M metagenome (GOLD analysis project Ga0335075, IMG submission 206723) | Soil microbial communities from Loxahatchee National Wildlife Refuge, Florida, United States - Lox_Sample_2.4 | ecosystem: Environmental > Terrestrial > Soil > Wetlands | place: USA...
CTTGCCTGATCGTGCCATGCCGCAGCATGCCGGCTCACATCGATTCGAGGCCAGGAAAGCCAGATCTCATGCATGCTTCCGGTGTTCTGACGGGGGATGATCACCCACACAAATCACGGAAGACCCAGAAAGTATTTAACACAGAGGCCACAGAAAAAGCTAAAGCCACAGAGCCCTCAGAAACGGTTATCAAAGTTACCAAGGCTTTCTGCGTGCTCTGTGGCTTTAGCTTTTTCTGTGGCCTCTGTGTTAAAATTCTTACTTTCCCGCCCGCCGCACCAGCCATGCCCCAATTAACGACTCGTTAATCCATCCTCGTGCAGCCTCGGCCCCCATGAACGAAACCCTCGACAACGAACTCACCTACCGCATCATCGGCCTGGCCATGCAGGTGCACAAGCACCTTGGACCGGGCCTGCTCGAAAAGGTTTACCATACATGCCTGTGCCAAGAGCTTGCCCAAGCAGAGCTCCAGTTTGAAAGCCAGGTTCCTTTGCCCGTTCTCTACCGCGGCACGACGCTGGATTGCGGGTACGTCGCCGACATCATCGTCGAGAAGCGGGTGATCCTGGAACTCAAGGCCGTGGAGCGGGTCGTGCCATTGCATGAGGCACAACTGCTGACCTACCTCCGCCTGGCCGGATGTCGCGTCGGCCTGCTCATCAACTTTAACACGGTCTTGCTAACCGATGGCGTCACACGCAAGGTGTTGTAGCCGCCCGGCGGGATTGCACGCCACTCTACCGCCGTTCCCAGATCCGCCGCGGCGCGCAGCTCCGGCCACGCGAGCCGTGGCGCGCAGTCATGCGCGGATTCCATAGGATGCATCTTTCGATTGGCCTCGGTTCCGAATCGGAGTCGTCTTATGGAAGCGCTGGACTAGTGCCCTTGCGCAGTGATTTTGATTCCTTGAATTGACCCTTCTAAGTACTTGACAGTCTCGGACTGCTTGCCTGGTCGGTTGGTGAGCGACCTGAGCGCGTGGACGACATCGCTGCGTCTTGGCGTTAGCCGAGCAGCCATGCTAATCTCCCCCGATGTCCAATTAACGGTTGATAATCGGGGTCGCCAAATAATGGCACTAACGCGGCGTCAGTTGCCCTGAGCATAGACGTGCTTTCGGTGTTGATTTTGTGCACCATACTTGAGACTCCTCATACAGCCAATCGTCCCAGCAGAATCCAACCCGCCACCGCCCCCCGCCCCCATCTCCCGCCATTTTGCCGTCGCGCCGCAGCCACCATATCCTGCCGCCATGGACCTCGACTTCACCGAAGACGAAATCCGCCGCTACTCGCGCCACATCCTGCTGCGGGAGGTGGGCGGCACCGGCCAGGCCAGGCTGAAGGCAGCGCGCGTGCTGGTGGTCGGCGCGGGCGGGCTCGGGTCGCCGCTGGTGCTCTATCTGGCCGCGGCGGGGATCGGCACCATCGGCATCGTCGATGACGACGTGGTGGAACTTTCCAACCTGCAGCGCCAGATCGCCCATACCACGGCCAGCCTTGGGATGCCGAAGGTGGCGTCCGCCGTCGCCGCCGCGCGCTCGCTCAATCCCGGCGTGATGGTGGAGGCGCACCAGATACGGCTGACCGCCGCCAACGCGCTGGACCTGATCGGGCGCTACGACCTGGTCTGCGACGGCACCGACAATTTTGCCACCCGCTTCCTCGTGGCGGATGCCTGCGTGCTGGCGCGGAGGACGCTGGTCTCCGGCGCGGTGCTGCGGTTCGACGGGCAGTTGTCAGTGTTCAAGCCGCATGCAGGGGGGCCGTGCTACCGGTGCCTGTATCCCGAGCCGCCGCCGCCGGGCCTGGTGCCGTCGTGCAGCGAGGCGGGCGTGCTGGGCGCCGTCACCGGCGTGATCGGCACCTTGCAGGCGACCGAGGTGCTGAAGGAGATCATGGGCATCGGCGAATCGCTTTCCGGCCGGCTGCTGGTGTGGGACGCGCTGGCGACCCGGTTCCGCACCGTGAAGCTGCCTCGCGATCCCGATTGTGCGCTGTGCGGGCCGCGGGCGACGATCCACGACCTGTCGGCCCATGCGGATGCAGCGGCGGCGCAGGCGCCTGCCTGTGCCGTCTGAGCCGCTGGGCATCCTGCTGCTGTCGGGCACGCACGATCGCGCGCATTACGCTTTCGTGCTGGCCTCGGGCGCCGCGGCGCTGGGGCGGGGCGTCGTCTTGTTCGCCAGCAATGCCGGATGCCATGCGCTGATGACCGACTGGTCCGGGCTCGCCGATGCGGCACGCGATGCGCGCGTGCGTGCGGCGGGGGTGGCCGGGCTGGAGGAATTGCGCGACGCGTGCCGCGAGTTGGGCGTGCGGCTGATCGCGTGCGAGGCCGGGCTGCGCGCGGAAGGGCTGGACCCGGGGGCGCTGCTGCCGGGCGTGGAAGTCGCCGGGGTCGCGACATTTCTGGAAGCGGTCGGCGCCGGCCAGATTGCGTCGCTATAACGAACCTGCGGTGCCACGCGCGGCGGGCGCCCGCTATGTGAACGAATCTGCGGCGCCACCCGCCGCCGGCGCCCGCTATGTGAACGAACCTGCGGTGCCAGCGCGCGGCCTGCGCCAGCTACGCGGCCGGGATTTCCGGGAGGATCTCCCGGCGCGCGGCATCCAGCACAATCAGGGTGGGCGTGCCTTCTGCCAGCCGGTTCGGCCGCGGCAGATAGCGCGGGTGCGCGGGCGGGATCGCCGCCGGGTCGCGCCGCCACGCGAGTGCCTCGCCGGTTCCGCCCGGATGGTGGGAGGTCGTCCCGGCAAGGGCGACAATCATGATATGCGCGCGCTGCGCCAGGTACGCGTTCACCCGCTGATAGCCGCTGCCTTGTGCCATAGCTTCGTGCGGCGGCACAGCATGAGCTTCGTGTGGCGGCACGGCTTGCCCTTCGTGTGGCGGCAGCGCTTGCTCTTCCCGTGGCGGCACTGCTTGCAATTCGAGAATCCGCTCGCACGCCGGACACGATTCGAGCGCTTCGATCTGCGCCATCAGGGCGTCGCGTGCCTCGGGCCAGGTCGCGGTGCGCGCGCCACGCGACAGGCAGCCGACAGCGCCGGAATGCCAGCCTGCCGCGAAGTCCTCGAGCATGTCTCGGATCGGCAGACCTTCGGTGACGAGCAGGCGGTGCTGCTGCGGGTGCGCGGCGAGGAATTCGAGGGCGGCCTCGGTCAGCACCAGGGCCGCGCCGGGCGCCAAGGGGGACAGCAATGTCACGTTGTGGCCGGGATATTGTCGTTGCAGGTCAGGCAGCAGCCTGTCCTGGAGAGCGGCTTTCACCCAGTCCGCCTGCCCTGGCGTCAAGTCGCGCTGACCGGTCAGCCCGATCCAAAGGTCGAAGCGCACGAGGTGCGCGGCGGACCCTGCTTGCAGCCGGACCCGCGGCAATCCGTCCAGGTTGAGCCGCCTGATCTGCGCGCGGTCGAGTTCCTGCGTTTCGGGCGGCAGTTGATCGAACGGGACCAGATCGTTGTGCAGCCGCTCGGCGTTGTCACGCACCGGGTCATAGCGCCATCCGTCCAATTGGCGCTCGACCATCCACGCGTCATGCTCCAGCGCGGACAGGCGATCCAGCATGCCGGCCTGTGCCAGCAGATCGAAGCCGTCGGGCACGCCGACGGTGTCGCGGGGCACGTAGCAGCCGGCGCTGGTGAGCTTTGCCGGGAGATGATCGGCGACGCGGCGATTGGCCTGGCGATAGGTGTGCGACAGGTCGTCCCAGTCAACCAGGGCCTCGCCGCCCTGCGATGGGTTCTGACCGGCGGCGGTCATGCGCCTGAATGCCTCGGCGTAGGCCGCATGGATCGCCTTCGCGACCACGTCGCGCGCACGGCCGGCGCGCAGCGTCGTCAGGTGCGCTGACATTTCGAACGCGTGCAGGACTTGCGAGAAACGCCGCGTGGTCTCGATCGGAGAATGCAGGTCCGATTGCACCCGATCGGCGTCCGGAATCGCTTCCAGTTGATCGGCACCCAGGAAAATCGGTGCCTGCCAGTGTCCGCTGCGGTGCGCCGCCTCCCGGATCGCGAGGGCGATCTGCAGGTTCGCCGAGACTAGTGGCATGTTCACCACGACAGCCGTCACCGGCGCGGCGGCGGCCGGCACGATGTTGACAATGTCAGAAGACTGCAGCAGCGGATCGCAGGCAATGAAGACAAGATCCGCTAGCTGAGTGATGGCCGGGTACTCGAGCAGAAGCCGGTTGCGTGCATCGCCGGGGGCGGATGACACGATCGTCAGCAACGGCTTGTCGAAATCCGCCAGCACGCCGCTTTGCAGAACATGCGCTGCAAGGCTCGGGACAACCGGCGCGAACCCGACGAAGACCAGGTGCAGGCGCCGCTGGCCGAGCAGATCGGCGATCTCGAAGAAGCGCGCGGTCTGGCACAATCGCGCCGCCGCCCGCTCCTCCATGCTGAAAACTTCAAGCGATGACGTCCTGACCCGCTGGCTGAGCGCGCGCCGGATCAATGGGCTGGTTATCGCGACTTCGGTCCGGCGCTTGCCGCGGGAAAGGACAGGCCATTGGTCGACAAGCTGCGCCACGGCGAGGCTTTGGGAGTCATCGCCCAGGGCAACCGTCACCTCGACCGCGCGATCGAGCCTTGCCTGGCGCAATACGGCTGGCGCGCGGGCGTCGCCACGCACCAGCAGGATGCCGTGCCGTGCGGCAATGTTGATGAGGACGTCATTGGGCGAGGCATCGACGGCCACCACGCGGTTTCCCCGGTCCGCAAGTTCGATGGCACGGGCCTGGCCGATGTCGCCAAAACCAAGGAAGACGTGATGATGACGCGCGCGTGAAAGCCTCCACCGGCGGATCGGGGCATCGAACAATTGCTGAAAGATGCGAATGCCGCCGACGATCAGCGCGGCGATGCCGGTGAACCGCGCGATGGCAATCTCCGGATACGGGTAGCATTCGCCCAGCCGGATGTTGGCCTCGCTCGGCTCGAACAAGGTGATGGTCCGGTACAACGGATCGAGGAACCAGGGCGGTCCTGCGCCGCCGCAATCGTGACTCTGGGGCAGATGCGCGGCGAAGCCGTAGCAACCAAGTAGCGTGGTGGTGACCGCGAGACCCAGCAGCAGCCAGTCGGTCCATGACGTTCGCCTGGGATCGGATTGGTGCGGCTCGCCAGCCTCATCCATCGCGGGACAAGCTTTCGTGCAGGACGTTCAACCTGGAGCGTAACGCCGACCGACAGAATGATGCAATGCAGCGATGAAATAGTGCGGCGATGAAATCTTCGGCGCAAGGCCAGGGGCGCAGGACGGCGGGCGCAACAACGGGGGCGCGAGACTGGGCGCTCACGAGACTGGGCTCACGAGGCTGGGGGCTCAAGACCAGGGTGGTGGAGCAGGGGCGTGGTCCTGCGGGATGCAACCATGTGGTGCGCGCATCCGTTTTGGAGGTGTGCGGCCCGCGGGCCGCCCGTTCCGAGGAGAGAATTATGGACAAGGATCGAGTTGAAGGCGTCGGCCATCAGGCCAAGGGCGCGGTGAAGGAAGCCGCCGGCAAGGCGATGGGCGACAAGAAGACCGAGGCCGAGGGCAAGGCCGAGCGCGCAGCCGGCAAGGTGCAGAACGCGGTCGGCGGGGCCAAGGACGCCATCCGCGACGCCGCCGACAACCGCTAGACCAATCCAGTCCGGGCGCCGCAGACCGGCGGCGCCCGCCGCGGCGTGGCACATTGCGCGCCGCCTCGCATGCCGGTTTCCTGCCGCCGACCACCCAGGGCAAACCACCCAGGGGCAACCAACCAAGGCAGGAGACCGGGCCATGCCAGCCACTCAAGCCGACAAAGCCGAACAATTCCGCGCGCTGCACAGGGCGGCGGGCCATTTCGTGGTCGCCAACGCGTGGGACGCGGGTTCGGCCCGCATCCTGGCCGGGCTTGGCTTCGCGGCGCTTGCCAGTTCCAGCGGCGCGGAGGCGGGCGTGCTGGGCCGGCGCGACGGCATGGTGACGCGCGAGGAAGCGCTCGCCCACTGCCGCGCGATCGTGGAGGCCACGGACCTGCCGGTCTCGGCCGACCTGGAAAAGGGGTTCGGCGACACCCCGGACGCTGCTGCGGAGACCATCCGCCTGGCGGCCGGTGTCGGGCTGGTCGGCGGTTCGATCGAGGACGCTGCGGGTCCAGGGTTGCCGTTGTTCGATGCGTCGCTGGCCGCCGAGCGCATTGCGGCGGCGGTGGCGGCGGCTCGCGCCCTGCCGTTCCCGTTCACGCTGACCGCGCGGGCGGAGAATTTCATCCGCGGCAATCCCGACCTGGACGATACGATCAAGCGGCTGCAGGCGTTCGAGGCGGCCGGCGCCGACGTGCTGATGGCGCCCGGGCTGCCCAGCCTGGACGCGGTGCGCGCGGTCTGCGCCGCCCTGTCGCGGCCATTCAATTTCATGGCGGGGATTCCGGGGAAGTCGTTCACGGTGATGGAACTGGCTGCGGCGGGGGTGAAGCGCATCAGCCTCGCCACGTCGCTGTACCGTGCGGCCATGAGCGGACTGGTGGCGGCGGCGACCGAGGTGAAGGAGCGAGGGACGTTGGGCTATGTGGAGACGGCGATCGGGACGCCGGCGCTGAATGCGTTCATGCGGGGCGGGTGACGCACCAACGCGTTCATGCGGAGTGGGTAACGTTCCGAGGCGTTCATGCGGAGCGGGTGACGGTCCAAACGCGTTCTTGCGGAGCGGATGACGTTCCAGCGCGTTCATGCGGATGGGCGAGCGCCGAAGCGCGATGGAGGGTGTGATCCGGGGACGCCTCACCGCGCCCGGCGCCGCAGGGCCGCGGTCACCGTATTCTCAAGCAGGCAGGCGATGGTCATCGGGCCAACGCCGCCCGGAACAGGGGTGATCGCCGACGCCACGGCGGCGCATTCGGCGAAAGCCACGTCGCCCACCAGCTTGCCGTCCGCCCGGCGGTTGACGCCGACATCGATCACCACTGCGCCTGGGCGAACCCAATTGTCGCGCACCAATTCCGGCTGGCCGACCGCCGCGACCAGCAATTCGGCGCGGCGGCATTCGTCGGGCAGGTCGCGGGTGCGCGAATGTGCCACCGTCACCGTGGCGTTCGCCGCCAGCAACAGGGCCACCAACGGCCGGCCGACGATGGCTGACCGGCCGACGACGAGGGCGCGCATGCCCGGTAGCGCGATGCCCTCGGCTTCCAGCAGCCGCATGACGCCGAGCGGCGTGCACGGCACCAGGAATGGCGCGCCGGCGGCGAGGCGACCGATGTTCAGCGGATGGAACCCATCCACGTCCTTGTCCGGATCGACCGCTTCCAGCACCGCTTGCGTGCGGATGTGCGGCGGCAGCGGAAGTTGCACCAGGATGCCGTCCACGGCCGGATCGGCGTTCAGCCGCTGAATGTCCGCCAGCAATGCGGCTTCCGGCGTATCGGCGGGCAGGCAGATGGTGCGAACGGCGATCCCGGCCTCCTGCGCGGCGCGGTCCTTGCTGCGGACATAGACGGCGCTGCCCGGGTCGTCGCCCACCAGCACGACGGTCAGGGCCGGACGGACGCCCAGCCCGGCGATCCGCTGCGCCACGCGTGTGCGCAACGCGGCGGCAATCGTCTTGCCGTCGATGATGCGCGCGGTCAAAGCGCGTCCAGGCGCCGGCCGAGCAAGGCGGCGTCTCCGCCCACGAACAGGCGCTTCTCGCGCGCAGCGGCTCCGGCGAGGACGCGCACGGCGGAGGGTGGCACATCCAGCGCCGCCGCGAGGGTATCGCAGGCGGCGCTGGTGGCACGGCCGCCCTCGGGCGGTTCGGTGACCGCGATGCGCAGGCGCGGGCCATCGGCCGAGGGCACGGTGCCATGGAGGCCGGGCCGGCGCGACCCCGGCTGCACCTTCACCGCCACGCTGACTCCGTCGGGCAAGGCGCGCCAGAACGCCGTCACAGCAGGGCCTGGCCCCACATGCCCGTCACCAGCGCGGCATAGATGCGCGCCACCAGCATCTGCAGCGCCCAGATGATCAGGATCAGGATCAGCGGGCTGATATCGATGCCGCCGAAATTGGGCAGGAAGTTGCGGATGGGGCGCAGGGCGGGCTCGGTGACGCGGTAGAGGAAATCGGCGATCATCCAGACCAGGCGGTTGCGGGTGTCCAGCACGCCGAAGCTGACCAGGGTCATGACCACCGCGGCCAGGATGACGGCCCATTTGTACAGCCCGAGGACCGCCTCGATCAGCGTGTAGAGAATCGTAAGCAAGCGGGTGGTCCTTCTACCGGTGGGCGGAAGCTAGCGGCGGTGACAAATGGGAGCAACCGGATGTCAGTGGAAGCCGGGGCGAGCGCTGTCGGGGCGAGCGCTTGACTTCCCTTTTCCCCCTGCGCATGTTCCGCGCCCTGCGGCGGCCCCCCTTTATCGGGGGCGTCGTGGTTGGCGGGACGGGGCTGTAGCTCAGTTGGGAGAGCGCCTCGTTCGCAATGAGGAGGCCAGGGGTTCGAATCCCCTCAGCTCCACCACCGTTCCGCCGCGTCTGCTGCCGGATCCCCCGCAACGCCACGTCGCTGCATTGCCGGCCCCCGCCTGACATCCTGCCGAATGATGCATTGCCGCCCGCGGCACTGAGAAGCAGGCGCATCCGGCGCCGGGCTTCTCCACGCCGCCGCGACGGCCCATTATCCGGCTTGCGGCCCCGTGGTTACGGGCAGCCGGTTGCGGCGGGGCCGCCTGCCAGCCCGCGGCCGGGCCGCTGAACATCGAGCGGAAGGTGGTACATGGCAAGCCTGCAGGATTTTCGCGAAAAACTGGCGCAGAATGCGAATCGTGCGTTCACCGAGTACGTGCTGATCATCGACGAAATGAGCCTCGATTATGCGACCGGAGAGGACGGCACGCTGGTGCAGGACGAATTCAAGGTCGTGACGGTGGTGTTCGAGTATTCCGGTCCGAACGTGATCACCATGCGCGCCAAGCGGGAATCGGACGAAGGCGGCCGGCAAATTTCGTACCTGCCATGGAAAAACGCACATGCCGGCGGCATCTCGCAGGCGCGCCTGACGGGCGATGGGCCGCAATATTTTTCAACCTCGCAGCTCACCGGCTGCCGCTTCACCATCCAGTACGACGACGCCAGCCGCCAAACCGCCACTGTTCTGCATCTTGCCGGCGACGTGCAGGGTGAGAAGAAACCGGAGGGGTCGGCGACCCGCGATGGGTTGGAGCAAAACGCTTTGTCGCCGCAGGCCAAGCCGACGCTGAAGCGTTCCTACTCGATCGGCCAGATGAAAAGTGCGAAGTTCAAAGAGATGGGCGTTGCCACCGGTACCAAGCTGTACTACGACGGGGGCAAGGCGGCGATCTTCGGTTATCGCAAGAAGTCTGGCGCCTGGACCTTCTACGCGGCCGAGCAGAAGTTCGGCCTCGGCGCCGGGCTGGTTAATCTGACCACGCTGTCCCGCGTGTAGCCATCGCTGAATTCGAATGCCGGCGCCAGGGTCGGCGAAGCACGCAATGCGGCTGCGCAAACCCTGGCGAACGCGCCGCGCATGGTCAGCCGCCGAACTCCGCCGGCCGCAGCAGCCGCGCCAGCCGGTCCAGCATGCGGCAACCTGGCGACGCCGGCATGGCGCGTGGCCGAAGCCACATAGGCAATGCCGGTGCGTTGACGTTTCATAGATTTTCAGCACGGAGTTAGCCAAGCGGCCGCGGCCGCACCGCCATGGCTGAAAATGCACAGGCGCGGCCCGCCGGAGGGAGATTTGTGCTATTTTCATAGGAGAAAGTACGGAGAGCACGGTGCTCACGGAGAAGGCGTTATGCTTCTTGCGGAACCGTTCACAGATCGGGTGACCGGTTTGGCGATCGAGGTACACCGACATGCCGCTGGGCTGTTGGAATTCGTATATGAGCCGCGACTGAGCTGGCAGACGCAGGGAGTGGCTTGGTACCCCGATTCGTAATTACGGGGACGTATTATACCAGACCGCCAGATGGCTGACTCGGGACTGCCGCCCGCATGTCATTGCGAGGAGCGAAGCGACGAAGCAACCTCGGTCGCGCGACGCACGCTCGTCTGAGCGCCACTCGACCGAGGTTGCTTCGTC
>Ga0335075_10019378_pt1 | contig 10061 bp, 6 predicted proteins | sample Lox_Sample_24_FD_206723 | JGI IMG/M metagenome (GOLD analysis project Ga0335075, IMG submission 206723) | Soil microbial communities from Loxahatchee National Wildlife Refuge, Florida, United States - Lox_Sample_2.4 | ecosystem: Environmental > Terrestrial > Soil > Wetlands | place: USA: Florida...
TGGGTATCGCCGCCGTCGTCCAGCGCCTCCCGCATCAGGCGCGCGCTGTATTCCTCGCGGCTGGCGGTCGCCGTGTAACGGTAGGCCTTTCCCTCTTTGGCCCGGGCCAGCCAGCCCTTGCGGTGCAGGTTGTCCATCGTAGTCATCACCGTCGTGTAGGCGATGGCCCGCTGCAGGACCAGCTCGTCGAACAGCTCCCGGACGGTGACCGGGCGCTCGTGGTCCCACACCCGTTGCATGATCACCGCTTCCAGCTCACCGAACCCGCGCATGCCGCCTCCGCCTCCTCCTGGCCAGGATATGGGTCCTCCCGGCGGTACCAGAAGGCTGGGTCAGCAGTCTACTATCTATGTACATAGATAGTAGATGCACCTGCGCCGAGCGGGTAACTACCGGAGGGATGGTCTGCAGCGATGAGCAAGCCGGGGATGAGCAAGTCGGCACGCAAGAGGGCACAGAAGGCGGAGAGCGCGCGGGAGAAGGTCGCGGCTCAGCGGGCCGAGGCCCGGCGCGCCGAGATCCGCAAGAGGGCCCTGATCACGGGCGGGAGCGTGATCGCCGTGCTGGCGGTGCTGATCACGCTGATCATGGTCAAGCTGGGCGAGTCGCCTGCTCATGCCAGCCCCGCGTCGGACGATGCGGTGGTCGAGCGGCAGATCAGCCGGGTCCCCGCGGCCACGTTCAACTCGGTGGGGGCGGGCACGGCGACCGGCTTGAAGTCAATCAGCGGCCAGCCGGAGCTGACCCGGGACGGCAAGCCGGAACTGCTCTACATGGGTGGCGAGTACTGCCCGTTCTGTGCCGCCGAGCGGTGGGCGATCGCGGCGGCCATCTCCCGTTTCGGGACGCTGTCCGGCCTGCGCTTCATCCACTCCTCACCCACCGACGTCTACGCCAGCACGCCGACGCTGTCGTTCTACCAGTCCCGTTACACCAGCAGGTACCTGGCCTTCACGGCGGTCGAGTGGTACAGCGAACGGCCCGACGCCAGCACCCCCACCGGGTATGCCTACCTGCAGCGGCCGACGCCACAGCAAACGGCGCTGTTCGCCAGGTACGGCGGCTCGTTCCCGTTCGTCGACATCGGCAACCGGTACCTGGTGCCGGAGGCCCAGTACATCCCGTCGGCCCTGGCCGGTCTCAGCTGGGCCCAGGTGGCCAGCGATATACGGAATCCGTCCAGCCCGGTCGGCCGGGACATTGACGGCGCGGCCAACATGATCACCGCGGCGATCTGCCAGCTGACCCACGGCCAGCCGTCCGGGGTCTGCTCGTCCCCCGGAGTCAAGGCCGCCGTTCATTCCACCTGAGCTCACACATCGCATGCCGGCAGCGCGAGGTTCCTGTGTGACTCGCACGGCTGGAGCGGTTCCCGGCGAAGTGTCCGGACCTGTACGGATTGCCAGGGAAGCCGGTAGATTTTGCTGCGGCAGAGGAGAGGCCCTTCGGTGGCGCCTGCCGTCGATCGGGAGACATGCGATGAGCGAGCGCACCCTGCACCGTGCACGAGTTGCCGTCGGCACCGGGATCCTGTCGGCCGCCCTGGGCACATTAATGATCTTCGCTAGCGCTGGCGGGGCGCTGGCCGCGAGCCCAGCCAGGACAGCCGGCCGGGCGCTGGCCGCGAGCCCAGCCGGCGGGGCGCTGGCCGCCAGTCCGGCCTGGACCATTGAGAAATCGCCCAACGCGGCCCTGCTGGGCGGGCAGCTCGAGTCCATCTCGTGCTCGTCGGCGCACGCGTGCACCGCCGTGGGAAACCGCGTCGATACCTCCGGTATCACGATCACCTTGGCCGAAAGGTGGAACGGATCAAGCTGGCAGCGCCAGCCAACGCCCGATCCGGCGAGTGACACCACCCCCTCGGTGGCGCCCGAACTGCTCGGGGTGTCCTGCCCGACGGGTCGCTTCTGCGAGGCGGTCGGGGATTACCAGCAGCTGGCCGGCGGGGTCAGCATCGCCGATTTTTGGAACGGGTACTACTGGAAATGGCAGTCATTCCCGGTCCCGGCCAACTCGTCCGGGGCGGGGCTGACCCAGGTGTCCTGCACGTCCGCTAAATTCTGCGAGGCGGTCGGCTCATATTTCGACAACTCTGACGGCCAGACCACGCCGCTCGCCGCGGTGTGGAACGGGACTTCGTGGCGGCTGCAGCCCACGCCCAGCCTGACGAGCACGGCCGCATTCACCGCTCTGTCGTGCACGTCGCCAGAGTCGTGCGAGGCCTGGGGCGGCGGTAACGCGGGCAACCCAGGGCCCGAGGTCGCCGAGCGCTGGAACGGCAGCACGTGGCAGCTGCAGACCGTGCCGTCCGACGCCGCCGCCGTGGACTCGGTGTCCTGCACCTCCGCGACCTTCTGCGAAGCGGTCGCCCCCGGGGCGGCCTACAACTGGAATGGGTCGCAGTGGAACGCGCAGACGTTGCCCAGCTCGCTGAGCGAGGCGGGCCTGAACGGCGTGTCGTGCACATGGCCGCGGTTCTGCGAGGCGGCAGGCGCGATCAACGAGAACGGGGACGTTGTTGGCCTGGCCGCGGTGTGGAACGGCTCCGAGTGGAGCGCGCAGACCACCCCGAATCCCGCCGGGTCTACGTTCGCCCACGTCAGCGCGGTGTCCTGCACCTCGGCCAGCTTTTGCGAGGCGGCTGGCGACTACCAGGTGGTCGTGACGTCCAACGACCGGATCGCCCTCGCCGAGGGCTGGAACGGAAGTAGCTGGTCGCTGCAGCACGCGGCCACTCCCCCCGCGGCCACCACCAACACCCTGAGCGGTGTGTCCTGCGTCTCGCCCAGCTTCTGTGCAGCGGTGGGCACGCATTTCGACGCCGCCGGCTACGAGGTCAACCTGGCGGAGATCTGGGATGGGACATCCTGGCTGATCAAGTCTGTCCCCAACCTCAAGAGCCAGAGTGGCGCCCTCGCCGATAACGAGATGGACAGCGTCTCGTGCGTCTCCGCCAGCTTCTGCCAGGCCGTTGGCACCGGCCCGGACGGACCCAGCGCGGCCCAGTGGAACGGATCCTCCTGGACTGTTCAGTCCCGTCCCGGGGCAGACGTCTCGACGCAGGTCGTGTCCTGCCCCACCGTCAGCTTCTGCATGTCGGCCGATGGCTTCGCGAACGTCGATATCTGGAACGGCTCGTCGTGGTCGGCAGGTCCGGCTGTGACGGGATTCTCGTACATCGGGTCCGTTTCGTGTCTGTCGGCCAGTTTCTGCGAGATGGTCGGCCAGGGCCCGTCGGGCGAGAACGCGGCGGCATGGAATGGCACCTCGTGGGTAGCCCAGTCCACGCCCGAACCGGCCAGCGCTGTCGCGTGCACGGCGGTCAGCTCTTGCGAGGCGGTCGGCCAGATGCCAAACTCCGGCGGCCAGACGGTTCCCTTCGCTGAGGCGTGGAACGGGTCCACCTGGATCCTTCAGCCGGCGGCCGATCCCGCGAATTCTCAAGGCGCCTCCCTGGTCGCGGTCTCCTGCACCTCCGCGAGTTCATGCACGGCCGTCGGGCAGAATCAGTCGAGCAGCATCCAGAACTTCGGCCAGCTGCAGACTCTGGCCGAGGTATGGGACGGCACTACCTGGAGCATTCCGGTTACTCCCGATCCCAGCAATGCCGGGCAGAACCTGCTGAGCGGCGTGTCATGCGGTGCCAGCCAGGCGTGCACCGCCGTCGGCCAGTACTCCGACCCCGGCGACGTCCCATCCACGCTCATCGAGGCCGGCACCTGACGACGGCCGGGCGTGGTTCGGGCGGCTACCGGATTTCCCGCCGTTCCGGCCTGGCCTGGGGCCACCCGGGTGCCGCAGGGTCATGACTGACGTTGGCCGACGCTACGATGTCGGCAATGAGCAGTGCGCAGGCGCAGGCGAGCGCCACCGACCAGCCCGACGGCCAGCAGGCCGGGGTCATCCACACCGAGGATCTGACCAAGGTCTACCCGGGCGCCGACTTCGCCGCGGTCGACCGGCTCAACCTCGACGTGCGCACCGGCGAGATCTTCGGCTTGCTCGGGCCCAACGGCGCGGGCAAGACAACGACCGCGGGCATGCTGACCACCCGCGTGGTGCCGACGTCCGGGCGGGCGCTGCTCGCCGGGGTCGACGTCGCGGCCCATCCGGCGCTGGCCAAGCAGCTGAGCGGGATCGTGTCGCAGCAGAACACGCTGGACCGCCAGCTCACCGTGTGGGAGAACCTGTACTTCCACGGCCGGCTGTTCGGCATGGGGGCCAAGGCCTCCCGGCAGACCGCCGACGAGCTGCTCGAGCAGTTCCAGCTGTCCCGGTGGGCCAAGGCCTCGGTGTACGCGCTGTCCGGCGGGATGGCCCAGCGGCTGATGGTGGCCCGGGCCATCTTCCACCGTCCTTCGGTGCTCTTCCTGGACGAGCCGACGGCCGGGCTCGACCCGCAGAGCAGGCTGGCGTTGTGGGACCTGCTGGGTGAGCTGCACCGCGAGGGCCAGACCATCCTCCTCACGACGCATTACATGGAGGAGGCCGACCGGCTCTGCGAGCGGGTCGCGATCATGGATCATGGCAAGATCCTCGCGCTCGACACCCCGGCGGCGCTCAAGCAGAGCATCGGCGCGGACACGGTGGTCACGCTGAAGGCCGTCGGCGACCCCGCCCGGCTGGCCGAGGCGCTGACCCGGGACGTGGCGGGCGTCACCCGCACCCGGGCCGTCGACGGGGGCATCGAGCTGCACGTCCAGGGCACTGAACGGCTGGTCCCGCGCGTCGTCGACGCGGCCGAGGGGGCCGGCTTCGATCTCATCGACCTGTCGATCTCCGAGCCCAGCCTCGAGACGGTGTTCATCAACCTCACGGGCAAGGCACTGCGGGAGGACTGATGGCAGCACCGGTAACGACGCAGGCGCAGACTCCGGCCAAGCAGAGGATCGGGGGCGGCCCGACCCGCTCGGTAACCGCGGCGAGCTGGACCGCGCTCGGCGCGCTGATGCTGCGCGACCTGGTCGTTCTGCGCAAGCACCTGTGGGAGTTCGTGCTGCGCACGATCATCCAGCCGTTCCTGCTCTGCTTCGTGTTCCTGTACGTCTTCCCGAAGATCGGGCAGGGCATCGGCGGGCACGGCGCGGTGGCGGAGTCCGCCTTCGCCACCATCCTGGTGCCCGGGGTGGTCGGGATCTCGGTCATGTTCCAGGGCGTGCAGTCGATCGCCCTGGCCATGGCGCAGGAGTTCGGCTTCACCCGCGAGATCGAGGACCGGGTGCAGGCCCCCTGCCCCATCTGGCTGGTGGCCATGGCCAAGGTGCTCTCCGGCGCGGCCCAGGGCGTGCTGTCGGCGATCATCGTGCTGCCGATGGCGTCGGTCGTGCACGCGGCCGGGGTGCACGCCCACCTGACCCTGCACTGGTGGCTGATCGTGACGTTCGTGCCGATCGCCTGCGTGGCCATGGCCGGACTCGGGCTGGTGCTCGGCACCAGTTTCGAGCCGCGCAACATCGGGCTGATGTTCGGCTTCATCATCCTCCCGATCACGTTCCTCGGCGGGACCTACTACTCCTGGACCAAGCTGGCGCCGGTCAAGCTCGGCGGGTGGCACTGGCTGCAGACGGTGGTGCTGATCAACCCGCTCATCTACGTGAACGAGGGGATGCGGGCCGTTTTCACCACCGCACCACACATGCATCTGTACGTGGTGTACCCGGTTGTCGTAGCGTTCGGGATCCTGTTTTTGACGCTCGGGCTGCGCAATTTCCGCCGCCGCGTTCTGTCTTAGCGCCGCTGGCGAACCGCGCTGGCCAGGCCGGCCAGAACGTCGGCGGTGGCCTCCCAGCCCATGCAGGCGTCGGTGACGCTCTGCCCGTAGGCCAGTTCGGCCGGGCTGGCGAGCTCCTGGCGGCCGGGGACGAGGAAGCTCTCGAGCATCACGCCCGCGATCCCGCGCTGTCCGCCGCCGATCTGCGCTGCGATCTCCCCGGCGACCTCGGCTTGCCGGCCGTGGTCCTTGCCGCTGTTGCCGTGACTGGCGTCGATCATCACGAACGGCGGCATCCCGGCCTGCCGCACGGCCTCAACCGCCCGGTCGACGTGTTCCGGCTGGTAGTTCGGCCCGTCGTCGCCGCCGCGCAGGATCACGTGCACGTCGGGATTGCCGGTGGTGGTGACCACCGAGGCCCGGCCCGACGCATCCAGGCCGAAGAACACATGGCTGCCGTGGGCCGCGCGGCACGCGTCCACCGCCACCTTGACGCTGCCGTTGGTGCCGTTCTTGAACCCCACGGGCATGGACAGCCCCGACGCCAGCTGACGGTGGACCTGGCTTTCCGTTGTGCGGGCGCCAATCGCGCCCCAGCTGACCGTGTCGGCGATGTACTGCGGTGAGTTCGGGTCGAGGAACTCGCACCCGACCGGCAGGCCGAGGTCGAGAACGTCAAGCAGCAGGCGGCGGGCGGTACGCAAGCCACGGTGCACGTCGTGGCTGCCGTCCAGGCCAGGGTCGTTGATCAGCCCTTTCCACCCGACCGTGGTGCGCGGCTTCTCGAAGTACACCCGCATCACCACGCACAGGTCGCCTTCCAGCTCCGCGGCGGATTTCGCCAGGCGGACCGCGTAGTCCACCGCCGCGTCCACGTCGTGCACCGAGCACGGGCCGACGACGGTGAGCAACCGGTCATCGTCGCCGGCCAGGATGCGGCGCACCGCTTCCCGCGAATCGTTCACGATGCTGGCCTGGGACTCACTCAGCGGCAGCTCGGCCAGCAGCTCGTTCGGCGCGATCAGCGGCTGGAAGCCCGCGACGTGCAGGTTATTGGTGTCAGTCCGGATATTCACGGCTATGCCCTCCTGGCGGCCAGCCGCACCGTCCCGGGCCAGCCGCCTTGATGACGAAAGGCAGAGAACTCAGTCTCTGCCTTGCTGGCTCTGGGAGAGGACCGTCAGTCAGCGCCTGGCGGCCGGCTCACCCAGAGCCAACCGAAAGCGCCAATACCAACGGGACATGGCAGGGATCATACACGCTCAGAGCGCGTGACAGCGAAGAGGACATATCCGCAGGAAAGGCCCGTCGCCTGCGGATGCCTGGCCAGCCAGGCCCGGGCGACTGCGGCCGGGACCTCGATGTTCAGCACCGCGGCCAGGTCCGCGCGGTCCGCGAACTGCCACCGCGATCTCACCTCCAGCCGCCGGGCGCCGCGCTGCCGCCACCAGCCGTCAACGGCGGCCCCGGTGTCCCGCGTCGGCCTGCGCGCCCCCGCGGCCAGCAGGCCGGCGAACTCGCCCCACCAGTAGTCGTTGTCCAGGACGACCAGGCTGCCGCCCGGCGTCAGCACCCGCATGACCTCGGCCAGGCCGGCGTCGGCGCTGGCTGAGCGCCCGCTCTCGACGCCCGGGTCGAGGAAGTAGGCGAACCTGGCGTGCACCACATCCACCGACCGGTCGGCGAGTGGCAGGCGCTCGGCCGAGCCCGGCACCACGTCCGCGCCGGGCAGCCCGGCCACGCGGGTGGCCGCCTTGGCCCGCAGCACCGGATCGGGCTCCACGCCGATGACCCGGCTGGCGTCCTTGGCGTAGCCGGGCAGCCAGAACCCGGTACCGCAGCCCAGGTCGACGAGCCTGCGGCCGTCCCACGGGGCCAGCCGGCGCATGGCGGCCAGCACGTGGCCTTCAGGGTCGATGCCACGGTTCTCGGTCTCGTAGACGTCCGGATGCCCCCCGATGTTCGGCGCGAAGCGCCAGTCGGGGAACGAGGTGCGGGCCGCCGTCCTGGCATCGGCGGCCGAGGTCAAGCGCCCGCCGCCGGGAGACGTCGCGGGGCTGATCGCCTCGACGGCATCGTGGACGGTGCCCGCTCCAGAGATCATGGCGGGATTATCCATCATCCGTCAGCCCAGGCAGTGGCCCCGTCGCGGACACCAGCCCGGCCGGCCGCCGGGATCAGACCGGGGCTATGTAGTAGCCCTCCTGGTCGACGACGATCTGGACCGGCCCGCTGCTCTGGTTGTAGATGGCGACCTGGCCGTCGGACGGCACAGTGACCAGGTTCGCGATCGTCTGGCCGGCCGTGAAGTTCAGGTTGGAGGTATCCGGGGCACCACCGTTGTCGTTATGCACGACCAGGTCGCCGGCTGCCTGCGGCTGGGTCACGGTGACGTTCAGGACGTCGGCCTCCGGGAGGGTCCAGCAGGTAGCAAGGGGATTGCAGCCGGTGTTGTAGGCGTCCGGCGTAATCACCAGCGTGCCGTGAGCCGGAACGGCGCCTGCCGTGACGCCGATGCCAGAGCGCGTGTCGGCGATCCGGGTCGGCCCGTAAGGCACGAAGCTGCCGTTGGCGCCGGAGGCGTAATAGCCGTCCAGGTCGGCGATCAGCTGCACGGTCCCGGCCGAGTCGTTGTAGAAGTCGGCCACGTCGTCGGTGAGCGGGACGATGACCTGGTTGGGGATGGTCTCCCCGGCGGTGAAGTTGAGGTTCGACGCGCCCGGCAGCGGCTGCCCGTTGGCGTAAGCGGTGATGTCCCCCGCTTCCTTAGGCTGGGTGACGGTCAGGTTCAGCACCGCGGCGGCGGCATTGGCGGGCAGTTCGCCGGACAGGTTGAGCCGCACGGTGCCGCGGGCCGGGACCGGCCCGGCCGCCGTAGTGCCGATCTTGTTGCGGGTATCCAGCACCCGCACCGGGCTGGTGTCTTCGAACCCGGACCCGCTGTTGCTGTAGTAGCCGTCGAGGTCGGCGATCACCTGGACGGTGCCCTTGCTGTCGTTCTGGATGGTGATCGCGCCGTTGACCGGCTGGATGGTGACCAGGTTGGCGATGGTCTGCCCCGCCCTGAAGTCAATGTTGGACGTCCTGGCGCCAGTGCCGGGCTGGGTGAAGAGGGTCAGGTTCCCGCCTGCGGTCGGGGCGGTCACCGTGACGTTCAGCGCGACCGCGCTGAGCGCGGACGCGCTGAGGCCGCCCACCGGCGGGATCGACAGGGTCAAGTCAGCGCCCGCCGCGACCGCGGCCTTGGCGGCCCCGATGCCGTTGCGGGTGTCCAGGATCCGCGTCGGCGTCACCGGCGTGTAGTTGGCCCCGACGACCACATTCTGCCCCTCGCTGAACGAATCGCCCGGAAAGCCGTAGTCGCTGGACACGACCGTGACGTTCTTCTCGCCGGCCGTGGCGAACTCATCGCTGGCGCTGGACCCGCTGCCGGCCACGACTGGCAGATTGGCCCCGGCGAACAGGTACTCGTTGGTTCCGACGGGCCCATTCGTCGTCCACGACGAGGTGACCGGGAATGATGCCGTCTCGGCCAGCGGCCCGTCGGCGGGGTCGGGCTCCACCGTCAGCGGGCCGTAGCTGAGTCCTCCCTCTACCTCGACGGCGCCGCGGTCGTAATAGCCGGGCCCGGTGCCGGTGTTGGGCACATTCGGGTCGTCCGCCCGGGGATTGCCGAACTGGTCGGTCGGCTGCTCCCCGGGAGCGTTCGCGTTGGCGGAATCGATGGCGGGCGAAGGCGAGTCGGGATTGGGGAAGAACGCGAAGGCGGCCGTGCCAGTCCCGCCCTGGTAGAACTCGTTCTCCAAGTCCGGGTTGGCCGCGATGTCGTGCGTGCCCTGGCCGGTCGCTGCGGTGAAGGCGGCCAGGCTGGTGTAGCTGGTGTCGCCCCACACATACAGCGGCCCGCCGCTGGCCGGGTCGATCAGGTTGTAGTCAGCCACGGTGGTCGGCGCCGAGGCCGCGGAGACCGAAAACCCGATGGCGTTCGCCGGGTCGGCACAGGCGGTCGGGGCCGTGATCGGGCCCATGCCGGTATCGACGATATTGTTCTCGAGGTACGTGCCGGACGACGCGCCGGCGATCACCACGCCGTCATTGCACGACGTGACAATGGTGTTGCTGGTGACGTCGGTGTCCGGTGCGTCCGTGACCATTACCCCGAGGCCAGCAGAGATGGTGTTGGTGGTGACAATGGCACCGGTCACCCCCTGGTCGATCTCTACGCCGGTAGTTTTACCGGACATTGCCACCCCGTCGATTGTCACATCGCTCGACGTCCCGGTGACTTCGACAGCAGGCCCCGTGGTTCCGTTACCTTGTGCCGAGCCCTCACTGATGGTGATGTTAGAGG
>Ga0335075_10019380_pt1 | contig 10061 bp, 3 predicted proteins | sample Lox_Sample_24_FD_206723 | JGI IMG/M metagenome (GOLD analysis project Ga0335075, IMG submission 206723) | Soil microbial communities from Loxahatchee National Wildlife Refuge, Florida, United States - Lox_Sample_2.4 | ecosystem: Environmental > Terrestrial > Soil > Wetlands | place: USA: Florida...
CGCTGGCACGGCTCCGCCCGCCGCAGACACGCCCGAGGAGGTGAAAGCCATAGAACCAATCAGCGCGTAAAGTCAAGAACCGGATCACCACGGTGCCGTCTCATACACCATGATCACGGACGTGGCCTCAGCTTTTACGTAGAGACCTTCCGCTCGCAGCGCCAGTCGTCATAAGCGCAGAACGTCGCTCGTGATGGACATAGAGGAAATGGGATAAGGCCGAGCGAGGCCTTGGCGCTGTCACGGCGACGCTGTCATGCTCACCGTGACGGCGCCTGCCGGGCGGCCCCGGTCTGCAGGGCACCCGGTCTGCCTGCGCTCGGCGGACGTGTGGCTACCAGCAGTCACAGCACTGTCGCCGCGAAGCGCGATATCCGCGACTGCAGGGCAGTGCCGTTGCACCTCGGACCGCCCAAGTAGACACTCGAGCGAGTGGTTTTGAACACGACTGGCGGTGGCCATCGACTCACTCACATGCTGAATAGCGCGCGTTGGTGGGACGCATGGTCATGCGGTCGTTTGCATGACTACTCGAACGACGATGTGCCAATCCACCATCATGAGATCAGGCATACCGCATTGTTGTGCGCATCGAGAGCACACGGAAACGCCGAGTAGGAACAGCTGACAACTGTGCCGTGCGCGCGGGTTGCTACGTGCATATCGTCCACTTCGGGCTTCCAAGCCGGGCGCCGGTCCGCCACGAATGATGTGGCCCGTCCAGCAGTGATGCTCGCGAGTGCAAGCGGCGCGTCCCTACGTGGACGGCTTCGGAGAGGCGTGGTCGTTTGTGCTGGCGAGTTTGGCGCGGACCTGGTCGGCGCCGGGATGCTGCAGGTCCTCGAGGATGGCCAGCGCCTGCTGCCACGCCTCCCGGGCCCGGGCCAGCTGGCCGGCGGCGTGGCGGGTGTCGGCGAGGTGGGTGAGGGTTTCCGCTTCAGCGACGCGGTTGCCGGCTTCCCGGGCGATGCTGAGCGCGCGCTGATAGCAGGTGGCGGCTTCGGCCAGGTTGCCCAGGTGGTGCTCGGCGTATCCCAGGCTGTCCCAGGCATTTCCCTCGAGCCTGTGGTGGCCGGTTTCCGCGCTCAGGGTGAGTGCCTGCCGGCAGAACGCGCGGGCCTGCTGGTAGTCGCCGACAAGGCCGTGGCACCAGCCGACGTTGTTGAGCGCTCCGGCCTCGTATGTCTTGTCGCCGATGGCCTGATGCAGGCGCAGCGCCTGCTCAGCGTGGCCGAGCGCGTCAGCGTAGCGGCCCTGACGTTCGGCTAGCACGCCGAGATTCTGGTGGATCTTGGCCTGGCCGAGGCGGTTGCCGAGCCGCTGGTACAGCGTGAGGCTGCTGGCGAAGTGGCCGCGGGCCTGATCATGGTCGCCGAGGTCGGTGCAGGCGACTCCCAGGAGGCGGCTGGATAGGGCCTGCGCGGCGGTGTCACCCAGGTGTGTCGCGGCGGTCAGCGCGGTGCGCTGGGTCGCGGCCCATTCCTGCCAGTGCCCGCGAATTTGCAGGAAGGGCGTTATGGCCCAGGGGAGCTGCCAGGCATGGGTGTCGGACCCGGACTCGGCGGCGAGGGTGACGGCGGCGAGCAGGACCTGGTGCTCGGCTTCCAGCCAGGCCATGGCGTGCCGGTTGTCGGCGGGCTGCCCGGCAGCGGCGCCGGGCCTGGGCGGGGCGAGGGCGACCGGCTCCTGGGCTGGGGCCAGCAGGTGGCTGGCGGCGGCGGCGGTGTGCAGGTAGTGGTCGAGGACCCGGCCGATGGCGGCGTCGCGGCCGGCCTGGCTGCCGGTGTGGTGGGCTTGCTCGGCGGCGTAGGCGCGCAGCAGGTCGTGGAAGGCGTACCGGCCGGGGACGTGCTCGGCGATCAGGTGGGCGCGGGCCAGCTCGCGCAGCAGGGCGCGGGCTTGGTTCTGGGCGCGGCCGGTGAGACTGGCGGCGGCGGGGACTGAGATGTCGGGGCCGGGGTGCCCAGCAGCCGGAACATCCGCGCGGCCTCGCCGCTGAGCTGTCGGGTGGACCAGGAGAACACCGCCCGCATGCTGGCCGCTGGGTCGCCGGCGTCCAGGGCGTCGAGCCGGCCGCTGGCATCGCGCAACTCGCTCACCAGCGCGGCAAGCGGCTGGCCGGGATCGACGGCAGCACGGGCAGCGACGATGGCCAGGGCCAGCGGCAGCCGCGCGCACAGCCTGGTCAGCTCGGTGACTGCCCCGGACTCGGCCGCGGTCCGTTCCGGGCCCAGGCGGCGTTCTAGCAGCTCGGTTGCCTCAGCAGGGCTGAGCACGTCCAGGGTGACCGGGTGCGCGCCTTCGGTCGCGATCAGGCTGGTGAGCTGGCTGCGGCTGGTCACTAGCACCAGGCAGCCTGTCCCGCCCGGCAGCAGCGGGCGCACCTGCCCGGCGTCGCTGGCGTTGTCCAGCACGATCAGCATCCGCCGGCCGGCTAGCAGGCTTCGGTACAGGTCCTGCTGGGCCTCCGGGCCAGGCGGGATCTGGCTGGCCGGGACTTGCATCGCGTCCAGGAACCTGCGGACCGCGTCCGCGGGAGTGACCGGGCTCCCGGACGGGTCGAAGCCGCGCAGATTCACGTACAGCTGCCCGTCCGGGAACCGGTCGGCGACCCGGTGCGCCCAGTGCACTGCCAGCGCGGTCTTGCCGACCCCCGCAGTCCCGGCGATCGCTGGGATGACCAGCGTCGGCGCCCACCCGCCTGGCCCCGGTGCGAGCAGGCTAGTCAGCGCGGCCAGCTCGCCATGGCGGCCGGTGAAGCAGCCGACCGCTGCCGGCAGCTGCCGCGGCACCGGCCCGCCCTGCTCTCCTATCCCCAGGCGAGCCGACGGGGACGGTGCCGCAGACGCTGCGAGCGCCACGGGCCGAGATGCCCGCTCCAGAAGCGTCCGCTCTGGCTCCGCCAGTGCCAGGGCATCGGCTAAGGCGCGCACGCTGCGCCGGTAGGGGCGGGCGGTCCGGCCGCCTTCCATGTCCGCGATCGCCCGTGCGGTGAGCCCGGACCGTTCCCCCAGCTCTTCCTGGGTCAGCCCGGCCGCCAGCCGGTGCCGACGAAGCAGCCCGCCAAACCCTCCGCCCGGCCCGGCCTGATCTGCGCCCACCCGTCCTCCACCACCCCGAACAGCGCCATAGCCCGCGGCAATGAGCATATTCCGGCATGCAGCCCGCGAAGACTTCCGGGGATTTTTCCGGTCAGCGTTCCTGGCCAGGCGCCGGCGCAGACCGCATGCTAACGGCATACAAATGACCTGCGGGAGCGAGTTGGAGTGGCACGGGTTCGCGAGACGCGCCGAGATGGCTTATGAGCAGATCCCGGCCGGGAGGCCGTGCCTGAGCGGGGACGCGGAGTCCGGGTTGGAGTTGGCGCCATGGCCAGGTTGCTGTCCGGGGTAGTGCATTGGTGCCTGCGAGGCGGACAGGCTTGGCCTCGGGTGTGGTCCCGAGTCCGGCCGCGCACCCGGTGGGTCGCCGTGCTGACGATTCTCGCGCTGGTAGCGGGGGGTGCTACGGCGGCGTCGGTGCAGCTGGGCCGGCGCCGTGCAGTTCCCGGCGCGCCGGTCAGCGCGGGCTCGCAGCTGTTCAAACTTGCATCAGCGCGCGTCACCCCCGCCGGGGGGTTAGTCATCGAGGCGGGCAAATCCGCGGTGCTGAGAGTGACCGGCCGGGACGGCATTCCCGCGGCGGGAGTGTCGATGGTGGCGCTGGGCGTGGCGGTGCAGGTCCTGGGTGCCCCGACCGCAGGATCGCCGGCTGCCAGCGGCACCCTGTCGGTCGGACCGTGGCCGCCGGCGCCCGCGCCAGGTGGCCCTGAAGACCGTCTTGCGGCCGGGCCGGGCTCTGGCACGGGAGGTCCTGTACCGGCTGTGTCGTACGACAGCGTGAATCGGGCGTCGAGTGGCTTCGCTGTGGAGAGTGTGCAGCCCGGCGGGGATGTTCTGCTTGCCAACGACGGCACAGCATCCGTGTCGGCCACTGTAGGCGTGGAGGGTTTCGCCATCGGCGATGCGGGCGCGTCTGGCTCGGGAGCGGTCGAGCCCTTGCCCCGGGCGGTCGCGCTGGCGAGCGCCCAGCCGGTTGATGCTGGCGCTGCCGTATCGGTGGCGGTATCCGGTCAGGGGATCCCAGCCACTGGGGTGGCCGGCGTCCTGGCCCGGGTCACGGTCCGGGGAGCGGACGCGGGGAAGCTAGCTGAGCTGGGCGGTTCCGCGACTGAGACCGACATCGGCGGCTATGGTCCTGGCCAGCCGGGCCAGGCTGTGGTCCTGCTGCCGGTGAGCGGCGGCCGGGCCTGGCTGGTGAATCAGGGCCGCGGGACGGCGTTCGTCTCGCTGTCGGCGGGTGCGCTGGTATTGACGACGCCGTCGCCTACAGCGGGGGCCCTGGTGCCGACGGGCGGCATCGGCGCGGGGCCGGCCAGCGCGGGGGACAGCAGCCAGGGCGCGGCTGTTCATACGGTGCGACTCGCTCCGGGTGCCGGTTCCGGGGTACCCGTCCTCGGCCTGGGCGGCGTGCCCGCGGCGGGGGTGTCGGCCGTGGCGCTGTCGGTGCAGGTGACCTCCGCGTCGTCGCCAGCCGGGCAGCTCGCGGTGAGCGTGGGGTCGACCGGCGGGGCGGCCTGCGCGGATGCGCACGTCTGCGCGGGGTTCGGGCTGGTGAGCGTGGCCGAACCTGGGTCGATGGCGCAACTGCGGAATGACTCCTCCGTGCCGGTCACGGTCGCCGTGGCGGTGACCGGATATGTGCGCAGCCGGACCGTCCCGGCGGCGCCGCAGGCGGTGGGGGTGCGGGCGGCCAGGGACGGGCGGAGCGCCACGGTGTCATGGCAGGTTCCGGCCGCCGACGGCGGAACGAGCGTGTCGTCGTATCTGGTCCGGGTCTCTCCCGGCGGGCGGCGGCTGACCGTCCCGCCGACGGCGAGCACGGTGACGGTCGGCGGGCTAGACCCGAAGTCCGGTTACACCTTCCTGGTGCAAGCGGCCAGTGCCGCCGGAGCCGGTCCGGCCGCAGCGGGCTCGCTGGCGCGCGCGGGTGACCCCGCCGCACCGAGCCAGGTGGCGATGCGACCGCTGGGCCACGGCCGCGCTGAGGTGTCCTGGAGCAAGCCGACCGGCAGGCCGGACGCGAAGGTCACCGGGTTCACGGTGTCTGCGTCGCCACAGGTGCCCGTCACTCGCGCCAGCGCGGACGCCGGCTCCGCCGAGTTGTCCGGTCTGCGGGCCGGGCCGTCATATGTGGTGTGCGTCACGGCGAACGGCGCGGCAGGGGCGAGCGTTCCAGGCTGCGCGGCGCCATTCAGGCTCCCGGCGGGTACCGGTGCGGCGGGCCCGGGGCAGGGCACGCCGGCCGTCAGGCCGGAGCCGATCGGGAAGCTGCCGCCGGTTCCGGCTGGCGAGCGGGGTCATCACGGCCCGGTCCGCGCCCGCGTGCCCGTGACGGGAACGCGGTCAGCTCGCGAGCCAGCGACGGCCAGGGCGCCGGCGTCACGGACGGCGGCGGGCCCGTCGGTCGCGCTCACGGCCACATCCGTCAGCGGGCAGGTATCGTCGGGCGTCACCGGGATGTGCCTGGACGACGCCGGGGACGCCGACGCTGACGGCACCGTGGTGGATGTGACGGCGTGTTCAGGCGGCTCCTCCCAGCAGTGGACGCTGACGCCGGACGGCACGATCCAGATGTTCGGCAGCGAGTGCGTCACGGTGTCTGGTGACTCGACCACCTCGGGCGCGGTAGTAGTCACCGACACGTGCGCGTCAGGCGCTGGGCAGGTCTGGCAGGCCGACGGGCTCGGCGAGCTGGTGAACCCGAACTCGGGCCTGTGCCTGACCGACCCGGGCAGCAGCGCCACGGACGGCACCCAGCTGCAGATCGCGGAGTGCGCAGCAGCGTCAGGTCAGCTCTGGGCGCTCCCGGTGCTGACCCCCTCTGTCACGGTGAGCGGCGTGGTGTACTCGCAGCTGGCCGGCGTGTGCCTGGCCGACGCCGGCAGCGGGCAGCCGGGGGATGAGGTGGTGATCGCTGCCTGTGCGGGCGGCACCGCACAGACCTGGACGATCGATACAGACGGGACTATCAGAACGCCGGACGGGCAGTGCCTGAGCGTGACCGGCAACGCCACCGCGGGCGGTTCCCTGGTCGGCCTGGATGCCTGCGCGGGAGGCAGCGGGCAGTCCTGGCAGCAGAGCAGCCTGGGCGGGCTGGTGAACCCCGGGTCGGGGCTGTGCCTGGATGACCCGGGGTCGTCCACCACGGCAGGGACCCAGCTGGACATCGCCGGCTGCGATCTGGGGGCTGGCCAGGTGTGGCGGGTGCCCGCCGCCCCGTCAGGGCAGATCACCTCCGCGCTGACCGGCTTGTGCCTGGACAACTCGGGCGGGAACGATGCCTCCGGCAATCCGGTCGACATCGCCGCGTGCAGCGGAAGCGCTGGCCAGTCGTGGACGGTCGAACCCGACGGCAGCGTCCGGATATACGGTAACCAGTGCCTTACCGCCGAGGGCGCCAGCGACGGCGCCGCGGTGGAGATCTACGGGTGCGTGAACGCTGACGCCCAGTTCTGGCAGTTCCAGAACGGGACGCTGGTCAACACCGCGACCGGGCTGTGCCTGGACGACCCGGGCAGCTCTACGACCGCCGGGACGCAGCTGGACCTGTGGGACTGCCAGGGCGACCCCGGCCAGGGCTGGACCGGTCCGGCGGCGGTCCTCCCGGTGCCGGTGACCGGGCAGCTCGGAGAGGTCGCGCTCACTGGCATGTGCGCCGCAGACGCCGGCGGCGCCGACGGGCCGGGGACCGCGGTGGTGCTCGAGGGCTGCGACGGCGATCCGGCCCAGATGTGGGTGCTTGAGCCCGACGGCACGATCAGGATGTTCGGGGACCAGTGCGTGACCGCCGGGTCCTCGGTGGCCACTGCTGACTGCGAGGGCGCGGCGGGCCAGTACTGGCAGGCCAACGTCGGCGGCGCGCTGGTCAACCCGGCCAGCGGGCAGTGCCTGGCCGACCCCGGCACCAGCGATACCGCAGGAATCCAGCTGACCGTCGCCCCCTGTGACGGCTCCACCGACCAGCAGTGGGCCGTCCCGCAGGCCGACCCGACAGGTACCCAGGCCGGGCAGGTAAGTTCATCAGGGCTATACGACGAGTGCGTTAAGGACGCCGGCGGTGCGGACGCGGACGGGACCCGGGTCGTCATCGCCGCGTGCAACCCGACCGGGGCGCCGCAGCAATGGACCTGGCAAGGCGACGGGACGCTGCGCTTCTCGGGGAACGAGTGCGTGACCGTTCCGGGCAACGCCACCGCCGCGGGCACCGCCTTGATTACGGATTCGTGCACGGGGGCATCCGGGCAGCTGTGGCAGGCGACCAGCGATGGTGCGCTGGTCAATCCCGGCTCTGGCCTGTGCCTGGACGATCCCGGCGGCTCCTACACCAATGGCACCCAGCTCCAGGTCAACACCTGCGACGACTACAGCGAGCAGCAATGGAGCATGCCGTCGGCCCCGGGCGCGCCTGCTGGCGTCACCGCCGTGACGGGCAGCGGGCAGGCCACGGTCAGCTGGACCGCCCCGGCCGGGGACGGAGGGTCACCGGTCACCGGCTTCACGGTGACCGCCACCGCCGCGGGCTCCGCGGCCGGCGGCCAGACCGCTACCGCCGCGGCCACGGCCAGCAGCGCGACGGTCACCGGGCTGGCCAACGGCACCGGCTACAGCTTCACCGTCACCGCCGCCAACACCAACGGCACCGGCCCCGCGTCGGCGCAGTCCGGCCAGATCACCGTCGGCGTTCCCGCCGCGCCGGTGATCTCCTCCGCGACTCCGGGGGACGCGACCGCCACGCTGTCCTGGGCCGCGCCCGCGGCTAACGCGTCCGCGATCACCGGCTACACCATCACCACGCTGCCGGGCGGTGCCACGACCAGCGAGCCGGCCACCGCGACCTCGGCGACCATCACCGGCCTGACCGACGGCAGCGTGTATGCGTTCACGCTCACCGCGGCCAACGCCGTCGGCACCAGCCCGCCCTCGGCCGCCGCCGGCCCGGTGGTCCCGACCGGGATACCCGGCGCGCCGCAGGACGTGACCGGGGCGGCCGGCAACGCCAGCATCACCGTCACCTGGGACCCGCCATCGTCGAACGCGGACGAGATCACCGGCTACACGGTGACCGCGTCCCCCGGCGGGGCTGCGCAGACCGTTGACGGTTACACGACGACCGCCCTGTTCACCGGCCTGACCAACGGCACCGCCTACACCTTCACGGTGACCGCGACCGATCCCGCCGGCACCGGCCCGAGTTCCGCCGCGTCAGAAGCGGTGACGCCAGGCCCAGTGCCCAGCGCGCCGCTGCAGGTGCAAGCCACCGCCGGCGACGCCTCGGCGTCGGTGGCCTGGCAGCCGCCGTCGGACTCCGGGGGCAGCTCGGTCAGCAGCTACACGGTGACCGCCTCCCCGGTGACCGCCCAGAGCACCCCGGTCACGGTCACTGTGGCCGGGACGACGACGAGCGCGTCGGTGACTGGCCTGACCAACGGCACCGAGTACCAGTTCACCGTGACCGCGGCCAACTCCTACGGCTCGTCCGTGCCGTCGGCGCCGTCGGACGTCATCACGCCGGTGGCGCCGAGCCCACCCGACGCGCCGTTCATCACCGGCACGGTGTCGCTCGACTCCGCGATCGAGGTGGACTGGGTGCCGCCCGACGGCGGCGCGGCTGACCTGACCGGATACGTGCTGACCGTTACCTCCGGCGGGTCGGCCGTGCAGACCCTGGACGAGGCGGCCAGCGCCACGAGCGCTACCGTGACCGGGCTGACCAACGGCACGGTCTACGTCTTCACGATCGCTGCGGTCAACGGGAACGGGACCAGCCCCGAGTCTCCGCCCTCGGCGTCGGCCACCCCGGTCCCGGCGGTCGCGCCGATTGCTCCGGTGAACCTGCAGGCGGTGCCGCTCAACGGGGAGATCGAGGTCGCGTGGGCGCCGCCGTATGACGGCGGATCGGCGATCACCGGGTACACCGTCAGCGTCTCCCCGGCCACCGTGGGGCCGGTCAGCGTCGCGGCCGGCACCACCGTGGCGTCGGTCACCGGGCTCAGCAACGGGACCGCGTATACGGTCTCGGTGACCGCGACCAACAGCGCGGGAACCAGCCCCGCCGCGACCGCCGGGCCGGTGACCCCGCAGGCCAGCATTCCGCCCCAGGCGCCGTCGGGTCTGCAGGCGGCGGGCACCGGCTCGGGCACGGCGGGGCTCACCTGGCTTCCGCCGCTCTCCGGCGGTACCGACGCGATCACCAGCTACACGGTCACCGCCACCCCCTCGTCCGGCAGCGCGGTGACCGCGAGCTTCCCGGCCAGCGACTGCACCGGCTCCCCGGCGCAGTGCGCCGGCTCGATGAGCGGGCTGTCGGCCACCACCGGTTACACCTTCACGGTCAACGCCACCAGCGCTGCGGGCACCGGCCCGGCCAGCAGCCCTACACCCTCGGTGACCCCGCAGCTGACCGTGGCCAGCACTCCGGTCCAGCTGTCCTCGGCCTCGCTGGCCACGCTGCGCACGGTCACCGGCGACGGGACCCTGGTCTTCGAGCAGCCGCCCGCCCAGGTCACCGGGCTCACCCAGGGAACGATCGTGTACATTCCGCAAACCGCGGACATCCCCGAGCTGCCGCAGGGGTTCCTGGGCACGGTGGAGGACCTGTACGACCAGGACGGTTTCACCTACGTGGAGACCAGCGCCGCGACCCTGGCGGACGTGTACAGCGCGCTCAACGTGGCCGGGCAGGTCCCGGTCAACGGGTCGCAGATGCAGCTCAGCGCCGCACGGCCCGGGGTCACCCTCACCCACCCGCTGGTCAACGGGAAGGCCGCCCCCGCCGCCAAGGCAGCCGGCGCGGGATTCAGCCTCGCCTGGTCCAACAACGCGGTCACGCTGAACCTCGACCTCGACCTGAGCCCGCAGGCCAGCGAGACCGACCAGGGCCCGGGAATACCGGCCGGCAGCTACCAGCTAGCGCCCGCGATCTCGGTGGCGGGCAGCGTGACGCTTCAGCCTGACCTCGGC
>Ga0335075_10019381_pt1 | contig 10061 bp, 7 predicted proteins | sample Lox_Sample_24_FD_206723 | JGI IMG/M metagenome (GOLD analysis project Ga0335075, IMG submission 206723) | Soil microbial communities from Loxahatchee National Wildlife Refuge, Florida, United States - Lox_Sample_2.4 | ecosystem: Environmental > Terrestrial > Soil > Wetlands | place: USA: Florida...
CTTTTGTTCGCGCAGGTCTTGCACCGCCATCTCGAAGCGGCGCTGCAGTTCATACCGCCGCTCGGCGTCGGCCTCGTCCTCGCCCATGCCGCCGGCCGTCTCCAACTGTTGCTGGGCGGCGGCGAGGTGGGCGGCCAGCGCATCGCGATCGTCGCGCAATTGGGCGATCTCTTTGGCCCGGGCGGCGTCTTCTTGGACCCGCGCGGCGGAGAGTGCTTCGACCGCGGCCGCACTATTCTGCGAATTGGGACTTTGCAGGGCGGCGGCAAGCTGATCGCGCAATGCGTCGCGCTCCAGCGTGAGAGCGGCGAGCTGGGCCCGCAACTCGCGGAGTTCGCCTGCCCGAGAGTTGAGCAACTTGCCCAAGCTGGCGACTCGCTGGCGGAGTTCGTGTTCTTCTTGCTGGTCGAGGACCAAATCGTCCGGCCGTTCCCCGCCGCCGGCCGCGGCCGACGACTGCAGTTCGGCTTCGGTCGCCGAGACGAGCGATTCGATTTCCTCGCGGCGGGTGACCAGTTCGGCCAGGCGAGTCGCGTGCTGCACGCGGAACTCGCGGGCGATGCGGCGGCGCTGGTTCTTCGTGTCGGATTCCAGCGCCACGAGCCGATCGCGTTCGAGGGCCAGCCGTTCGCGATCGGCTTCCAACCGCTCGTGAGCCCGGGTGAACTCGGCCTGCGACGCACGAGCGGATTCCTGGGCCAGCTTGAGCTCGAGGTGTTCCTGGGCCAGTTTGGTCTGATCCGCCTCGAACTGGCGACGCTGATGTTCCAAACGCTCGGTCTGGCGGTGCAGTTGCTGCTTGGTTCGTTCCAGCCGCTCGGCCTCGATCTGAGCGGCAGCTTCGGCGGTGGCCAGGCGGTCGAGGTCGACGTCGAGCTGGCGGCGTTGGATTTCGTAGCGCTGGCGATCCCGGGCGGCCTGCGACTCGCGCGCATCGCGTTCGAGTTGTTCGACCTGGAACGCGGCCCGACTGGAAGCCAATTGCTGCTGTTGGCGAACGAGGTCGGCTTTGGCCTGGTTCAGCTCGTCGCGGGCGATGGTCAGGTCGGTCGCCTCTTGTTCCAGCGCGTCGCGCTGGGCCGAAAGCCTCTCGGCCTCGGCCGAGAGCTGCTGCCGGCGGGCCTCGTTCTGGCGACGGAGATCGTCGATCTGGGCGTGCTCGCCTGGAAACGGAAAGACGGCCGCCCCGCCAGTCCGTTGGGCATGGGCCAGCTCGTGTCGAGCCGATTCCAGATCGGCCTCGCGGCGTGCCAGATCGTCCATCAGCGCGGACAGTTGAGCCGCTTCGGTCACCAGCCGATCGGCATCGCCGTGTGCCGGATGCGGCACCGGTAACTGAGCCGTGCCCGCGGAAATTCGCGATTCGAGCGTGGCGATCGAAACCCGTTCGGCCTCCAAGAGCTGACGCAGCTCGTGGAGTTCGTCTGCGAGGGCGCGCTGTTCCTGGCGGCTGGCGGAATCGGTTGAGGGGTGAACGTCATCCACGGCGGAAGTGTGTCCGTCAAAGAAGCTAGTTGAATCCGCTTTCACCGTGATGCGCTCGACCGCCACACGCGACGCGACGTGCCTCGCGCTTGGCTGGGCGCGCGTCGCGTTCGACGGCGCACCGGCGAGGGCCGTATCGCCACGAGTTGGGGCGTAGGCTCCTCATTGTGCATGGGGTTGCGCACGCGCGTGAGTTGCCTAGAGACGTATACGACACACTCGGGACATGGTCAAATCGGTCATGCCGGCAACGTGGGAGGCGCGGATTGCAACGTTTTGTTTTGGCACAGCGCGTGCCCGGGGCGGAAAAACGTGCGCAGTTGGACCCCGAGAGAGGGGCCGCAAAGGCCGCGCCGGCCGGGAGAAACACCCGACACCGCGGATTGCGGACAGCCGTCGCCCGGACCGCCCTGCGGTTACTTGGCTTCGCGAGCTTCGAGACGGTAGATGGCCAATTGCTTGCCGTCGGCATCGACGACTTCTTTGACCGAGAACTTGCCGATCACGGTCACGGGCCGGACGGTGAAATTGGTCGTGGCGTCGTCGAGCATTTCCACCAGCACGCAGTCGTGCAGCGCCGCTCCCTTGCCGAAGCAGCATTCCATGTTGTCGCGGGTGAGCACGAACTGCTTGATGCCGGTATCTTGAAACCCGGGCAGAATGTAGCCGCGAATCTTGATCCACTTGCCGTCGAGATCCTTGACCTTCGTGGTTAGATCGCTGCGCTTGAAGGGCTCGTCCTTTTTCAAATCGAGCTTGATGTCGTCGAACGTGGCGTCGCGGGGGGCCGACGGTTCGGTGCCCGCCGAACGCTGGGCAGCGCCCGCCGCGGCGGCCTGCGGCGCACTCCAACCTTCGAGCGCAAGCAGGATCGCTCCCGCGAGGCAGCAGGCGACGGGACCAGCACGGCGCGTGGCGAGAGAGATCGTCATTCGAGATGATCGGCTTCGAGCTGATAAAAAACCGCGCCGCCGGCATTGACTGCCGTGGCCGGCCGCACGTGGAACACCCCGGCCAGCTTGTGCAGCCGCGTTTTGTAAGTGAGCCTGAGCGGATCGACGAGCGTGACCTGGATGCGGTCGGTGATTTTAGGATTGCCGCCGAAACAGCAATCTCCCTGGTCGCGGACGAGCAAGAAGGTTTTGATCCCGTCCATCTCCCGGCCCGGATAGATGAAGCCCTTGATGAAGATCTTCTTGCCTTCCAAGGCCAAGGCCGATTCGGGAATCGCGTCGGGGCGAGTTCCTTTCACCGGCTGCAATTCGTCGTAGCTGATCCGCTCGTAACCATCGGGCACCTCCGCGATGCGCTGATACAGCAGCCAGGCTGGCCCGGCCACGGCAAAGAGCGCACTCAGGGCCAGACCGGCCTTGGCCACCTGGATGCCGGCCAGTTCATCGGGACGGCTGCGGATCGACCGCAGGGCCACGACGCCCAAGAGGATGCCGGCCAGCGGAAGGGGTATGAACACCCAAGCCAAGGCAGCGGTCAGCGAGGCCACGCCGAGCACCAGGCTGGCAACCGCAACCTTGCTGAGCGCGCGGTATTGCAGGAATGGATCGTCGGCCTGCTGGGAATGTTCGAGATCCACGCTCATGCGACCATCCAAGACTCTACGACAAGTCCCGCCACGAAAAGTTCCGCCAGAAGGGGCCGGTGCGGCAGATCAGGCTCCCTTTTTTCCGCCGCCTAGGATCGCCCAAAACGAAGCCCCAAGCAGGCAAGAGGCCACGGCCAGCCAAGTCAGCGCGCTCGGGGCACCCACCGGCTTGTCCATCGATTGCTCGGGTGCGGCCGACCGAGAGAGCCGGGGACCTCGAGTCTCAATAGCGGACTGGCTTTTTACCGGCGGCCGCGGTGCGCTGGCCGAATCGTCCTTTTCGCCGTCTTTCTTGGCGGCGTCCTTGTCGACCGGCGGCTTGTCGCTCCCCGCCTTCTTGTCGTCGGCCGGCGCGTTCGCCGACTTATCGCGGGCCGTGGCGGCAGGGAAGAGATTCGTGGCTTTCTTCATCGAATCGGGATCGAGCTTGGCCAATTCGGCCAGATAATCCTTCGCCTTGGGAAGCGGGCAAGCTTGCAAGTAGTTGATCACCGGAACGCGTACCCAACTGGTTTCGTCGGTGGCGTTCTTGAAAAGCGTCACCAGGCGGTCCATCACGGCCCAGTCTTGCCAGCGAGCGAGGTCGGCGATGACCAAATCGGCCAATTGCGGCCGATCGAGCATAAAGTGCAACGCCTCCAGCAGGCGGGCCCGGGGCACCGCCGTCTCTTCTTGGCCATGGAACCGCAGGGCCATGATCGCGGCATAGGTTTCGGCGTAGTCGGCGTCCTGTTTTTTCAGAAACAGGTCTTCGACCAGCGGCACGCCGTCGGAACCTTTGAGCGTGAGATAGGCGGCAATCAGCGCATCGAGCCCCGACTTCACCTGCCGATCGTCGGAGCGGATCATCTTTTCGAGCAGCACCGAGTCGTCCGGCTGGCCGCAAACGGCGAGCATCGTCAGATACAAACGGCGGCGGCTGGGAGCAATTTTGGGATCTTGGATCCACGCCAGCAGCTTGTCGTGATGGATGTGCCCTTTCAGCTCCTTCACGCCAGCGTACGGAGTTTTGGCGAACTCGTCGTAAGCATCGCGGGCCAAAAGCTCGTCACTGTCTTCCAGATAGTCCTGGAAGAAGACGAGCCGCTCGGCCCCTTCCTTGGGCAGTTTGAGGGCCTTGGCCAAATAGTCGCGAGCCTTGGGAGAGATGGCAATCGGCGTCGACCAGTTGAGATTCGCGGGATCGACACCGGTGATCAGCATCAAGGTGCCGACCGGACTGTCGCCGAAGTAGATCACTTCGAGTTTCTTGCCGACGGCCAGCGACTTGTCCCCCTTGAGCCGCTCGACAATCTCGAACTGGGCTTTGCCGACGTCGGTCGGATTGTTGGCCGAAACGGGAGGCGCGGGTTTGACGAGCTTGGCAATCACGGCCGCATCGGCGCCCGCGATTTCTTCGCAAAACGTGAGCGAGACCGCCGCGCAGAAGGGGCAAGCCGCTGCGGAGAGTGCCGCCAGACAAAGCCCGCCGAAAGCGATGGGGGCCAACAGGAGTGCCGCCCTTGTTACGCCGATCTGCGCTATCACGCTCCAGACTACTCGCCGCAAGAGAAGCATGTCGAAGCCTCTGAGGGGAATCGAGAACGTACCTAGTAAACGGCGGCGAGGGCTGGATTTAGGGAGCCGCCACGAGGGCTTTGGCCACGTCAGTGCGGTAGGCCACCACGGCCGGCAAAAACCCAACGACGGCGGCCAACACGACCAATCCAGGTATTATAACCAATTCCAGCAGGGTCGCGTGCCAAAAGGCGAGGTTTACCCCCGCTTCTTGGCCAATCCAGGGGGCTAAAACCCCCAATAATCCGTGCCCCAGCAGCCAGCCCAGCATTCCGCCTGCAAGCGCCAGCAGAATCGATTCCAGGAGCACAATGAGCATCACCGATTCGCGACTGGCTCCCAGCGCCCGCATGATGGCGATTTCACGGCGGCGTTCGCTCATCGAATTGTAAATGCTCACCAGGATGCCGACGCCGGCAACGACGACGATCAACACCGTCAACGCCAACAGCAGCCATTCCAGCGGCGCGACGAACAAATCGAGCAGCGTCCGAATCTCGCGGATCGGCAGGACTACCTGAGCCACCGATCCCTTGTTGATCTGCTTGATCAGCGGCATCGCGGACAGTCCGGCTGGAACGCCGGGCGCCGACGCGGTGAGCAGCAAGATGGCCGTCACCTCGCGCTGGTTTTCGGGCAGCGGAGCATGATGATGCTCGCCGTGCTCATGCTCATGGTCGTGTCCGTGCTCGTCTTCATGGGCATGCTCAGCGTGTTCGCCCTCGGCTGCATGGTCTTGGTCGGCAGCGTCGTGCTCTTCGTGCGCGGCGGCGTCCTTGTCCTCTGCAGCGTGCTCGTGATCCATGGCGCTCTCGGGGGCGTGATCTTCCGCATGGTCGGCGCCGGCGTGAGCGTGATCCGCATCGGCCTGCTGGGTTTCCTCAGCGGGCTCGGGCTCCTTGGCATGATTGTCGAGCAGATAGAAACCTTCGATGTTGACGAACACGGCTCGGTCGTTCGGTGTGCCCGTGGGGGCCAGCACGCCGACGACCGTGAATGGGTCGTGCTGATGGCCGCCGGGCGCGCCGTGCGTCGGCTGGAACTTGCTGCCGACCGTGAGGCCGGTCGTGCTGGCAACGGTCGAGCCGACGACGGCCGTAAAGAAGTCGTCGGAGTGAAAAATTTCACCCGCTGCGCAGGTATATCCCTTGCCGCTGGGTGGTTTGAGCTCGAACATCTCGGGAGTCGTGCCGACAACCCGATATTCCTCGTAGTAATCGCCTAGGCAGCAAGGGACGGCCTTTTCGACGTAGCGTTTGAACTTGCCGTCGGTGAATTCCTTGTAGTACGACCAGGGAATGTTCTCGACCGGCGAGCTGAGATAGTAAACCGTGTTGAGGACCAGTTGCAGCTTGCTTCCCTTGGCGCCGACGATCATGTCGTAGCCCAGGCCACCGCCGTGCTGGAACGAATCGGTGACGGCGGCTTGAAGCACGAGCACGGCCACGACCAGGGCCACGCCCAGCCCCATCGACACGCTGGTGAGCGAGGAGGCGAGGGCCCGCTGTTGGATGCTGCGCCAGGCGATTTTCCAAAGGCTCATAAACTAGCCACCGCCTGGTTGAAGCGTTCGAGGTGTTCCACGCGTTCGAATTGTTCGGCGACTTCGGCCGTGTGCGTGACCAACAGCAGGGCGACGTTTTCCTCGCGACAGGCCTGGCGAATCAATTCGACGATTTGCTGCTGATGCCCGCGGTCGACGTTGGCGGTCGGCTCGTCGGCCAACAGCAGCTTGGGCCGGTTGGCCAGAGCCCTGGCGACCGCCACGCGCTGCTGCTCGCCGACCGATAGCATGGCCGGCTTATGGGTGAGACGGCGGCCCAGGCCGACGCGTTCGAGCAGCGTGCGGGCACGGGCCGCGTCGCTGCGGCCGCCGAACGTCATTCCCAGGAGCACGTTTTCCAGCGCCGAAAAGCCCGCCAGGAGATTGAACGTCTGAAAGACGTAGCCGATCGTGCGGGCACGAAATCGGTCGCGGATCGATTCGGGCAGGCGGGCGATGTCGGTCCCGGCGATGCGGACCTCGCCGGAATCGGGACGGCTGATGCCGGCGATGATGTGCAAGAGGGTCGTTTTGCCGGACCCGCTTTGCCCCATCAGCACGACTTGCTCGCCCGGGGCGACGCCGAATGCTGGAATGTCGAGGATTTTCAGGATGGCGCCGTCGGGTTCGACGTACGTTTTTTGAATGTCCTTCAATTGCAGCATGATTTCGTCCCGCCGAGCCGCTACCTGCTTCACGATTCCAAGCGTGGTATCCTAATGCCTACCTCGCCACCGGCTCAACCGCGAAACCTGCGTGGCTGGGCGACGGGGGCCATCGCCGCGCGCAGCCCCGCCCCTCGCCCGCCGAGCGGCACCTGCCTGTACGCAAGCGTGGGCCAATCGGTTCGTCGGTCAAACCATCCGGAACGCCGGCAGACGGAGGGCAAATTCCCGGTTTTGGCTGCTGTCAACTGCCCTCGCGACGATCGGGCGGTATCATTACAGCGACGATCCGGCGGCAGGGCGAAAGCAGCCGGGAACTTTCTCTCTCCGGCAGGCGTCTATTCCAGGGCGGAGTGGGCTGTGCAGCGTGACCAATCCCGACGTGACCGTTTTCAGGGCGATCCTGCCGGCCGGGATTGCGCGGCGGAAGGGGATCGCGCACAGGCCGGGAGCGAGCAGGGCGGCCCGGCTCGGACGCCCGGCCCAGCCGCTGGCCAGGCCTGTTCCCGGGGCGAGGACGAGCGGCTGATCGACGCGGCCCTGGCGGGCCAGACCGAGGCGTTTGGCCAACTGGTCACGCGGTATCAGAACCGCCTCTACAACAGCGTGGTACACGTCATCGGATCGGAAGATGAAGCAGCCGACGTCGTACAGGACGCGTTCGTGCAAGCCTTCGTGAAACTGAAGTCGTTCTCGCGCCAAGCCGCGTTCTATACCTGGCTCTATCGGATCGCGCTCAACCTGGCGATCAGCCGACGTCGACGCCGGCGCCCGATCGAGTCGGTCGAACAGAGCAAAGAGCAGACCGGTGACGAACCGCTCGGCAGGGGCGATGCGCCGGGAGATCGGCTGCAGCGACAAGAACAAGCAGTCACCGTCCGAGCGGCCTTGGCCGCGCTGGCGGAAGAATATCGCACCGTGATCGTGCTGCGCGAAATCGACGGCTGCGACTATGAGACGATCAGCGAGATTCTCGATCTGCCGATCGGCACGGTCCGCAGCCGGCTGCATCGGGCACGGACGCATTTGCGGGAACAATTGAAAGGCGTGCTGACCGACTGACGCCCGAATCATAAAGAGTGCCTGAGGGTGATCGAACAGGGCAAACCTGAACGGCGATCGCCCGCGAGACGATAAGGATTCGGCGACCGATGAGCGGCCGCCGCGATGAACAATGAGTGACACCAGCGACAACGAACTTCTGAGCGCGTATCTCGACGACGAGCTGACGCCCGATGAGCGTCGCCACGTCGAACAGCGACTCGCCGAGAGTGCCGAGCTGCGCCGCGATTATGAGGAGCTGTGCGCGCTGCGGACCCACCTGTCCGCGCTGCCGCGGCATACCCTGGCAAACGATCTGCCTGCCCGCGTGTTACATCTGGCCGCCGCAAATCACGCCCAGCCTGCCACTGACGATGCAGCGGCCGAACGACGTGGGCGTCGCCTGCGGGCGATCGCCTATCCGGTGTTGGCCGTGGCCGCGGCCGTGGCGATGATGCTCACGTCACCCAAGGAAAAAGAGCAGCCCGGGCGGCAAATCGCACAAGCTCCGCCATCGCCGGCCGGTCCGGTGGAAATGTCGGCAGCGCCGGAATCGTCAGCAGCTCCCGCGCAGGTTACGGACGAAATGTTGAAGTTGCGTTCGGAGTCCGGCTATTTGGCCGACAAGGCCGGGGACATCAAAGCGGAGGATCGCGAGGCCGCTCCTGCCGAGGCAGCCGAAGGAAACTCGGCCAACTTTTTCACCTTGCATAATCAACAGGCCGGCAGCGCAGGGCCGACCGGATCGGTCGCGGGGGGGAGTGGGTCGGCCGCGGGGACGAGCGGGCCGAGTGCAGTCGCGGCCGACAGCAGCGATATGGAAATGGAAGCACTCGGGCGAGCGACGAATCGCTCGGCCGGGCGAGGTCGAGCCGCCTCGCCGACCGTGCTGGTCGTTAGTTGCAAACTGACCTCTCGGGCGATTCGACTCCAGGCCTTCGATGCCGTGTTGGCCCGCAACCACGTGGCGATTTCGAATCAGAAGCGACTGGATCAGCCGGACGGAATGGGTGACGACGGCAAAGCCCCGGCGGGTGGCCGCAGTGCAAAACTGTCGGAACCGAAAGCGGAACGAGGCAACGAACCGGCGAAGGGAGCGCGCTCTGCCGCGAAAAAGGATAAAAGCTGGTCCAAGCGGGTGCTGGTGGAGCTCGATTCACAACAATTGACCGCTGTCTTGGCCGATCTTCAAAACCATCCCGATCAATTCGTCGCGGTGGCGTTGCCGGGTCCCTTGGCCGAGAACGAGGAGAGTTCGCTGCCTGCAGTGCGCCAACAGATGGGCGCTGAACCGCAAATGGAGGCCAAGGCAGCTCCGAAGGACGCACTCGATGTGTCTCGGCCGACGCCGCCCGAGCCGGCACTCCCCAAGTCCGCACCGTCTCCGGCGGCTCCACTCGCGGCGGGAAAGCCACGAGACGCCCAAGCGCCGGCCGCCGACGAAAATTCTGAAGACGAGACGGCTGGCGACGAAATGGCTGCCGACGAGGACTCGGCCGGCGCCCCCCGAGACGCGCCGGCCAAAGCCGAAGCAAGCGGCCGGCAACGGCTGCGCGTGCTCTTTCTGCTGTCGAACGCCGACGGGAAGTGATCGCCATGACGGCTGCAGCTCCCTCGATCGCGCGGCAAGCGTGCCTTTCCAATCTTGCCCAGCCGGTTAAACTGTTCGCGGCGGCAAACTGGCGCAACAGGCAACATCGTTAGAAAGTGCAACGCTATGAGCAACGTTACGATTCGAGTTCGCCCCAACGGGCCGCTGTTGATCGAAGGGCCGGTGACGATCGTCGATCAAAATGGCAACTCTTTTCCGCTCAATCCCGACAAGCCGGCGGTCGCATTGTGCCGCTGCGGGCACTCGGCGAAGCGGCCTTTTTGCGACGGCGCGCACAAAACCTGCGGCTTTCAATCGATCGAGCTGGCACCGGTCGCTCCGCAGGGTTGAACGCCGGACGACGGTGCTGGTCGAGTCTGACGCGCGGCCGCCGACAAGTTTTCCCCACTCCTCCGGCGATCGGCGCGAGCGATCGTCGCCAGGGATGAAATCGTGTCGTCATCGGCGGTTGCGCACGCCGTAACTCGGCATGTGGCGCGGCACGGAGGCAAGAACATGCCCTGCAGTCGCGTGCTGTCTTGCTAGAATCCCCTCTCTCTCGCTGCGGCCGGAAGCCGC
>Ga0335075_10019382_pt1 | contig 10060 bp, 3 predicted proteins | sample Lox_Sample_24_FD_206723 | JGI IMG/M metagenome (GOLD analysis project Ga0335075, IMG submission 206723) | Soil microbial communities from Loxahatchee National Wildlife Refuge, Florida, United States - Lox_Sample_2.4 | ecosystem: Environmental > Terrestrial > Soil > Wetlands | place: USA: Florida...
TGGTTCCTTTGGAGTTGCTGCTGAGAGTGCAGGTCTGGCCGGATGGCTGCGTCTTGATGGCTACCGTATAGGAAGATCCGCTGGCGTACGCCGTCGAGAATGTCTGGGTATCGTTGGTGGTGAAGGTAAGGGTCTGGGCTTTGTTGTCTTGCACAACGAGCGTTCCGGTAAGTCCGGTCACGGCCACGCTGATGGTGTAGCTTGTCGCCGCGGCGGAATTGATTGCGGTAAGAAATAGAACGCCCAACATCGAGAGCAGCAGCTTGCCGAACTTCATACCAGCCTCCAACGAACCTGGGAAATTGTCTTTGCCACTTCTAAAAAAACCTTTTGGCGGATGTTATAACGTCGTTGTGAATAGGTAGTTAACGAAAGGGAAGGGAACGAAAGTGTAGCCCAGCTATTTTGGCAAGTCAAGGTCTGAGTACGCCGATTTCGGCCACTGGCGCGCCTTTTGAGCGAAAAGTGCGCAAGAATTTGCAACCTTTTTATTGCGGCATGGAATGTAGACTTTCAGGCGCTCAGCGATAGCGCAGGACGATGTTTTTTCGGCAAGACGTTGCGACTCCGGGGCATTGTCTGCCGCGGAAAATTGCTCAGGCGCTATAATTGCACGCACTCATGGCGCTGACCTCAGGCACGAAGCTCGGTCCTTACGAAATAATTTCGCCTCTCGGCGCCGGCGGCATGGGCGAGGTCTATCGTGCCCGCGACACGCGGCTCGACCGGACCGTCGCCATCAAAGTTTTACCCTCGCATCTTTCCTCGAATCCTGAATTGAAGCAACGCATGGAGCGCGAGGCCAGAGCCATCTCCGCGCTGCAACATGCGAATATCTGCACGCTGCATGATATTGGCTCGCAGAGCGGCACCGATTTTTTGGTAATGGAGTATCTCGAGGGCCAGACGCTGGCCGACCGCCTTAAGAAAGGCCCGCTGCCGCTGGACCAGGTTTTGAAAATCGGAATTGAGATCGCGCAGGCGCTGGAGAAGGCGCATCAACGCGGCATCATCCATCGCGACCTGAAGCCGGCGAACATCATGCTGACTAAAGCGGGCGCGAAGCTGATGGATTTTGGCCTGGCGAAACCGGAAGTAGCGATTGGGTCGCAGGCCGTCGGTCCATTTACTCCATCTACGCCGACGATGAATCTGGCGTCGCTGACCTCGGCGGCATCGCCGCTCACGCAGAAAGGTTCGATCGTCGGAACATTTCAATACATGGCGCCGGAACTTTTGCAGGGCGCGGAAGCGGACGCGCGCAGCGACCTGTTCAGCTTCGGCTGCGTGCTCTATGAAATGATCACCGGACGGCGCGCGTTCGAGGGCAAATCGCAACTCAGCGTATTCAGCGCGATTCTGGAGAAAGATCCGGAGCCGATCAGCGCCAGCCAACCGCTGGCCCCGCCCATGCTGGACCGCCTGGTTGGCGCATGTCTCGCGAAAGATCCCGCCGACCGCTTTCAATCCGCGCACGACGTCGCCATGGATCTGCGCTGGATCGAATCACTAAGCACGGCGCCGACGGAGGTGGAGTCGTCTCAACCCGCGCGAAGCAATATGGTTTGGATTGCCGCCGTTGCGCTGGCAATCATTCTGGGAGCGCTGGCAGGATTTTTTCTGCATCGGCCCGCAACGTCTAATTTCAGCATTCGGGCTGCGATTAACCCGCCGCCCGACACGCATTTCCGCCTGACCTCCGACGTTGCAGGCCCGCCGGCATTTTCTCCGGACGGCGCCAATCTGGCTTTCACGGCTACCGGCACCGACGGGAAGACTTCCATCTGGGTGCGTCCCATGAATGGCGCCAGCGCGCGCGAACTGCCTGGTACCAATGATGCAATCTTTCCTTTCTGGGCGCCGGACAGCCGCTCGCTCGGTTTTTTCGCCAACGGAAAGCTGAAGACTATCGAGCTAACCAGCACTACGGCGCAGGAACTCTGCGATGCCCAACTGGGGCGCGGTGGCACGTGGGGTCCGGGCGGCGTCATCGTGTTCTCGCCGTCTCCGATAGCGCCGCTTTTTCAGATCAACGCCGGCGGAGGCTCTCCCATCCCGCTTACCAAGTTGGATGTCGCGGTATATACCTCGCATCGCTGGCCGTTTTTTCTGCCCGACGGCAAACACTTTTTGTATTTTGCGATGCACCATGACGCGTCGAAGGTCTCGAACAATGCGATCTACTATGCTTCGCTGGACGGACGCGAGAATCGGCTGCTCATTCATTCGCAGAACAATGCGATCTATGCGGACGGCTTTCTCCTGTTTGGCCGCGGCGACCAGTTGATGGCGCAGCCCTTCGATCCTGCGAAGGGCGAGTTAAGCGGCGAAACCCAAACCGTTTCCAACGGCGTACTGAATGACGTCACCACCTGGCGCACCGGCGTCACCGCAACGGATAGCGGATTGCTGGCCTTCGGCAATGGCATATCCGGAGGACTTGAGCTGGTGTGGCTGGACCGCAGCGGGAAACAGGTGAGCGTCGCTGCCGACAATTTGCAGGATCTGCAGTTTGCTCGCCTGTCGCCCCAGGGCGACCGTGTGGCCCTCACGATCGATAGCGGGGTCAACGACATTTGGTCGCTCGATCTGGCGCGAGGAGTGCGCACGCGGCTCACCTTCGGTCCGACTGGAAATACATTTCCGGTCTGGTCGCCCGATGGCAAGTGGATCGCCTACAGCTCTCTGCGCACGGTAGGTAGCGGCATCTATCGCAAGCCCGCCGACGGCAGTGGCGCGGAAGAATTATTGGCTCCGAGCCAGAATGGAATTCTGTTCGCTCCCGATGATTGGTCCCGCGACGGCAAGACATTGTTATGTTCGCCCAATATTTACACACAGAAAGAGGACGGCGTATGGGCGATCTCAGTCGATGGAGATCGAAAACCCCATCAGGTTCTGACGCACGGAAACGCCGCGGCACTCTCCCCGGACGGCCGCTGGATTGCTTATACTTCGACCGAATCAGGACGGGATGAGATTTATGTGGAAGCGTACGGCGGCGGCCAGGGCAAGTGGCAGGTCTCCGCTAACGGTGGACAGATTCCGCATTGGAGCGCCGACGGCAAAGAGCTTTTCTATTTTGACCTCGCCCAATCTATTCTTTCGATTCCGGTGAAGGAAACCGTCGGGGCATTGCAATTCGGAGTGCCGCAGACGCTTGTCAGCCAGTGGACGGTCCTAACCATTCCGTTCTTCAGCATCTCTTCCGACGGCAAGCGTCTATTGTTGGAACGCATTTCGCAGCAGGTGAACCAGCCCCTCACGCTGATTACAAATTTCACCGCCAATCTGAAGAAATAACCGGGACTTGTTCGGGAAGTTCGTTGACGTGTTCATGGAATCAGCACGATCTTTCCATTGACTCCGCCTTGCTCCGCGAGGCGATGGGCTTCCTGAATATCCTGCAACTTCATGGTGCGCGCGATCGGGATGGAGAATTCTCCGCGAGCCACATCTTCGGCCAATTGAGAAAGCCGGGATGCATCGGATTGCGCCATGAATGCTTCCACGCGAATTTCGTATTTCTCCGCACCCTCCGGTTGTCCGAGCACCGAACCCAGCACGCCTCCTTTGCGAATCGCTTTCAAAAGCCGCTGGATCGTTGCGCCACCCACGGTGTCGGCAATCGCATCGAGGTCATGCAGGCGGCTGATTTCTTCTTCGCTATCGATGGCGACGACGCCGTCGACGTTGAGTTTGGCCGCTTCTTCCTTCTCGCTGCCGCGCACTCCTGCCAGCACTCGAGCTCCATGCTTGTGCGCCACGTGCACAGCGGTTCGCCCTACACCTCCGAGTGCGCCGGTAACCAGCACGGTGTCGCCGGTTTTCGGTTTGACGGCGCGCTCGATTAACTGGGAACCAGTTTGCGTTACCAGAGGAAGGGCGCCAGCCTGCTCAAAAGTCAAAGCCTGCGGAATGGGCGCGAGCACATCGGCCTTGGCCACTTCGTATTCCGCATAGGTAGCGTGAGTTAATGCCAGCACGCGCATTCCCTTGGGAAACCCTGAAACCGCGCGGCCCGCTTCCACGACTTCTCCGGAAAGGTCGCGCCCAAGAATTGCAGGGAGTTCCAAAGGCATCCGCTTTTTGGCCGAACCGCTGCGCAGTTTAAAGTCGATGGGATTGACGCTGGTAGCGTGCATCTTTACCAGCACTTCGTCGTCGCCATATTTGGGCGTGGCAGTTTCTTCGTACCGCAACTGCTCTGGACCGCCGTATTCATAAAGTAAAACCGCTTTCATAAAAAATTTCTCCCTGGGTTTCAGATGCCGGAATCCGCCCGGCGGAAGCTGATTTTTGAACGGCGCGCAAGAACTCTATTTGGAAGTCCCTAGGTCGGAGAAACGGTAACCGAAGTCATTCATACCGACGAAGTGTGCAGGTTCTTGCACAATTCCGGCGCAATTCGGGCCAACGCCGCGATTCTCGAGTATTTTTTTCGAATTTTCTGTCTCTCTCATTCAACGGTCGTGTAATATACGCTTCGTTCTTAAAGAAGTCCCAGGGTTTTGCCACTCGTCTCTCCGTTTATTTCAAAATACTAAGGAGTATCAATGAGCGCGAAGAACGATCTTGCGCCTTGTACCCTATTCGTTGGAATTGTTTTCCTGATGGCCGCGACTTTCGCGGCAGCGCAAGCTGACCACACTCGCTTGCACGCTCCGGCATCCGGCGCCTTCGACTCGACCACGCCCGCCTCGATCACATCGACGGCCATTCCTCCCGATTTTTTTGACATGTCGGCTCACGATGGAGTTCTGTACGGCACGCCATGGCCGACTATGCCCATCTACGGGCTGCGGCTGTGGGACACCGACACGGCATGGGCGCAACTTAATACGGCCAGCGGCGTTTACGATTGGACGGTTCTGGACAGTTGGATTGCCGCGGCGGCATCTCACAATACGGAGCTGATTTATACATTTGGACAAACTCCAGCCTGGGCCAGTTCCGATCCGAATGATGAAAATTGCGACTACGCGCCGGGAACGTGCTGGCCTCCGAACGATCTGAACTCCGATGGCACCGGGACGGACCAGCACTGGATCGATTTCGTTACAGCCATCGCTCAACATGCTCCCAGTATTCAACTCTGGGAAATGTGGAACACTCCCCACGATACCAATCAGTGGAATGGAACGGATGCCCAGCTCGTTCGGATGGTACAGGACGCCCGTACATACATTTTGAAGTACATTCCGACCGCAACCATCATAGGTCCCGCGAATGGGCAGCTGAACTACAGCTATCCGAGCGGCAATTGCGTCATGCCCGACAAGATGGCGGGATATCTGGCGGCGGGACTCGGCAAATACATCGATGTAATGGCCTTCCACACTTACTACACGATTGTGCCGGAAGACATTGTGCCGGTGATTCAGTGCTACCAGAGCACGATGGCTGCTTACAACATAAGTTCCATGCCGCTCTGGTCCACCGAGGGCGCGTGGGGAACAAATACGGAACTCACGAGTTCGAAGGCGCAGGCTGGATTTCTGGCGCGGTTGTACCTGCTGCTTTGGTCGAATGGAGTGGCCCGGCATTATTGGTACGACTGGAACGATGACACCACGGGGACGTTGGAAGTAAACAACGTCACGAACACTGCGGGAACGGCCTACGCCCAGGTCGAAAGCTGGATGTCGGGCCGCACTATGAGCACTTTATGCGCGGAGAATAGCTCAGGAATCTGGACCTGCGGCCTCACCGGGCCGGATGGATACACGGCTCAGGCGGTCTGGTATCCAGGAGGAAACAAAACCTACACACCGCCCAGCGGATTCATTAACTACTTGGATCTGGGCGGAGTTCAGCACACAATCTCAAGCACCGCCAGCGTAACCGTTGGCATTGAACCGATTCTGCTTCAGAACCAGTCGACCTCTAAAACAGAAACTCCGACTTTTGTTTTCAGCGCTGGCGCGTTCCCAAATGTAAAAGTTGGCAGCACCGGAACCAGCGCTCCCATCACGATCTCTTCGGAATACGGCTTCGCCGGCACCGTCAATTTAACTTGCCCGGCAACATTTGGAACCGGCAGTTGCAGCATAAGCCCGAGCACCGTGAGCACGTTTCCGGCAACGGCGACGCTTGTGATCAACGGCACCAGCTTTTCCGCGGGTGCATATCAGATGGCGGTGCAAGGAACATCGGGATCGATCACAGCTTCGTACAACGTTTCGTTCAACGTTGGCGATTACACCATTTCCGGTCCTGCCTCGCTTTCTGCCGGATCGACCACCCCGGTGTCCGCGAATTTTACTTTGACTTCTCTATACGGATATAGCGGCCAGGTCAATGCCACGTGCGATGCGACGTCATTGCCGGGCGCGGTTTGCACGTTGACTCCAGCGAACCCGATTACAGTGGGCGACGGCGCTGCCGTGCCCGTCACCGCTACTATAACGGTTCCCACCGCGGCCGCTCTCGGCAGCTATAACATAGTTATTACCGCACAGGACGTGACCGGCAATCCATCCCATTCGGCAACGATGACCCTTGCCGCAGGACAGGATTTTTCTCTTGGCTCGATCACTCCAAGCACTCTCACCGTTGCGCAGGGCCAGTCTGCCGCATACAACTTCAGCGTCTTGCCAGTGGGTTCGTCATTCTCCAATCCCGTTAGTTTTTCCTGCTCGGGTGCGCCCGCGGGTACGCTCTGCAGCTTCAGCCCCAGCACGGTGACGCCGGGCAGCGCGTCGGTAGCCGTAGCAATGACCGTCAGCACAACGGCGAGCTCCGCCGGCGTTGCGCCGCAGCAGCGGCGACGGACGCCAAGCTTTTACGCTGTGTTGCTGGCGTTGCCAGGACTCGTTCTGCTCACCGCGGGATCGAGTGGAAAGCGGCGCAGGAGATTTCATTTCCCGGCTTCTCTGTTCGGATTATTTCTGCTCACCTTATTGTTTGCTTCATGCGGCGGAACCAGCAGTAATGCCGCAGCCACCAGCGGGGGTGCAGGCGGGACAACTGGCGGAGGGCAAGCAGGCACGACGCCCGGAACATATAGCGTCATTGTGACCGGGACATCCGGAACGCTGACGCATCAAACATCTGCGGTGACTTTGGTGGTCAGCCAGTAGCTGATCCCAGGTTAGCCTTGATGATCTGGCGGAGAATTCGAGTGCGAAATTCCTGCTGCGTCAGAACTCGAACCTCACTCCAAACTGCATCCGGCGTGGCGTGTATCCAACGGCAGTCGAGCTGATGATGCCGAATTCCGGATCGCCGGGATCCCAGGCAGTATCGGGCGGCGCGAAGCGGGGATGATTCATCCCGTTGAAAACATCCGCGCGTAGTTGCAACTTCATCGACTCTCTTGGCGTAAATTCCTTGTACAAGCTGAAATCTATATTGTGAATGCCATTGGTGCGCAGGCCGGGAAAGTAACGTGGAGCGTTGCCCGGAATCTGGTCGCCGGGGTCGGCGAAACAATTGATGTTCAAAACCGGCGTCTGATTAATCGCAGCCTGATTGTTGCTGATGCCCGTACCGCCACCGCACAAAACATTCGGCCTTTGGTTCCCGTCCGTCAGTCGAGGATCCGCCATGGGAATCGACAGCGGCTGTCCGGATTGCTCCGTGACCAAAGTGGAGATTGACCATCCCCCGACGATCGCATCCAGAACGCGATTCATGTCGCCGCCGATCCAGTTCTCGCGGCCAATGGGAACTTGAAGGATGACCGCGGCCGCGAGCCGCTGCGGCGTGTCGTTGGCGCTGATTCCGTGTTCCGCCTTCAGATTGTCGAGTTGCTGCGGATTGCCATTGTTCAGGGTTCCGACGAATGCGTTCGCTCCCACCGACGAATCGTCGGTTAATTTCGAAACCGTGTAGCTCCCTTCAAAACTAATGTGGTGCGTGGCGCGCTTCTGGAACCGAATCTGCATCGAGTTGTACCAGGAACTGGCTTCGAGCAAAGGCAGGCCCTCAAAATCGCCATCGAATTGAGGATAGGGCCGCAACAGGTTTACCAGCGGAAGAGTCGATCCGTTATAGCGGGAGTTCGGCTCGTTGAAAATTGCCGGGCCGGAAGTAGGGCAGTCCGTTCCGCCAAACATGGCACAGAAGGGATTCGCCACTCCGGTTTCGAGATAGTTGCTGACACAACTATCGGCATCGCCACTCGGATCCAACGCATGTTGCTGTGCCGAAATTTGGGAAAGCAAGCTGGACGAAATGAAATCCCGGTTGCGCGTGCTGGAATAACCGCCCCACGGAAGATGAATGCTTCGATTGGCCGAATAATCAATGCCAATTACAATCTGGCTCGGAAGCAGCCGCTGGATTCCGATGTTCCATTGATAAATATCCGCGTTACGGTCCGCGGTTGTTCCCAGGTCATTCGCATTCGCGTAGCCCCACTCCGCCAAATCGCCGTATTGTTTTCCTTGCGGTCCGGTCAGGCCACTGGGAAAAGGATTCTCCAGGGTTGACGCTTGCGTATTGAAATTATCCAACGTGGAAAATATGGTTGCAGTCTTGCGGAATGCTGTGCCGGGATATTGAAAGTTCGTGGCAACGCTCATACCGTAATAAATGCCGGCGCCTCCGCGGAGAACCGTGCTCGAATTCAGTTGGTAGGCGAAGCCCAGCCGGGGCCCGATATTCTTGCGGTACACGGGAACGCTCCTCATGTCAGCCGTGGGAAACAGCGTGGTGCCGTTCAATGCCACCGTGCCCAACCCGGGAGTCTGGCCGCCGCTGCTTAGATCGATTGACATTCCACTGTTGCCCGCGAAATCGCTGAATTGAATTTGATTGTTGCGCTCCGTGTAAGGCGTGCTCCATTCGTACCGCAAGCCCAAGTTCAACGTGAGCTTCGCATTCACCTTCCAGTCGTCCTGAAAGTAGAAGCCGGTTTCTTTCGATTTATTTTCCACTGCGGGATAGATATTGATTGCGCTCACTCCGTTGTCGCCGCCATTGATGTTGTCGGCATATCCAAATAGCAAGCTAGCAAAGGGATTGCCGGTGGGATTGCCGTTAATATCGGTTTCGCTGTCGGGAAAAGGCGAGGTCACGAAGTCGGTGAAGTTCAACAACCCAGTGGGATATGGTGGCTGAAAAAAATTATTGAAGAAAAGCCGCTGCTCGCCGCCGATCTTCATCAGATGCGCACCTTTCGCGATTACAAGCTGCGAAGAGTAGCTGTAAAGAGTGTGCGCAAAGCTGGTGTTGATGCAGCACTGATCGTAAAGGCTGCTCCAGGGAGATGCGCCCGTCATTTGAATCGTGGGCATCCGGTCGATGCCGCTGTTGGCTTCCAACACCGTCGGCAATCCCACGCTGGTAAGGCTCGGAATGCTGGTCGTTTCTGGTTGCCGCGCTCGGTCGATGGCAAAGTGGCTGGTCCAGACAATTCGCGGCGTCACCGTCCACGTGTATTCCAGCGCCCCATTCTGCACGGTGAGGGGGCTATTCGCGATGCCGCCATTGTCGCCCGTGGCGTCGCCGCCATCGCCAAGATCCGGCGGGGTGATGAAATTGCTGTGCAACCGGCTGTAACGGCCGTTTAAGCGGTGCTTGTCCGAGATTTCGTGGTCGATTTTTAGATCGAATTGATAGTCAGGACCGTGCGACACCGTCGTATCACGGTAGTTATAAAACTCGCCGGGCAAATTCGGCTCGGGATAAAGATTGATGATGGCTTGCCCGATCGGATCGATTTCGTTTGCGGGAATTACGTTCAAGACGCCGTTGGATTGCACTTGATTTCGCTGAGCACAGTTGGGACTGCAGCTAATCGGATCGTAGATCGGATTCGCGGCCAAAGAGAAATCTCCGGCGCGCTCATTCGAAGTTCCAAAAGATCCATTCGTGGGAACGGTCGCGACGATGTTGATGGGCTCGTTGTCTCGAACTTTTTCGAGATCGAAAAAGAAAAACGTTTTGTTTTTGCGAATCGGCCCTCCCACGGAGAAACCGTACTGATCGCGCTCGTGGTTCGGTTTGGGATTGGGCTCGGGATTGAAAAAATCACGCGCGTCGGTGCCCGAGCGTTGCCCGAACCACCAACCGCTTCCGTGGAATGCATTCGTGCCGCTTCTCAGCACCATGT
>Ga0335075_10019383_pt1 | contig 10060 bp, 10 predicted proteins | sample Lox_Sample_24_FD_206723 | JGI IMG/M metagenome (GOLD analysis project Ga0335075, IMG submission 206723) | Soil microbial communities from Loxahatchee National Wildlife Refuge, Florida, United States - Lox_Sample_2.4 | ecosystem: Environmental > Terrestrial > Soil > Wetlands | place: USA...
GATAACCGATGCTTCAGTTGGTCGCCGGCGCGAGTGGGATCTCAGTCGGCTGCGCCGCCGCCGTCACCTACATCGTCGTGGCCGGGGCGGGTGTCGATCTTACGCCGGCCGGTGCGCTCTCCGCTTAACTCCTCGGCGCCGACGCGGCTCCAGACCGGGCTCGATTGGGCCGTTCAGCTCGGAGACGCCACCACGCGCCGTACTCAAACTCGGTGAGATTGGTGTGGGGCCCGCGGGCGAACGGCACCTGATACCCGCCACGGGGCTCACCACTCGTGTTTATGTTGCATCCGTGACATCGAGACCTGCGCCGTGATCCAGATCAGGCGTCCGCGGATCGTGCTCGACGGACCGCGGTGCCGCTCCTCCGCCGATCTCGATTTGTTTAGGGCATTGCCGCGAACGGGTGGAGGAACGCAAACCGCGCCTCGCGCGGCTCGACCGGGTAGCAGAGCAGAGGCTCATCGCCCGTATGTCCATCTTCGCACCGGATCGATACCTGGTCGGTCTCGGAGTCCCACTGAAGTGTGATCGTCAGGCCCGCGCTGTTACGTTGGTCAAGTTGGCGGAGCATGGTGGTCTCGATTCTGCGTGCGGTTGGTTTCGGAATGGGCACGGGGTTCGGGGGCGCTGATCGATCAGTGTCAAGCAATGATGAACAGAGCGATCAGGACGGCAATCCACCACGGGTAGTCCTTAGCCAGGATGTTGACGCTTCCGCGGCTCCCAGGGCGGGCCTGATACCAGCGTCGCGGGGCGTCCGCGGTGGGTTTCAGCTCGTCCGTGCCTTGATTGTGATCGGGACGGGTTCGGGGGGTTTCTCCAGCAGCGGTCATGAGGTGCCTTTCTTTGAGGTTGTGGCCGTTTCGGCGGTACGGAAAGTGTCGTGTGGGCGGTCCGTGTTCGCATCGGCCACTGGACAGTGCATCGGTCAGTCCTGCCGTGCTATGTGCACAGAGGTCAGTGGTCGCCGCGCCTAGCCCGCGCGGCGCGACGGCGCACCTCGACTCGGGCGTCAGGCCGGAACGGCAGTTCACCGGCGGACTCGCCTCTGATCAAGCCCCCGCGATTGCGTGCAACTTGCCGGGTCGGCGATCCGGTTGCCGTGAGCGCGAGGCGCTGGCACCCGGGTCCGGCCTTCAGCCCTGCACTCTCATCCCAGACCCCGGCGCCGGGTGAGGCGGCGCCTTACCTTGTAACAAGAAATTAGCTTGCTCTGGCACCGCGACGCGGAAATGAGATTGAGCATCTCGACCGCTGCCGGCAGTTGCCGCGGCTCGCGCGAAAGCTAGGCCCCCGACCAGCCGGGAGCGCGTAGGTCACCCGGTTTGTGACTTCGCAGCGGCTGGTGGAGTGGTCGGAAGCCATCCCATCTGTCGCTCGCAAACCTGGGATGTCTCCAGCAACTTTGCATCGCTGAACCGAGGTGCGACGAGCATCACACCAACAGGGAGGCCGTCTGCCTCCGCCAACGGCAGGCTGATGGCTGGATGGCCCGTCAAATTGAATGTTGGCGCATTGGCCAGCATGTCCCACCCTCGAAGAACACGATCAGCGATTCCAAGCGTCTCATCTGCTCCGTGCGCATAGTGCGTGGTTGTGGGCATCGCCAGGACGTCGAAATCTACGAACAGCCGGTCGACAGCGCCGCGGAGGGTCATGGCTAGTCGCCGGGCGCGCGCATTCAGCGTCCCGCCGAAATCATCGTTGAGGTGCATGCCGAGCATCAATACGAGCTTGAAAGCCGGGGGAAACTCGTTGGCGTGGTTGGTCCTTGCGTGATGCGAGCCACGCGCGAGGTCCTCGGACGGCTCGGTTAGCTGGTGGGAACCAGTGGGCCAGCCCATCGCCGCCGACGTTGCCGCTTCCACCAAGGACGCGAACATGACGTCTGCGCCGTCGAGTAGTTGCGGGAAGCCGAGGCGCGTGACGACCGCCCCGAGGGCGCCGAGCTCTCGCACCGCCTCGAATACAGCTGCCGTCGTCTCGCGTGTCCCTTCGGGGAAATCACCGCCTGGCTCGAGAATGTCGGGGAACCCCTCCTCGATGACGGCGACACGGAGTCCACTCAAGGACGTCGGGGCCGCCGTAACCGACTCCAGATATCCTCCGGTCGGCACCGTTCGCGCCGGATTTGGATAGTCGATATCGAGTGAATGCCCTGAGACGACCGCATCGAGCCCACGAGCGATCATCGCGGTCGAACGGGCAAGTGGTCCGAGGTGATCACAGCTCCAATCCGGGCTAAGAATGCCCGTTGCCGGCACGATTCCGTGGGTTGGCTTCAGCCCAATCACGCCACACCATGAGGCGGGGATGCGAATCGAGCCGGCTGTGTCAGTGCCCCAACTCAGATCGATAGCTTCATAGAACAAGCTGGCGGCTGCCCCGCTGGAGGATCCGCAAGCGGTGCGGCTGGGATCGAACGGATTGTGTACGACGCCGTAGCGGCAGCTATCACCGCCTGCTGAGAACGCCATGGCGTCCATGTTTGTGGTTGCGACAATTGTTGCGCCTGCGTCCAAGAGTCTTCGGGTGAGCTCCGCATCTTCGCTTGGCACGTAATCGGCGAACGCTTCGGTGCCGGCGCTCATGGGTACCGAGGCGATTGGGATTAGGTCCTTAACAGTCGTCCGCACGCCGCTCAGCACACCATGGGCGGCGCCATCGACGAGGCAACGCTGGGCGATGGCGTTCAGCGGGTCTTCGCCCCGGGCTGGCCGGCCAAGAGCCTCTCGACGGGTGGTCCGCGCAATCCGCGGTTCCGGCGAGGGCAAGGATTGAAATCTGTCAACTGTCTCGAACATCGTCGACATGAGCCGCTCGTAGTCACCCACTTCCGACGCGCCGATCCCAAGACCTAGCCGCTGGCTCAGCTGCACGATGTCAGCTCGCGGGCGCATCGTGCGGCTCCCGCGGTGTCTGCGTGTCCAGCTCGCCGTTCGGCATTACGGGGAACATCTGTTGTCCGACGCGGCTTTCTATAAACGCGGCTGTTATTGCACCAGCCTGACTCGGCTCGAAGCCCTCGCTCATCACTTTGCCGCGGTGACCGTCCGGACGGCGGCAGGCAGCGCCGCGCCCAGCTCGTTGCGGGAGGTGATCTCGAGCTTGGTGAAGACTTTGCTTAAGTGGTACTTGACCGTCCGCGGACTGATGAACAGCTGGGCGCCGATCGCGACGTTCGAGAGTCCGTCGCGGGCGAGCCGCGCGATTTGGACCTCCTGCGCGGTGAGCTCGTCGCGGGTCTCCACGGTGCGTTTGCGCGCCGTTGCTCCCGTGGCCATGAGCTCGCGACGAGCGCGTTCGGTGAATCCGTGTGCCCCCATCGCGGTGAGCATCTCATGCGCGACCTGAAGGTTCTCGCGCGCGTCCACGCGCCGGCGGGCGCGCCGCAGCCATTCTCCATACAGGAGATGAGCCCGGGCTAGCTCCAGCGCGACGCGGCAGTGGCCGAGCCGGTAGATCGCCTCGCGGTAGAGCTCCTCGGCAACCGTCCCCGTGCTCAGAAGCGCGCGCGACCGCGCTTCGATCCCCAGCGCCCATTCAGTCCCAACGGCCCGGGTTCGCTGGCAGAGGCTCTTAAGCGCCTCGGCCGCAACCTGGTTCCTGCCGGTGCGCGCCGCCGCCTCGACCAGCTCGGGCATCGACCAACCCGAGACACAAAGATCATCCTGGGCAGATGCGCTCTCTGCCGGGGCCACCGCCGTCTCGTAGTGGCCAAGGCCGTTGTGCAAAACCGCGCGCGCGTGCTCGCCCCAGGTGAGCACCACCCCTTCCCCCCGCGCGATCAACGTGGGTTCGCCGGCCTCGAGGAGAGCTGCCAACTCCGCCTCGTCGCCACGGCACCCGGCGAGCAGAAATCTTGCGGGAAAGAGCGCCACCGGTGAGTTGCCGGTCGCATCGACGATCGCGTCCGACTCATCAAGCACCCCTTCCGCGCCATCGAGGTCCCCCTCCAAGCAGAGGACCGTCGCGAGATGCGTGAGCGCGATCGGGAGCACCCCGAGCGCGCCTAGCTCCCGGGCGATCTGAACATTGCGCGTCACGAGGTCATGCCACGCCTCGTCATCGAACAGGTCCGGCGCAACTCCACGAGCGATCCACGGCCAGTACCCGTCGTGGCTGGGACGCCCGTCTGCCCACGGCCGACCGTCCGCCGCGCGAACAGCGCCCAGCGCCCGCTTGAGAGCCGGCGCGCTGGCCGCGCAGCCATCGGTAAACCGAACAACGATGCCGTCGAGCAGCAGGTCGACGGCACTTGGCTCGCCTGCCGGCGGCGGCGCCTGTCGGGCCGCCTCGGCCGCGGACAGCACGCCGTCACCGAGACGGCCGGCGATGCTCGCTGCCCTCAACGCCTCCAGATAGGTAGCGCGTGCGAGGCTGAGGTCGATCGATTCGAGCCGCCCGGCCGCGTCGAGGAGAAGTGGGACGGCGTCGGTACCGCGCCTGAGGTCCAGCGCGATCTGTCCACGAAGGCGCACGAGCATCGCCCGGTCCAGCTCATCCAGAGGTCCCGCGCCGACACTCGTGAGTATGGTCAACGCATCCTGAGGTGCGCCGGCCAACTGCTTGGCCGCGGCTGCTTGGAGCCCACGCCGTGCGCGCTGAGCGGGCCCGGGGGTGAGGGCCGCGGCGCGCTCAAGCAAGGCGCCCGCCGCGGCCAGGCCGCCGCGCTCCTCCGCTCGCCCAGCCGAGCGTTCCAGCTCGCGGGCGACGGCCTCATCGGGTGCAAGCGTGGCGTGGGCACGATGCCAGGCTCGGCGATCGGGATCGATGTCGACGTCGGTCGCCTCCGCCAGCACCCGATGCGCTTCGCGCCGGTCCGCAGTCGTCGCCATGCGGTAGATGGCCGAGCGCAGGAGCGGGTGCCGAAAAGAAACGCGAGCGCCGAGTTCGAGTAGCCGATCAGACTCCGCCGGAGCTAACGCGTCACCCGGGATGCCAAGCTCGGCGGCGGCGCGCCAGAGCACCGTTGCGTCGCCGGTTGGCTCGGCCGCGGCCACGAGCAGCAGACGCTGGGTCTCCGCTGGCAACTGCTGCACTCGCCGCTGAAAGCTCACCTCGATGCGTCCGGGAACGTGGAGGTCGTCCAGGATGCCGAAGCCACCTGCCAGCTTCGGCGGGGACAACTCGTGCGGCAGCTCCAGCAGCGCGAGGGGATTGCCCCGCGTCTCGGCAACGATCCGGTCGCGCACGCGCTCGTCCATCCGCCCGCCGATCACCGTTGCGAGGAGGTCGCGCGCCTCGGCCTCCGACAGCCCCTCAAGCCGCACCTCGGGCAGACCGGCCAGCTCGTCGGGCTCGTCCACATCGCGTTCTGCGAACAGCAGGACAACCGACTCGGCCTCCACCCGCCGAGCCACGAATGCGAGCACCTGTGCCGAGGACCGATCAAGCCACTGAGCATCATCGACGAGACAGACAAGCGGCCGTTCCTCGGCGGCGTCGGACAGAAGCGTCAGCACCGCGAGGCCAACGAGAAACCGATCCGGCCGCGCCCCCATGCTCAAACCAAAAGCCGTCCCGAGAGCATCACGCTGCGGCACTGGTAACCGGTCCAGACCATCCAACAGCGGCGCACACAACTGATGCAGTCCCGCGAAAGGGAGCTCCATCTCAGACTCCACCCCGACTGCACGCACAATCCGGCAGTCCTCGGCGTGCTTCGCTGCATAACCCAAGAGCGCCGTCTTGCCGATCCCCGGCTCGCCCCGCAGGACCAACGCCGCGCTCTGCCCGTCCCGCGCGCCCGACAACAGCTGATCAACCCTCGCGCACTCAGCACGACGGCCAGCCAACGCCGCTTCGGCGTGCCGAGGCGCGCCAAGAGTCATCCCATCGGCAGCATAACGCCGCCCGCCCGGTCGGCCTAGGCGGCGATCGCGAATCCGGCCGATCTGTTACGCCTCGCGCAGATAGCCGCCCTCACGGGCGATCGGTGCGGCGCCATCCGCACGGCTCGGTCAGGCGCCGCGACTGCGCCGACGACCGCGGGTTTCTCAAGCCTCGAGGAGCAGCGGCCTATCGACCAGGGCGAGCATCGGGGTGTCGCGGACGTCCCGTGCTGCGAGTTCTCGCACCTGGGGCGTCAAAGACACGCGCGGCCCTCCGACGCGGCGTGCACGCGCTGTTCGAGGCCACCCTCGCAAGCGGCGATCGAGCGCATCGGCATTGCTCACGGCATGGTCGGCATCCTCGCCGCCCGCCGGTCTCGTGCCGTGCTCTTGCGGCCATCCCCGAGACGTCGAAGGTCTCGACAACGGTATTTCCCGGCCCATCCGACCCGCACTCAGTCAACCACCGGCGGCGCCGCGGCTCTGTGCAGAGCGTGAGCCGCCCGTCCCGATGCCCGCTGAGCTCGATCCTCTTTGTGTGGGCCTACTCGGTAGTCGCTGAGCCGCCGCTGGGCTACCACGAACTTGTGAACATGCTGTTGCCTGCCTTCAGTTCGAGGCGTCTGAGAGCGCTTAGGCCACCGTCACCGGGTTGGATTGGTCCCCCCACTAGTACCGACCGACGGTGCGTCCGTTTGCTCACCGAGCGCCCGGACCAGGGTTTCGACGATCGATGCGGTCACCAGCAGCAAGGCCAGAAAGGCAAGTCCAACGACGACCAGACTTCCGGCCAGGGCGCCAGCCGCCAGCGCGCCCACGACGAATAGGCACCCGACGATGGTGATCGAGAGAAGATGAGGATTGCTGTTGCGCATATATCACTCCGTTGGCGGCTCGCCTGGTCGCTTGTTTGACGTGCTGTGAGTGTCCAAGGCGTGCCTCTTGGTCGCATCCGCCGCAGGACAGTCGGAATGGGCAGTTGTGGCCACACCGCGGGCACTCGTGCGTATTCCGCCCAGATTCCGCACGCCGAAAACGGCCGCATCTAGCCTCCCGCATAGCCCGAACGTCCCCGGGCGTGACCCTCCACGTAACCGCTGTGACCCGCGCGCGGCGTAGCCGCGCTCGCAGGCGGCGTCGGCAGCGCTGCCTGTACAGACTGGCCACTCGCACTGTCCTGCGGCCGATGCGATCACGGCCCGCGGACACGACACTCTTCCGGCTGGCCCAAAGTCGCTAGCGCCATCAACGAAAGGAGCCATCATGGCTAACGCAGAAGAGTCCCCGCAGGACAGCGCGGTTGAGCCCCCGAGCCCGGGTTACCGTCGCACTGCAAACAACGACCGCGGACGACGCTGGTACCACCCGCGGCCCCAACCTCGCTGTCGCGCCGACGTCATGGGATTCAACTACACGCTCTGGTTGCTCTGCCTCGTGCTCGTCATCTTCGTGCTCCCATGGTGAGAGCAAGGACGGTTGCAACAAACGCGAGCTCTGACTACTACGACGCGTTGCTTCGCGATGCGGCAGACGACCTCGTCGAGGCATTGGCCCCTATCGGGTGCTGCAGCGCGGGAAACTGGCGTCCCTCGCCGGCGCGAATCAATGGCGCACCATCACGCTCGACGACGCGCTCCAATGGGCGATAACCCACGGCATCCTCCGTCAACTCGACACGGATCTATACGAGATCCCACTCACCAGCTCCGCACGCCCAATCTCTCAGCCCGCCTCCTGAGCCACGACTAGCCACTCTCCGAACCTCTGGCAAATGCGAGACCGAACGGTGCGCATGAGAGCCACGGATGCCGTTGCTCGATTCACCAACCTCAACACCAAGGAGACACACAATGACAAGCATCGGAAAAGAGCCCACGCTGAATCACGATTCCCTCGCCCTGCCCGGCCATGCACAACCCGCCCCCAGCAGCGAGGTGCTCGGACACGACCAGACCCGAGCTCTGCTCGGGCAGGTCATGGGGCTCGTGGCCTTGACGGTCGGATTCGCAGCGCTTGGCGCCTACCTCGGGCGCAACCTCACCGGCGGCACCGGAATCGTTCTCTTCATCGGAGCGTTCGCGTGCATCTTCGGACTCAACGCCGCCTCATCTCGCGGCCGGGAGCAGCTAGCGATCGGCCTGCTATTCGGACTGGGCCTCCTGCTCGGACTCGCCGTCGGCCCGATCCTCGCGGACTACGCCAAGGCAGATCCCTCAGCGTTGTGGCAGGCCGCCGGAGCCACCGCCGCCTTCGTCGCCATTCTCGGATGCTATGGCTATGCAACCCGCCGGGACCTATCCTCGTGGGTGCGCGGCCTGTTCTGGGCGCTGCTCGGTCTCATCGCCTTCGGAATCGTTGCGATCTTCGCCTCGATCCCACACAGCCACATCATCTACGCCGTAGCCGGACTCGTGATCTTCGGCGGGTTCACCATCGTTGATTTCAACCGGCTTCGCCGAGCCAGCGCCGCAAGCGCTCTGGCGATCGCGGCCAGCATCTTCCTGGACATCTTCAACGTCTTCCTGCTCTTCCTGCAGCTGTTCGCCGGCGGGCGGGAGTAACGGTCGCTCAGAGCTACTACGCGCCGGTCGCCGTGCAGTCAGAGCCCTCTGGCGAGATGGCGATCGGCCCGCGTGGCCGGTTGACGGGTGCTCCGTCGCCGGAATGAGGCCCGACGGTTTTCGCTGACGATCCTGCTCACCAGAAGCGCTTCGGGAAACGCCCATGTCAGTCGGAAAAGCAAAAGTGTTAGCGCCGGAGGTCGCCAACGACCATTTTCCGCTTGCGGTGGCGTGCTTAACACGGATCGACGAGGCGAGCATCCGTGAGCATCTGCAGCGCGACTATTTCTTTTGGCTGGATCTCACCGCACCCACTCACGACGATCTGGGGAAACTGCGCGAGCTGTTCGGCTTTCATCCGCTCGCGCTTGAGGACACCGAGCAGTTCGCCCAGCGCCCCAAGCTCGACGACTACGGCGATTACGTCTTCGTCGTCTTCTACGGCGCGTGGCGCCATCGGCGCGACGACCCGATGCCTCTACGCGAAGTCCACTTCTTCATCTCCGGCCGCTACCTCGTCACGGTGCATCGTGACCCGCTTCCCTCGCTGGACCGCGAACGAGAAGAGCTCGATGGTCGTACGCTGCACAGCGAGCAGTTTCTGCTCTACCGCGTCTTCGATGCGGTCGTCGACACCTTCTTCCCGATCTTGGCGGACATGGATGACGACATCGACGGACTCGAAGCGGCCGTTCTGGCCAGCCCGACCGATGAGCAACTTCAGAAGCTATTCTCGCTCAAGCGCCAACTCGTGGCCATGCGCAAGGTCGTCACGCCGCAGCGCGACCTTTTCGCCCGAGCCGTCGACCAGATCGCCGAGCTTCCCGGCCTCGAGCTAGATGAGCGCGATTACTTTCGCGACGTCTACGACCATCTGATCCGGATCAGCGACCTGATCGACTCCTACCGCGACCTGCTCTCGGGCGCCACCGACCTTTACCTGTCGACCGTCAGCAACCGCCAAAACGATGTCATGAAACAGCTGACGGTGATTGCGACGATTTTTCTCCCGCTGACGTTCATCACCGGCTTCTTCGGCCAGAACTTCGGATTCATGGTCAAACACATCGCCGCAACATCGACGTTTTGGGTGCTCGGGCTCGGCAGCATGGTCGTGACCTGCATCGGACTCGTCATTTTCTTCCGGCGCAAGGGCTGGATCTAACGCTCAAACCAGGTTCCCCACTGCGTGAAACGCACTGAGCATCGAGGCCGCGTCGCCGCTCACGCCGTCCGGAGCACCCGGAGCCCCGGAACTCCGGCGATCCAACAAATGTAGGAGCGCCCCGTCCGAAGCCGACAAGGCGGCCACGGACGGCCGCTGGGACACCCGCGTCGCTTACAGTTCGACGCAAACGGAGCAGGAGCGGTCGAGGGCTTGAGGCCTTGATCGGATGTGGCGGTCAACTCGCCGACCGCGCTGCAGCTCTAAGACCCAACGCGCCACGGCGTGGATGGACTGGCGGTCGCTGAACGCGACCGCGGTCGGACACAGGCAGTCACGCGCACCGCGGCGGCGGATGCCCGTCCGAATGTGAATGCGGAGCTCGCCGCGCACGAGGCAAGAGACCTGAGTTTCGCCAAAGGTGCGCATCTCGGTGCCGTGGACCGTGGGCTCCGGTCGGCTGCCCTCCTATCCCGCGAGTGGAGGAGCCGGTGCTT
>Ga0335075_10019384_pt1 | contig 10060 bp, 7 predicted proteins | sample Lox_Sample_24_FD_206723 | JGI IMG/M metagenome (GOLD analysis project Ga0335075, IMG submission 206723) | Soil microbial communities from Loxahatchee National Wildlife Refuge, Florida, United States - Lox_Sample_2.4 | ecosystem: Environmental > Terrestrial > Soil > Wetlands | place: USA: Florida...
AGCGGCCCGGCACGGGGCTGTCCGATTCTTACCGCTACTCCGCGGTGACCGACTGGGTCGCCGACATGGCGCAGGTGGCCGACGCGCTCGAGGCCGAGCGACTCGGCGTCGTGGGCCTGTCCGGCGGGGGCGCGTATGCGCTCGCCTGCGGCGCGCTGCCCCCGCTGGTGGATCGCGTGGCCACCGTGGCCGTCCTCGACGGCACCGTCCCCGCGGTCGGTCTCGAGGCCATCGACGGCGGCGCCACCAACGTCGCCCGCCGGTTCAACCCCGTCCTCACCCAGCTGCGCCGGCCGTTGGCAGTCCTCAGCACCGTGCTGCTGGCACCGCTGATTCCGTTCGCGCACTTCGCCTATCGCGGCTACACCCGTATGTGGCCCGAGGACGACCAGCGGGTCCTCGCCGATCCCGAGGTCGAGGCGATCTTCGTCGACGACATGGTCAATGCGTTCCGCGGCCGCTGCCTGGCCATGGTCGACGATGCCCGCCTGTTGGGGCGGGACTGGGGGTTTCGGTTGGCCGATGTGAAGGTGCCAGTGCGGTGGTGGCATGGCGAGGCAGACCATGTCGTTCCGGTCGACGGCGTCCACGCGGCCGTCTCACGCTTGCAAGACGCCGAGCTGACTGTCCGTAAAGAGAGCCATCTCGGTGGCTTCGCCATGATCGACGAAGTGCTCGCGCATGTCCGCGAATACCTCTGATCTGCAACGTCTTTCGTCGGTGTGATGCTCCGCGGCCCTAGGGCGCCAGAACGATCTTGCCCCGGGTGTGGCGGCGTTCGAGTGTGGAGTAGGCGCGCTGCACCTCGTCGAGCGGAATAACCTCGGCGATCGGCACTTCGAGTTGGCCGGCAGCGATCAGCGCCGCGAGTTCGGCCAGCACAGCTGCGTTCGCCCCGTCCTGATTGCCGACGAACTTGACCCCGAACCGCTCCAGCGCCGGGAAGTCGATGATGGTGTCGATGCGGTCGGGTGCAATGCCCAGCTCGGTGATGGCTAATTCGACGTAGCCGCCGCCAAAGAAGTCCAGGAACGCATCGACCCGGCCGTCGGGTGCTGCCGAACGTAGTCTGCCGGCCAGACCGTCACCGTAGTTGACGGGGATCACGTCATGGGCGGCCAGCCACTGGTCGTTGGACGGGCCGGCGATGCCGAGCACCGTCGCGCCCGTGCGTCTGGCCAGCTGTACGGCTATCGTGCCTACTCCGCCGGCGGCGCCGGCGATCGCGACAGTGTCGCTGGGCCCCAGCTGCACCGACCCGACTGCGGCGTATGCCGTTGTGCCGGCGACGAAGAGAGCACCAGCGGCTTCCCACGACACTGCCGACGGTTTGGTGGTGAGCTGATCGGCGGGCACCACAACGAATTCGGCCTGGCTGGCGCGGTTGTTCGTGAAACCCAGCACCTCGTCGCCCACGGAGAACGACTCGACGCCGGCCCCGAACTCGACGACGACTCCGGCCAGATCGCTGCCCTGCCCGGACGGAAACGTCGCCGGAAAGATCTCATGCATTGCGCCTTGGCGAATCATGGCTTCACCGGGATTGATACCGGCCGCCTTCACCTCGACCCGCACTTCACCAGCGCCCGGTACCGGGACGGGAACCTCTCGCACCTCGAGCACGTCCACGCCGCCGTAGCGGTCGAACCTTACTGCTTTCATGAGCCGTCCTGCCTTTACCTCTGTTGATCGAGCGCATTCAGTCGTGATTGACAGCGGTTGAGACGGTCTCAATACTCCACCATTACAGGGCGCAATGGAGGTCGGCCGTGATCGATTTTGGACTATCCGGGAAACGCGCCGTGGTGTCGGGTGCGGGTTACATCCCCGAGCGCGCGGGTCATGGCTGGTTCACATCGTTGGCCCTTGCTGAGGCGGGCGCCTCGGTGGCTTGCATCGATATCGACGAGCAGCGCGCGCATGGCATTGCCGGCGAGATCGTCGGCAGGGGAGGCAATGCGATCCCGATTGTCGCCGATATGACCGACGCGGCGCAGGTCACTCGCGCCATCGACGAAGCCGTCGCAGCTCTGGGCGGTGTCGATGTCTGCGTCGACATCATCGGCGGCGCGACCTGGTCGAAAGTCGAGGACTTCACCACCCAATTGTGGGACGCGGCAATCCACTACAACCTGAACCAGGTCTTCTACCTTTTTCAATCCGTGGCTAGGCACATGATTACCCAGCGCAGCGGTGGATCGTTGGTCGCGCTCGCCTCGGTCGACGGCATCGCGGCGGCGACCTACCATGCCGCCTACGGCGCCGCCAAAGCGGGCGTCATCTCGCTTGTCAAAACCTTCGCAGACGAACTGGGCCGGTACGGCATTCGCGCTAACGCGGTCGCGCCGGGCAATGTGGGCTCTGGAAACGAGGACCAGCCGCCACACGAATACGCCGTCAATGGAATTAATCCGCTGGCGGCGCCCCGCGCCCACGATGTCGCCAACGCCGCATTGTTCCTCTGCTCGGAGCTGGCTGCTCGCATCACCGGTCAGACACTCGTCGTCGACGGCGGCGCAACCATCCAGCAGCTGTGGGGGTTGCCTGCATCGTCGATCCCGCAGAACGCGGACGACGCGATACCTGAATTCAGGAAACCTGGGCGAAGATGAGGCCTTCGATGAGCGACATGACGACGCGGTTTGCCGAAATCGTCGGCGCCCACGACTTGCTGACTGGCGACGCAATCCCCGAGGACTATTTCCACGACGAAGTGTTGACGACGGAGCCGCAGAAGCCCGCGTACGTCGCCAAACCCGGATGCGCAGAAGAGGTTTCGCGGCTGCTGAAAGCCGCCTCGGAGCATGGCGTGCCGGTGACGGCCCGCGGGTCCGGAACCGGGTTGTCGGGCGCGGCGATTCCGCGTGAAGGCGGGCTGGTGATCTCCTTTGAGCGGATGAATGCGGTCCTGGAGGTCGACACGACCAACCAGGTCGCCGTTGTCCAACCCGGGGTGACGCTCACCGAGCTGGACGCCGCGACCGTCGGCGCTGGACTGCGGTACATGGTTCACCCGGGCGAACTGTCTTCCAGTGTGGGCGGAAACGTCGGAACCAACGCCGGCGGGATGCGCGCGGTCAAGTACGGGGTCGCCCGCCATAACGTGCTCGGGTTGGAAGCGGTGTTGCCGACCGGCGAGATCATCCGCACCGGTGGCAAGATCGCCAAGGTGTCCACCGGCTACGACCTGACCCAGCTCATCGTCGGCTCCGAAGGAACCCTGGCGTTGGCCACCGAAGTGATCGTCAAGCTGTATCCGCGCCTCGACCACAGCGCCACCGTGCTCGCCCCGTTCACCGACTTCGACCAAGTCATGGCGGCAGTGCCCAAGATCCTCGCCAGCGGCCTGGTGCCCTACATCCTCGAGTACATCGACAACCTGACGATGGCCGCGCTCGTCCATACCCAGAACCTGGAGCTGGGGATTCCTGACAAAGTCCGCGATAGCTGTCAGGCGTATCTCGTTGTGGCACTCGAGAACCGAACCGCGGATCGACTCAACGAAGATGTCGAGAAGACCGGCGAGCTGCTTGCCGAACTGGGTGCCGTCGACGCCTACGTGCTCGAAGGAGCTTCGGCACACAAGCTGATCGAGGCCCGGGAGAAAGCGTTTTGGACGATGAAGGCGGTCGGCGCCGACGACCTCATCGACACCGTCGTGCCGCGCGGCGCGATGCCGAAGTTCATCTCCGCCGCAAAGGATCTGGCTGCGACCGGGGGCGGTGTCGCGGTGGGCTGCGGGCACGCGGGCGACGGCAACGTGCACTTGGCCATCATCTGTAAGGATCCGGAGAAAAAGAAGCAGATGATGACCGACATCTTGTCGCTGGCAATGGAATTGGGTGGCGCAATCTCTGGTGAACACGGCCTTGGCCGTGCCAAAACCCCGTACTTCCTCGAGCTCGAAGACCCGGTCAAGGTCGACCTGATGCGCCGCATCAAACACAGTTTCGACCCGGCCGGCATCCTCAACCCCGACGTGCTGTTCGCCGCAGACCCCGCGCGAACCGATCTGTCAACCATAAGTGCGACGCGGTCGGCCGACGGGGAGCAGTTGGGCTCGGCCTGACTGGTAATCCCTTACCTCACAGAAAGTTAGGGATATGACGAAATGCCCGCCTCGCAGCGACAACTGAAGATCCCGTGCGGGCGCCGCGGCAGATTGTCGCTATGAGGTGGGCACAAAGTCCGCTGAACCGCATGGCAGGATGGCTCCGATGATCCTGGCCGTCGACTTGGGCAAGACGTCCTGCCGGGCCGCTGCAGCCGGCCGGCGGGCCGCGGGGGCCGGTGCGCCGGGGCTCGCGGCGCCGGGCGGCGTGCGGGCCGCGCAGGCGGCGATCCTGGCCGTTGCGCGCGAGCTCGGCCCCGCCGACGAGATCGACGAGGTGATCGTGGGCGCCGCCGGGGCCCGGTTGGCGCCGGACGCGGCGCGCGCGCTGGGCGAAGCGCTTTTGGCCTCGCTGCGGGCCGAGCGCGTTGCGGTGACCAGCGACGCCGTGATCGCGCACGCGGGTGCGCTGAACGGGCAGCCGGGCCTCGTGCTGATCGTGGGCACCGGCGTCGTGGGGCTGGCGATCGATGCGAACGGCGCGTTATGCACCGCCGACGGCTGGGGCCCGTGGCTGGGCGACGAGGGCGGCGGCGGGTGGATCGGCGCCGCCGGGCTGCGCGCGGCGCTGCGCGCTCACGACGGCCGCGGCCCGTCCACCACGCTGCTCGACGCCGCCCGCGCCCGTTTCGGCGCGCCGCAGACCTGGCCCGCGCAGCTCACCGATGCCGCGGCGGTCGCGTCCTTCGCGCCCGACGTCCTGGCCGCCGAAGACGCCGCGGCCCAAGCGATCATCAGCGCCGCCGCCCAGGCGCTCGCCGCGACCGCCCGCGCGGCCGGGGATGGCCCGGTGGCGATGGTCGGCGGCCTCGCTGGGTTCGCGGCGCTGCGTAAGCAGCTCGACCTCATCCCGGCCGCTGGCGACGCGCTCGACGGCGCGCTGCGGCTCGGGGCGATCCACCAGCCGCACCTGGTTCGCGTGCAGGCGGCCCCCAAAGCCGTTGCCCCGCAGGGGCTCGACGCGCTGGCCACCGAGACCGTGCGGCCAGACCTGGACGACCTCGACGCGCGGCCCATCGGCGAGGTCGTGGCGCTGCTCGTCGCCGCCGAGGGCGAGGCGCACGGCGCGGGGGCGGCGGCCGCCCCTCAGATCGCGGCGGCGGCCGCGGCGATCACCGCGCGGCTCGAGCGCCACGGCCGCCTCTTTTATGCCGGCGCCGGCACGCCCGGGCGGCTCGGTGTGCTCGACGCGGCCGAGTGCGGGCCCACGTTCGGCACCGACCTGGTGCGCGGCGTGATCGCCGGCGGGCCCGCGGCACTGACACAGGCGATCGAGGGTGCGGAGGACGCGTTCGACCCCGCCGATCTCGCCGAGCTGACCGCCGCCGACGCGCTTGTCGGGATCACGGCGTCGGGCCGCACGCCCTACGTGCTCGGGGCGCTCGAACACGCGCGCGCGGCGGGCGCGCTGACCGTCGCGATCGTCAACAACCCCGGCAGCGAGGCGTCTGCCGACCTGGTGATCGAGCTGCTGACCGGGCCCGAGGTGCTCGCCGGCTCCACCCGGCTGACCGCGGGGACGGCCCAGAAGGTCGTGCTCAACGCGCTCTCGACCAGCGTGATGATCGCGCTCGGCAAGGCCTACGGACCGCGGATGGTCGACGTGCGCCCGACCAGCGCGAAGTTGCGCCGCCGCGCGGTGCGCATCGTTCGCGACACGGCCGGGGTCGACGAAGCCGTCGCGGCCGCCGCACTGGCCGCCGCGGGCGGTCACGCCAAGACCGCGATCGTCGCACTGCTGGCAGGGGTCGACGCGGCCGAGGCGGCCGTCCGGCTCGACCGGGCACGGGGACGCGCGCGCGACGCGATCACGAAGCGATGACCGTCCTGGCGATGTCCAGGGCCAGTGGGTACGGCTCGGGCTCGTTGCGGTTGGTCAGCACGATCACCGTGACGTGCCGCTTCGGGTAGCGCACGATCACGTTGCGGAAACCCACCGTTTCCCCTGAGTGCCACAGTGTTTCGCCGGTGATGCGCCAGCCGTAGCCGTATTCGACCCCCGGATCGTCGGTGTGCGTCGCGGGTGTGAACGCCGCCCGCAAAGAGCTCGGCTGCAGCAGCCGCCCGTCGTACAGCGCGGCATCCCATTTTGCGAGATCGTCGATGGACGAATAGATTCCGCCGTCGCCGAGCACCGCGCTCGTCTGGTCTTGGTCGGTGCGGTGCCAGCGGCCCGCCTGTTGCGTGTACCCGAACGCGCGATCGTTCACCGTCGAGATGCCTTCCTCGTACGCCACGGTGTTAAACATGGCCAGCGGTTGGAAGATGCGTTCCTGCAGCAACGTTGCGAAGGTCTTGCCCGCCGCGCGCTGCGCGATCAATGCCAGCAAAGCATATCCGCTGTTGCTGTACCGATAGCGCGTGCCAGGGCGAAAGTAGGTGCGGTCCTGCGTTTCCAGCAGCCGCAGCACATCCGCGTCGTGCACCTGCGCAGCGAAGTCTGCCGGGAGCACATCTTCGTAGTCGATGAGCCCCGACGTGTGCGTGAGCAGGTGACCAATCGTGACCGTCTCGGCGGCCTTCGGCAGCGACGGCAGCCACCCGTGGGCGCGGTCATCGAGGGTGAGGCGACCGTCCTCGGCCAGCAGCAGGACGCTCGCCGCGGTGAACTGCTTGGTGACCGACGCGAGTCGGTAGTTCGTCGCAGGCGTGGCGGGCGTGCCGGTTTCCAGATCCGCGAGGCCGTAGCTGGCGCGCACGAACGGCGCACCGTCGCGCAGCACCAGCACGGCCGCGCCCGGCACGCCGCCTGCGTAGTTGCGCAGCAACGCATCGACTTTCGACTTCATCGCGCAATTGTTCCATCACGTTGGCAGAAAGGTACCTTGGTGGCTTTGAACATCAAAGATGCTGATCCCGGGCCTCTAAGTCAGGCCGGGTGGGCCGCGAAGAACTGCCAGATGGTCTGGGTGGCGTTCAGCGCGTGCGACGGGCCCAACCGCTCGAGGAAGGTGGTGCCGCCAGGCCACTGGTGTCGGCCGCCCTCGATGGTGATCAACTCGACGCTGCGATGGTCAGCGCACGCGGCGGTCGATGTGGTGACCGGGGCCTTGATGATGACATCGGGTGAGCCGCACTGATCGACCTTGCGCCAGAACGCGTTGACGTCAGGTATCGATGGCCCGTTGACGGTGCTCGCACCCTGGCCGCCGTCGTAGGGGACCAGCCGGTCGGCGGTGCCGTGGATGGCGATCACCGACGTCCGGTGCGGGGCGGGGCAGTCGTCGAGCTGGGTGGCCGCATCCGGGCCGATGGCAGCGAACATGCCGCTGTTGCAGGCCAGCGCGTAGCTCATAATGCCGCCGTTGCTGATCCCGGTGACATAGATCCGAGACTGGTCGATCGGCAGGGCGGCACCGATCTCCCCAGCCATCGCGGTGAGGAAGCCGACGTCGTCGATGTTCTCCTGCTCGGCCTTGCCGCAGCAGCCGTGCGCATTCCAGGTGTGACCGATGCCGTCGGGGTAGGCGACGACGAACTTCGTGGAGTCGGCCAATTGGTCCCAGCCGTAGGAGTTTTCGGCTTGCTCGCCGTCGCCGAACGCGCCGTGCAGCATAACCACCAGCGGTGCCGGCGCCACCAGGCCCGTCGGCTTGTGGATCCGGTAGGTGCGGTCCAACCCGCCGAACGGCATCGTGTGCACCGTCGTGCCGTCCGGGAGCGGTGTTTCCGTTCGGTGCACTCCAGAACACCCGGTCAGGGCGAGCAGTAACCCGAGCAGCGCGGTAAGCCGAGCGAGCATGCCTTAAAGGTACTGGTTACTTGCGGGTTTGCGGCCCGATCCGGACTGCGACGACACTGATCCCCATGCAGATCCCGTTCACCGACGCCCTGCTCAGCCGCCTTGGCCGCCGCGAAGCCGGGCTCGAGCTCATCGAGGAGATCGAAGACGAGGCCATTGAATCCGTCGATGCCGCCGATCTGCTGTCCGCCGAGCCGGCGCTGCTGTTGCAGCGGATGGAAAACCGGCTGATCCGGCATCAGCTCGCCGAACCGGAGGTGTTGACCACCGAGGAGCTGCGCAGGCTGCGCTACATCCTCAACTTCGCCCGGCTCGCCGATTTCGAACCGGGCGCCGCGGGCCCGGGCGGAAGCCGCGGACGCGGCGACGTCTCGGTGGGGGCCGAAGTCGCGCCGTGGCGGTCCCGGGTCGCCGACACGCTGTACGGACCGCTGCGCGAGGAGCCGGACCCGATCACCGCGCTGAAAACGGCCCGAGACGCGCTGACGGGTCTGGCCGCCGACCAGGACGACCAACGGCAAGTGCTCATCGAGCGGCACGGAAATGACTTCTCCCCAGCGGAATTGGACGCCGAGGTTGGCTACAAGAAGTTGGTCACCGTCCTCGGCGGCGGGGGTGGTGCGGGTTTCGTCTACATCGGTGGCATGCAGCGACTGCTGGAAGCCGGCCAGCTGCCCGACTACATGATGGGCGCGTCGATCGGCTCCATCCTGGGCAGCCTGGTGAGCCGCGCCCTGCCGGTGCCGATCGAGGAGTACATCGCCTGGGCGAAGACGGTGTCCTACCGCGCCATCCTCGGACCTGAACGGCTGCGCCGCCGGCACGGCCTGGCCGGCATGTTCGCGTTGCGCTTCGACCAGTTCGCCCACGCCATGCTCAGCCGCGCAGACGGCCAGCGAATGCGCATGTCGGACTTGGCGATTCCGTTCGACATCGTGGTCGCCGGCGTGCGCAACCAACCGTATACGGCGCTGCCGTCACGGTTCCGCCGTCCCGCATTAGCGGCACTGCAGCTGCGATCGGTTCCGTTCCGCCCGATCGGCATCGGCCCGGTGGTGGGCATGCGGATGTGGCAAGTGGCCGCGTTCATCGACTTGCGGGTCGTCAAGCCCATCATCATCGGCGACGACGACCCGGCCCGCGACTTCAACGTCGTCGACGCGGCGTCGTTCTCTGCGGCCATTCCCGGTGTGCTGCATCATGAAACGCGCGACCCGCGGATGATCCCGATCCTCGATGCGCTCTTCGAAGAGAAGGACGTCGCGGCCCTCGTCGACGGCGGCACGGCCAGCAACGTCCCGATCGAACTGGCCTGGAAGCGCGTCCGCGACGGGCGGCTGGGCACCCGCAATGCGTGCTACCTGGCATTCGATTGCTTTCACCCGCAATGGGATCCGCGGCACCTGTGGCTGGTGCCGATCACCCAGGCGGTCCAGTTGCAGATGGTGCGAAATCTGCCGTATGCCGATTACCTGATCCGATTCGAGCCGACGCTGTCGCCGGCGAACCTGGCACCCTCCGTCGCATCGATCGACCGCGCCAGCAGGTGGGGACGCAACAGCGTCGACAAGGCGATCCCGCTGACGACGGCGCTGCTGCAGCCCACGTGGTGGGAAGGCAGTGCCCCTGCGGCTCCTACCGGCCGTGCCAAGCCCAAGACACCGCCGAAGTCGGTGGCGTCGCCGATGAGTGCGGTCATGGAGGCGATTCACGTACCGACGAATCGCTTTGCCCGGTGGCGTAACCGCTACCTGACCTGATGTCCGATCCACGTAGTTCGGTGCGAAAGACCATCGCAGTCGGGATTGCGTTGCTGATGCTCACTACGGCGGCCTCGGCCAGGTATGCCACGCACAAAGAAGGCAGGCAGCAAGGAATGGCTCCCGCAACCGAATTCGCAACGGTCTCCACGCTGATGAACGATGCGATCGCGGCGGAGAAGCTGCCAGGTGGTGTGGTGGTGATCGGGCATGGCGGCAGGATCGCCTTCCACCACGCCTATGGCTCGCGCAAGCTCGCCGGCGAACAGGATCTACGGGGACAACCCGCGCCTGCCGAGCCGATGACCGAAGACACCATCTTCGACATCGCGTCGTTGACGAAGTGCCTTGCGACCGCGACCGCCGTCATGCAGCTCTACGAACACGGCAAGGTCCAATTCGACGATCCCGTACAGAAATATCTACCTGACTTCAACACGGCGAACG
>Ga0335075_10019386_pt1 | contig 10060 bp, 8 predicted proteins | sample Lox_Sample_24_FD_206723 | JGI IMG/M metagenome (GOLD analysis project Ga0335075, IMG submission 206723) | Soil microbial communities from Loxahatchee National Wildlife Refuge, Florida, United States - Lox_Sample_2.4 | ecosystem: Environmental > Terrestrial > Soil > Wetlands | place: USA: Florida...
TGACCGCATGGTCCGCTCAGACCAGCAGCTGGTGGAGCGCATGACCCTCATCTGGCACAGCTGGTTCGCCACGTCGATCGACGGCGCGACGGCGGCGCTGATGCTGCGCCAGAACCGGATGATGCGCGCCCGGGCGCTGGGCAACTTCCATGACCTGCTCGTCGAGGTGACGCGCGATCCCGCGATGCTCCTGTGGCTGTCGGGGACCGAGAACAACAAGTACAGCCCCAATGAGAACTATGGCCGCGAGGTGATGGAGCTGTTCACGCTGGGCGCCGACCGCGGCTACACCCAGCACGACGTCCACCAGCAGGCCCGGGCGCTCACCGGCTTCACCAATACCTGGAGCGATCGGCGCGGCCCCTACGACTTCCGCTTTGACCCCAAGCTCCACGACACCGGGGTCAAGACGATCTTCGGCCAGCGCGGCCGCTTCAACTACCTCGACACCTGCCGGCTGTGCGTAACCCACCGGACCCATCCCTCATTCATGGTCACCAAGCTGTGGGGCTACTTCGTCTCCGATCCGATCCCCTCCGGGGTGCTGCGCGCGCTGGAGCGGACCTACGTTCGCAGCGGCTTTGAGATCCGCCCACTGGTGGAGGCGATCCTGCGCCACCCGCTGTTCTATGAGGGCGCGCGCATGGTCATCCCACCCGCCGTCTACTGCGCCGGGTTGCTGCGGGCCAGCCGCAACACGGTGCAGACCAACGCCTGGGCCTGGATCGGGGCGCAGACCGGCCAGCGGCTGTTCGAGCCGCCCAACGTGGCGGGCTGGGACTACACCCACTGGCTGGACACGTCGCGCTGGACGGCGCGCTTTCAGGCCGTCAACTATGCATTGCAGCGCAACGCCATCGACCCCGACTCCAAGACCTATGACATCCACGAGAACGCCGGGCAGGCCCTGGCCCGCGCCCTGGCCTTCTGGGGCCATCCCGAGCTTTCGGCCACGACGATGCGAGAGCTGCGCGCGTTCAGTGGCCACACCCAGAAGCGGATCAAGGCCGACTGGGAGCAGCGCCCCTACCGGGTCATGCGCCAGAACGCGCTGCGTACCCTCATCCCCACCACCCCCGACTGGCAGACCTGCTGATGGCGCGCCCACCCGCTGAGAGTTGCTGCGCGGGCTTCACCCGCACCGAGGCGATGCGCGCCGCGATCGCCGCCGGCCGAGAGGGCGGGCGGGGATGGTCTCCCCGGGAATGGGATCCACGCATGCCCATCCCCGCCGGGACGGGGATCGACCGGCGGCGGTTCCTGCTGGCGGCGGCCGGCGGCCTGGTCTCGGTCTACGGTGCCGGGCGCCTGGGCCTGGGGGGACGGGCCCTGTCTGAGGGGGTCGCCCAGGCGGCGACCGTTCAGAGCGCGTCGAGCCCGATCCTCGTCTCGATCTTCCTGGCGGGCGGGATCGACGCCCTCTCGGTGCTGGCCCCCACCGAGGATCCGACCTATCGCAAGCTGCGCCCGACGCTGGCCGTCTCCCCGTCGCAGGGCATCCCCTTCGCCGAGGATCCACGGCTGAGCTGGGGCCCCGCCGCGGCCGGCTTCGCCCAGCTGCACAGCGCGGGCAAGATGACCGTGTTCCCCGGTATCGGCTACCGCGACCCGGACATGTCGCACTTCACCAGCCGCCACTATTGGGAGGTCGGCGCGGCCGATACCCGGGTCACCACCGGCTGGCTGGGGCGCTACCTGGACCAGGTGGGCACCGCCACCAACCCGCTTCAGGGGCTCTCGATGGATTCGGAGATGAACCCGACGCTGGCCACCGCCACCAACCCGGTGGCGGCGATCGACCTGCCCGAGAACTTCTCGCTGTGGGTACGTGATGTGTGGGGCGACGTGTTCACCGACACCCTCGACGCGGCCTCGGCGCTGGGCGAGGCGCATCGCCGCTCGGGCGACGCGGCGATGGCGCAGGTCGGAGGCGCGGCATCGGAGGTCGGCATCGTCCGGCGCGCGCTGGCGCCGTTTCACGACGCGGACGGCAAGCCCACCTACACCGCGCCGGTCACCTATCCGACCGACAGCAAGTCCGACTTCCCCCAGCGGCTGGCGGGCCTCGCGGCCATGATCGCCGCGGGCCTGCCCCTGCGCTGCGTCGCGCTCACCCCCGAGACGCAGTTCGACACCCATGCCTCGCAGGCCGCGACATTCGGCCCGGGCCTGACGACCATCGCCGAGGCCATCGCCGCCTTCCAGGCCGACCTCGAGGCACGTGGGATCGCCGATCGCGTGCTGGTCCACGTGTGGTCGGAGTTCGGCCGCCGCGCGCTGGAGAACGGGGGCCTCGGCACCGACCACGGCGCCGCCGGAGTCGGCATGCTCATCGGCACGCGGGCCAGCGGCACGATGGTGGGGGAGTGGCCGGCGCTGACCAGCCTGGACGTCAACGGCAACCAGAAGGAGAACGTCGACTTCCGCGGCGTGTACTGCTCGCTGCTGGAGCAGTGGTTCGATCATGACGCCGCGTCGGTGATCCCCGGCGCGCGCAGCTTCGCCCGCTACCCGGTGGTGAGGGCGTGACCCGGATCTACCGCGTCATCGCGGTGGCGCTGGCCGGCGCGGCCGCGACGCTGACCACCGTCGGTGGAGTGGCCGCCGGCACCAGCGCGGCCAAGCTCCCGCCGGGAGCCGGCGGTCGCGCGCCCTCGCGGCTGCTGGTCTACGCGCAGGAGTGGTCCCTGTGGCCGTCGCGGCCGTCGGTCAAGCCCGGCACGGTGATCGTGCAACTGTGGAATCGGGGCCAGGACGCCCATGACCTGCGCGTCCGCCGTCTACGCCACGGGGCGATGGTCGGCCGCGCGCAGGGTGAGGCCGTCACGCAGTCGGGCAAGCTCAGCCAGGCTACGTGGCACCTGTCCGCCGGCACCTACGAGCTGTACTGCTCCATGCCCGGGCACCTGAAGAAGGGCATGCACACGCGGATCACCGTCGGGTAGGCCGCGGCCGCCGGCGGCCGCCTGACCTACTTCGCGCCGGCGCCCACCTGCACGGGCTCGAACTCGAGCAGCTCGCCCGGCGGCTCGCCCAGCAGCAGCCATCCGCGGCGCAGAGGCTCGACCAGCCCCTGACGGGCGAGCTCGGTCAGCGAGCTCGTCACCGTGGGGCGCCGCGCCGCCACCAGATCGGCGAGGACCGTGTGGGTGAGGTGCAGGGGCAGGACAACGCCCTCGCTGCGCACCCGGCCCCAGCGATCGGCGAGGTGCCAGAGCAGCATGAGCAGGCGGATGTTGACGCGGGCCTGGTGGATGATGGCCATGTTGAACGCGAGGTTGCGGCTGCGCTCGAGCGCACGGCCGACCAGGGCGCCGGTGAGCTGCGGATAGCCCGCGAAGCAGACAGCGGCCGACTCGTCCAGGACGGCGAGGCGGGTCGCCTCCAGCACCCTCCAGCCGGTGGTCTGGCTCAGTGAGCCGGCGAGCTCCTCGCCCTGCCAGGGGCGCAGCAGGTCGCCCTCGCCGAGCAGCTCGGCTCCGAAGCGGTCATCGACGCCGACGCGCCGGATCAGCAGTCCCTCCAACACCAGCAGGCCGATCCCCCCAGATCCCACCCAGTTCGAGCCGCCCGCTTCCGGTCGCCAGCGCCCCCGTGCGATGCTGCGCACCGGGGCGATGCAGTCCTCGGTGGCCTGGGCGCGCAGCTCCGCGGGGATCACCTCGGCGAGTTCGGGATCCTCGCTGAGCACGCGGCAGGTGGTCACGACAACAGCGGGGGCGGGGGCACGCTCAGCGCAGTATGAACCTCGGGCAGACCCGGCGTACGCCCGTAGAATCGACGCGCAGGACTGTTAGCCAACCTTTCGGAGAGGCGATGAGTGATTCCTACGCGCGAGGGGACACGTCCGCCGCGATGCTCGACGAGACGATCGGCGCCAACCTCGATCGGGCGGTGGCGCGGTTCGGCGACCGCGACGCGCTGATCTCCTGCGCCCAGGAGCGCCAGTACACCTACGCCGAGCTGGGCGCGGCCGTGGACGAGCTGGCGCGGGCGCTGCTGGCGGCCGGCCTGAAGGTGGGAGACCGGATCGGGATCTGGAGCCCCAACTGCGCGGAGTGGACGCTGGTCCAGTACGCCACCGCAAAGCTGGGGGCGATCCTGGTCAACGTCAACCCCGCCTACCGCACCTCGGAGCTGGAGTACGCGCTGCGTCAGTCCGGGTGCCGCATGCTCATCGCCGCGCCGGCGTTCAAGACCTCTGACTATCGCGCCATGATCGAGGAGGTCCGCCCGTCCCTGCCCTCGCTGGAACGGGTGGTGTTCCTGGACTCGCCCGACTGGGATGAGCTGGTGGCCGGCGCCGCGGGCGTGCCGGACGACGCGTTGCGGGCCCGCTCAGCCGGGTTGGCGCCCGACGATGCGATCAACATCCAGTACACCAGCGGGACGACGGGCTTTCCCAAGGGGGCCACGCTCACCCACCGCAACATCCTCAACAACGGCTACTTCGTGGGGGAGGGGTGCCGCTACACCGAGGAGGACCGGATCTGCATCCCGGTGCCCTTCTACCACTGCTTCGGCATGGTCATGGGCAACCTGGGGGCCACCAGTCACGGCGCCGCCATGGTCATCCCGGCGCCCGCCTTCGAGCCCGAGGCGACGCTGCGCGCGTGCGCGCAGGAGCGCTGCACCTCGCTGTACGGCGTGCCGACCATGTTCATCGCCCAGCTGGACCATCCCCGCTTCGGTGACTATGACCTCAGCTCGCTGCGCACCGGGATCATGGCCGGCTCGCCATGTCCAGTGGAGGTGATGAAGCGCGTGATGGACCTCATGCACATGAGCGAGGTGGGGATCGCCTACGGGATGACGGAGACGTCGCCGGTGTCCACGCAGACGGCCTTTGACGATCCGGTGGAGAAGCGGGTCGGCTCGGTGGGGCGCGTGCACCCCCACGTCGAGGTCAAGGTGGTCGACCCCGAGGGCGGGGCCACCGTGGCCCGCGGCGAGGCCGGCGAGCTGTGCACCCGCGGCTACAGCGTCATGGCCGGATACTGGAATGACACGGAGCGGACCGCGGAGGCGATCGACGCCGATGGGTGGATGCACACCGGCGACCTGGCCACGATGGACGGCGAGGGCTACGTGAACATCGTCGGGCGCAGCAAGGACATGGTCATCCGGGGCGGAGAGAACGTCTACCCGCGCGAGGTGGAGGAGTTCCTCTACGGCCACCCGTCGATCGCGGACGTGCAGGTCATCGGCGTCCCGGACGTCCGCTATGGCGAGGAGCTGATGGCGTGGATCATCCCGCGCGAGGGCGCGTCGCTCGACGTCGAGGCGGTGCGAGAGTTCTGCGCCGGTCGCATCGCCCACTACAAGATCCCGCGCTACGTCAAGACCGTGGACACGTTCCCGATGACCGTGACCGGGAAGGTGCAGAAGTTCAAGATGCGCGAGCAGGCCATCGACGAGCTGGGCCTGGCCGACTCCGCGGCGGTCCGTACGGCGTGAGCACGCCGTGAACGCGCGGTGAGGACGCCGTGAGCGGGCAGCAGGTCGGGCTGGCGCTGTCGGTCCTGGCCGCCTGCGCCGTCGAGGCCGTCGAGGCGCTGACCATCGTGCTGGCGGTGGGCGCGACGCGCTCGTGGCGGTCGGCGCTGACCGGAGTGGGGGCGGCCGTGGGGGTCCTCGCTGTGATCACGGCGGCGCTCGGGCCCGCGGTGACCGCGCTGCCGCTGAACGTCCTGCGGGTGGCCGTCGGCGGGCTGCTGCTCGTGTTCGGCCTGCAATGGCTGCGCAAGGCGATCCTGCGCGCCAGCGGCTTCAAGGCCCGCCACGACGAGACCGCCGCGTTCGCCTCCGAGCAGGATGCGGCCCGGCGCGCCGGCGGCGTTGTCAGCGGCGGCCTGGATGCCTACTCGTTCACCGTCGCCTTCAAGGGCGTGTTGCTCGAGGGCCTGGAGGTGGTGTTCATCGTGGTGACCTTCGGGGCCAACCAGCACGACATCGGACTGGCCGCGGCCGCCGCCGCGGCGGCCGTCGTGGCCGTGGCTGTTGCCGGGGTGCTGGCCCATGCGCCGCTGTCGCGCGTGCCCGAGAACACGCTCAAGTTCGGGGTGGGCGTGATGCTGACCTCGTTCGGCGTGTTCTGGGGCACCGAGGGAGCCGGCTCGCACTGGCCGGGCGGTGACGCGGCCCTGTTGGCCATCATCCCGGCGACATTGGCGTGCGCGCTGGCGATGACGCGAGCGCTGCGGCGCAGGGGCCGGGGACGTGTTGGTCGCGGCGAGGCGGTGCGGGCGTGATCACGCGGGTGCGGGCCTTCGGGGCGTTCGTCTGGGACTTCGTGGTCGGCGACGACTGGCGGACCGCCGTGGGCGTGGTGGTGGCGCTGGGCGTCACGGCCCTGGCCGCCGGAGCGGGGGCCACGGCGTGGTGGATCGTGCCGGTCTGCACCGTGGGGTTGCTGGCCGCCTCGTTGTGGCGCGCCGCGGGGTGATGTCTCCCGTTCGCCCCGTGCCCACGGGACGCGGACGGAGAAATCAGCTCGCGGCGGCCAGCTGGTTGCGCCCCGACTGCTTGGCCACGTACAACGCCGCGTCGGCACGCCCGAAGAGATCGACCGCGGTCTCGGCGCCGTCCCACATGGCCACGCCCGCCGAGCAGGTGCAGCCCTCCGGCGCCGCTCGGCGCAGCCGCTCCACCACCACCACCGCGGTTTCCAGGGCGCGGCCGGGGATGAGCGCGGCGAACTCATCGCCGCCGTAGCGGGCCAGGACGTCGCCGCCGCGTAGCTGCGTCCGCCACGCTTCGGCGGCCTGGCTGAGCAGGGCGTCCCCGGCCAGGTGGCCGCGCTCGTCGTTGTAGCGCTTGAAGGCATCGATGTCGAGGACGGCGATGCACGCCGGGAGGGCATCGCGCGCGGCCCGGGCCAGCTCACGCGCCAGGGTGTCCTCCCAGGCGCGGCGGTTGGGCAGGCCGGTGAGCTGATCGGTGAGGGCGAGGGTCTCCAGCCGCCTCAGCAGCGCGTGGCGCTCCTCCAGCACACCGAGGAGCTCGCCGATGTGCCCGCCCACGGTGGCCAGCGCGCCGACGGCCGCCCGGTCGCGGACGCGCACGTCGGCGGAGAGGAACTCGATGACGCCGACCACCTCGCCCTCGCGGGTGGCCGGCACGGCGACCGCTGAGTGCAGGCCCGCGGTGCGCGCGGCGCGGGCCCGCAGCATGCCCGGGTCGGCCGGATAGTCGTCGATCCACACCGGCTCGCCGCGCTCGAGGGCCAGGCCGGGCAGCCCGGCGCCGGCCTCGAGGCGTAGCTGGCGGCTGAGGCGCTCGAACTCGGTGGCATCGACGCGGTCGCGCCTCCAGCCGGCGGCCAGCTCGAGCATGCCGTCGCCGGCCGTGGCCCAGAAGCCACCGACGTCCCACTGCATGTCCCGGCCGAGGCGATCGAGCAGGGCCTCGAGGGCCTGCTCGGGGGTGTCGGCCCGGGCCATGGCCGTGGTCACCGATCGCACGGCGGCCAGGACGTTCTCGCTGAGGCGGCGCTCGGAGATGTCATGCAGGAAGGCGTGGAAGGTGGGGGCGCCGCCGTCGGCCGACGCGTCACAGGCGATGGAGATCTCGACCGGGAATTCGTAGCCGTCACGGTGGATCGCGCTCAGTTCGGTCCGCGCGCCGACGAGGGGGCCGTCTCCGGTCTGAAGGAAGCGCGCGAGCCCGTCGCGATGGTCCTGGCGCGAGCATGCGGGCACGATCGTGTCGGCCAGGTCGCGCCCCATCACCTCCTCGCGCGCATACCCGAAGGTCAGCGCCGCCGCTCGGTTCCATTCGAGGATCCGGCCGGCGGCGTCCATGGCGACGAACGCGTCGTGTGCCGCGTCCAGAATCGATCGGGCCAGCGGCGTGCCGGCGCTTGTGCTCTGCGCCCCCGGGGACCCCGCTCCGGGGAGCTGGTCAGTCACGCGGGCAACGATATAGCCGCGCCCGGCGTCGCGGCAAGCGAGGTCGTCCCTACGATGGGGCCACGTGCTGGCGGGTGTGGCCCCATGAGGCGAAGGACGGCGGTGGTGATCGGCTCGGGGCCCAACGGGCTGGCCGCGGCGATCACCCTGGCCCGCGCCGGCCACGCCGTGACGGTGCTGGAGGCGGCTCCCCGGCCGGGCGGCGCGCTGGCCACCGAGGAGCTCACGCTCCCGGGGTTTCGCCATGACACGTTCTCAGCGGTCCATCCGGCCGCCGCGGCGTCGCCGGTGTTCGCGCGGCTGCCGCTGGGCGAACACGGGCTGCGCTGGGTCCACCCCGAGGTCTGCTGCGCGCACCCGCTCGGTGACCGTCCGGGCGCCGCGCTGCATCGCGATCTCGAGCGCACCGTGTCCGGCCTCGAGGCGCTCAGCCCCGGCGACGGAGAACGGTGGCGGGCCTTCGCCGCGCCGCTGCTCGACGCCTTCGGCGCGCTGCGCGCCGCCATGCTGACCGGCTTCCCGCCCGTGGCCGGCGGCGCACGGCTGACCTGGGCGGTCGGGCCGCGCCGGACGGCGGGGCTCGCTCGGGTCGCGCTGATGCCCGCCGAACGGCTGGCGCGCGAGCTCTTCCGCGCGCCCGGCGCCCGGGCGTGGCTGTACGGCCTGGCGCGGCATACCGACGTCCCGTTGGACGTCGCCGGCTCCGCCCTCGGAGCGGTCTACCTCGCCCTCCTCGGGCACGGCTCGGGGTGGCCGAGCCCTGAAGGGGGCGCCGGGCGGCTGGCCGCGGCGCTCGTCTCCCACCTGGAGAGCCTGGGTGGTGTGGTGCGCGCCGGCGCCCCGGTCACCGCCATCGAGGTCCGCGGCCGGCGGGTGACCGGGGTTTCCCTGTCCAGCGGCGATGCCCTCGATGCCGTGATCGTCATTGCCGACGTCATGCCGCGCGGTTTCCTGCGGCTCACCGGGGGCGCCCTGCCGGCGCGCTACGCCCGGGCGCTGGACCGCTACCGCTACGGGCCGGCCACGCTGAAGGTCGACTGGGCTCTCGGCGTCCCGATCCCGTGGCTCGACGCCGCGGCACGCGCAGCCGGGACGGTCCACCTCGGCGGCAGCGAGGCGGAGATGCGAGCGGGGGACGGGCCCTTCGTCCTGCTCGGACAGCAGACCCTGGCTGACCCGAGCCGGGCCCCGGTGGGCCGGCACACCGCGTGGGCCTATACCCGGGGCCCGGCGGGGCGCGCCTGGGCCGCCGCCGCGCCCGCGCACGTGGAGCGCATCGAAGCGCAGGTCGAGCGCCACGCGCCCGGCTTTCGCGACCTCATCCTGGCGCGGCACGTCATGGGCCCGGCGGAGCTGCAGGCGCGCAACGAGAACCTCGTCGACGGTGACGTCGGCGGCGGCAGCTACGCGGGCGGCCAGCTCATCTTCCGCCCGCGGCCGGCGCTGATCCCGTATCGCACGCCCGTGCGCGGGCTGTACCTCGGCAGCGCCGCCACCTATCCGGGGGGAGGCGTGCACGGGGTGTGCGGTCACGCGGCGGCGAAGGTCGCGCTGGCCGACAGCCGGCTGCAACGGCTGTAGGCCGCGGGCGGCTGACACGCGCGGGTTAGCGGTCGGCGGGCCACGGGTACCCTGGCTCACACGGCATCGATGTGAGCGCTCACACACGGGAGCGGCCGGGACCCGGTGGCGCACAGAGCAGGGAGGGAGATCCTTATGTCTCATCGCGTTATGCATCTGGCCATAACGTTGACCTTGGGCTGCGTCTGCGCGTGCGCGGGCCCAGCGGGGGCGGTGGCCGCGCCCGCCACGCACGGGTCGGCCCACCGGGCGGCGCACCGGCCGGCGCATCGGGCGGTCCGCCACGACGCGCGCTCGGCGCGCCCGTACACCACTGCGCTCAACGTGGCCCTGGCGGGCACCGCGACGGCGTCGTCGGAGGCGAGCGGCTCGCCCGCCGCCAACGCCATCGACGGCGACGCGTCGACGCAGTGGTGCTCGACGCAGTGGACCGGCAGCGTGACCGTCGACCTGGGCAGCGTCCGGACGCTCAACGGCTTCGGGCTCACCTTGGGCGCGGGCGCCATCACCGCGCTGGTGAACATCAGCGCCGGCGACGATCCCAACGCGCTGTCCCCGGTCCCCGATCT
>Ga0335075_10019387_pt1 | contig 10060 bp, 7 predicted proteins | sample Lox_Sample_24_FD_206723 | JGI IMG/M metagenome (GOLD analysis project Ga0335075, IMG submission 206723) | Soil microbial communities from Loxahatchee National Wildlife Refuge, Florida, United States - Lox_Sample_2.4 | ecosystem: Environmental > Terrestrial > Soil > Wetlands | place: USA: Florida...
AAAATCGTTTTCGCAAAAGGACTTTCGACGATTCAGGGCTCCGATGCACTCCTCATATTTGAGAAATCCGGGCTAAACCGCGGGCTGCGGCGCCAGCAGGGCCTTCGACGTCATGCGCGAGGGGGCGCTTTCCGGCATCAGGATCAGCGCGACAAGGCCGATGGCGGTCACGCCGACCATATACCAGGCGGGAGCCATTGCTCCCCGTTACATGGATACTTGCGCCATGCCGATGAAGGCCACGGCGAGCGCTAATCAGTCGGCCATGGCTTAAAGTGTTTGGCCAGCTTTACGCCCTGGCCTTGATAATTCGACTGTATCTGTCCGCCATACAGTTTGCTTGGCGCGCCGCCGGCCAATCGGCTGAAATTGAGCCATCCGACGATCTGGCCGTGTTCCAGCATGAAAGACACGCCGTATGAGCGCACTTCCAGCACGGCTTTGCTGCCTTGCGCGCGTCCGTCCTGATACCCAAATCCCGGATCGAAGAAGCCGGCATAGTGAACCCTGAATTCTCCGGACGAAGAGTCGAAAGGCACCATCTCGGCAGCAAGGTCCGGCGGTATGCCGACTTCCTCTCGCGTCGCCAGAATGTAGAATTCGCCCTCGTCGAGCGGCAGCCGCCCGTCAACGTCCTGGATTTTTTCCCAGAACTCGCGCGGGTCGTAATAATTTGTGCGGCCCATATCGATCGTGTCTGTGGTTTTCTTTGCCTTGTAGCCGACGATGCTGTGCGGCCCGCTGCCACGAAGATCGATCGACACCGGCACGAGCGAACCCCGCATGGGCAGCAACGCGCCATCGGGCTTCACGAGCTGCCCCGTTTTGTACAAATCGGCGAGACCGCCAATTGTGCCGAGCGGTACCCCGGGCGAGGTTCCACGAACGAAACGGAGCTGGTTGAGCCGGATGCCCTCACGGACGACAATGCTGAACGCCTGGGGCGCGATCTCAACATAGAGCGGGCCTTCGTAGCCGCGCTGAACAAAATCGAATCGCGTGGCACCGTTGGTTATGAGACGCGCAAGCACGTCGAGGCGCCCGGTGGAACTCTTCGGGTTGGCGATACCCCATAAGCCGTTGGGAAGCCTGGTGCGCTCCAGGAGCTCCACCACATAGACAACACCGCTTTCGAAAACGGCGTCGCGTTTCAGGTCGATTTCCGTGCCGCCAAGTTTCGCAATCCGCTCTTCCACGGTGTCGTCCTTGCCGGGAAGAAAGCTTGCGCGCACCCGCCAGGCGCGGCGCCCGAGCCTCAGATCGATGCTGGCGGGCTGCAGCTGGTCGGATTCAAACGGCGCACGGGCAAAAATCTCGCCGCGCCGCATCATCTCGGCCAGCACCTGGTGGGGCAGGACGCCGGTGCCGTCTCCGTAGACGGCAGAGGCTCCGTTCTCATCATCGCCCATGGCGAACAGCTCAACGACCGAACACTGCAAATCGTTCATGTTAGACCATTCCCGAGGCAACAGCGCCAAGCCGGCGTGTCGAAGTTTTTCAGGCAGCCGCGCGAACGCAAGAGCAATCCTGTGCACCCAAATATCCACAGCGCCGCGCTGCTCCCGCGGATCCCCTAAGCGATTGATCCGGCCGCGATTAAGCGCCCTTCGGCCACATATCCACACCCCTGTGGGCAAATCCGGCTGTGAACATATTCGTCCGTAGACTGATCTTAAAACGCGCCGCTGCCCGGTACCGGAGAAGCCGGATTTTGGCTAGGATGATTCGGTGGTGGATCATATCGGGGGACCCGAAGATGAATGAGCTTTGCGCGGCGCTTCTCGCCGGAATTGCCGTTTGCGCATCGGTGCTGCCTTTGGCCAACGCCGCGGCAGCCACGGAGACGACGCTTTATTCCTTCTGCAGCCAGGCGAATTGCGCGGACGGATCCCACTCCCCCGCGAGCCTCGTTGCAGTCAACGGGACGCTTTACGGCACCACATCGACCGGCGGCGCCAACTGCCCAAGCGGCAGCGGCTGCGGAACGCTGTTTTCCGTGGATTCCGCGACCGGGGCGGAGACCGTGCTTCATTCCTTCGGGGGCGGCGGCGGCAACGGATCCTTTCCCTATGCCAATGTGATCGAAGTGAAGGGCATATTGTACGGCACAACCTCCTCCGGCGGAGCGTATGGTGGCGGCACGGTGTTCGCGTATGACATCGCCGGTGGTACGGAATCGGTGGTCTATGCCTTTTGCGGCACGGGCTTTCCGGTCTGCACCGACGGGCTGGGCGCTGCCGGGGGCCTGATCTACAGCCATCACATGCTATATGGCACGACCCCATATGGCGGTGCCAATTGCGAAACCCAGGCCGGCGGCGGTTGCGGCACGGTGTTCGCCGTCAACCCCGCTACCGGTGCGGAGACCGTGCTCTATTCCTTTTGCAATGCGGCGAATTGCGCCGACGGTTCAACCCCCTATGCCGGCCTCGTCGACCTGGGCGGCATGCTCTATGGCACGACCGTCGATGGCGGCGCCAATGACCGCGGCACGGTGTTCGCGATTGATCCGGCGACGGGCGCGGAAAGCGTGGTGCATTCGTTTTGCTCCCAGTCCGATTGCGCCGATGGCGCCTATCCCGAAGCCGGCCTGACCGCCGGGCGCGGGCGGCAGCGCGGCATTCTCTATGGCGGCACCGTGGAGGGCGGCGGCGCGAGCCAATGTTATCCCGACGGCTGCGGCGTCATATTCGCGCTTGATCCGGCGACGGGTGCGGAGAACGTGCTGTTTTCCGGCTGGGGCGCCGGGAGCGATCTGATCGATGTCAAGGGATCACTTTACGGAACCGGCGCTGGCGGCGGCACCTACGACATGGGCATAGTGTTCGCCATCAGCACCAAGACCGGCGCGGAGACGACGGTCTATTCGTTCTGCAGCGAACAGAAAGACGGCCATTGCACGGACGGCGCCAGTCCGTTCGCCGGGGTTGCCTACGCAAACGGCACGCTCTACGGAACGACCTATTACGGCGGCATCTACAACCAGGATTTCTGCTACGGCGGCTGCGGCACCGTCTTCGCGCTCACGAACTTCTGATCCGTACCCGGAGGGAGATGGAGCCCGAGGGTCTTTGCCCTCGTTTTTCCCGGGAGCTTCGGCCGGGCTCTATGTGGCAATCTTAACCTCTTGCCAAGCGAGCGCTTTGGCCGGCGATTTTTCCATGCGATCCAAGTGTCCCCAGTCCATATTTAAAGTCCCAGGCGCTACTGTGAGCCAATGAAGAAGATCCTCATCGTCATCGGTACGCGGCCGGAGGCCATCAAGATGGCGCCGCTGCTCAAGCAATTGTCGACGTGTCCCGAATTCTCGGTGATCGTCTGCTCGACCGGCCAGCACCGCGAAATGCTTGATCAGGTATTGGAACTCTTCGGTATCCGACCCACCGTCGACCTCAAAGTCATGCAGCGGGATCAGTCCCTGTCGCAGCTGACGGCGCGCGTGCTTACAAGCATAGGCCGGGTGATCAAGCAGGAGCGCCCGGACTGCGTGCTTGTGCACGGCGATACAACCACGACCATGGCGGCGTCACTCGCGGCATTCTATGCAAAGATTCCTCTTGGTCACGTAGAGGCAGGGCTGCGCAGCCACGATATGCACGCGCCTTGGCCCGAGGAATTCAATCGCAAGCTCAGCGATACACTGGCCGACCGGCTCTATGCGCCCACCGAAAGGGCGCGCGACAATCTTCTCCGGGAGGGTACGGACTCATTCCGAATACTCGTCACCGGCAATACGGTTGTCGATGCCTTGCTCGACATGGTGCATGGGCCGCTGCGCGACCAGAAGATTGTGGCCGATCTCGCCCGGCGTTTTCCTTTTGTCGGCTCGGATAAAAAAACGATTCTGGTAACTTGTCACAGGCGCGAAAACTACGGCGAAGGCTTTCACGCAATCGCAAAAGCTCTGCTCACGCTCGCAGCGCGGTCCGACGTGATGCTGGTGTTTCCGATTCACCGCAATCCTCACGTGCGCAGCGCGTTCCGGGCACTCAAGGGCCGTGAGAATGTCCGCCTGACCGAGCCCCTCGATTATCTCGAATTCGTGTATCTTCTGTCGCTGTCCCACATCGTTTTGACTGACAGCGGCGGCATTCAGGAGGAGGCACCGTCGCTCGGCAAGCCGGTTCTGGTTCTGCGTTCGGTGACCGAGAGGCCGGAAGCCGTTTCTGCCGGAACAGTCAAGCTCGTGGGCACCGACACTGACAAGATCGTCGCGGAGGCATCGGCCCTCCTTGATAATGAGGCGAGTTACCGTGATATGTGCCGGAAGCACAATCCTTACGGCGACGGGCACGCCTCGAAGCGAATCGTCGCCTCGCTCTACGAACAGTGGTGAAAGACCACCGCGGAAGCTGGCCTCTATTTGGTCGCAGGCACGCTTCGCGCTTCCAATAAAGCATCGTGGGCGAGTTTTTCGGCGGCGACAAAATGGAAACCGCGCTTCTGCAGTCCGGTGACAATCTTGTTCAGGTCATTCATCGCGCGGGCGGCCTGCGGGCCTTCCAGAAAGAAGGGGTGAAAGAAGAAGGACGCGAACCCGCCGCGTACGACTTTTGCCGCGTCGGCGTTGGCGAGAATGTCATCGGCCGATTCCGCCGGCTTTGAATACTGAAGGTTTCCCAAATCTTCAGGAATGACGACTTGGCCGTAATAGTCGCGCAAGATGACGTACGGAAAGAACTGGCCGTCGTTTGCATCCGCTTTGGAGGCGGGAAAATTGTCGTTGGAATAGTACTGAATCTGACCGTACGACACGGGGTAGATGCTTGCAATCACGCGATAGGCGAGCGGCGATGCCTGATAATGCGGTGCCTCGAAGGCGAAGGGATGGAGACCGGTCCGCAGCATGAGATCGCGTCCCTCGAGAACCCTCTCACGTACCGTGTTTTCATTCTCAAGCTCCGGGAATGGTTTCATATGCACGATGTCCCAGAATTCATAGTCGTCCCCGGACACCGCCGAATTGGCGTTCCTGACGAGACCAAATTGATGCGTTGTTCCGTGCTGCACAAGCGAACCGTCGCGTGCAACGGCGCGCTTTAGCGCAGCAACCATCCCTGCGGCGCGCACATCGTCCATTTTGACGTCCTGCGGTTGTTGCCAAACCCGCCCGAACGGATCCTTGTAGTGCGGTATGACGGCGATCGAAAACGGAATATGCCGCGCGGCAAGCCAGACGCTGAGCTTGTCGATTACCCTCGGCTGGTTGAGAGGATGCACGTCTTCGAGGCGTATCAGCGCGGGATGATCATCATGGGAGGGTGCACGATCAAGCATATCGTACAACAGGTCGGCGATGACCATGTAGCGGTCGCGGGGGCTCGTGTAGGAAAACGGCAGATCGGCGATATACCAGAAACTGCCGCTGCGGACCGCGTAAGGCGCCTGTTCGCCGGTCTTGGAATTGGCGATGGTGGCGAGCACGCGAGCGCGTCTGGCATCGATAACCCTCAGCACGCCCATGTCGGCGTCCGCATCGGGACCGTCGTACTTGTGGAACCGGTATCCCTTGTAGGTGACGGTATCGAAAAAGCTCTCCTGGCCCGCGTGGCGCTCCATCCCCCGCACACCCGCGAAGGTCACACCAAGCGAAGGCAATCTGGCGTTCAGATAGCGATTGACGTCATAGAGAAACCACACCGTCGTGCCGTGCCGTTCCGCCAGCGCTCGAACAAGCCTTGTGGAAAGACCCCCGTCTTCCGCGAATCCCAGAAAGAAAACTGCGTCCGCCGCTTTCACCGTGGAAATCGAAGCTTTCTCTGCGGACTCTATGGTGACTCGAATCGGAAAATGGCCGATCAGATTTGCGAGCATAATCGCGTACAGCCGGCCGCCATTGCCGTAATTGCCATTGTCATGCGTGTAAAGCACGAGTGCTGTTTGTGCCGGTGTTGCTCCGGCCTGCGATATCGGGGCGGCCGCGGCAAGAAAGAGCGCCATTGCCAGGACAAAGCGCGGTCCCACCCGTTCAATGCTCCAGCGTAGCCTCGACGACGACGGCTCCGCTGCTGCGCCCGAGGTCGTCACGCGCCAATGGGAGTCGGTATTGCACGGCGAGTTCGAAGACATTTCCCAACCCTTCGTAGCGGTCATTCGTGAGCCAGTGCCGCACCCCGACACCGATACCTGTTTCGACAAGCGAGCCTTGGTCGCCGGTTTCGTTGATGTCCTCTCCCGCGAAAACGAAATGCGGGATCAACATCGTGTAGTCGCCGAGACCAAACGCCTCGCCCGCGCGAAATTCCCCGACGGCGGAAAAGCTGTGCGGTTCCTCCCACAGATAATCGGCGCTCGCCTCCGCGGTGAGATAGAGCCAATGCGCTGCGGCGTAATTCCAATCTGTTCCTTTTTCGGCCGAGAAGTTGGCGCTTGCCGCCCAGCCGTCGCGGGACTCGCTGCCGATCTTGATGTAGCGCTCGAGTGAGAACGAGAGTTCCGGTACGCGCAAGGCGACCCAGCGGGCGCCGGCAGCACCTTGCGTGGAATCGCCGTTGACCTCGATTCCTTGCTCGAAATTCGCAAAGACACTGCCGAACAACGAGACATCCCGTGGCGTGAGGAGGCTCAAAGGTGTTTTCCACGAGAGGTCTCCGCCGACGCCGTTTTCGATCTGGGGTTCGAGCAGAGGCACGGAGGCAGCATCCGAGCGGTAATTGAAGCTCGCGGTGAACTGAAAATCCTGTTCAATAGCTCTCACTTCCTCACGCGCATCCGACAGCTTTGCCCCGACACTTTCCGAGGTTGCGCCCTGCGCTGCGGCTATTATTTCCTCGGCGTCGATCAGTTCACGGAATTTCTTATCCGCTTCTTCTCTTCGGCCCGCATCGGCAAGCGCATAGGCCCAATCCTCGAGAAACTCGCTCGTCGGGCTACCAAGGCGCTCGGCCTCTGCGAACATGTCGGCGGCATCCGAATGGCGGCCAGCCTCATTATAGGCATAGGCGAGGGCGAGCGCCGTATCGGCATCCTTGGGATTTTCCTTGCGCGCCAACTCGAGTTCGGCGATCTGCTCTTTTTTTCGGCCGAGTTTGTCCAGGATGTCGGCCCGCGTCACGTGCCGATAGTCGGCATCTTCGAGCGCAAGCGCGCGATCGATGGCGGCGAGGGCTGCCGTAGGCTGGCTCTTCTCAAGCTCTTCCGCCTTTTCGCTCCAGTAGTCCGCCTGGTCGGAACGGCTCAGCTCGCCCGGATCGACAGTGGCCAGCATGGCATCCGCCTTTGCGGTGTTGCCGGCTTCGCGCCAGGCGCGCGCAGAACCCAGGCGATTTTCTGCAGTGTCCGAAAGTTGCAGCGCCTGATCCCAGGTTTCCGCGGCTTCTTGCTTTGCCGGCGTTTCCTCAAGCAGATCGGCGAGCGAGGTGATAGCCTCGACGCGGTCATCGCGCGACAACTCGGATTGCCGCGCAAGGGCTGCACGGAATTCCGCAATCCCCTCCGGTTTCCGGCCGAGCTGAACGGCGCATTCGGCAGCCGCGAGCTCGTCCTCCGCAGCACCGCCGCTCTTTTTCGCGGCAGCAAGGAAAATCTCGTAGGCGCTGGCGCAGTCGCCCCGCTGCTTCAGCGCGTATCCCTGGTCGCGAAGATCCTCGAGATCCTCGCCGGACGATTCGGACTGGGCGGGCGCTGGATGAGAAGCAAACGAAACCCAGACCATGAAACCGGCAGCCACGGTCCGTCGGAACATGCCATCCCCTTTTGAGCGAAGCGCTTGTATGTACCCGTCACGCCGCCAGCGAAACCTCGTCCGGCGCGATCGCCCGCACCGTTTTGGTGCCTAGCATAAGCAGGTCGCGCTGCAAGCTCAGCGCTGCAGAAAGCTGTGCGTAAGACAGCGATTTCTGCGCGATCAGTTGTTCGCCCAGCGGGCGCTCGCCGGCCACCCATAGGGCTCGCTGTACGGCCGCGTGTGTCACGACGCCCGAACGGACAAGAAGATCGCCAATTCGCACATAGCGGCAACGAAGCTTTCCCCACAGCCGTGCCTCGTATTCGGATCCGGCCTGGTGCTTCTGCAAGAGGCGATGCACCTGCTCTCTCGCGGCAGCAAGCGGCCCGTAGCCATAAGCGAACCGCACACCGAACGCGACATCGCTGAGAGGCGCAAATTGCAGGCTCACCTTGCGTATACCGTGGGGCGAAAGCAGTTTGTGAAGCAGGCGAAACTTCGGGTCGCTCAACGGCTCGCCGACAGCGACGAGAACCTCTTCGCGACTTTTTTGCGCCAGCACGAACGCGTTCAGGCGGCCCGCCCAGAGCCGTGGCAGCAGATCGCGAACGCGCGCGTCGACAAGCGACGAATCGAATCCCCGCGCAGGAACCCCAAACAACTCGCCGTATGCATCCGCCAGTCTTCCATCATCGATGTCATTCCTGTCGAGCAGCACGAGACCCAGGGGTCGGCCCGTCTTCTGCTGCACCCCAAGCGCCGACTCAAGCCGCAATTTCGTAATCGCGCCGCTGTAGGTGAGCACGTCGCCGAGCTCCTGTTTGCCACGATAAAGCTCCTGCGCGGTGGGATAGACGTGGGCCGTCTTGTCCCAGGCAATAGGCCGGCCGGTCGTTAGATGGTGCGCATAGATGCGCACCGCGCGCAGGAAAGCGAGAAACGTGACGTAATTTCCTACGAGCACGCGGAGCGGAGAGCACCAGACATGCTTCAACCCGTGAAATCGCCCGACAAAAATGGCGCGATGCGCAAGCCGGTTCAGCATCAAAACCATGTTGATCGTGATGAGGGTCCACAGCCAGGGCATGTCCAAAGGCGGCAGAGGCGGCCAGCCGAACGCGGCCCATGCGGTTGCGATGAGGATCAGCCATTGGCCGAGGAGAAAATAACCGAGCATGGCCGTCGGCGCGGCCAGCGGGGCCTTGCGGTCCCGCCAGAGAAAACACCGGTTGATCCAGTTGCCGTGCCAATCGATCTGACGCCAACCGAGGAAGGAGATGCCGAGCATCCAGCGTGCTTTCTGGCGCACCGACGCCTTCCTGCGGTTGGGGAAATATTCACGCGTATCGACAAGTTCGTGACGGGTGCGCATAACGTTTTTGCCGGTGAGCCAATGCTTTCGCTCGATCCGAACCGGAATCGTGTATTTTACGAAGCGTGACCGGAAGCCGAGATTCGCGAGACGATGCGCGATATCGTAATCCTCGGTCAGGCTGCCCGTGTTGAACGGTTCGTCGTCGCGCGCCTTGCAGAGCGCGTCCATGGCTTCGCGCGCTATCGCCGTGCCCACGCCCGCCGAGGGCACCATGCCCGTCAGCGCCGAGCGGACCACCATGTCCTTGCCATGCCATTCCGCAAATTCGTCCATGTACACGCAGGCGATTGCTTCCCCCGGGCGGCGGTCGAGCGAGCGGACCGGCAACTGGACCATTCCGAATCCCGAAAGGAAATAATTTATCACCTTCAGGCCGTAGCGATGAACCACGTCTTCGGCGTCGTGGTTGGCGATGATCTCGAAGCGGCAGCGACTTTCGGCCTCGAAGGCGATCACGCCGCGGACAAGGCCGTTCAGGCAATCGGCCTTGTTGGTGGGGCCGTCGTGGGAAATCTGTACGCGATGCACGCGATCGATCTGCGCCGCCACGCGGTCCACTTCGCGCCGCGTCTCCGCATCGTTGGCGTAAACGCCGACGAAGATATGGTAACGTTCATAGACGAAGGTGCCCGCCATGTTGCGCAGCATGCGTCCGATCACGTCCGCTTCGCGCCAGGCCGGGACCAGCACGGCGATGTTCGCCTCGGGTTTGGCGAGCAGGGTCGGAAGGCCCGGCTGCGGCTTCCGATCAAAGACCGTCAGGGTCCAGTACGCCACATCGATCAGGAAGTCCTCGGCACTCATCACAAAGATAACGACCGCCACCGCCACCAGCACGATCTGGAGCGCGCTCCAATAGGCGAGTATAAAGGTCAGGACCGGGTCGGACAGATAGACGCCGATAAACGCTTCGTAGAGCTGTACCAGCGCGTGCAGGAGGTCTTGAGCCATCTACACGGACCGGCAATTTCGTGAGGCAAACGGCGCGGCCCGGCTCAATTCAAAGCCTGGCGCCGCCA
>Ga0335075_10019389_pt1 | contig 10059 bp, 8 predicted proteins | sample Lox_Sample_24_FD_206723 | JGI IMG/M metagenome (GOLD analysis project Ga0335075, IMG submission 206723) | Soil microbial communities from Loxahatchee National Wildlife Refuge, Florida, United States - Lox_Sample_2.4 | ecosystem: Environmental > Terrestrial > Soil > Wetlands | place: USA: Florida...
ACTTTCTGCCCGACCGGATCCAGCGGTTGTTCACCCGCGCGTTCACCGACGGCGCCGGTGATCCCGCCGCCCGGCCCAGCGCTGCGGAGTGGCGCACCGCGCTGCACGACCTGAAAGTCCGCGAGTGCGCTTGGGGGCATGAGATTCCGGTGCAGACCGGGCAGTGCCCGTGGTGCCGCATCGACGACGAGCGCGCCACCCGTCGGCAGCGCCAGCAGCAACACACCCGCACTGCGGGCGGCGGCGAGTCCGCACGGCGCGCCACGGCGACGCCACCACGTCCGCACGTTGGCCGCACCACATCGGCCGGTAGCCGCGGCGGGGCAGACCCCAGCAAGCGTTTCGTGTCGTTGGTCAGTCTAGGGGGAGCCGCCGCCCGCGGCAGTCGGCGCTTAGCTTTCGCCGCGGCGATATTGATGTTCGCCAGCGTCATCATTACCGCCATCAACCACGCCGCCCGCACCACGACATCGCTTGGCGCCGAGTCGGCATCGACGCCGACGCCCAGCAGCGAAACCACACCTGAGTCGTGGGCACCAACCCTGTTGGGCACGACGACAACGACGACCACACTCGACACACCGACGTCGGCCAATTATCCCAGCGCCAAGTCCGATGCGTTCGCGAACGCGGCCGTGGGGGATTGCATCCATCGGGAATTGGGAGCAGACCACGGCGATGGCAGCTTCGAACTGACCGTGCTCTACCTGGCCAGCTGTTCGCAGCCCGAGGCGACCGACAAAGTCGTGATGCGGACCGACATCAGAAGTCATTGCACGACTGAAGACTTCGTGTACAACGACTCGCCGCAGGTCGCACTGTGCCTTAGCAAGCTGCGGTAGAGATGGACTCACGCGATGACTGACCGGAAAGCCTTCCGCGGCCCCACGGCTGTGATCACTATGCGCGCGACAACGGAAACGGTCGCCCTGCAGCCTTGGCCGGCGTGGTGTAAGGGGTGACGTCGGTGTTGCGGCTTGATGATGGTGTGGCGAACACCCCTGCCGGGGCAGCGATCCCGCGTTTTGTCCGGCGATCGTCCGGGCTCGCATGGGGGCGCTGACCGCTCACGGTTTCGCGGGCCGGGGCGGGCGAGCCGGGCATGGGCGGCCCGGTCGCCGGTGCGAAGTGATCCCGGGTGGCCTGAAGGCGTTAGGGCCCGTAGCCCGTCTGCGACCGTACCCAGAGCTTGGTCGCGACGGATCTGGCCAAAACCAAGGCGACGAAGGCCAGGATGGCGGGCAGCACCAAGTGGATGGCGATGAATTCTGAACTGAGGCTGGAGATCTTGTTGTCGAGCGCGCTGCCGTATTCGGTGGTGATGCTGTTGAAGCGGGACGAGTGAATGCCGATCTTCGTCGCGATGTCGTCGATTCCGTTGGTGACGCTGTTGACGGCGTAGGTGAGAGCGCGGGTGGCTTTGTTGACGGCCACCGCCAGGATCAGGTTGGCGGCGATCACCACCCCGTTGGCGGTCAGGACGGCCTTGATGGAGTTGGGATGCCGCTGCCACAGTAGGTATCCGGCGGCCAGCAGCAGGGGGACGGCGGCGATCTCGGCGACCGTCGCGAACATCGTGAGGTAGTAGTAGCCACTTCCGGTCGGCAGGTGGGAAGCGTATTTGGAGAACTTGAACAGGTACTTGATCTGCTCTCCTCGCTGGATGACAGTGAATAACGCCCACAGACCGCCGATGATGCTCAACACCGCGGCCGTCTTTGGGGCGCCGTCCCCGGAATTGAGGAAGGCGCTGGCCGAACCGCCGCTGGGATATCCGGACTGCACGGGCGCCGGATTCCACGCCAATGTCGCGGGTTGGCCGGTGCCGTATGGGTTGACGAACGGCGGCGGCGCGGCCGGGTCAGGGGGCGTTGCAAGTGGCGGGGTCCCCGGCGGTGGCGGCATCTGAGGGTATTGGAAAGGCTGCGGGGCCGGCGGCGCGGTGCCCCCGAAACCCGCAAACGCCGGCGGCGGGTCGACGGGCTGCGTCGGTGGGGCAGAGGGGTATGCCGACGGCGGCACCGGTTGCGGTGGGCTCTGCGTCTGGTCCGGTCCCCCGTAGGTGAATCCCCGGCCGAATTTGCTGGGCGGCAACTGTCCGGTCACGGTAATCCCCTCGTCACACTGCATTATCACGGGCGCGTAGCAAACGCTCGCCGCGGTGGCGAACGCTACCACCCGCGGCCCGCCACCACGCAGTGATCGCCGCTGATTCAGTCGAACGGCGGACACTGGCCTCGGGTGTCCGCCGATCGTATGAAAACGACTCAATACGCCCGACGACCCGGGCGGCGGGCGGCCGAGCGGGTGATACTTTTCCCGCCAATGGGCCGAGCGTCCTGTCGATACGCTCAGGCGAAAGGTGGGGGAGGAGCGCCAAAGTGACTGCTTTTCAGGCTATCCCGCCGCTGGCTGGCGAGCAGGTCCTCTTCAGCGCGGACTTCAGCAGCTCGCCGATACTGTCGAACAGCAAGTCGGGCTTGGTGATAACGCCCGAGCGAGTCGCTGTCCTACACCCCCAGCACGTGTTCCTTTTCTTCCAGGTCGGTCATACCGTCTCCAGTTCACCGATCGATAAGCTGGCCGAGGTCACCGTCGGGCGGTTGCTGTCACGCCAGCACGTCCGGACGGCCATTGCGGCTGCGCTGTTCGGGATGGCTGCGCTGATCGGGGCGATCGTCGTCAACGCACCCAGCTACTTCCTGTTCGCGTTGCTGGCTTTGGGATTCGCGGCACTCCAGCTGTGGTTGGCGCGTCACTTCGGCCTGACCGCTCAACATGTCGGCGGCGGGAGATTGTCGGTCCTCTGCAACCGAGACGAGTACCAGATGATGCTCGCTGCCGCCGATGTTCTGCAGCAACTCATGATCGGCCGCAAGCCGTTCGGTCCGTAGGCGTGTGACGGTCATTCGGCTCCGCGACGTGCTCGACAGTGATGGCTTGCCCCGACAGCCCCTCGCCGGATACGTATGGGGTACCAGGAATTAGGGATTTCCAGCCGGCCGCCGGGCACGTCTATCTCTCGACAACGAACTCTCACTGATAGCCGACACCGTAGAGGAGCGCTGGTGGTTTAACGCCCACACGTACGGCAGCGGGCTGCTTCTGATCAGCCACGACTGTGTGGGCAATCCGTTTGGCCGCGCCGCGGAAATGAATCTGCGTCTCGACGGTGCATCACCGACCCGCACCGGTGCCACCGTTGCTTGTAGGCAGCGGATGCTTGTCGACCGTTCGGCTGAACATCATCAAACTAGCGCCCCGGGCCTAGGAAGCCATGCTTTGCTCGACATCACAATTACGCCCACGAGAGCAGGGGTTGCTGTGTCAAGCAAAAGAGTAATCGTGACCATAGGGTCTGTTTTAGCCGTCGCGTCGGGGTTCGCACTGGCCGCACCGGCACCACAGGCTCACGCGGCGTTTCCCTGTCCTCCCGGGGTGGTCGGGGCGAATTGCCTCACCGATGGCAGTGACGGACACGTGCGAGCCTGCACCATGGGCGCTTTTTTTGGCGGTTGCTACAGCAACCTGGAGCGCGACTGGGTTCGGGCAGCCGACGGAAGCTGGCACCCCGCCTGAGCCCGCGCTCGCGCGGCGGGCGACATTCCGCGACTGTAGCGAGGTTTGCGTGGTGGCTGCTCGTCCCTCTGCGCGGCATGATGACCCACTCAGTGGCGTCAGATCGACGTAATGAACAGGCGCTGTCGGTGCTTTCACGTCTCGCCTTCCGACTCTGTTACAGCACAACATGTCTCGCGCTCGCCAGTGCAGGAGCCCACTCCTACACCGCGGGTGGCTGACGGATGCGGATTGGTGGCGTCAGCAACCTCGACCGGTCAGGCGCCCGGGCTTTCGCATTGGCAGGGCCGCAATGGTGCTAAGCACTGCTACCCCGACTGGACAGCTGACCGTCGTCCGAACGGATGAATTCGATCGATGAAAGCCACCCAACGCCGAAAAATGGTCACTGCCTCAGAATTTCGTCAGTTATGGTTCAGCAGTTCCTCAGCAAGACTTTCGCCCCCTGATCTCCGGAGTATCGCTATGCATGTTGTTCTTCGCCGCTACACGACAGCCGCCCTCGCCGCTGCAGGCGCCGGGCTGGTCGCTGTCTCGCTAGCCGCTTCCGCGGCTGCGGACCCCACCGATGTCGTGCAACAAGTAGCTGCCACCGGCGAATCCGAAGTCACTGAAGGTCTGGCGCTGTTCAGTCAGGGCGACCTCACTGACGGGTTGAGTTACGTCGTCGATGGGGAGAACAACGTCCTCGTCGCCGTGCCGGAAGACGCGCTGCTGGCGGGGATCGAATCACCTGACCAGCCATTTGACTGGACCTACTTCACCGCGATTCCCCAACCTCCGTTCGCCGAGAGCTTCGACCAACTCAGTGCCAACCTGCAGTTCCTGTACGACACGGGCGAAAGCTACCTCAGCCAGGGAGTCAGCGACATTGCCCAGGGTGCAATGAATCTCGGCGAGGATCAGCTCATAGTCGGCAGCAACGCGCTGACAGTGGACCTGGCAGAGCAATTGGTGTTCAGCCCGCTTTCCATCGCGTTCGCCAACGTCGGCTGACCGCGCAAGGCGGCTCGGCCTGGGTTACGACGCTGCTCTGGGGGCAGTGGTGATCGCGCGTGTGCATTGCCGTTCAGGCGATTCCGGGCGGTGGCTCCGTTTGGCGATGTTGGCCCGGACGGCGAAAATAATGATGTCGGGCAATGCCGCAGCGACCGTTAGCGTTGCGCGCCCCGGACGATCGATCGCCGCGGGCACCAGCCAGATAGACGTGACCACCGCTGTGTCCGCCGTTCGGACGAATTTTCTGCATGCAGCTACTGGGCAGTTTCGAGGTCTGCTTGGCTGTGACCCTGACCACGATCGCTTCCGCCGCCGGTGTCACTGACGCCTGCCCCAGTCAGCGAATTGTTGCGCGCCACGACTATGGATTGGACGCGGAAAGATCAGCGCCAGAAAGGAAACAATGAGAAAGACCACCGCTCGCGGCATAGCGGCGTTCGCCGCTTTGTCGTTGATCGTGTTGATCAACCCGATGTTTGAGGCCCACGCTGAGCCGGGGTGTCCAGATGGGTTGAACCCGCCGCCGGGCGCGTTCTGCAGCGACAGTAAGTCGGCGGGCCCGTACCGCTGGGAGATCTGTACGCAATTCTTCAACTGGGGCAGGAATTGCCACGGCTACCGCGAGGCAGCTCCCGGACAGTGGATCCCATTCCCCAATTAGATCCCGACCTGCTCGCTGCCGACGTTCTGGAGCCGGGCGTCCCGTTGCATTCGTGTGGAGGTGCTGGTTGGAGCAAAAGACATTCGGCCGCTATCGGTTGCTGTCTGTCATCGGTGCAGGCGGCATGGGCAAGGTCTACCGGGCCCATGATCCTGCGCTGCAACGAGATGTGGCGATCAAGGTGCTGCCAATCGAATTGGCCAGAGACCCCGACTATCGGGAACGATTCCGGCGTGAGTCTCTCACCGCGGGGCGGCTAAACGAGCAGCACATCATCCCTATCCACGATGTCGGCGAAGTCGACGGCCATCTCTTTCTGGTGATGCCGATCATCCACGGTGTCGACTTGAGCAAACTGCTCCAGCAGAGCGGCCCGCTGTCCGCGCAGCGCGCGGTGCGGATCATCGACCAACTCGCGCACGCCCTCGACGCCGCCCACGCTGCAGGGTTGATACACCGGGATGTGAAACCGTCCAATGCGCTCATCACCGACCGTGACAACGCATACCTCATCGATTTCGGCATCGCTCACGATGTGGCCGACACACGGTTGACCGGTAGCGGATTCCTGATGGGCACGGCCGCCTACATGGCGCCCGAGCGCTTCGAGACCGGTGTCACCGACGCCCGCGCAGACGTCTATGCGCTGGCGTGCGTTTTGTACGAATGCCTGACCGCCACCCAGCCGTTTCCGGGATCCAGCATGCCGCAACAGATGCACGCTCACCTTTACACTGATCCGCCTCGGCCGAGTATCCAACACACCGCTGTCCCGGCAGGATTCGACGACGTCGTCGCGCGGGGGATGGCCAAGAACCCCGCTTTGCGCTATCAGACCGCGACGGAGTTGGCAGACGCTGCCGAGCTTGCCCTACGGATCTCAGCCAGCGCCAACACCTTTCAGGCAGCGACACTGGGCGCCAGAGCGCGGTCGACCCACACACCACACAGTGGCGCGTCAACGCCGTTCGGCATGTTACCCTTGGCGACAACCCACAGGGTTACCGGGGATCGGCTATCACGACGTAACGTGTTCGTCGCCGCGGCCGCAGCGGTGGCGTTGATCGCGGTGATCGCTATCGCTGTCGCTATCACGCGCGACGGTGAGTCCTCGTCGAATGCCGCTGCGGGATCGACGAATGCCGCAACGTCCAGCAGCGAAGCGCCGCCGCCGCCCCCGCCGCCTGTCGCGTTGGGTCAGCTTGAACAACTGCTGCTGAGTCCTGCCGAGCTCAACACCATCATGGGCGCCACCGACATGACGGTTGCTGCCCGACGAAGCACCCTCGAACACGAAAGTGGTGTCTCGCCGCAGGACTGCCTGGCTCTTGCGTCGGTGGCCGACAGCGATGTGTACGCCAACAGCGGATGGACGGATACCCGCGGGCAAACCCTGATCGGGGCACCCGGCAACAACGGTCACGCGATCATCCAAAACCTCGTGCTGTTCCCCGCCACAGAGCAGGCGCAGGCATTCGCCACCGCGTCCAAGCGGAACTGGCAGGCGTGCTCCAACACTCGGTTTACCGATGCCACCGGGCAAGGCATGTCGTACAGTTCTGGGCCCTTGGACGAGCCCAACGGCACGCTGACGGTCCGCGTGGACAGTCCGACCTTGTCGTGTCAGCGCGCATTGACGGCCGCCAATAACGTGGTCATCGACGTCGCGGCGTGCGGTTCGCGCAGCAGTCTCATCGGGAGGGCGGCCCATATCGCCGACGAGATCGCCGCGAAAATCCCCACGTGAGGGTCCAGGCGACGCGGTGACCACATCGGCGCGCGCGCAGCCCTTCCGACAAGTGCGGCGACTGGACTGACGTGGTTGCACGCCAGAGGTATTCAGCGTTGCACCAGCCCCGATCGCGTCCACCGGTGCTGCCGGTGGGGTGCAGACGAGCTTGCTGACTAGCGACCGAGCTCTGTCGGGAGCGACGAGAACGCCCGCCCGGTCGCGGTTGTCAGTGCGGTCCGTAGACACTGCGACGAGCAGGGCCCGGGCTGGCGAAAAGCCGGGTCGCTCATGAACCCGTGAAGGGGTTGTACGGGGGGCTCCAGACGCCGTCGCGGCAGGTTGTCCAGTACGTGTTCTTCCCCGAACCGGTGGCAATGCGGACGTCGGCGGCAGGGGAGCACGGGGTGCCGGGTGCGGCTGCCGCGCCATCGCTGGTCCAGATGCCGTACATGCAGCTCATGCCTCCGATGTGCACCCCGTAGAGAGCAACCTGGTCGCACTTCGAACCCGGTGCCGGATCCGCCGCCGCCAGCGGCGTGGTGGTGGCGGCGGTAATACCCAGCAGCATTGCCGACCCAGCCACCCGTCGACGAGCTAGCACAGCTCTCTCCCTCCCTGCTCCAATGCTGATCGCTGCCAGGTCAACCCGGAACCCGACGGGCGGAACGTGACGGTTGCCTCGTGGCGGTCACATCGCCGAGCCGCGAACACGGCCGGCCGGATTGCACGATCGGCACACCGAGGTGCAAGCGCAGGTTAGCCCGACGACGCGGCGCCGGCGCCCGAGATGAGAGAGGTTCAGTCGAACGGATGACATTGCGTCGCGCGACTGCCTACTCCCAGGCGGCAGGTACGAAGTTGGGAGGGCCCGCAGATGCAACTCCCCAGCCGGCGCAGCTGCAGCCGGAGTTCGGACTCACGAAGATCATTGCGCCACTTCGGTGTGTGACGCGGGGCGCCAACGCACGCCGTACGCCGCGCAGATAGCGACGACGTGAGCGGAGATCGGAACAGCCAGGGTTATCGGCGGCCGTCGATTTCGTATGTGCCGTTGTCGGTGACAGAACGTCGGAATTATCGGCGGCGGCAGCAACAACGGCGATTTATTTGGCAGCGCGGCTCGCCGCGAGGGTGCTGTCTCGGCGGCAGAGTTCGACGATCTCCCCGCTGATTGCCCAGCCGGGTTTAGTCGGCTCAGGCGGTTCGGCGAGCAGTTCGCCAGCGTCGCACCAGTCGTCGACGGGGTTCCACTGCACGGCGTCACCCCGTAGATATACAAGGCGCCGCACGGCGCCGAGCACGGCCCACCGGCGGTCGAGCAGCAGGGCTTCGATCTCTGCGGGGTCTGCGGATAGGACTTCCGCGAGCCGCGCCGCGACATCTCCGGAGGTCGACGTGTCGGTGTGGGCCTGAAATGCGCTGACCACGCCATCGATGACGCCTTTCACCAGTTCGGCATTCAGGCTGGGTGAATGCCACTGGGAGGGACGGATTTTCACTTTGACGGCGAACGACGTCCTGGCCTCGAGCGGCGGCTCAGGCTTTCCGCCGCGCCGGCGGGCGAGGGCCAGCCACACCTTGGCCGGCACTTTGCCACCCCGGAACTCGCCCAGGTCGGTCCAGCCGAACGACGCCACCGTCCGCCTCTGCTCCCAATCCGCAAAGCCGTCTGATCGGGATGCGAGCGCGTAGCGATAGCTCACTCGATACGCGTCCAGCGTGGCAGGCGAGCCGAGCCCGTGTTCGAACCGAATCCCGTTGCGGCCAGGCTCTTTAAATGAATAGTGCAGGTTGTAGAGCACGAGGTTCTCGATGTCCATGCGCGCAGGCTTCTCGCCGTAAAACGTGGCGTGTAAGACTTCATCGGCTGACGGGTTGAGGTTCGCGCAGAGCGAGGTGATCTCGCGACGCAGAGTCTTTTGCCACTCCGGCTCGTTCTCGAAGTGGATGTAGTCGTCGGCCCACGCCTCGATGACCGAGCTGTCCGGCTCCGTTGGGCGCAAGAGGTAGCGGCCGGCATCGACTGAGCCCGCTGCCGTCGAGGCTGTAACCATGACCGCCACGTGTGCGGCCCGAGGACGGGCACGGCAGCTGCCGCATGACTGAATCGCCGCCCGCACAGCCGTCATCGCCCAAGCCTCCAGTTCGGCCAACTGGTCGGCGCAGACCTTGATGTACGGGTCGGTCAGCGTACCGCGCTGATTGCGCAGCGTGTAACAGCTGGCGTGATGAAGACGCGCGCTCTCGAGGTTGTAGCTCTTGTGGATATTAACCAGGAAGCCCGCAGGATGCGCCTCGAGCCAGGACACATACCCGGCGTCTTCGCCGCGGAATACGTGCACGCACATGGCCTCATCATCGACCATCGTTAGGACTAGAGCTGTCTATTAGGTATCTCCGCTTCTCAGTCGAGAGGCAGCGAAGGTCAACAAACGACCGCTCGTTGTTCAGCAACGATCGTTACGTTGACACGGTTAGTCAGCTGTCATCGTGACGTCGCCCGGATCAGAATGGCATGTCGCGTACTCATGCTGTCTCGTGTAGCGCGGTGTTTCTATCCTCGAGCAGCAGTTGCGCTTTAGATTCGTCGGGGGCGCCATCATCGCATTGGATCAATGTTCGGTCATGCCCCACTTGGTCAGACTCCATGGGGCTGTTCTCTGACTTGTCGCGGTGCCTTCCGTAGACGAGTTCGAACACCGGTGTGGCCATCAGGGTGGTGACGATCGCGACCAACACGAGGATGCTGAAAAGCGTCGGAGTGATGATGCCGGCTTCGAGCCCGATATTGAGAAGGATGAGCTCGATGAGGCCGCGAGCATTCATCAACGACCCCAGCGCCACCGACTCACGCCACGCAACCTTCCTGACCCGCGCCGCTAAGGTGCACGCGATTCCTTTTCCCGCGATCGAGATCACGAGTATCCCCAGCGTCACCGCCCATAACGCCGCGGTGTTCAGGAGGCCAACTTGGGTGTTCAGCCCTGAGTACACGAAGAACAAGGGCAGCAGAAAGGTGGTGACGAGTGGCTCCAAAGTATTGGTGAGGTATTGCGCGAAGAAGCCGGACGGCATGGCGACACCGAGG
>Ga0335075_10019390_pt1 | contig 10059 bp, 10 predicted proteins | sample Lox_Sample_24_FD_206723 | JGI IMG/M metagenome (GOLD analysis project Ga0335075, IMG submission 206723) | Soil microbial communities from Loxahatchee National Wildlife Refuge, Florida, United States - Lox_Sample_2.4 | ecosystem: Environmental > Terrestrial > Soil > Wetlands | place: USA...
GGTCTGCGGCAGGATGCTGCGCATGAGGGACTGGGTGGCCTGGCACGAGGCCTACGACGACCCGTCTTCGTTCCTGAACGTGCGGCTGCGCCACGTCCAGAAGCACACGTCCGACGCGATCAGCCAGGCACCCGCCGGGCCGGTTCGCCTGGTCAGCCTTTGCGCGGGTCAGGGCCGCGACGTCATCGGCGTGCTGCCGGGCCACCCGCGCCGCGACGACGTGCACGTGATCCTGGTGGAGGCTGACCCTCACAACGCCGAGGCGGCCCGCCGCGCAGCAGCCCAGGCCGGGCTGGGCCGGGTCGAGGTGCGCGAGGCCGACGCCGCGGTGGTAGCCGGCTTCGCCGATGCGCTGCCCGCCGACGTGCTGCTGCTGTGCGGCATCTTCGGCAACGTCAGCCACGAGGACATCCGGTTCACCGCCGAAGCCGCGGCGGCCATGTGCCGGCCCGGCGGGACCGTGATCTGGACCAGGCACCGCCGGGCGCCCGATCTGACGCCGCAGATACGGGCGTGGTTCGCGGCGAGCGGCTTCGACGAGCTGGCCTTCGACGTGCTGGACACCGACCGGCTGATGAGCGTGGGAGCGAACCGCCTGCGCCGGCCCGGAACCGCGGGACTGCCGGACCGGCCGCTGTTCACCTTCCGCCAGTAGCGGCGGCCGCGTGCTGGATCGTCCTGGCCGCGTCCGGGTCGCCGTCGGGCCGCGACGGGCGGATCAGCGACCGCAGCAGGCTGGTCAGGCCGCCGATGGCCTTCGGGTCGCCGTCGAAGCACAGGTCGCCAGATTCGGCGGCGTCAGGGATGGGGCGGATGCCGAGCGTCACGGCGTGCAGCGTGTCAGCGTCGGTAGACAGGGTCGCCTCGGGGCGGTCGGCGGTGCCGCGCCGCACGCGGACGGAGCCGGAGGTGCCGTCCACCGTGAGGACATCGGCGCCGACCCGCAGTTCATACCGGCCGGTCACGGCCGTCGGGTCGGCGGCCGCCTGCAGCGCGATCAGCAGCGAGTCCAGGCTCCACCCCGCGCCCTCGGGCAGCGGCGCCTGAGTTCCCCACCGGCCGAGGTGCACGATCACGGGCTCGAGCTCGCGCCCCCAGTCGGTCAGTTCGTAGACGCCGACCCGGGCGGGGGGACCCAGATCGCGGTGGCGGATGACGCCGCTATCGGCCAGGTCGCGTAGCCGCTGGCTGATCACGTTCGGGCTGGCCCCGGGCAGCCCGGCCATCAGATCGTTGAAGCGCTTCGGTCCCAGCAGAAGCTCACGGACGATCAGCAGCGCCCACCGCTCGCCGATCACGTCGAGGCTGCGGGCCACGCCGCACTGGTCGCCATAACTCCGATTCACGCTCCTAGCCTAGCATCGAGGAGTTGACATTGAAAATCTTAACTCCTAAATTAGGAGCAACCGTTCTGAAGGAGGAGCCGAGATGGACGTGAAGGACAGGATCAAGCCCGTGAAACCCGCGGCCGGCAAGGCCTTCGAGGGATTCACCGACGACGAACGAACCGCGATGAAGGACCGCGCCGAGGAGGTGAAGACGGCTTCGCTCCGCGGCCAGCGCGGGGCCAAGGCGGACGGAGAAGGCGACGTGCTCGCGAAGATCGCCGAGATGACGGGGCAGGACCGCGTGCTGGCCGAGCGTGTCCATGCCATCGTCAAGGCCAGCGCCCCGGATCTGTCGCCGAGAACCTGGTACGGGATGCCTGCGTACGCCAAGGACGGCAGCGTCGTCTGCTTCTTCCAGAGCGCGCAGAAGTTCAAGTCCAGGTACGCGATGCTCGGCTTCAGCGACAAGGCGAACCTCGACGAAGGCTCCATGTGGCCGACCTACTACGCGCTGGCGGAGCTGACCGCCGACGTAACGGCGAGGATCACCGCGCTCATCAAGACAGCGGTGGGCTGAGGGCCAGGCACATGCTCGCCGCCGAGTTTCGCGCAGCCGTCTCCCCAGTGATCGCGAGTCGGGTGCTGCGCCGGCTGCTTCCCGCGTTCGCGGTGTCGGCGATCGGCGACGGCATGAGCGCGGTCGGCGTGGCGTGGCTGGCGATCCGGATCGCCACGCCCGCCGACCGCGGCCTGGTGGTGGGTGTGGCAGTCGCCGCCTACACGCTGCCGGGTGCGGCCGGGGCGGTGCTGCTGGCGAGGCCGCTGGGCCGGCTGGCGGCCCGGCACCTGGTCGCCGCCGACGCCGCGCTGCGCGCAGCCACACTGAGCATGATCCCGCTGCTGTACGCGCTCGGCGGCTTGCGGGCCGGGTCGTACGTGGCGCTGCTGGCCGTGTCCTCGCTGCTGCATGCCTGGGGAATCTCCGGCCAGTACACGCTCGTCGCCGAGCACCTGCCGCCGCAGCACCGCACCACCGGGAACGCGCTGCTGTCAGGGTTCTCGATGGCCGCATACGTCGTCGGCCCGCTGCTGGCCGGCCTGGCGGTGGCGGCTGCGGGGCCTGCGGTGCCGGTCGCCGCCGACGCCGTCTCCTTCGCGATCCTGGCGGTGGCGGCCGCCACGCTGCGGGGCCAGCCAGGGCCCGCCGGGGCAGCGGATCCCGGCCGGCCAGACCGGGCACGCGGGTTCGCGGCGATCGCCCGCAGCCGTGCACTGACCGGCCTGCTCGCGCTGACCGTCGTCTACTTCTTCCTGTACGGGCCGGTCGAGGTGGCCCTGCCGCTCTACGTGACCGGGCCGCTGCACGGCAGCGCCGGGCTGCTCAGCCTGTTCTGGGCCGTGTTCGGGATCGGCGCCACCGCAGGCAGCATGGTCGCGGGGCTGACACGCCGGCTCCCGGTGTGGCCGGTCCTGATGGCAGCGGTCATCGGCTGGGGCGCCGCGATCGCCCCACTCGGGCTGCTCGCCCTGCGTGTTCCGGCTCTGGCCTGCTTCGCCGCTGGCGGCCTGCTCTACGCGCCCTACCCGGCCCTGTCCGCCACCTTGTTCCAGCGGGAAAGCCCCCCGGAACTGCTCTCGCAGGTGCTGGCCGCTCGCGGCGCTCTGACGCTGCTCGCGACCCCGCTCGGCACCGCGCTCGGCGGGCCGCTCACCGCGTGGCTCGGCGCCGAGCGCACCCTGCTGGTCTCGGCGGCGGCCACCGTCGCGTCCGGCCTGGTGGCGACCGCGATCCTGGCCGCACACCGGCGGAAGCAGACCCGGCCCCGGGCCAAGGGCGCGGCCATCAGGGCGCCAGCGTAAAGCCTCCCTCAGAGCACGCACGACCGGCGGCGGTGTCGTACCCGCCTGCCAGACTGGCGCGATGGTACGGATAGACACGGTGGTCATCAACGCGACCGACGCCCGGCGGGCCGCGGAATTCTGGGGCAAGGCGCTGGGATACAAACCGCGCAGCGAGGACGCGCTCACGCTCGTCCCGGAGAACGGCGACGGACCTGCCGTGAACCTGGACGAGACCGACCGGGCGCATTTGGACCTGCGGGTGGCGAACGCGGCCGAGCAGCAGGCAGAGGTCGAGCGGCTGATAGCGCTCGGCGCGCGGCGGGTGGACTGGGAGTACCCGGACGGCGCCAGCTTCGTGGTGCTCACCGACACCGAGGGCAACGTTTTCTGCGTGGTGAACGTCGGCGGGGAGTAACACGGGGCTGGCCGCCAGACACTAGGAAGTGTGGAGAGCCCAGTCACCGTTCGCATCGCGCACGCCAGGCCGTGGCCGGGGGCCGTTGGCGACCGGAGGGTCATCGTCGTGGGCTACCTGGTCGTGCTCGCCGACGACGTGGGTCACCGCGCGCTGCCGGTGTGGCTGCTGCACGGCGACCGGGCGGGAGGCGGCTCGCTGGCACAGCTGACCGACGAGCCGGACGGCGTGACAGTGACCGCCGGAGTCCCCGAGGAACTCGGCGCCCGGCTGCTCCGTGCGGCAGGGGCCACGGTGACCGGCGTGGACATCGAGATGACCAGTGCCGACACCTGCGTGCTGACGGCCGAGTCCGCCGCCGCGCGGATCGAGGTCGGCGGGCGCGCCGGATCCCGGCAGGTAGCCGCGCGGCTCGGCCTTGGCCTGGCCGTGGCCGCCGCCACCGGGGCGCCGGTCCGGGTTCCCGGCTCGGTGCTGGACCGGCTGGCCGTTCCCGTGCCCAGTGACGACACGATCGGCCCGATCCTCGACCGGATACCGCCCGATCCGCGATTCACAGAGCGCCGCTCGCCGCTCGCCACGGGCGGTGCCGCCCCCGGATCTGGTGTGCGACCCCGCTTTGAGCCGCGCAATCTGGCGTTCGCCGACGGCCTGGACTGGTGGCATCTCGGTTTCGGTGTGCCTGACGAGGCGGCGCAGCCGGGTGAGCGGGACTACACGTCTGGCGCCGACGACGGTTCGGCGATCCTGTCCGCGGCCGTGCCGCGGCCCTCCGGGTCCGCGGTCCTGATGCAGACGATCTTCGCCGACGACTACCGTGGCGGCCCGGTGGCCTTCCGCGGTGAGATCCGCACCGAGGGTGTGTCGCAGCGGGCCGGGCTGCGCCTGGAGATCATCACCCGGGCCCGGCGGGTCAATGCCGGGCGCAGCGGCCGCGAGTGGGAGATGCGCCCCGAACACGAGCAGCACTGCGTCACGGTCTCCGGCAGCAGTGACTGGTCCCGGCAGGAGGTCACCGCGCTGGTTCCCGACGACGCCGAGCTCATCCGGTTCGGCATCACGCTGACCGGCCCCGGACTGGTCGCATTGCGCTCACCGGAACTGGCCGGCGAAGCCTGAACGACGATGGCTGTGGACATCTCCGACGGCGACCTGGTGCGGCTGGCCCGCGACGGCGACCCGGTCGCGTTCCGGCTGCTCGTGGAGCGGCACCAGCCGATCACGCGCGCCCGCGCCGCCGGGCTCAGCCGCAACCGCAGCGACGTGGACGACATCGTTCAGGAATCGTTCCTGCAGGCGTTCGTCGCGCTGGACCGGCTGCGGGACCCCGACCGGTTCGCGGGCTGGCTGACCGGCATCGTGCTCAACGTCAGCCGGAACCTGCAGCGGCACGCCCCGCCGGTGCTGCTGGCGGAGTGGCCCGAGCCACTGCACCCAGCCGCCACGGACGCCGTCCCGTCGGCCGACGACCTCGACCTGGCGGCGGTGCTGCGCGCGGCCGTGGCAGAGCTGCCGGCCGGGCAGCGGCGCGCGGTTGCCCTCTATTACTACGCGGACCAGCCCGCGGGCCAGATTGCCGAGTCGCCCGGAGCGGCCCGGGCCAGCCTGCACAAGGCCAGGCTCCGGCTGCGCGCGTACATCGCCGAGCGCCGGCCCGACCTCATCCCCGTTGCGTCACGGAGGAGCCTCATGACCAGCGTCCGCATCGCGCGTGCCGAGCACCGACCCGGCGGGGCCCGGCAGTCGGAAGGGCGAGTGCCCACCCATCTGGTCGTGCTGGCCGACGAATCCGGTGGCCGCGAGCTGCCGATCTGGCTGCTGGACTTCGACGGTTGGCGCCTGGCGCAACTCCTCGAGCGTGACCAGGCCGACCCGGCGGGCGCCGCGACCGCTGACGGGCTCACCGCCGAACTGCTCCGCGCCGCGGACGCGCGGGTGACCGGCGTGGACATCGACGAACTGGGTCCGGAGGTGACCGCGGCGCGGATAAGGCTGGCCGGTCCGGTCGGGCCGCAGCAGGTCGCCGCGCGCCTGCCCGAGGGCCTGGCCGTCGCGATCGCGACCGGCGCGCCACTCCGGGTGGCCGACGCCGTGATGGACCGGCTTGCCCAGCCGTCGGCACCGGCCGGCGGCGAGCCTGTGCAGGCCGTGCAGCCCACGGCGCGGCCTGGCGCGCCGGAGCGCGAGCCGGCCGGTCCGGTGCCCGGCGCTCCTCGGCGCCGGCCCCGTTTCGAGCCACGCAACCTCGCGTTCGCCGACGGCCTGGACGGCTGGACATTCCTCGGAAGCTTCTCCGAGCACGCCAGCGACTCGCACTGGCACGACTACTCCGCCGCGGCGCGGAACGGCTCGGCGGTGATTTCGTCGGGAGTGCCAGAGCCCGCCGGGTTCGCGGCACTCGGCCAGGAGCTGTTCTCCGACGACTTCCGCGGCGCTGAGATCACGTTCAGTGGCGAATTCCGCATCACCGATTCCCCCGGCCGCGCCGGGCTGTTCCTTCGGGTGAACGAGGGCCAGCCGATCCGTGGGCCGATCACGGATCGCTCCGTCTTCGCCGACCCGGACAACAACATCGTGACGATCCCGGCCAGCCGCGGCTGGACCAGGCACGAGGTCAGCGCGAGGGTCCCGGACGACTCGGACGCGTTTGTGTTCGGCGTCTTCCTCGCGGGCCCCGGCCGGATCGAGCTCCGCAACGCCGAGCTCGCCGTCGAGCTCACCTGACGGCGGCGGATCATGCGAGGAAGTCGCCGACGGCAGCGATCCATTGCTCTGGCTGGTCGACGTGGGTCATGTGCCCGGCATCGGGAATGATGACGGCCCGGGCGGCGGGAATCAGGGCGGCAGCTTGCCGGGCCAGGGCGGCCGGAACGGTCATGTCCTGCCAGCCGTGCAGCAGCAGTATGGGTATGCCCAGCGCCGCGAGGCGGGGAGCCGCGTCATCGTGGTGTGCCGGGGGCAGGGTGCCTGCTCGCCAGGGCCGCAGCCACTCGGCGGAGAACCGGACCTGCCGCAGGCGGGCCAGGTAGCCCGGCATTGCGTCCTGGCGCCACAGGTCCGCTGGTGCCTGGGCGATGGCGGCGGCGCGGGTCAGCTCGGGGCCCGACAGCGCGGGGTCTGACCAGGCACGTCTCGCAGCTTCGGCGCGGCGCTCGCGTTCTGCCCAGCCCTCGAATGCGCGGGGTGGGACCGGGAGCACGCTGCTGGAGGCGATGATCAGCTTGCGCACGCGGTGCGGCACGGCCAGGGCCAGCCGCTGGGCGAGCAGACCCCCGTAGGAGAAACCCAGGACGTCGGCGTCGGCGATGCCCAGCGCATCCAGCAGGACGGCAAGATCATCAGCCGCGGAATCAGGGGTGTACTGGCCGTCGCCCAGGCCGCGGGTCGAGCGCCCGCACCCGCGCAGGTCGGGCAGGATCAGCCGGTGCCGGCCCGCCAGGCGGTCCAACGGCTCGCGCAGGTAGCTGTGATCCCAGTCCGGGCCGCCGTGGATGATCAGCAACACGCGATCTGCCGGGCCCTGGGACTGCGCGACGAACAGACTCACGGCAGGGTGCGCGGACACGACGACGTGGCGTTCGGACCACACGCTGCCAGTGTCCCGTACGGGAAGTCGGCCTGGCGCGATGCGGGGGAGGCGGACTGACCGGGCTCAGGCGGGCAGCAGGCCGATCGCGGCCTTGGCCTGACGCACCTTCTCCCGGCCCAGCTCGCTGGCGCGCGCGGCGCCGGCCCGGAGCACCGACCGGATGTGGTCAGGATCGCGGGACAGCTCGGTGTAGCGATCCCGGACCGGCGCCAGCGTCGCCACGACCGCGTCGGCGACCGCGTTCTTCAGGTCCCCGTACCGGCCGAACTGGTCGCTCAGCCCCTCGGGCTCCTGGCCGGTGCACGCGGCCAGGATGGCCAGCAGATTCGACACGCCGGGCTTCCCCGCGGGGTCGTAGATCACCTCGCCGCTGGTGTCCGTGACCGCCCGCATGACCTTGCGCCGCAGCACCTCGGGCGGGTCGAGCAGGCGCAGCGAGCCAGCGGCCGACGACGCCGACTTGCTCATCTTGCTTGTGGGGTCGGTGAGGTCCATGATCCGGGCGGCGACCGGCGGGTTGACCGCCTTCGGCAGCGTGAAGGTCTGCCCGTAGCGGCTGTTGAACCGGGCCGCCACGTCCCGCGCCAGCTCCACGTGCTGGCTCTGATCCTCGCCGACCGGCACCTCGTCGGTGTCGTAGAGCAGGATGTCGGACGCCATCAGGACCGGGTAGGTCAGCAGCGAGACCCGGATCTGTTCCTGGCGGCGGGACTTCTCCTTGAACTGGATCATGCGCTGGGCCTCGCCGTAGCCCGTGGCGCACTCCAGGAGATAGTGCAGCTCGGAATGCTCGGGGACGTGCGACTGGACCATGAACAGGCACGCGTCGGGATCGGCGCCAGCGGCCAGCAGCAGCGTCGCGAACTCCAGCGTTCGCCGGCGCACGTCGTCGGGCTGGTGGTCCAGCGTCAGCGCGTGCAGGTCAGAGACGAACACCACGGTGTCCGCGATCGCCTGCTCGGCCACGATGGGCTGGATCGCGCCGATGTAGTTGCCCAGATGCAGTTCCCCCGACGGGGTGAACCCGGTAAGTCGCCGTGACATGAATCTTGCTCCTCTGCCTGAGGCGGCAGCCCGGGCCACGCGGCCGGGTCAAGGGCAAAAGAAACGGCCGCCCCGCCCGGGCAGCCGCGTGTCGATGTGCGCGAATGGACAGTGCCGCCCGGTCAGGGGCGCCACCAGCCGCAGCAGCCATACGTCATCCGCACCCGCCCATTGTACGACTACCTGCGCGGATCACGGAGCCCGGCGGTTCGCGCGGGACAGGCGCACGCTGAGGCAGACGACCACCACGATCAGCAGCACCGCGATGGTCCCGGGCACCATCGTGCCGACCCAGTCAAAGCCCGGGTTCGGGGGGAACCCCGCGGGAACGTGCAGGCCCTGCTGCGCCATTATCTGCCGGGCGATCTCGCGTTGCTGAGGGCTTATGCCGGGCCGGAAGGCGGCGGCGAGGGAGGAGAGCGCGAAGACGAAGGCGGCGGCGGAGGACGCGCCGATCGCGATCCGGGTGGCGCGGGCTCGCTGGGCCCGTTCCTCGGCCGATGCACGCGCCCTGAGGACGTCATCGACTGGCAGGTCGGCGAGCAGGGCGGTCAGCTCGGTCCCGGTGCGGGCGCTCAGAGCCTCCCCGGATCGCTCGCCGAATTCGTCTGCCGTGAGCCGGCCGGCCTTGAAGGCCTCGCTCAGCTCGTGCACGGCCCGGTCGCGATCGGCGTCGGATACCCGCAGGTCGCCAGAGGGGTAGTTCCAGCCAGCTCTGTTCATCATCCGCACTCCTTCGGCGCGCTGTTCCAGCCTAACCCCGGTGAACAAGAGCGGCCGCGGCGGTGGGGCGCCGGGCCGGCCCACACCCCGTTGCGCGCATCGACTCATTACTATACCGTACTAGCCAACTAGATAAATCGCTGATAGCAGGCTGGGAGCACTGGTGATCGAGTTCCACCTGAACAACAGGTCCGGCGTGGCGCCGTACCTCCAGCTGATCCGGCAGGTGCGCCAGGCGCTGCGGCTGGGCTTGCTGCGCGCGGGGGATCAGCTGCCGACGGTCAAGGACGTGGCCGGCTCGCTGGCCATCAACCCCAACACGGTGCTCAAGGCCTACCGGCTGCTGGAGTACGAGGGCCTGGCGGCCGCCAAGCCGGGCGTCGGCACGTTCGTGACCAAGACCATCAGCGACGAATCGGTCGCCGCGCATCAGCGGCTGAACATGGAGCTGTCGGCGTGGATCGGGCGTGCACAGGAGGCGGGCCTGGACTCCGAGGACATGGAGGCGCTGTTTCAGCGCGCCGCCGGGGCCGCCGCACGGGAGGAAGCCGTATGAGCGGCGCGACCGCGGCGATTGAGGCGCGCGGCCTCGGCAAGCGGTACCGGCACCGCTGGGCACTGGCCGACTGCACGCTGGCGATCCCGGCCGGGCACGTGGCCGGGCTTGTGGGCCCGAACGGGGCGGGCAAGACCACCCTGATCAGCCTTGCCACCGGGATGCTGGCACCAACCACCGGCACCATCGAGGTGCTCGGCGGCCAGCCGGCCGGCGATCCCGGTCAGCTCGCCCGCGTCGGCTACGTCGCGCAGGACACCCCGACCTACGCCGGGCTGAGCGTGGCCGATCACCTGCGGCTTGGCGCGCACCTGAACCCGCGCTGGGACGCCGGGCTCGCCCGGGACCGGATCGAGCAGCTCGGCCTGGACCCAAAGCAGAAGGCGGGCAGGCTGTCCGGCGGCCAGCGGGCCCAGCTCGCGCTCACGCTTGCGCTCGCCAAGCGCCCCGAGCTGCTGATCCTCGACGAGCCGATCGCCAGCCTGGACCCGGTGGCCCGGCGCGAGTTCCTGCAGGCCCTGATGCGCGTGACGGCTGAGCAGGAGCTCAGCGTGGTGATGTC
>Ga0335075_10019392_pt1 | contig 10059 bp, 6 predicted proteins | sample Lox_Sample_24_FD_206723 | JGI IMG/M metagenome (GOLD analysis project Ga0335075, IMG submission 206723) | Soil microbial communities from Loxahatchee National Wildlife Refuge, Florida, United States - Lox_Sample_2.4 | ecosystem: Environmental > Terrestrial > Soil > Wetlands | place: USA: Florida...
CGGCTGGATGCTCGAGGCACGCCGACTCGACCTCGAACGGCCCGATGCGGTAGCCGGCCGCGATGATCACGTCGTCCGCGCGGCCCTCGTACCAGATGTAGCCGTCGTCGTCCTGGGTCGCCGCGTCGCGGCTGTGGAACCACTCGCCGCCGAACACGCGCTCCGTCTCCTCGGCGTTCCGCCAGTACCCGAGTGGATAGTGCGGGTTCGAGCGCGCACGCAGGCAGATCTCGCCTCGCTCTCCGCGCGCCACCGGTTGCTCGTCCTCGTCGAGGATCTGCACGTCCCAGCCCGGCATCGGCAGCCCCATCGACCCTTCGCGCACCTCGACGAACGGGTAGTTCGCGACGAGCGGATACGACTCGGTCAGACCGTAGTAGTCGAGCACGGTCACGCCGTAGTTGTCGCGAAACCAGCGGATCGCCTCGGGGTTGAGCGGCTCGCCCGCCGAGCACACGCGGCGGAACCGCTGCGGATAGCGCGTGCCGGCGTCTTCGACGGTCATCATCGAGCGCATCGCCGTCGGCGTCGTGAAGACGTTCGTCACCTCGTAGCGACTGAGGAAGTCGAGCTGACGGTGTGGATCGAAGCCGGCTTCGCGGCGGTAGACGCACTGCACCGCGCCGAGCCGCCACGGCCCGAGCAGCGGCGCGATTCCGGCCGCCCAGGCCCACTCGCCCATGCCGTGGAAGCGCTCGCCGTCCTCGACCTCGTGGCAGAACTCGAATTCCTCGTGTCCGAGCAGGTAGCGGTGCGCGTGCACGATCCCCTTCGCAAGGCCGGTCGTGCCCGACGTGTAGTAGAGCTGCGCGGGGTCGTCCGCGCTCGTGTCGGCGCAGACGTGGTCGGTAGGCGCACCGGCAAGCAGCGCGTCGTCGAGCACGAGCACCTGTGCGTCGACGTCGCGCGCGAAGCGCGGCGCGTTCGTCTCGTCCGTGATCAGCAGCTTCGCTCCCGAATCGGAGAGACGGTGGCGGATGCCGTCGTCGCCGTAGAGCACGGACAGCGAGAGGAGGATGCCGCCGAGCTTCCAGACGCCGAAGAACGCTGCGGCCGTCTCGGGCAGCGCGGGCAGGACGACGGCCACCCGGTCGCCGCGTTCGACGCCGTGCGCAGCGAGCACGTGCGCCCATCGGTTCGCGAGGTCTTGCAGCTCGCCCCACTCGAGCTCGCGCGTCGAGCCGTCGTAGCTCTCCCACAGCATCGCGAGCTTGTCGCGTGGATGCTTGTCGCAGACGTCCGCCGCGATGTTGTAGCGCTCCGGCACCGACCAGCGATGCGCGGCCCGCAGCTCGTCGTACCTGGTGGAGCTCATCGGATGTCCTCCCACGGATCGAGTGGCGACAGTTCGTCGGCTGCGACGATGACACGCGCGGCCAGAGCGCGAGCCGTGGTCCGGCCCGGCTCGTCGAGATACTCCGCCGGCGACTTCCCGTCGACGCGCGCGAGCAGCAGGCAGCCGAGGTGCGCGACGGTGCCGGGCGGCGCCGCCCCGTAGGCAGCGAGGAACGCCGCTGCGCAAGCGCGGTAGGCGCCCGCGTCCTCGGGCCGGTGGATCGCCTTCAGCAGCAGATGGTTGAGGAGAAACGCGACGTCGAAGGCGGGATCGCCGACATGAGCGCATTCGTGGTCGATCAGCCACAGACCGTCCTCGCCGACGAGCACGTTCTTCGGTGAGAAGTCGGCGTGCACCAGGCACTCGCGGTGCGCAAGCATCGCGTCGATCGTCGCCTCGATGCGCGGCGCAAGCTCGGGGTGACGGGCGGCGGTCGTCCGGTAGTACGGGTCGACACGCAGCTGCTCGAACGCCTCGTCGCCCGCGAACCGCTCGCGTACCTCGGCCGAGCCCCGCGTCCCTTCGTGCACGGTCGCAAGCAGCGTCCCGAGCTCCGCGGCGACACTCTCCTCTGCGCGCCCCGCGAGCAGGTCGTCCTTCCAGGTCCCCCAACCGGCGGGAGCCGCCTCGATGACGATCACGTACGAATCGGCGTCGACGTGCAGGACGAGCGGCGCCGAGCCTGGAGCCAGCCGGCGCGTCAGCTCGAGGGACGCGGCCTCGGTCAGGATGCGCTCGCGCGTCGCAAGCCACTCCTCGGCGACCCGCAGCCGGGGCAGCGACTGCTTGACCACGACACGCCGTCCCCCGCCGGCCGCGAGCAAGACGACGTTCGACACGCCGCCGCCCAGCGACTCCACCTCCAGGTGCTCGCCGGCGGGAAACAGACCCAACCCGCCGAGGTAGTCGCCGGCAGAGGCGGGATCGAGCAGCTCGGCGGCGGTTTCCGGCATGTTAGATAGGTATTCTTACTAAATGCCCGTGTCAATACGAGGGGTACGAGCCCTCGTACCGGCGGCAAGCGGCGACCTTCGGCCGCACGATCCGAGCCGCCGCCACTGGATCTTCGACAGCAAGATTGCGAGCCCGATGTCGCGGTGGCCGCCCTACCGCGACGACCGGCGCTCGTGGGGAATCGACGCACTCGGCAGCGTCGTGGTCGAGGTCGAGACGACGAGCGGTCACGTCGGAATCGCACCGTCGGTCGGCGGCCCGGCTGCCGCGTACATCGTCGAGCACCATCTCGCCCGCTTCGTCGAGGGAATCGCGCTCGACCGCACGGCGATCGAGACGGCGTGGGAGCAGATGTATGCCGCGACGCTCTTCTACGGACGGCGCGGCCTCGTCGTCAACGCCATCTCGGCGATCGACCTTGCGTTGTGGGATGCACTCGGGCAGACGCTCGAGGCACCGGTGTGGTCGCTGCTCGGCGGGACCCCCCGTGACGAGCTCGCCCTCTACGCCACGACGCCGGACATCGCGGCCGCCCGCGAGCTGGGCTTCGTCGGCGGCAAGCTGCCGCTTCCGGCAGGCACGGCGGAAGGTGCGGCCGGCGTCGCCGAGAATCTCGCCGCGGCAGCGGCAGCGCGCGCTGCCTGCGAAGACGACGACTTCTTCCTCGCAGCCGACTGCTTCATGAGCATGGAGCTCGAGTTTGCGACGGAGGTCGCGCGCGGGCTCGCCGACCTCGGCTTCATCTGGATCGAGGAGCCGCTCTCCCCCGACGACTACGGCGGGCAGCGCCTCCTCCGCGAGCGCATCTCGCCGCGCATCCAGCACGCCGCCGGCGAGCACGAAGCGACGCGGTGGGGCTTTGCTCTGCTGTTCGACGGCCGGTGCATCGACATCGCCCAGCCCGACGTCGGCTGGTGCGGTGGCCTCACCGAGCTCCTCCGCATCGCCCGGCTCGCGGACGCCGCCGGCGTCCTCGTCATCCCGCACGGCTCGAGCGTCTACAGCTACCACTTCTGCGCGACGCGCCCGCAAACGCCGTTCGGGGAGTTCGCGCTGCTCGATCCCGAAGGCGCGACGGTGTCGCCGCAGCTCGCGCCGTTGCTCCTCGGCGAGCCGCTGCCGGAGAACGGCCGCGTGCGCATCCCGGAAACACCCGGCTTCGGCGTCACACTGAATCGCGACCTGGAGCTCGCCCGCCCCTATGCCCGCTGACGACGGCCTTCGCCGCGGACACTTCCCGCGGTACGGTTGCTGACAAAAGGATTCACCCCCCGAAGATGAACTCGAACGGACGCAAGGACCAGGAGACGAACCAGCGCCGAGGCGCTGACCATGCGGTGATGCGCGAGCTGAACCGCTCGCTCGTCCTCGATCTCCTGAAGCAGAACAGCCCGATCTCACGCGCTGCGATCGCGAAGCTCACCGCGCTCGCGAAGCCGACGGTCTCGACGATCGTCGACGACCTCGTCAGCGAGGGGCTCGTGCGCGAGATCGGCGTCGGCAAGACGCGGTCGATCGGCGGCCGCCCTCCGATCCTGCTCGAGTTCAACGAGCGTTCGCACTTCCTGATCGGCGTCGAGATCGGCGTCAAGCACAGCACGATCGCGCTCGCCGACGCACAAGGGGCCGAGCTCGCACGCTCGGAGCTCGTGATGTCCCCGACGAAGCCCGCGGAGACGCTCCGCACGATCGCCAACGAGATCAGGCGCACGATGCGCGGCGCCGGAGCGCCGCTCGGCCGCCTTGCGGCGATCGGCATCGTCGTGCCCGGGCTCGTCGACGCGAACACGGCCACGTGCCTGCTGGCGCCGAACATCGGCTGGCACGACGTGCCGGTGCGCGACCTGCTGGCGCGCAGCTTCCAGCGTGTGCCGATCTTCGTCCACAACACCGTCGACCCGGCGAACGTCGCCGAGAGCCTCGAAGGCGCCGGCGAAGGCACGGGCGACATCGCGATGCTGTGGGCCTCGACCGGCGTCGGTGCGGGGCTGCTCTTCAACGGGCGCGTCTTCGGCGGGCACGGCGGGATCTCGGGCGAGATCGGCCACTGCTACGTCCCTGGCGGAACCGAACGGTGCAACTGCGGCAAGATCGGCTGCCTCGAGACGATCGCGTCCGGCCCGTCCGTCGCGCGTGCCGCGAAGCAGGCGATCAAAGCGGGGCGCAAGACGAGCCTCAAGGGCAAGCGGCAGCTGACGTCCGTCGAGGTCGCAGCGGCCGCGGCCGAGGGCGACGCACTTGCGCTCGAGGTGCTCGCGGACGCCGGAAGCGCGCTCGGAATCGCGGCGTCCTGGATGGTCAACCTGTTCAACCCGGAGCTCGTCCTGATCGGCGGCGGCCTCTCCGGCGCCGGCGAGCCGCTGATCGGCCCGCTCGAGGCGGCGCTGCGCAAGCACGCGCTGCCGCAGGCGATGGAGCGCGTGATCGGCGTGCGCACCGCAAGCCTCGGCGGCGACGCGGCCGTACGCGGCGCAGTCCTGCTGGCGCGGCAGCAGTCCGAGTCGTACTACCGCGTCGTCTTCCAGGTCTGACCCGTTCGTTAGTATTCCTTCCGAACCTGTTTCCGGAGGGAGAGTCGACGACGAATGCGCGCAGCGCGCTGGCACGCCAGGAAGGACATCCGGATCGAGGAGATCCCCGAGCCGTCGTCGCCTCCACCCGGCTGGGTGCGCCTCGCGGTGCAGGCGTGCGGCATCTGCGGCACCGACCTCGAGGAGTACACCGAAGGGCCGGTCGTCATCCCGGTGGAGCAGCCGCACCCCCTGACCGGCCGGCAGGCGCCGCTGACGCTCGGGCACGAGACCGCCGGGATCGTCGTCGAAGCGGGCGACGGCGTCGAGCTCGCAGTCGGCACGCCGGTCGCGGTCGAGACGAACGTCTTCTGCGGCACGTGCTTCTGGTGCCGCTGCGGCGACTACCAGCTGTGCGAGCGGCTCGCGTCGCTCGGCCTCGACGGAGACGGCGGCCTCGCCGAGCAGATGCTCGCGCCGGCGCACACGTGCTTCGCCTACGGCGCCCACGTCGAGCCCACGATCGCGACGCTCAGCGAGCCGCTCTCCGTGACCGTGCGCGCGGTCCGCCGCGGCGGGATCGGACCGGGGTCGACCGTCGCCGTCGTCGGCGCCGGCACCGTCGGGCTGCTCGCCGCGCTGGTCGCGCGCACGGCGGGCGCCGAGCGGGTCGTCGTCGTCGACCGGATCGAGTCGCGCCGCACCCTCGCGCTCCGGCACGGCGCTGACGCGGCCGTCGTGCCGGCCGATGCCCCAGGCGCGGTCGCCGAGCTGACCGGCGGTGTCGGCGTCGACGTCGCGATCGAGGCGGCGGGCTCACCGGACGCCGTGCTGACCGCGTTCGGACTGACCCGGCGTGGCGGCCGCACCGTCGTGCTCGGCGTCTCGAAGCGGAGTGTCGAGATCCCGATGCTCGAGCTGCTGCTGAGCGAGAAGGAGCTTGTCTCCTCGCTCTCGCACACCTATGACGTCGACTTTGCGCAGGCCGTCGACCTGATCGACCGCGGCGCGATCGACACCGACGGCGTCGTCTCGCACGTCGTTCCGCTCGACGATGTCGTCGGCGCGTTCGACCGGCTGCTCGCCGCACCGGACGAGCATCTGAAGGTCGTCGTCGTCCCGCGCTGAGCGTCAGCCCGCGAACGGATCGGCGCCGTCGCGCACGAGCAGCGGCATCCGCTCGAGCGGCACTTCCATGCGCACCCACCGCGGCCCGGTGAACGACTCGCCGGTGAAGTGGTCCGTCCACGTCCCTTCGGGGACGTAGACGTCGACCTTCCCGCCCGGCTCGAGCACCGGCGCAACGAGCAGATCCGGCCCGAGCAGATACTCGGAGTCGACGTGATACGCGCCGCGGTCCTCCGGGAACTCGAGCGCAAGCGGCCGCATCAGCGGCACACCGGTCTCGGCCGCCTCCGCGCTGCAGCGCAGGAGATACGGAAGCAGCGTGCGGCGGAGCTCGATGAACTTCTTGGTGATCGCGACCGCCTCGTCGCCGTACAGCCACGGCTCGCGCCCGACCATGCCGTGGAAGCGGGAGTGGCTCGCGAGCATCCCGAACTGCGTCCAGCGGATGAACACCTCCGTATCGGGGCGCATCAGCGTCGAGTCGTCCTCCGGCACCCCGCTGCGCCACTCGTCGCGGCGGAAGAACCCGCCGATGTCGGTCGCCCAGAACTGGAAGCCGCTCCACGACATCGCAAGCGCGCCGCGAATGTTCCCCGCGAGCCCGCCCCACGTCGCCTGCGCGTCGCCGGGCCAGTGCACGGGGTAGCGCTGGCTGCCCGCCGTGGCGCTGCGCGTGTAGTGGAACTCGATGCCGGCACGCGCAGCGGTCATCGACGCCATCAGGCCGTAGAGGTTGTGCGCCTCCCGGCCGGTGCGGCCGTCGGCGAAGACGCCCTCGACCGGCATCAGCTCGCCGTAGTCGAGCTTGAACGCGTCGACACCCGCCTCGCGCAGGCGCGTCATCTCCTCGACCCACCAGTCGCCGCCGGCGCCGGTGAAGTCGACGAACGCGCGGATCGGGAAGCACGACTCGCGCACCTTGCCGCGGCTCACGAGCCGTTCCTCGACGAACGCGTCCGTGCCTTCGACCACGTTCGGGTTCACCCAGAGGCAGAGCTTCGTGCCCCGCTCGTGCAGCATCGCAGTGAGCGCTTCGAGTGGGCCGAAGTCCTTCTCGTTCCACTTGAAGTCGCAGAAGTCGTAGTTCTTGCCGGGCCGGTCGGCCATCCACCAGGGATCGATGCCGATCACGTCGACGGGGATGCCGAGCTCGTCCGCGATGCGCAGGTTCGTCTCGATCTCCTCCCGGCTCTCGTACATGCACTTCGAGAGCCAGACGCCGAACGTCCACTCGGCCGGCACGCGCCCACGGCCGGTGAGATCGGTGTAGCGCCGGATGATCTCCTTCGGCGTGCCGAGCAGCACGAAGAGATCGAGCTCGGCCGCCTCGACGAGCACCGTCGCCGACTGGGTCGAGGTTCCACCGAGGTCGAACGTCGCCTCCTCCCCGTGGTGGAAGAAGAGGCCGTAGCCGCGACTCGAGATGACGAACGGAACGCTCTTGTACGTCCGGTCGGTGGTGTTCGTGCCGCCGGGCTCGTCGATGTAGTGCGAGACGCGCCGGCCGCGAAGGCCCGGGCCGGTGAAGCGCTCGCCGAGACCCCAGAGCTGCTCGCCGCTGCGCAGCTTGAACGTCTCGTAGACGCTGACCCGGTGGTCGTTCGTGCCGCTCGTCGCCGCCCAGCCGCCGGCCTCGGCGACGGGCTCGATCAGCGAGCCGTCGGACCGCTCGGTCGCGAACTCGCCGAAGTCGAGCCGGTACGGGTCGCGGTGCACGACGAGCGGCGAGCCGCCGGCGTCGATCAGCAGCCGGCCTTCTTCCTCGCGCACGTTCACCGGCAGCCGCGGCGGTGCGCCGACGAGCATCTCCGTCAGGTGCTCACCCGGCTCGCCTGCGTGCGCCCACTGGATGCGCACGACTTCCGGATCGGGAAACGTGAAGCGGCCGCGCACGAGCTTGCCGCCGAACGTCTCGAGCACGACTTCGACGGCGTCTGCGAGCACGGTCACGCCGGCGATGCGCTCGATCCGGTGGAAGCGCCGCCGGGTGCGGTCGAAGATCGGACGCGCGCGCTCGTAGACGCCGATGAACCAGTGCATCAGAACGCGCCGTGCCGCTCGTAGACGTCGGCCGGGCTCGCACCCTCGGAAAGCTCGCGGTCCGTCTCGACCTCCCGGCCGAGACGCTCTTCGGCGAGGCGCAGCACCTCGAGCTCGTGCGCTGCCGGAACGACGACGACGCCGTTGGCGTCGGCGAAGACGAGATCGCCCGGCTCGACCGGGACGCCGCGGAACTCGACCGGCTTGCCGTGCGAGACGATCTCCGCGCGGCCGCGGATGTCGAGCGGCGAGCGGTAGCGCGCCCAGACCGGGAAGCCGGTCGGCAGCACCTGGTGCAGGTCGCGGATGCCCCCGTCGACGACCGCTCCTCGTGCGCCGCGACTGCGAACGGCGGTCGTCATCAACCCGCCCCACAGCGCGACGTGCGGCTCCTCATCGACGGCGACGACCACGATCGAGTCGGCCGGCGTTGCATCGACGGCCGCGAGCAGCAGGTCGATCTCGACACGCTCGTCTGTGCGCTGCGCCTGGATCGGGTGCGCCCGGCCGACCGCGACCGCAAGCGGATCGGAGTGGTACGGCTGCAGCCCTTCGCGCGTTGCGCGCGGACCGAGACCCGCCGCTTCGGCGCAGTCGGAGACGAGGGACGAATAGAGCGTCGCGTAGCGAGCGAGGACGTCGTCTGCCATCGGGCGGTGCGGACCCTACATGACCGTGCCCACTAAGTAAAAATTCCTTCCTATCCTCCGGGCAAGCCGGTAGGGTCTGCGCGTGGCCGCCCCGCGGATCGAAGTTCACGACCTCGCCGTCCCGATGCCGGATGGGACGAAGCTCGCAACCGATCTGATCGTCGCGCCCGACGGGGAGCGGCATCCGGTGCTGCTCGTGCGCACGCCGTATGCGCGCGCCAGCCTGCGCGGAGGGCACGATCCGATCGGGCTTGCACGTGACGGCTGGGCGGTCGTCCTCCAGGACGTTCGCGGCCGCGTCGACTCCGACGGCGTCTTCGACGCGATGGCGCAGGAGCGCCCGGACGGCGCCGCAACCGTCGAGTGGTGCGCCGCGCAGCCGTGGTCGAACGGACGCGTGGCCATGCTCGGGGCGTCGTACAACGGCTACGTGCAGTGGGCGGCCGCGCGACAGCGTCCGAAAGGCCTCGCCGCGATCGGGCCGATGCTCACGACGCCGTACAACGAGCGGACGTGGTTCAAGGAAGGCGGCGCCTTCCGGTTCGGGCCGTGGGCGACGTGGTCGATGGCCATGGCGACGGCGGGCAACAAGGGCACCCGGGCGCAGGAACGGCGCGCGCTGAAGGCCGTCGGCCGCTGGCGGGAGCTGTCGCGCTATCCGTTCGACCCGGCTCCGATCGCCGAGCACTTTCCCGCGTTCGCCGACTGGTATGGCGCAGACGAGAGCTACTGGCGCGCGCTCGACGGGCCGGGCACGATCGCCTCGACGGTCCGTGTGCCCGGCTACCACCTGGCGGGGTGGTACGACATCTTCGTCGAGGGCTCGATCGAGGCGTACGAGGAGCTCACCCACCGCTCGCGGAGCGAGTCGGTGCGACGCACGCAGCGCCTCGTCGTCGGACCGTGGGGTCACACGCTGCTCCTGCTGCAGGTCGTCGGCGCGCTCGACTTCGGCAGCGAGGCGAACTGGCTCAACCGCGGCATCCCGGGCGAGCAGCTGGCGTTCCTGCGCGAGGCCGCCGAGGGACGCGAGCCGGCCGGCGGCGCGTCCGTCTTCGTCATGGGCCGGAACAGCTGGCTCGATCTCGAGACCTGGCCGCCGCCCACCGACGAGGTCGCGTTCCACCTCGAGAGCCGGTCGGCCGCGAACAGCGCGCGCGGCGACGGCCGCCTCCTCGCAGACCCGACCGACCGGGCCGGCAGCGACCACTTCCGCCACGATCCCACCGACCCGGTGCCGACGGTCGGCGGCCGGCATCTCCTCTGGGACCTCACGCCTGCCGGTCCCGCCGAGCAGACGCCCGTGGAGCAGCGAAACGACGTGCTCGTCTACACGAGCGACGTGCTCGACCGCGAGCTTACGATTGCCGGCGCGGTGCGCGCCGAGCTCTACGTCGCCTCGACCGCGCCGCGCACCGACGTCACCGTGAAGCTCGTCGAC
>Ga0335075_10019393_pt1 | contig 10058 bp, 11 predicted proteins | sample Lox_Sample_24_FD_206723 | JGI IMG/M metagenome (GOLD analysis project Ga0335075, IMG submission 206723) | Soil microbial communities from Loxahatchee National Wildlife Refuge, Florida, United States - Lox_Sample_2.4 | ecosystem: Environmental > Terrestrial > Soil > Wetlands | place: USA...
ATCGCGGCGAGGCGATATTCGCCAAGCTCGGGCCGCTGTTCCCCGGCGCCGTCGCCCGCCCGAGCATCGCCTGGACCAGCTTTATGAACGCCAACGCGATGCTGCATGTCGCCAATTGCGTCGCCAATGCCGGGAAGATCGACCGCGGCGAGAGCTACAAGTTCTATGCCGAGGGTGTGACCCCGGCGGTCGGCCGGCTCTATCAGGCGATCAATGCCGAGCGGGTCGCGGTGGCCGCGGCGCTCGGCGCCGATGTGCCGACGCTCGAAGACTGGTTCGCACTGACCTATGGCGTGCGCGGCACGACGCTTTCGGAAAGCTGCCAGCTGCTGACGACAAACAGCGACGGTCCCTACCAGGCGACCGGCACGCCGAGCGCCTGGACCCACAAATACATCGCCGAGGACGTGCCGGTCGGGCTGATCCCGATGCGCGCGATCGGCGAGGCAGTCGGTGTGCCGACGCCGGCGATCGACGCGGTCATCACGCTGGCGCAGACCCTCTCGGGCAGCGATTTCGCCGGCGATGCCCGCACCTTGGCACGCATGGGCCTCGCCGGGATGGATGCAGGGCAGATAAAGAAGACGTTGGAGGTGGGATTCCGGTAGCGGCTGCCCCTCACCCGTCCGTCGCGTTTGCGACGGCCACCCTCTCCCCGTAAACGGGGCGAGGGGAGAAAGAAACGCTCCCTCTCCCCGCCCGCGGGGAGAGGGTCGGGGTGAGGGGCAGCAACAGCTCTAGCGCTTGCCCTTCCTTGCGAGGAAATCCTTGAACCCGTCGCGCGGATGACCGGCGAGCAGCCAGGTGGCGCGGGCCTCATCCTCGAATTCGTAGCGCTCCCCGAGCGACAGGCCGGCACCCTCATGCAAGAGGCGCTTTAGCCCCTGCACCATGCGCGCGTCGTTCTTGGCGATCATCTGACCCATCTCGATCGCGCTTTCGACGAGCTTTGCCGACGGCACGTTCGTGTTGAGCAAGCCGATGCGCTCCGCCTCCCCGGCATGGACGACGCGGCCGGTGTAGAGCAGCTCCTTCGCTTTCGGCCAGCCGACCAAGAGCGGTAGCGACCAGCTCGAATTGACCCGGCCGTAGCTCGCCGCGAGGAAGCGGAATTGCGACTTCTCGCAGCCGATGCGGATATCGAGCGACGACGACAGCAGCGCCGCGCCGCCATAGGCGAGGCCGTTGATCGCACCAATCGTCGGCTTCGCGTAATTGGCGATATGCCAAGAGATTTCGCCGCGCCGCGTCTGGCGCTCGGCCAATGCCTCGGCTGACATGTCGGCCATCTCGTGGATGTCCGCGCCGGCGGAGAAGGCGCGGTCGCCCGCGCCGGTGAAGATCACCGCCTTGACCGCGTCGTCTTCTTCCCAGCCAGTCAGAACGGCATCGACCTCGCTCACCAAGCCAAACGACAGCGCATTCAGCTTGTCCGGCCGGTTGAGGGTGATGAGCCCGACCCCGTCGCGTTGCTCGGCGATGATGAACTCGTGTTCCATGTCCGGCGCTCCTTCCCTCGCGACGTTGCCACGACGATAGTATCAGCCTCGACGGGCAATGCCAGGGAGGCGGCCCCAAGGAGGTGACGATGCGCACGCCAGCCGAAAAGGCCGCGGAATTCCGCAAGCTGCATGACGAGCCCGGCACCTTCATCATTCCCAATCCGTGGGACGCGGGGACGGCGCGCCTTTTGGCGTCGCTCGGGTTCAAGGCGCTGGCGACGACCAGCCTCGGCCTCGCCAATATCCACGGCCGCGGCTATGTGAGTGCCGACGAGATAATCGAGAACGCCCGGATGATCGCGGGCGCTACCGATCTGCCGACCAATGGCGATCTGGAAAACTGCGGTGCCGATTTGCCCGAAGAAGCCGCAAAATTGATCCCGCGCGCCAGCGAGGCCGGGCTGGCGGGCGGGTCGATCGAGGATTTTACCGGCGACCGTGCGAACCCGATCTATGGCTTCAACCTCGCGGTCGAGCGGGTGCATGCCGCGGTCGAAGCGGCGAAAAAATTGCCGATCCCGTTTGTGCTGACCGCGCGCGCCGAGCAGTTGATCCACGGCAGCACCGATCTCGACGCGACGATCCAGCGGCTGCAAGCCTTCGAGCAGGCCGGCGCCGATGTGCTCTACGCGCCGGGGCTGCGGACGCTCGACCAGATCCGCACCGTCGTCGCGTCGGTGTCGAAACCGGTCAATGTCGTGATGACCCATGCCGACCCGTCGATCACCCGCGACCAACTCGCCGAGATCGGCGTCAAACGCATCAGCATCGGCGGCAGCGGCTCGCGCTTCGCACTCAACGCCTTTATGGCCGCGGCACGCGAGATGGCCGAGCACGGCCGCTTCACCTTCATCGGCGAAAATCCGCCGTGGAGCACGTTGCTGGAGGGCTTCGCCAAGGGCGCGGGCTTATAGGCGCGTCTCAGGATGACGGGGGTTTGATGACGGCATCAAGAAAGCCGTCATCCTGAGGAGGCCGCGAAGCGGCCGTCTCGAAGGACGCACGGACGATTTGCATTCGCTCCCCAGCGGCGCAAGATGGGCGGGCGATCGAAAGGGAGGATAGGGCGATGGTCGGAAGTCTCGCGGGCGTTCGGGTACTCGAACTGGCGCGCTATCAGGCGGGGCCGCGCGGCGGCATGATCATGTCCGACCTCGGCGCCGAGGTGATCAAGATCGAGAAACTGGGCGGCGAGGAAACCCGCCGTTCCGAGCCGGTGGTCAAGGGCGTCAGCGTCTATTTCACCGTCTACAACCGCGGCAAGAAGAGCCTGTGCATGGATTTGCGCACGGCGAAGGGCAAGGAAATCTTCGCCGAGCTGGTCAAGACCGCCGATGTCGTGCTGGAAAATTTCCGCCCCGGCACGATGGCGCAGATGGGCTTCGCGTACGAAGACCTCTGCAAGATCAAACCCGACATCATCCTGACCTCGGTATCCGGCTTCGGCCAGTACGGCCCTTATCGCGAGCGCCCGGCGTTCGACCCGCTCGGCCAGGCGATGAGCGGGCTGATGGATTTGACCGGCAAGCCGGTCGGCACGCCCTTGGGTGCGGCGACCTCACTGGTCGATCGCTACACTTCGCTGCACGCGACGATCGGCACGCTCGCCGCTTTGCACCACCGCGACAAGACCGGCGAGGGCCAGCTGGTCGATTGCTGCCTGATGGATTCCGCGCTGACCATGGTCGAAATCCCCACCGCCTACTACCTGCTGACCGGCGAGGAAGGCGGCGAAGGCGGCCGCCCGCCCTACAAGGCCAAGGACGGGCACGTGGTGATCTCGGCCTCTGGCAGCGCGATGGCGACACGTCTTCTGCAGATCGCCACCGGCGATAAGGATGCCAGCGCCGCCGGCTTCACCAGCCGCGTCGGCCAGGGTGATGCACGCAAGCAGGCGGTCGCCAAATGGGTGTCGGAGAACACCGTCGACCATGTGGTGAAGACACTGCTGGAGGCGGAAATCCCGGTCGCGCCGGTCAAGTCGATCCCACAGGTCGCGGTCGACCCGCATCTCTGGGAGCGCGAGATGCTGGTCAAGATGCCCGACGCGGTCGCCGGCGAGGTGTTTGTCCCCGGCGCGACGATCAAGATGTCAAAGACGCCGGGCCGCGTCGGCCATGTCCCGACCCCGGGCGAGCACACTGACGCGGTGCTGTCGTCGATCCTCGGCTACGACGCGGCCACGCTCGCCGCGTTGCGATCGGAGAAGGTGATCGGATAGGATTATTTTGATGGCTGACGAACCCGATAACCTAGTCCTTCGAGGACTTAAATCGGATCAGGGATCAGAATGACCTGATCCTGTCTAAGGTTGGCGAACTGATCATCCGTGTGAGTTCGGTTGAGCGTGACATCGCCAGTGTGAAATCCGACCTCGCGGGCATCCAGATGCGGCTGGACGGGACCGGCACGGACGGTTTGCTCCGATCCGAACACTTAAAGGGCACCGTAATGAAGCTCGGTGTGCTGCAGTTCTTTAGCTGGCCGGAGAAGCGGACGGCGCTGGAGACGGTGTTTGCCCGTGCGCTCGACCGCATCGCGATCATGGACAAGAGCGGCTATGACGCGGTGTGGCTCGCCGAGCACCATTTTTCGAGTTTTAGCGTCTGCCCGTCGGTGCACATGATGGGCACCTTGGCGGCGGCGCGCACCAGCCGGCTGCGGATCGGCACCGCAGTGTCGCTGGCACCGTTCTACCATCCGCTGCGGCTCGCCGAGGAGGTGGCGTTGCTCGATGTGCTGTCGGGCGGGCGGGTCAATTGGGGCGCGGGGCGCGGCTTCGCGCGGGTCGAGTTCGACGCGTTTGGCGTGCCGCCCGAGGAAAGCACGAGCCGGTTCCGCGAGGCGGTCGAGATCGTGCTGCGCGCTTGGACCGACGAAAGAGTGAGCTTCGCCGGCGAACATTTTCGTTTCGACGATATCGAGGTGCTGCCAAAGCCGTTGCAACAGCCGCACCCGCCGGTGTGGATGGCGGCGACCTCGGATGCGGCGCTGAGCTGGGCGGCGGAGCGCGGTTTTTCGATCCTGATGGACCCGCATGCCGGGCACGCCGATATCGGCCGCAAGCGACGGTTTTATGCCGAGAAGCTGGCCGAAGCCGGACACTCGATGGCTGGCCGCGAACTGCCGGTCGCGAGGCTGGTGGCCGTGGCGGAAACCACGGACAAGGCCGCCGAGGTGGCCCGCGCCGGCGCGCAATGGATCGTCGACTCGTATTTTGGCGCGCAGCACAACCCAGTCGGCTTTACCGACCCGAACCGCAAACGCGCCGACCCGGTGCAACGTTATCTCGACGAGGTGATCATCCACGGCACGCCCGACGCGGTGCTCGACCAGATTTTGCGGCTCCAGGCGGAAATCGGGCTCGACTACCTGCTCGCCGCGCCGCTCGGCCATGAGAGCTTTATGCTGCTGACCGAGAAGGTGCTGCCGCGGCTGGTCTAAAGCGCCCCGAGACGAATAAGGAAAATAAGAAAAATAAAAGAAAATATAGAAAAGCCACCGCCGCGATCTTTTTTCCAAAAATTCGTCAAATTAGAGATCGTGTAAGCTTGAAGTAAGTGTATATATAACGCATATATAAAGCCCGTGACCGTATTTATCACAGGTCACGCCGAGGTTGACCCAAGATGGGGATTGACCATGGCTAATATCACGGAACCTGCCGCAAGGCGTAAATCATCCAAGACCAGCGAGCCGGAAACGGCGGCGCAGCGCCGCAGTCACCGGCGCGAGGAAATCATCGGGCTCGTCGCGTTTTGCGCGGCGATGGTGGTGGTGTTTCTGATGCGAAACTACGCGTCCTGACGGGTTCCGATCCCGTCGAGCGTGTAGGCATGGTCGTGGAAGACCGTTCGGCGCGCAAAGCGCCAAACGTCGTGTTCCTTGACGAGGTCGCATTCGTAGCGGCCGGGCGGCAAGGTGCGGTGAGCACCGTTCTCGGTGACCAGCACCAGGAGATAGGCGGTTGCCGTCGCGCGCTCGCCGTCGGCAATCACATCGATGTTGGTGACCATGTGCCGGAATTGAGTGCCCGCCGCCAGCTGTGCCGCGAACCGGCTGGCGAAGGCGCGGATCTCGTCATGTCCCGTGACGTCGACGACGGGACTTTTCAGCACCGCATCCTGGGTGAAGCAGGCGACGACCGTTTCGACCTCGCCATTGTCGAGCGCGCGGCAATAACGGATGAACAGATCGTGGATCGCTATGCGGTCTTCGAGTGAGCTCACCGCGTTAGCTTAGAGCACAAATTCGGTTTGTGACGAACAAATCGAGGCGCGAAAACGCAAAAGGCTGGGCGAGCTTTCGCCCGCCCAGCCTTCCTAGCCAGCTTTGTTAGTAGCCGTAGCCGTAGTAACCCGGGCCAGGGCCGTAATAGTAGCCCGGCGGCGGATACCCGTACCCGTAATACCCGTACGGGTGAGCCGCGGCAGCACCCAGCGCGAAGGCGCCTAGGCCGATGCCGACCGCCGCGCCGGTACCCAGCGCCTCAGCATGACGCGGCATCCCGACACTGACCGCGGCCAGAATAGCGACAGCAGCAACCGCCGCACGACCCGAGCGTCGAATAAATTGCGGACAGTTCATCTCGTTTCTCCTTCCGTTTTTAATTTGAAAGGAGAACACATGCCCGACAGGGACGGTTCCATTTATTGAGGTTTACGATACGCTCTACTCATAATCGATCTTCAATTCGGCAATTTACCTTTCACATCGGCACGGCGGCTCATTCGATCGGGATGAAGATCGAGTGGCGGATCTTGTTTTCGATATGGTCCGAGAGATGGCCTTTGCCGTGCGTGTCCTCGACGAGGATGATGTCGCCGGCCTTGATAAAGCGGCTCTCGCCGTCGCTCGCCGTGATCTTCACCCCGGCGTCGAGATTGACGATGTATTGCCGGCGCGGCGCCGGGTGCCAGGTGACATTGTGCTCGGCCTCGGTCTCGCGAAAGATGACGCCGGTCGCGGGAAACTTCTTTGACAGCTTGCTGCCGCGCCGCTCCTCGGCCCAGTCGATCTCGATGTCGCGGAAATGCGACTCGCCTTTATCGTCGGTGTAGAGGTTGTGGATCTTCATGGTGCCCTCCCTATTCGGCAGCCTTGGCCGGCGCCTCGTCTCGCATAAACAGCGGCATCACCTCGCGCGCGAAACGGCGCATGCTCTGACGGCCGCGCTCGCCACCGCCCGAGCCACCGCCATTGACCAGCACATAGCCGACACCCGCATCCCGCAGTTCGTCGAGCTTTTGCGCGATCTGGTCAGGGGTGCCGTACATCGCGCTGCCGCGGTTGATGACATCGGGATCGCCGGTGGCACGGTCGGGGCCGCCATGGACGGTGCCGTCGGGCCGGGTGGCGAGCTTTAATTGCCGCACGCGGTTGGCGAGCCGACGCTCGAGCGCGGCCTCCTTGTCCTCCTCCTTGTCGCAGACAAAGAAGGCGCGAGTGACGCCGACCATTGTCGGGTCAAAACGGCGGCCCTGCGCCTCGACCGCTGCGCGATAAGCGGCGATCGACTTGGCGACATCAGCGGGCTGGGCGTATTGGCCGAGCAGCAAATTGTAGCCTTTGTCGGCGACGCGACGCACCGAGGACTCGCCGCCGGCCCCCATCCAGATCGGCGGGTGCGGGTGCTGCGCGGTCGGCGGCTCGACGATCACGTTGTCGAACGCCCAGTATTTGCCGTGATGCGAGAACGGCTCGTTCGAGGTCCATGACTTGACGACGACGTCGAGGCATTCATCAAAGCGCGCGTTGGCTTCGTCCATGTCGACGCAAAAACCGCGAAACTCGTTGTAGCGATAGCCGCTGCCGACGCCGAAATCGAGCCGGCCGCCGGAGAGCAGGTCCAAGGTCGCGGCCTGCTCGGCGAGCAGCACCGGATTGTGCCAAGGCAGCACGATGACCGCGGTGCCCAGCCGCAACGTCGTCGTGCGCGCGCCGAGCCAGGTCAGCAGATTGAGCGTCGCCGAGACCTGGCCGTAGCCGGTGAAATGGTGCTCGACGACAAAGGTGCCGCGAAACCCGAGCGCCTCGGCCTCGACATTATAGTCGATAAAGTCGCGGAACCCCTCGGCGCTGTCGAATTCCGCCGCGTCCGCGTTCGATGGCCGCCGCGCCGCCGCGCTGCCAAACAACCCGAATTGCATGGGTTCTGCTCCCTCGCCTCTTTGCCGGGAGATTACGGCCGGGAGCTGCGATGTTCAAAATGCCTGATGATTATCCCGGCGATAACGGAGCGGCATCGTCTCTCAGCTCAGAGCAGGTGGCGTCGATGTTCCCCGGTTGGCGCGCGGATAGCGCCGACTAACAAAGGACCTCAGGCCTACGGCGCGCAGCAATCCGGGCCTGCCATAAGACCATCGGGCGGTTTTGAGACCCGGTCTATCCAGCCTTAGCCTTGACGAACGGTCCCATGTTCTTTCGAGCAATACGACCTTTTGAGCGAACGTCCGATGCGCGGCTCGTTGTCGATCTTGCCATCGGGGATAGCGTTGACGCGGGCGCAGATTGCCATCCCATCTGAGCTCGTACACGGGCGGTGTTCTTTCTTCGGCTTTGGCTGATCTCGATCTAAGGCACTTTCCTTCTGACGGAAAGCACCCGCGATTTAGCAGGTGATGGGCGACCTCAGTCGGCCGCTGCCGAATAGACGATGGGCCGCTCCTCTTGAGCGGCGAGCGGCCATTCAAAGCGGCGAGCCAATTCCGGCCGGAGCAGGGCGTTGACGCGGGCGATCTGCACGGGGTTGAGGACGCGCAACCACTCTTCGTCATCGGCGAGACGGAAATGGTTGTCGATCGTCTTAGGGATGTCGACAAAACGCAGGCCGTCCACGGCGATCCCGTAAAAGCCGCAAATGCGCCGGCAGAGCCGGCCGGCATTGCTGTTCAGCTCGCGATAGTCGGTCAAGAGAACCCGGATTTCCCCGCGATCATGAACCGCAATCCAGCGGACAAGCCAGTCGATGGCCTGAGGCAAATAATGGTCGATCTGCCAGTCGACCTTGTCGGTGAAATCCCAGGTGAAATACCCGGCCGGCGGACGCGGCGCGACCAGCAGCAGCGGCTCCTCGCCTTGCTGTCGATAAATCCGGTCGAGGTGGTGCAACCAACTCACCATCGCCTGGCGCGGGTCGCGCACGTGCAATACCATCGCGCAGCCGAAATGCCGCAGGATCTGCAGGTTTTCCAGCGACGGCGCCAAATGGTCCTGCGCTACCCAGCCGCCTTTGGCGAAGACCTGCATCTTCTCCAGGCTGATCTGGTCGATGAGGCTGTACATGTTGCCGAGATGCCACCGGCCGCAGCCGAGCGTGTCGCTGAGCGTGTGCAGCAAGAACACGCTGCCCGATTTTGGCAGCGTATTGAGCAAGATGCTCGGCACCGCGGCGCGCGCCTCGCCGACGCTGCCCACGAGATGCGCACCGACGCGCTTCGCCAGATGGTAGAGCGAGGCGCGAAAAGCGGGGTTGGCGATCGACAGCAACAAGGCGCACGTCTCCAGCGGCGGACACGGCGGGTCAACGCGCCGGACTGCACGAGTTAAGGGCCAAAAATGTGCTGCCTGGTTTGTCCCCGCCGCTCAACCTCGGCGGGCAAGATGCTTCCGTGCCGAGTTCTACGCGGGCGGCCGCGTTTTCATCCCAAGCCCGGTTTCGCGCTACGCCGGCACGGCGACCGGCTTGCGGACACCTACGCTGGAATCCCTTTCCGCAACGGGTCGGAAAGCCAGCCTTTAACCCGCTCCACAAAAGCCCAGACATCGTCATTGGCCGGCCCAACATATTCGTCTGCCGCAGGATCATCTCCCATGCGCTCGAACATGGAGATCAACCAGCTTGAGCCATGGCCCGCAACTTCGAGATGCGACAGCCAGTACTCCACCTCGCCGTGTGGCACCACAAAAAGGCCATACTCCGCCAGGGCATCGAACAAATTCATTGCGGCTTCCTTGTCCTCTGGAGACAAAAGAGCAACTCCGCCTTCTTTCTTCATGTCCTTATTTGTGGCCTTGAATTTGTCGTGCATAGTTCTCCGCTTAACAGCCCACGCCTCTATATCCATCGACGGGACAAACCCCATCTCTAAAAATTTTTTCCACACGGCCCCGCCTTCTTTAATTACATCGATATCCACGAGACCTACGGTCGGTATACCAAGCTCTCTTAACGGCTTGACTATGCTGCAAACCGTTTGCTTGTTTTGTGCATTTATAAAAAGGCAATTTGGTACACCTCGTCCGACCCTGAGGAGGCGCTCGTTGATTTCCTGATAGAAAGCCCTGTCGCTATCTGCTTCGGTGACGACGACATTTTCGTAAAAGAGCGCATTTAAAACGCTTGTCGACCGCAACAATGGATTACGCATCAAACTTGATATCTTGTCGCTCGGCAATAAACGCGCCGTGGGAATTCGCCTGAGATAAGTTAACCGGACGATATTTATGCGTGCCCCAGACTGTATGCAGCCCATGACGAATGCGGGGCTATGTGTAGAGACAAATATGCGTTTGTTACCCCTATTAGTAGCAGAGCAAATCTCACGCCCCAGCGCG
>Ga0335075_10019394_pt1 | contig 10058 bp, 8 predicted proteins | sample Lox_Sample_24_FD_206723 | JGI IMG/M metagenome (GOLD analysis project Ga0335075, IMG submission 206723) | Soil microbial communities from Loxahatchee National Wildlife Refuge, Florida, United States - Lox_Sample_2.4 | ecosystem: Environmental > Terrestrial > Soil > Wetlands | place: USA: Florida...
CATCGCTTCGTGTGGATCAATCGCGTGCCGCCCCACCTCGACCGCGCCGACGTGATCGGTCGCAAGCTCGACGAGTTTGCGGGCCTGGCCGGGCTCGAAGAGGCCGCCGCCGCCATCGACGCCGCCTTCGAGCGCGGCACGCGCGAGTCGTACGAGATCGAGGCGCGCGGCCCAACCTCGAGCAGCGCGATGCCCAGCGGTCCCGGCGGCCCCGTCGACGCCAGCCGCTGGTACGCCGTGAGCGTCGTGCCCATCCGCTCCGACGATCACATCGAGAACGTGCTGCTCATCACGACGGACTTGACGGAGCGCAAGCGGGCAGAACGTGCCCTGCGCGAGAAGGACGAGCAGTTGCATCGCGCCCAGCGCCTCGAGAGCGTGGGCCAGCTCGCGGGCGGCATCGCGCACGACTTCAACAACCTGCTGCAAGTCATCCACGGCAACCTCTCCTTCGTGCGCGAGGGCCTGCGCCACGGCGAAGATCCATCCGACGATCTCGAGCTCGCGATGCTCGCCACCGAGCGCGCGGGCGAGCTGACGCAGCACCTGCTGGCGATCGGACGTCGCAGCCGGCTCGCCCCCAAGCGGGTCGAGCTCGGCGCGCTCGTGCAGCAGGCCATGCGCATGCTCCGGCGCGCCATCCCCGAGACGATCCGGCTCGTCTTCGAGCCCCCGAGCGACACTTACGTCGTCGACCTCGACGCCCAGCAGTTCGAACAGGTGCTCATCAACCTCTGCGTCAACGCCCGCGACGCCATGCCGCAGGGGGGCACCATCACCGTGCGCATCGGCGCCGACGGCTCCGAGCACGTGATGACGAGCGTCATCGACACCGGCACCGGCATCGCGCCGCAGATTCTGGGGCGCATCTTCGAGCCCTTCTTCACCACCAAAAAGACGGGCTCGGGCCTCGGCCTGGCCGTCGCGGCCGGCATCGTGGCGGCCCACGGGGGCGAGCTGTTCGCCGACAGCGACGGCAAGACGGGCTCGTGCCTGCGCGTGCGCCTGCCCGTCGTGCGCGCAGCCCCCGAGGTCGCTCCGCCCGTGCTCGAGGGCGCTGCGCACGGCTCCGGCGTCATCCTCGTCGCCGAAGACGAGGACCTCGTGCGGGCCCAGGTCGAACGCATCCTGCAGCGCGCTGGCTACACGGTCCTGTCGGCGCACAACGGCGCGCGCGCCGTCGAGGTCTTCCGCGCCGAGCAGCCCCACATCGACCTCGTGCTCCTCGACGTCGTGATGCCCGAGCTCGATGGTTGGCAAGCCTACCTGCAGATGGACGCGCTCGCGCCGGGTGTGAAGGTGCTGTTCACCACGGGCTACGCGGCGAACGTGCTGCCGCAGGATTTCGCCGCGCGGGGCGCTCGCCTGATCAGCAAGCCCTACAAGCGCCAGCTGCTCTTGTCCGAGGTGGCCGAGCTGATCGGCACTGGGGCGCACTCCGCGCGCGGCTGACGCAGCGGGGCTTCCGCTCGCCTCAGGCGAACGCGATCAGCGCTTCCGCCACGGCGATCACGTCGCGGCTCTCGGTGTCGGCGATGAGCTGCAGCGCGAGCCCGATCGGCCCACCCGGCAAGATCAACCGATCGCCGACCAGCGCGGCGCGCCGATCCAGGCTGCGCGTCGCCCGCTCGATGCTCGCGCCCGACTCGCGCGCGAGCCGCGTCGCCTCGTGCCAGGCCTCGTCACGCGCCGCCACGATCGAGAAGTTGACGACGGCCTCGTCGGTGTTCCCTCCCACGTGGTCCAGCACGTGCAGCAGCGGCGAAAAGCGCCCGATCAACGTCTGCACCTCGTCGTACGTCTCCGCGATGATCCGGTTGATGGCGTCGTAGTCGTTCCAGAGCCCCGGCAGCGACGCCCCCGGCGCGGCCGCGACGGCAGCAAACGGCAAGTCAAAATTGATGTGCGCGTTCACCCCCAAGAGGATGTGCTGCAGGATGGCCGTGCACGGCCGCGACTCCGCGCCGAACGCTACCCGCCAAGACTTGGCCGGCTCCCGCCCGTCGGCCACGGCATCGAGCGCGGCGAAGTAGCGATTGCCAAACGCCGTATCGAATCGGTCCATGCGCGGGCCATCCTCGAAGGTGCCGAGCTCGATGCCGCGCCGCACGCGGATGGTGATGGCCCGATACAGCGCCGCGAAGTAGGCGAGCGGGCTCCGCCGATCGAGATAGGTGGCGATCTGCCGGTCGAGCAAGAGGACGACTTCGTCGATGTCACGTGCAGGCATGCCCGAGTTAGACGGCACAGCGGCGCCGAGTCGCAAGGCGGAGCGGATCGAGGGCCAGGGGTGAGGGGCTGATGCCCCCACCCGCCGCGCAGCGCGGCTGGCCTCCCCCAAGCCTCGTGCTCGCCGCAACGGCTGCGCGCGCGGCGGGGGAGGCAACGGCACCGCGGCTCGGGGCCGCGCGGCAGCCGAGCGCTTCCAACCCCTGGAGCTGTCAGTGGATCGGCGCTCCGTGACGGGTGCTTGACGCCCGAGGACGCTGCGGGTGTGCGCGCTCCCGTTTTCCTGCGTTGTTCGCGCTTGGCACTTCGATTGCACCAGCCTGGGCCTCGGGCGCGGTATGCGTCAGAGAATAGAGGAGCTGGAAATGAGTGAGCACTCGGTGCAGGTCGTGATCTCGGGACAGGGTGGGCAACAGATCCAGCTGCGCGTGCAGGGCAACACGTTGGGTCGCCCCGTCGTTCTCCAGGTCGCGTCCGTCAGCACTCCCGCGCCCGCGCGGCTCGGCGCACCCCTGGAGGGCGCCACGGTCGTCCCCCCGAGCGGTGGCCCCGCCATCTCCCTCGAGCTGCGCTTCCGCGAGGCCACACCAGCGGTCGTCGCACCCGAGCCGCCACGCGATTCGACGGCACCCCTCGCGCGCGCCTGGGCCACGGCACAGCGCCTCCGCGAACGCTCACCCTCGAGCCGACCGCCGCGCCCCCGCAGCACGCGCGGCTCCGCCAGCTGAGCGGCATCCCTGAAGCCACCCACCGCGAAAAGCCGCTCATTGCTGGTGGCGCGCGGGCGTGACTGCCGGTGAACGCGAACCAGAAGAGGCAGCGAGCACGGCGAGCAGTGCCACCTGCGCCGCCGCCGCAGCGCCGAGGGCCACGAGGTAAGCCGCTGGGATGCTCCAGCGCGCGAGCCCGAACGCGAGCGCCGCAAAGAACGCCGTCAGACTGTAGAGCCCAGCGGCGAGCCCACGCAGCAGGTGCAGCGTCTGATCGGGGCCACCGCTGCGCTGCGACGACGCCGCCAGCACGCTCGTGGCGATCGGGAAGATCGTGAGCAGCCCGCTCCAGGTGCTGCCGAGCGTGCGCGCGGCGGCCGTGAGCGCCAGCACCATGAGCGCGCCGGCGAGCATGCGCAGCCCGACCTCTACGTGCGGCACCGAGCGCGGCTCGGGCGGACGCTGCGGCTGCGGCGCGAGCCACACGATCGCGAGCGGCGTCAGCAACGCCAGGCCGAGCGCCGTCACCCCGTCGAGCTCGACCTGCGCCAAGAGCAGCGAGCTCGCCATGAACCCGAGATAGCTCACGAGCAGGCTCGGGCCCCAGGGCAACGTGCGGCACACCCGCATGTAGATGACGCAGAAGGCCGCCAGCGAGATCTCGCTCGCGAGCGTGGCGAGGGCAGCGTGCGCCGCGAACGCGCCGCCTTGCTCCAGGGCGATGGCGAGCGAGACCGGCCCCGCCACCATGGGCAGCGCCGCGATCGTGCCCGCGATGCGCGGCCCCACCTTGCCATTCGCCCACGTCACCGCCGCGATCAGCAGCGGCACGAGCAGCACTTTGACGAACAGGATGGCCACGCGCGGTTTCTAGTCGCCCGTGGCCGCGCCGTGCGACGCATTTCGCCGATTTTTCGCGGTGTCCGCCCCGAGCGTTCCGAGCTGAGACGCTCGCAGGCTCGAGCAGCGCTGTCTTCAGCCCGTCTGGCGATGCCGCACGGGCGCCCGCTCGGCAGGCGTCAGGTTGAACGCGGTGTTCACCAACCCGACATGCGAGAAGGCCTGCGGAAAGTTACCGAGCTGGCGCCGGCTGACGGGATCGTACTCCTCCGCCAGGAGCCCGACGTCGTTGCGCAGCGCGAGCAGGCGCTCGTAGAGCACGCGCGCGTCGTCGCTGCGCCCCATGATGGCGTAGCAGTCCGCGAGCCAGAAGCTGCACGCGAGAAACACGCCCTCGCCCGGAGGCAAGCCGTCTTGCCCGACGGTGGGGTAACGCTGCACGAAGCCGTCATGGCACAGCTCGCGCTCGATCGCGGCGACTGTGCCGATCACGCGTGCGTCGTCCGCCGGCAAGAACCCGACGTGCGGGATCAAGAGCAAGCTGGCGTCGAGGTGCGGCGAGCCGTACGCCTGGGTGAAGGTGCCGCGGCTGCGGTCGAAACCGTACGCGCAGACGTCGTCGTGGATCTTCTGGCGCAGCCGGCGCCAGCGATCGAGCGTCCCGTCGAGCCCGCGGCGGCGCGCGCCGTGGATGGCATCGTCCTGGCCGTCCTGGCTCTCGACCATCTTGATCGCGCGATCGAAGGCGACCCACGCCATCACCTTCGAGTGCGTGAAGTGCTGGCGCGGCCCGCGCACCTCCCACAGCCCTTCGTCTGCCTCGTGCCAGGCGCCCTCCAGGAAGTCGAGCAGCGCGCGCTGCATGTTCCAGGCGTCGTCGTCGGCAGCGAGGCCTTCGCGTCGCGTCTGGTACAGCGCGTCCATCACCTCGCCGTACACGTCGAGCTGCAGCTGGTTCACCGCCGAGTTGCCGATGCGCACCGGCGCCGAGCCGCGATAACCCGGCAGCCAGTCGATCACGCGCTCGTCGAGCCGGCGCTCGCCCGCGACGCCGTACATGATCTGCAGCTTCGACGGATCGCCCGCGACGGCGCGCAGCAGCCAGTCGCGCCAGGCGCGCGCCTCGTCGCGGTAGCCCGCGAGCGCGAGCGCGTACAGCGTGTAGGTCGCGTCGCGCAGCCAGCAGTAGCGATAGTCCCAGTTGCGCACGCCGCCGGGCCACTCCGGCAGCGACGTCGTGGCTGCGGCGACCATGCCACCCGTCGGCGCATAGGTCAGGCCCTTCAACGTCACGAGCGACGACGACACCACCTCGCGATACGGCCCCCGGTAGCTGCAGCGGCTCGACCACTCGCGCCACCACTGCTCCGTGTCGTCCACGGCGCGCAGCGCATCGGTCGGAGGCGGCGGCTCTTCGTGCGAGGGATGCCACGAGAGCACGAAGGCGACGCGTTGTCCGGGGCGCACCACGAAATCGGCGACGGTCGACGGCCCTTCGCCGTGCGTCTCGATGTCCGACTGCAGCACCAGCGCGTCGGCCCCTGCGATCGCTCCCAGCCGCCCGTCGGGCAAGCGCCGCACCCACGGCATCACCGAGCCATAGTCGAAGCGGATCACCAGCTCGAAGTGCATCGGCACCTCGCCGTCGATGCCCTCGACCACGCGCACCATGTCGGGCGTGCGATCGCGCGGGGGCATGCAGTCGATCAAGCGCACGCGCCCGTCCGGCGTGGAGAACACCGTCTCCAGCACCAGCGTTCCGTCGCGGTAGCGGCGCTGGGGGCGCGCCGTCACCGTGCCGCGCGGCGCGATCCGCCAGCGGCCGTGCTGCGCGTCGCCGAGCACCGCCGCGAAGCAGGCAGGCGAATCGAACCGCGGCAGGCACAGCCAGTCGCACGAGCCGTCGCAGCCGACGAGGCCTACGCTCTGTGTGTCACCGATCAGAGCATAGTCTTCGATATCGAGAGCCATCGGGTACGAAGCGCAGGTGCGCGTCGACAGTCTAGAGCCGGGGGTGTGGCTCGGCCACGTGCCGAGCGCGCGACATCGGCGAAAAAAGCATCCGTCGGGTGTTCCGAACGGAGCCTCCGCCGCGATCCCCGAGCGCTCGCGGCGCAGACTTGCCTCACCCGCTCACCTCGAGACCGCGCATCTGGGTCGAGCCGACGCAACCCCCGCCAAACGAGCTCCGATGCTCGCTGCGCGCCGCTCAGAAGCGGATCTCGACGTGCGCCTGCCGGCGCAAGCCATCCAGCCATTGCCGGCGCTGTGCGACGAAGCGCTCCGCCGCGACGCGCTGTCGCAGCTGGGCGCGCGCTGCTTCGAACGGCGGCAGCGACGACGCCGCGCGTTCGATGAGCGACAGCACCCAGAGCTCGCCAGCGACCGCGACGGGCCCCGTGCTCTCGCCCGGCGCGAGCCCGAGCAGCGCCGCATCGATCGGCGCCGGCAGCTGCCCCGGCCGCGTCGCGTCGAGCGCGCCGCCCCGCTCGCGCGTGCGCTCGTCGCTCGCGTAGGCGCGCGCGAGACCCGCAAAATCGTCCCCCGCGCGAGCGCGCGCGGCCACTTCGCCCGCCAGCTGCCGCATGCGCCGCGCCTCGGCACGATCGCGTTCGGGCGGCAACTCGAAGCGCAACGCCGCTGCCCGGAACGCCAGCGTACGCCGCTCGTCGAGCTCGAGCTGGCGGTACGCTCGACGCGGCTCGACCTCGCCGATGTTCGGTGCCCGCACGCCGTTCAGCTGCGCGAGCTTGGCGGCGAGCAGCTGGCGCCGCAGCTCCTCGCGATAGTCGTTCGGCGTGAGCCCGCTCGCGAGGACCTCTTCGTACAGTCGCTCCACGCTCATGTCGTTCTGGCGGGCCTGCAGCTCCACCGCGCGCTCCACCTCGGCGGGCGTCACCGAGACGCCGCGGCGTGCCGCGAGCTCGGCCTCGAGCTGGTCGTCGATCATGCGCTCCAGCACTTGGCGGTGCAGCGCCGGCAGCGCCACCGCGCGCGCGTCCGCGTCGGCCACGTTGCGCAGCAGCTGTCGCTCTTCGGGCTGGGCGCGCCGCCGAAGCTCGCTCAGCAAGATGGCACGATCCCCCACCACCGCGACGATGCGCTCGACCACGCTCGCCTCGGCCTCGGCCTCGCCCGCGCCGGCCGCCGCGAGCCCGACGCTGCTCGCGAGCCACCAGCGCGCGCCTTTGCGCAGAACATCGCGTAGCACACGCTGCAGGCCGCGCCGAAGCGACGCGCGCACGGCCATGCGGTTGCGCCGAAGCGCGGATCGCGCCGATCGATTCATGGAGTGCTCCTGCGCGAAGCACGCCGCGGCGCCCGCTCGCCGGCCCGTGTCCGCTCACCACCGGGGGATCGTGCGACGGCCACCACGCCGGCGAGCCGCCACCATCACCACCGACGTCGGCGATTCTGCCAAAGCGCGCGAGCGCTTCCAGCGCCGTCGACGGCTCGTCGCATCCGTCCCCAAAACGACCGGTGCAACGAGCCGCGAACGGCGCTCAGCGGCTCGCGCCGCAGGGCGCCGCGCTCAGCGCTCGATCGCGCGCAGCTCGCACTCGAGCACGAAGTCGTCGCCGAGCACTTGGCGATGCACCTCGACGAAGCGCTGCGTCCGTTCGATCGCCGCCGCCTTGTCCGGCACCTCCAGGATGAAGTAGCCGCCGATGACCTCTTTCGACTCCGCGTACGGGCCGTCCGAGACCTTGGCGTTACCGGGCGTCAGCCGCACGCGAGCGCCCTGCGACGGCGGTTTCAGCCCGGCAGCGGTGACCATCACTCCCGCTTCGGTCCACTCGCCGATCAACGCCCCCATCGCCGCATCGAGCTCGGCAGGCGGCCCTTTGCCGGCCTCATAGTCGGCGTTGTCGATTCGGATCAGCATGAGAAATTGCATGAGGGAACTCCTGGAAGGGTTGCTACAGCCGCGACGACCCACGAGCGTGCCGATCGACAACCCCCCGTCGATTTTTCCCGGAGGCACCGGCCAGCGAAACCGGCCTCCCTCACCCCTCGGCCCCGGGCCGCTCTCAGCCGGCGATCCCCAGCTTGCTTCGCGCCTCCCGCAATAGCCCCACCAGCGCCTTGCGGGCATCGTTCTTGCTGGCGATGGGCTCATGGAAGGGCAAGCGCACCGTCTGCGTGCCCTGAGCCGTCATCACGCTCAGCTCGAAGCCGAGCCGATCGATGCTCGACATCTCGGCGCGCAGCACCTCGCTCACCGACGAGAACGCACGCAGGTAGAGCGGCAGCGCGTCGGCGTGGTCTTGGTTCATGTGGTCGAGGATGGCTCGCGCGTCGGGGGCGATCGGGTCGGGCTGGGCTGTCATCCACTCGCTCGGCTGAATCCACGACATGCGGCCGTAACCGCCGATGTAGCGCACGGCGTTGACCTCGAGCGTCCAGAACGAGAAGTCTCCGAAGCTCGCGTATTGCTCCGCGCTCGGATGGCGCGCCAGATACGCCGCACGCGCACGCTCGCGCTCGGCGTCACCAGCCGGCGCGCACACTCCGAGCAGCGTGACCCGGCCGTTCGCCAACGGATCGCCCGGGCGGCTCTCGCTCACGAGCAGCGACGAGCGCGCGTCGTCCTTCAGGTTGCGCGTATGCTCGGCCAGATCGCTGATCAGAAACACGGGACGATGTTCGTCGAGCGCGAATGTGATCAGCGAGCCGTAGGGATAACCCGCGGGCTCACGCGCGAGCGTACACAGGGTGGCCGTCGTCGCGCCGTCCAGCAGAGTGCGCGCGCGCTCGGCGTGTGAAGGCGTCGCGACCGGCGCCGTGGGACGTGCGGGCGCGGGCCGCCCGTGCTGATCTCGCTCGGATGCGTTCGACATCACACGCACCTTGTCACGCGCGCTCGAGCGTGTCACGCGCGCGCCTCCGAGCGTGTCGGATGAGCCTGCCGGCTATCGTGTCGATCTGGCCCGCTCAGGCGGGCAGCTCGAGGTGCTGCGGCAGCCCGTCGTTGATGTCATACCAGGGCGCCTTCGAGCCGACGAAGATGTGAAAGCTCGGCCGCTGGCTGGGGGCGTCGGTAAGGATGCCGAGCGGGATGTGAACGAAGCGACGAGCGCGCACGATGGCGTAGATGCGAGCATGACACCGCGAGCACACGGCACCGTGCCCGTCCTCCGACCCCTCCGAGCGCAGCAACGCCTCTTCGCCCGCGCGGACCGAAAACTTCTCCACCTCGATGCAGCCGATCGCCGCGAACGCCGACCCCGTCTGCGCCCGGCAGCGCGAGCAGTGGCAATAAAACGCCGAGGTGAGCGCGTCGTCGAGCGCGATCTCGACGGCGCCGCAGTAACAACGGCCGCGCAAGCTGCGATTGGTCATGGCTCGGATGACCCGCTCAGAAGCTGCCGCTGGCCATCAGCCCGCAACCGCTGACAAAGCAGCCCGCTTGCACCGCCGTGGTCGACTCGTCGTCGGTGGCGTCGAGGATGAACAGCGTCACACCGGCGCCGGCGACGATGACCCCGCTGATCCAGAGCACGTCCGTGGTGAGCGCCAGCGTCTCGGCGCTGTCCTTGGTGCTCTGCAGCGAGAGATCACAGCGGTCGTCTTCGGTACACTCGCGATCGAGCTTGCCCGCCTTCGAGCTCGCCATCAGCCCGGTGATCAAGCTCGTCCCGAGCAACGCGGCGCCCGTGCCGCCCAGCACATACGGCCACACGCCGTACGTGCTCGTCGCCGTGTCGTGCACCGGCACGGGCTCGCTCGGCGGCGGCTCGGGAGCGGGGGCGGGAGCGCCCGCGTCCGTCTCCAGCGCCGGCACGTTGATCGCGAGGCGCTGCCCGCTCGCGATGTCGAACTCCTGCGTGAACGCCTTCTTTCCCGGTGCGCGCACCTCGATGCGATGCCGCCCCGGGTTGATGCGCAAGCCGCCGCTCGGCGGCTGCGCGGCGTTCCCGTCGATCGTCACGGCGGCATCGGGCGGCATGTTGCGCACGCTGAGCAGCGGCACGCGGCGCGACAGGTTCGCGATGCGCTCGCGAGCGGCGTCCGTCCACAGCTCCTTGCGGCGCGGATCGGTCGAGCGCTGCGCGTCGGCGAAGGCCTGCTCGAAGATCGACAGCGCGCGCACCAGATCGCCTTGCGGCTCGTAGCAGTTGCCGAGGTTGAGCAGCGTGCCCGGCGACGGATCGAGCTGCATGCTGAGCTCGAACTTCTCGCACGCCTCGCGGAAGCGCCCCTGATCGAACAGGTCGCGCCCCTCTTCGAAGGCGGCGTCGGCGCGTTCGACGCTGGCGGCATCGCGCGCAGCCGCGG
>Ga0335075_10019395_pt1 | contig 10057 bp, 8 predicted proteins | sample Lox_Sample_24_FD_206723 | JGI IMG/M metagenome (GOLD analysis project Ga0335075, IMG submission 206723) | Soil microbial communities from Loxahatchee National Wildlife Refuge, Florida, United States - Lox_Sample_2.4 | ecosystem: Environmental > Terrestrial > Soil > Wetlands | place: USA: Florida...
AAAAAAAAAAAAAAACCTATCTAATCTATCTACTCGTGGTATCTCTCTAGCCATTCTATGTCATCGTCAGTCACGTCTATCAGGTATATCCTGCCCTCTACTCAACCAATCAACGTCAATACCGCCGCCCCCGCTCTCTCTCCTTCGACAGCCTCAGCTCCCTCTCACGTGCCATATAATCGCTCGCCAACAAGCTACTTCCTTCCATCGGCTCCGACACCTCTTCAATCTCCGGCTCATCCTCAATATCCAACTCACCCTTCTTCGGCACCTTGCGGCGATTGATTCTACAACACCACATTGAGCTGATCACAATACTTGCTATCAGCCATACGATGCCGACTACGTAGAGATAGTCGATGAAGATGCGTAGAGCCCAGTTCCGCGGCGCGATGCTGTCTCTGATTACGCAGTTGTCACGTGGACAGACGGTGCGGCGCCCAAGGGCTTTGAAGCGGGGCCCGACGGGACCGGAGACGTAGGCTTTTTCGGTGCCGAGCTGGTACTGGCGGTGATCGGAGCGGGGATAGTATTTGTCGCCCCAGTGACCACCGTAGTAGAACCATGAGGTAGGGGCGTCGGGGGTCAAAGAAGAGGGCGTGAGGGTGTTGGCTTGCGGGTCAGGAAGGGAGCGGATAGTTTGGTCAGTACCGGCGGCTGCGGTGGTGTTATAGTGATAGGAATATATGTTCAATAGGGGATCCCAAAGGGGACCTTTGTCGGTTTGGTCGCGGAGGATACGGAAAGGGAGGACGTAGTCTTGTATTCCGGGAGTCGGGTACATCGCATGGGTGCCGGATGCGGAATATACTACGGGCTGGAAACTCTGTTAGTAAATAGATTTGTGGGTGTAAATTTAGAGCTCATACCCGTTTCCCATACTTCTCCGCAGCATGATAAGTAAAGCCTTTCCCACCCTCGTGTTCACTTAAGAACATAACTTTTGGTACCCCATTGTAGAATCTCATGGCTGCATGCTCCCAGTCGCCTACATGGTTCCCAAATCTAAATGTGAAAACGCTGTTTCCTAGGTTGTAGCTATAAAAGAAGAACCAGAAGGCATCGACAACGCCAACGTCCTTTTCCACTACGACGAGAATCGCTGGCGCAGAACTTCTGCCGCCGACACTCGGTGTCTTGAGAGATTCGTCAGATCGACGCTCATTCATCGCTGGAGGTAATTCCTCAGTCGATGAGGGCGCTTTGGGACCAACCGTATGCCAAATATGAAAGTCTTCATTCCAAGCGGGAAGGTCTTCTGACACGGCCTGTGTTTGCACCTTTGCGCCATCAGCAGGCGCAACCGGTATATTGTGCTTCCCAGTCAGCCAGGGAGGCAAGTCCTTGATATTCGCATCCTTCCACATATCGATGTAGTCATTGCTCTCTAAGTATATCCATCGTCCATTAAATCCGTCGAGGATGTTCAGCTCTCCCAAATCACTCACGGTCGACTGGCCAGCGACTTTCGTTTCGTTAACATATGTTTGTACATGCTCCAAGTGCTCGCTCATGTCGCTCGGCCAGAAATACTCCTTCGAGTTCAGATGTACGAGCGGCGCATAGTCGAGGACATATTGCGGTATATCCTTCAGCACCCTACTATCGCCAGCCCAATCGCCCGGGTACATTGTGCTTTCCGGCCATGTCGGACTGTTTCGTGCAGCGACAGACCAGCTGAAGATCGCAGATATCAGGGCGATATTAAATCGCCGATTGTTGGACATCGAGCAAAAGAGCCCGACGGCTCTATGGGCGGACGGCTGATGAGTTGTTGCTGGGCGGTCAGCCCTGTTGAGTTTTGAATATAGCGACTGCCCCAGCGATTCATTGGGGTTAAGAGATGATCAGCAAGAGTGTTGACGCCAACGAGGAAAGTCCGGTATGGTTAAGTATGAGGAGGTCTATGAATAGCGCCGTGTTGGTTGAGGTTTAGTCAGGATTTCGAAAGACAAGTGGCCCTGTTTCGTTCCTGCCGCGGAACCTCTGTCAGGGTCTTACGTTGCCGACAAATCCCAGCCACACACGCAATCGAGAATCCCCACGAGGGCCTGGATATGCCGACCAATGGATAAGCTCTGTCGAAGACAAACCTGAAATGACCAAAATCAATGAAGCACGTGAAGTTACTCAAGTATTCCTCGAAAGAATTGTCTTTGAAAAGACAGTTTCTGCAGAAGCTTACTCAGAAAAATGGGTAGAAAGCTTCCGCTACGCGTCAGACATGGTTTTGACACAGGAGTTCGGAGTTTCGGATCGTCGGCTCCGTAGTAATCCACTGAAAGCACCTTACCGTCGCAGGCGGCAGATCCTACGCGCTTCCCAGGAGATCCAAGAGTCAAGTCCACATTAAACGGTGAACCACCTTTTGTGCATTAACAGCCTCTTCTCCCCTTTCGATCAAGAAAAGAGATCCACCTTGTGGAGAGTGGAGAGAAATGAAGCTGTCATATGATTAAAGTAACTCGGGTTGTCGGCTCATGGCCTCGTGTAGTCGCAAACACCACTGTTTTTCATGTTGGTGGGCATCTTCATAAGCATGTAAAATATGTGTAATGACGGCATTGCACTTTCAGGTAGCATGTCGCGTGCTTTGCTTCCGAGCTTCCTTCCGATGTCAATTTGCTTGTGTAAGGTCCTTAATGTAAGGTACTGTGCGTCGTATATGACTGGTAGTATTAGCGTGCTTTATAAGGTTATAGTAATCAGTCAATATGATTTCTAAACTTTTCGCAGTTGCATCCATTGGTCACCTCACCGTGCAGAAGCAATAGAAGAATGGCTTTTACAATGAACAGAAACATTTAAAGAATATGTAAGGGGCTGTCCTAAGACTATCAAGCTACATGCAAGTGTGTCCTTCTCCCCAAATAATATTTATTGGCACACAAAAGTTGCGAGAAGAAAGCCTCCAATTATAGAGATCTGATGGACCCCCGGGACAGACTTCGGGTATTGAGATTGGTCATTAAATCATGAGTTAAATCAAAAAGTTTCGGATGAACGATGAAGATGGGCCTCCTGGTGCGACATACTACCATGACGACCTTGATGATTGTGCTCGGGGTTGTCATGGATGATGACCGGGTCACCAATAGACTCCCGCAGAACAGATGGAGGGACGTGAGCAGCATTAAGAGGGTCCTTGCTATCTGTTCTACTGCTTGATATTAGCTTATTTCTTGCTTAGAAAGATGATAATAAATAGTGTTATTCACCTCATAGGGAGTTCTTACGCATAGGTTCGGTTTCCTCCAACCGTGGCACTTCCGTCCATGTCTGAATCGACACGAGGATCAATCTTGTTAGCTAAATCGGACTAGAAAGACAGTCAACTTTTGGCTGTAACAAGGTGCTAAAAAGTTCTAGCAAGGGTTGAATTATGACTTACATTGTGCGGTCCTGCAGTGTTTTGCGCAGTACCTCGTCCAGGAGTAGCGTGGCTACCAGAAGCACCGAAAATACCTCCTGTGGCCGCTCCATGACGATTGCCACGACCATCCAAATCTGAATCTACTCTAGGATCCAGCTTGTTGGCCAAGTTTGAGTCGTGGGGACCGGCATTGGTGGAATTGCTCAGACCTCCAGTAAAGCCAGTGTTGTTGTTTCCGGTGATACCTGAACGGGTGTTTGCGCCCGTAGTACTGGTCATGCCTGTTGTTCCGGTAGATCCAGTAGTACCCGAGGTCTTCATAGCTCCAGTAGTTGAATCAACACGAGGGTCAAGCCTGTTTAGAAGGCTGGACTGGAATGGGAGTCAGTAGATTCAACAGATTGTGACAGATTAACTTACGGAATGAGGTCCGAGTCCACCAGTCGTGCTTGTAGTAGCTGCAGTTCCTGTAGTTCCTGTTGTGTAAGTATTACCACCAGTCATGCCAGTCCTGCCAGCGGTGGTCCCTCCTACACTTGTAGAACCATCCATGTCAGAGTCTACACGAGGATCAAGTGTGTTTGCAAGGCGGCTAGAGTGAGGACCAGCAACTCCCTCAACTGTTCCTGTAGTGCCAGTGGTGAGGTTGTTGCCAGTCATGCCCGTCGTGCCCGTCGTAGTACCTACACGGCGGGAGCCGTCCATATCTGAATCAACTCGAGGGTCCAGGGCGTTTGCAAGGCGACTGGAATGAGGGCCTGCAACACCTTCAGCTGTGCCCACAGTAGTGCCAGCAGTACCGGTAGTATAATTGTTGCCCGTCATGCCAGTCGTGCCCGTCGTAGTACCTACACGGCGGGAGCCGTCCATATCTGAATCAACTCGAGGATCCAGGGCGTTAGCAAGGCGACTTGAATGAGGGCCTGCGACACCTTCAGCTGTGCCCACAGTAGTGCCAGCAGTACCGGTAGTATAATTGTTGCCCGTCATGCCAGTCGTGCCCGTCGTGGTACCTACACGTCGGGAACCATCCTTATCAGAATCGACACGGGGGTCGAGAGTGTTCGCGAGCCGGCTGGAATGTGGGCCGGCAACCCCTTCAGCGGTTCCGGTTGTTCCAGTAGTATATGTGTTACCAGCAGTCCCAGTTGTGGCCGTCGTGCCAGTAGTGGTTGTATGAGTGTGGTCGCCAGACAGAGCGTCCTTGACCTTGTTGATGATATTAGACATCTTGTCAATGTTCTTTGGACTGTATTGCTCTTGAAGAGTTTGTGAAAAAAATAGAAAGCAGTTTAGATGAATCACGTTTCTATGATGAAAATTGGAGAGGGAAACGGTATGGAGCTATATATAAAAAGAGCTTCAATTAAAAGCAAACCCTGAGAGGCAAACGGCCACAACGACAATTTGCATCACTGAAGAGGTGAATCCTGTTTTCGAGACTCCACCTTCGGCGTTCTTATAAAAAGCATCAATCATGCGGGGCAGCATGCGTAAGACAAGAAAAATGAGAGGGCTTCCAGGGATTGCAAATGATCGCATTTGCATCCCGCATCTCGATCGTCATACCGGCCACTTTTCTCGTCTCATAGAGCCTTGCTCCCTTCTGCCCGATTTCCAAAAAGCCTTCCCAATATCAAGTCACACGTATGGAGCTGTATGATTGGATCGGAATTATTCTATGTAGAAAGATCCTCCACATTATTTTAGTAGTGCCGTCATAGCTGTGGCTTGTGTGCGAGATCATTCCCCTTTAAAACCTCGACGGGCAACGATCGACAGCAGATCTGTGGCGGTGCATCATTTCTAGGGTTCTACTGCAATCTTGGCCATTATCCATCGTCATCTCCTGACCTCCTTTCTGTGGGTTTTGCGATGACTAACATGACGTATATTTTCACGTTTGCTTGCCAAAATGGTTCCTTAGTGCGTTTTGAGAGCCTCGGCTGCTTCGTGGCTACCATTACTTCTGTGCAAGGTGATTGAACGTCATATCACCCGTCCTGCTCGAAGGTGCCGCCTCTAGAACCCCTTAATAGATAATTTGCCACTATGGCGGTGGATTCAGAGTAGCATGCGACGCTCATAAGATCTCAGAACTAATAAACTCACGGGAAATATATAGAATACCTTTCTCTATGTATTGCCTAATCTCTTCAGTGCAGCTTCTGAATTGACTACGCCTTCTTGAAAACCAATAGCCCGCGCAAGGCTTCGTGCCTCTTCATAAAGTCTTCGTGCTTCCGCAATATCTCCATCCATCTCAGCAAACTCGCCAAGATTGTGAGTTGCAACGGCGCAGCCCACATCGCACTCCTCATTACGCTCAGGAGGCTGGATCTTTGAAGCCACTGCGAGAGCTTTTTTTGCCCATTCCCTTGCGTTGTCTATAAGAGCTGAGCGGGAGACTGGTGGCTGACCAGGGGTTGAAGGCGGATCTTGCTGCGCGAGGGATATAGAGAGGTTGTTCACTGCTTGTTGTATTAGCACATAGAAGATCGTAGGTTTTGCGGCGGGTGCTCACTCAGGACTGTTGTATGACAGCTAGAGGGAGGCGAAAGTGCTATCGCTTGTAGGAATAGCGGTGCTGCCAGGTAGTGCAGATTCTTCTCCTCGTAATGATGACCGAGAGCTGTTTTCTGCTTTAGTGCTCATACCAATGATTCCGGTAATCCGGTGCTGACCTTCTAAGGAACCACCAATTTGTTCCGGAGACATCCATTCGCCCTCACCAGGTTTCACGCCTTCGACTTCCCGCCTCTGTTGCTCCCTCAGCACTGTTTCAACAGCCCACACAAGCCTCTCTTCCGCAGTCTCCTTCCCCATAACATATTCGTTGGCATATAATTCACCTAATTTTACACTAATTCCCACCGCTTTTGCCAGGACTCTCGTCCTTTTTCCTTCATTCCCCGGTTGGCTCCCCAATTCATCAACCCATTTAAGACAGTCGCTTCTGACAATTTCTAAGATGTCAATGGCCTTCTGGTATTGTTGTATCTTCTCCATCAACGACGCCAATTGGATTTTCACACCCAGAATCTCATCAGAAAACGGATCCATCCCAATCTCATCTGCCACTCTCAGCGCTTCTTTATAGTATTTAACAGCTTCTTTTGGCGCCAAGGAGATGTTCGTATAATAGAGGGCTTTTCGGAGCTGCTTCGCCACTGGCTCCGGAAACTTGTGGAATGCGCCAACTATGTAGCTGTTGTAAATATAATTGGAATATAGAAGCGTGCCGGCACCGAATACTATGCTGCACATCAGGACTCAATTAGCTGGAGAGCCCGGTTCAATTCATAAGGAGGCATACAAGGCAAACGCAGCAGAGACAGAGAACGGATATTTCTTGAAGAGAGCTCTGGACGCATTAAAGGCAGACTGGGTGGATTGCTGTCTTCTCTGCCTTGTCGAATCGTATACTGTGACTCTGGGCATCCTTCGAGCTGCTTGTTGACAGACACATTGCGATGGTGCCAATTTGGCCAGCCTTGCGGGGGCTCTTAATCGTGGAACAAACATTGTATTAAGCTTTGTGAGCTTCAGGGACTTTGTCAGAGCTTTGCTATCATCTAAGGAATAGTCAAGCGTTGGATGCTTGTCAATTCAGTACATTAACATTCTCGTTCAATAATGATATGTCGAAACTCTGAAACATTTTTATGCCTTAGGCTAAAACACGATGCCTTACCTCACATTATCACGAGCTGTCAATCGAACATCGCACTCGAATTGCGAATAAATCTTCTTCCATACTCTACGCTACCTTCCAAACTTAGGATAAACTTTACATATCTCACTCATGGCTGGCAGGTTTGAACCAAAGACTCCAATTCAATTGAATCCTCCAAAGGATGATCCCATAAGCCCGGACTACCTCGCAAAGTGTAACGGTATGGTCCCGTCCATGTTCATCACATGTGAATGAAGAGTACTTTCAGATGAGTCCTGACAAATATGAAGGTACCAATGGTTACCCGTGCTACGTAGCTATCAAGGTACCGCATACACATATGTATTCATATCACGATTCTCACTCTATTAGGGCCAAGTCTTTGACGTAAGTGGAAAAGACGCCTACCTCCCAGGTGGCTCTTACTCAGGTACGTACATCTCGCAGCGGAGCTGTGGTCTCTTCCCCGAAGTCATCAGTCACCTTACACAAGGATCCAGTCTTCGCCGGGCATGACGCCTCTCGGGCACTAGGCATGACGTCTACGAAAGCCGAGGACGTCCGGCCCGACTGGTACGACCTGCCCGAGGACCAGAAGAAGGTGCTGGGGGATTGGCTCACTTTCTTCTCGAAGCGGTATAATGTTGTGGGGAAGGTGGAGGCTGCTACGAATCTATAGGTTTGGGATCTTGGTAGCCGGCTTTATGGAGGCGGGAGTACAGGTAGATTGGATGCGGAGGGTTGATTGTCTATGGATGGCTTGTATGCAGCATGCAGTGCCTCCTGCAGCTCTTTTCGAGATGCAAGCTGTGCAATGTGCGCCCTTTTGTACGGCTACTGCCAGCTGCTAGTAGATGTTGCTGTGCTTGTTATGAAACTGCAGGGACGCTGTTGTCTTACTTGGAGGCTGACAAAGGCAATTCGAAGCTTTCCCAGCCTTAAAGATAGAAAAAGGACACTGATTGGATGTCACGTTACTTTACTCAACCTTTCATATATTGGTAATAGTCACCCCGACCTATGTGATTGGCATAAAATTGTGCGAAAGTAGGATATTATTGGTTATAATGATCCACGGTGGTACATCTAAATAACCGGCCAGAACTGAATACCATATGTTGAAATAGAGACCTGTGAGAAACACACAAATTGCCCGAGGATTACCTAGATAACAGGCTCCCCTAAGACAACCAAATTACCCATATTAGCAAGAAGACATATCAGCGTACAAATCCACCGGAATCAACTGGTAAGCATCAAACATCAAACACCAACCCAGAAAGCAACATGGTATAGTGCATTGAAGCTCTTTAAAAGCTTCCAATGTTGCCTCCCATATTTTGAAGCTTGTAATTAGCGCGCATTGGCTGGCATTTGCTTCTGTCGCTGTTGCTGCGGTGGAACTTGTTGCCCCGCACACCTTGGGCAGAAGCCGTCTTGTGGCCAAACGCGCTTGAGCACCTTTACGCTAAAGCACTGATGTGGCGGCGGGGAATTGCGCGCTGAGTGGCAGTATGCTGAGCGCTGGCAAGGGCTGTGGCCGCAAGCATAGATGAATTGCTCGTATTCACACATTGTCTCTGGAGTTAGTAAAAGTATGTTTTCGTGTTCTGCTTCGAAAGTCGTTAGATAATGTGCTTTTAGTTTATATAGCCGTTCAAATGTATGGGATAGGAAATAAAGGTGGTACAAACTATGGAATGCCTTTTGTTTGCCTTCTGGGGCGAACTAGTGGGATTGTAGGCGTTTTGGTGCAGAGGCTCTTCGAAGTAGGCTAGTGTGAAGGAGAGTTTATTGAAAGTTTAGGATCATGAAGCTGGGGCAGAATATTAGTTCCAACTCTGATGATCTGCTAATCCTGAGACTATGTTCTGTAAGGGGTTCGGGTTAAAATGGACTTACCAAAGGAAAGCGAGGATGAGTCAGGAGTCTTTGGGATGTTGAGCCAGTATTGCCGTACGTCGTATTTGTGAATTTCTATTGGAGCAGCCTTCTTGCTTGCCTGCTTCCTGCTCTTTATGACAGAAACATGTTGCCAGAGATGAGGAAGAGAAATAACTCCTGCATTTTGAGCTTCTTTTATAGACATCGCCTACGGTGGCTTTGTCCATCAATAGGCTGATATGCATTGGAAATTCGGGACCGCCGTGGCCGGACGATGTAGAATCCACCATACAGCGCATCACATTTCACACACTTCCTAATAATATGGCTATCTCGAACTTCTCACTCTGCACAACTGTCAATAAAGGGAGAATTCTGCGCGTACGGGGAAGTGGAGATGACTTCCGGTCCTGGCTAGGTCTTGTGGGAGGCTATTTTCACGTCCAGAGGCCCATTGTGTATGTAGAAACTGTTTCAAGCTGCATGGAGTGGATGCATGATAATGCTTTATGGTGAAGGAAACTGTTAGAGAATTGTGCAGCTTCAATTAAACTGTCACATCTGTAAATCAACCTCAAGAGCCTTTGCCATATTGTCGAACTCTACAGAAGATAGGAGCAGCCATGCTTTAATATAAAGAAGAGTTGGGTATTACAAAGGTGCGATGGCAAGGGGGTACTCAAGACAGGCGAGCACATTAATGGATGAAACTAAAGCCTGAAATGCATGAGTCGCTGGAATTAGTCAAGTTATATTATGTATCGTATCGATCTGGAATGCAGACAACTTCTTATGAAGTGACAGGTGACAATACAGTACATGCACAGTAATCATAGGGGAAATCTAATCGAGTTCTTGGAAAGTTGAGATCTTGGTTTAGGACACTATTCTAGGTTACTGGAATGAGCAAGCTTGTGGCTGCATCTGTATAATGGTTACCTACATCTAGTCCGTCGAGGGACGTACTACAAATCTGGTGCAATGACAAGATTGGGAAACCGAACGGCCTGTGGTAAAGGCTGGAAGCAAGATTGTATAAAAGATGAGATCAAGATTTAGTCAGTCAAAGCATATCCACGTTGGACATGGACCCTGCATTAAACTAGGCAGAATTTGTCGATAAA
>Ga0335075_10019396_pt1 | contig 10057 bp, 9 predicted proteins | sample Lox_Sample_24_FD_206723 | JGI IMG/M metagenome (GOLD analysis project Ga0335075, IMG submission 206723) | Soil microbial communities from Loxahatchee National Wildlife Refuge, Florida, United States - Lox_Sample_2.4 | ecosystem: Environmental > Terrestrial > Soil > Wetlands | place: USA: Florida...
TCATCCGAAAGCCCGAAGTCGAGCGAGCCATAGCAGCGACCCGCCGCCGCCGGATCGGGCTCGCAGTGCCGGATCAGGTAGAGCCGCTTCACGTGACGGCAACGGCAACCACGAGCGCCGCGAGCTCGGCGAGCTCCGCGGTAGCGCCGAGCGTGTCGCCGGTGACCCCGCCGAGCCAGCGCAACCACAGCGCGCTCGTCAGCAGAGCGACAACCCCTGCAGCAGCGGCGAGCTCGAGCCCGCTGACACCGGCGACGGCCGCTGCCAGGACAACCGCGACCACGACTGCCACGGCGGCGCGCCCGCGCGAGCCCTGGGCGAGCGATGCCCCGACGCCACCCTGTCGGCGAGCGTACGGCAGCATGCTCGCGACTGCGACGGGCGCGGCGCGTGACGCGGCGCCGGCGGCAACGAGATCAGCAACCGCATCACCGTGTGCAACGAGTGCTCCGACGGCGAGCACACGAATGATCGCGTCGAGCGCCAGAGCGAGCGCGCCATACGAGCCGACGGCATGGTCGCGCATGATCTCGAGTGCCCGCTCGCGCGTCGCTCCGCCCGCGGCGTCGGCCGTGTCCGCGAGCGCGTCGAAGTGCAGCGCACCGGTGAGCAGCGCGAGCACGGCGACTGCGATCGCGGCGGCGAGGGTTGCCGGCACGACCTTGCCGAGCGACCATGCAAGGACGCCGGTCAGCGCGCCGATCCCGGCGCCGACGAGTGGAAACCATGCCGCGGCACGGGCGACGTCGTCACCTGTGAGCCCGAGCGAACGCGGGAGCGGCACGCGCGTCAGAAACGCCAGCGCGGCCGCGGCGCCGCGCGCCTCACGCATTGCCGGGCCGGGACAGCGGCAGCACACGGCCGGCGACGACGAGGTAGGCGTCGTCTGCAACGGATGACCACACGGCGTTGACGCGCCCGAGCGCGTCGCGAAAGGCGCGCCCGACGGGATGCATCGGAACGAGCCCGAGCCCGACCTCGTTCGTCACGACGATCGTCGTCCCCGCGCGGGTAGCGGCTATGCGCGCAGCAGCTTCCGCGCGCACGCCGATCTCTCCTTCGGCGACGGTCTCGAGCAGGTTCGCAACCCACAGCGAGAGACAGTCGATGACGACCGTCACATCGTCGGGCGCGTCGCCGAGCGCACGCTCGAGCTCGCGCGGCTCTTCGACCGACGCGGTGCCGGTTGCGATGAAGACGACCTCGCCGCCGCGCTGCCGGGCAAGCTCGAGGGCGAGCTGCGACTTGCCGCTGCGCGCTCCGCCCGTGAGGAAGACGATGCTCACGGCCGCGCCACCGCCGCCTCGTCGAAGCTGCGCATCTCCGCATGCAGGCGCGCAGCCAGCGAGAGCAACGGGAAGGCGAGCGCTGCACCGCTTCCCTCACCGAGGCGAAGGCGCAAGTCCAGCAGCGGCTCGAGCCCGAGCTCGACGAGAACCTGCTCGTGCGCCGGCTCGGCCGACCGGTGACCTGCGAACAGGTAGTCGCGGACGAGCGGGTCGACGCGCGTGGCGACGAGAGCGGCGACTCCTGTTGCGAAGCCGTCGAGAAGCACGGGTGTGCGGGCCGCAGCGGCGGCGAAGACCCCGCCGACGAGCGCCGCGAACTCGAAGCCGCCGACACGGCGCACGCACTCGAGCGGCTCGCCGGCGTCGCAGGCGTTCGCCGCGAGCGCGGCCGCGACGAGCGCCCGCTTGCGTTCGAGCCCTTGCGCGTCGAGGCCGGTACCGCGCCCGCACACCGACTCGGGGGGCAGGCTGGTCAGCGCCGCAAGCAACGCACTCGCGGCGGTGGTGTTGCCGATGCCGATCTCACCGAGAATCACCACGTCGGCACTCTCGGTCACGGGCACGACAGCCCTGCGTCCAGCCTCGATCGCCGCGTCCAGCTGGCCCTCGCTCATCGCCGGACCCGCGGTGATGTCGGCCGTGCCGGCCCCGAGCCCGACATCAACGACCGTCAGCTCCGCGCCGGTCGCGCGTGCGAGGACTCCGATCGCCGTCTCTCCCCGCGCCGCCGCGGCGGCGACCTGGGCCGACACACGCGACGGAAAGAGGCTCGTGCCGTGAGCCGCGACGCCGTGGTCGGCTGCGAAGACGACGATCGCCGCCTGCGGATCGACCGGCGGCGCGGCGCCCGTCGCGGCAGCCCAGCGTTCGACGAAGGTCTCGAGCGCGCCCAGGCTGCCGGCAGGCTTCACCAGCTCATCGGAGCGATCACGCACACGCACGGCCGCGCGGACGTCGCTCGGCGTGACATGCGCGATCTCGTGGGCCATCGTTCCCGGCCAGCGTTCCTCGTAGACGTGCTCGTCGAGCGTGTGGCGCCGGTCCCAGCCCGCCGCCTCGAGCCCGGGACGCTCGGGACGCTCGTCCGGGTAGCCGATGCACAGCCACGCGACCGGCACGACCTGCTGCGGCAGGCCGAGCAACGCACGCACATCATCCTCACGGTAGAACGAGACCCACCCCACGCCGACGCCTTCGGCACGAGCGGCGAGCCAGAGGTTTTCGATCGCGCAGCAGGTGCTGTAGAGGTCGGTGTCCCGGATCGTGTGAGCCCCGAGCACCTCGCGCTGCGCACGCTCGCAGCAGACGCACACGCTCACCGGCGCCTCGCGGATCCCCTCCACCTTCAGGTCGAGAAACTGCCGCGTGCGCTCGTCGAAGTTCTCTCCCTGCACGAGCCGCTCGCGCGCGGCGAGCGCGTGCATCGCCGCCTTCGTCTCCTCCGTCCGCACGACGACGAATCGCCACGGCTGCGAAAGCCCGACCGACGGCGCCTGGTGCGCGGCCGAAAGTACGCGGCGCAGGACACTCTCGGGGACCGGATCGGGGCGAAAGCGACGGATGTCGCGGCGCGTGCCGATTGCCGCGTACACCGCGAGCCGGTCTGGCCCGGCGAACGCCCAGCCGGCCGGATCCACCGCACGCTCACGCGCACGGGAGTCGTCGAATCCCTCGGGAAGCGGCGGGCGTTCGAAGGGCTCGTTCATCGTGCGCGCCGCCGCGGCAGCACGTACACGTTCCCGTTCTCGCGCAAGACGTGCACCGCGGCGCCGTAGAACGCGCCGAGCCGCTCCTCCGTCAGCACGTGCTCTGCGGATCCCTCACCGACCACAGCGCCGCGGTCGAGCAGCACGAGCCGGTCGGCGTACTGGCCGGCGAGACTCAGGTCGTGCATCGCCGCGACAACGGTCAGTGCGTGATCACGGCGCAACTCGTCGACGAGCTCGAGCACGAGCTGCTGGCGACCAAGGTCGAGCGCACTCGTCGGCTCGTCGAGCAGCAGGATCGGCGCCTCCTGTGCGAGCGCGCGTGCGAGCACGACGCGTTGCAGCTCACCTCCGCTCAGGGAGCCGAGCGAGCGTTCGGCGAACTGACGCACCCCGAGACGCGTCATCGCCCGGTCGGCGGCGCGCCGGTCTCGTCGGCTCTCGCTCGAGAAGTAGCCGATGTGCGCCGTGCGCCCGAGCAGGACGTACTCGGTCACGGTGAGGTCGTTCGGCGTCTGCGGCGCCTGCGGCACGACTGCGAGCAGCTTCGCCGCGTCACGGCGCGTCATCGTTGCGAGCGGGCGGCCGTCGATCGTGATCGAGCCCTCGTACGGCACGAGTCCAGCGAGCGCGCGCAGTGTCGTCGTCTTCCCCGCGCCGTTCGGACCGATCAGCGCGAGCCACTCGCCGCGCTCGACGGCGAGCGAGACGTCACGCACGACCTCCGCACCGCCGAGCGAGACGGACACGTCGACTGTTTCGATCGCAGCGCTCATGAACGCATCGTCCTCAGCACCACGGCGAAGAACGGCGCACCGAAGAACGCCGTGATGACGCCGATCGGGAGCTCCGCCGGGGACATGACGGTGCGGGCGAGCAGGTCGGCTATGACGAGGAACCCACCGCCGACAAGGAGCGAAAGCGGCACCACCGCGCGGTAGCTGTGCGAGACGAGCAGGCGCACGGTGTGCGGCACGATGATCCCGACGAAGCCGATCAGGCCGCTCACCGCGACGGCGGCGGCCGTGCCCGCGGTCGCGGCGACGACGATCACCAGTCGCGTCCTCCGTACGTGCAGGCCGAGCGCGCTCGCCTCCTCGTCCCCGACGCTGAGCACGTCGAGCACGCGCCTGTGCAGCAGGATCACGATCGAGCTGATGGTGATGTACGGCAGGACGAGCAGGACGTCGTGCCAGGTCGCCGAGCCGAAGCCACCGAGGATCCAGGAGTAGACCTCGCGCAGCGTGTCGGAATGCTGCTGCTGCACGAACGTCTGCACTGCGGTCATGAACGCGGCGACGGTAACGCCCGCCAGAAGCAGCGTGCCGGTGCCAAGCACTCCGCCGACCGACCGACCCAACGAGTAGGCGAGCGCGACACCGACGATCGCACCTGCGAACGCGGCAACCGGCAGAAGCAGCGACGAGCCGCTCGTGATGTACGCGATCGCAAGCGTCGCACCGAGGCCGGCGCCCGCCGCGACACCGAGCAGATACGGATCGGCGAGCGGGTTGCGGAAGACGCCCTGGTACGCGGAGCCGGCGATGGCGAGCATGCCGCCGACGAGCGCGGCGAGAACGACCTCCGGTGCGCGCACCTGCCAGACGATCGCCGAGTCGACGCTGCTCAGATGGGAGCGGACATCGAGCAGCGGCACGTGGGCGAGCGCCGACTGGACGATCGCCCACGTGCCGATCGACACGGGGCCTGTTGCGAGTCCGAGCAGCATCGCTCCGACCAGGAAGGCCAATGCCCCGGCCAGCCAGATCGATGGAATGCCGCGCGCGTGGACCACCGCTACCTCGCCTGCGCCTCGAGTGTCCTCACTGCACTCGCGATCGCGCGCAGGAAGTTGATGACGCGCGTGCCCCACTGCGACGCGATCGAGTCGTCGATCGCGACGACGTCACCGTGCTTGACCGCGTTGATCGTGTTCCAGCCGGGCCGCGCGGCGACCGTCTTCAGGTTCTGGCCACAGCACACCGTGTCGGCGAGCACGATCAGGTCAGGGTTGCTCGCGATGATGTACTCGTCGGAGAGCTGCGGGTAATCACTCGCACCGCCCGCCTTGTCGGCGATGTTCTTCAGGCCGAGCAGCGTGTAGAGCTGGCCGATGAACGTGTGCGAGGTCGCCGAGTAGTAGGTCTGGTCGAGCTCGTGGTAGACGGTGAACGGAGTCGACGGCCGCGGCACCGACTTCAGGATGGCCGCGACCTGCTTCTTCATGCGGGCGACGACAGCACGCGCACCGGGGGTGTGCCCGGTTGCCTTGCCGATCTGCTCGATCTCCGTGTACACGTCGGAGAGCTTTACTGCCGCCGGCTCGATCAGCGTCTTCACGTGCACCTTCGCGAGCTGCTCGACGATGCGATTCGTATCGCCCGAGAGCACAACGAGATCCGGCTTGTACTTCACGATCGCCTCGACGTTCGGCGTGTAGGCGGAGAGCTTCGTCACCGGCGCCTGCTTCGGATACGTCGAGTACGAGTCGACCGCGACCACCTGCTTGCCGGCGCCGACCGCGAAGAGGTCGTCGGTGGCGCTCGGCGAGAGCGACACGATGCGCGTCGGAAACGGTGTGCCTTTCGGCGCGGCGGCGGCGCCGGCAGCGGGGATGAGGGCCACGGCCGCCAGCAGCACCGCGAGGCGGCGGGCCGTTCCGAGCTTCGTCATACAAAAACCTCCGCGTGTCGCGGAGGGAGGTGGTTCGCCGGCTGCTCGCCGTGCGCACCGCCCTTCCTCCGAGGGCTTGTTCGCACGAAGCGGCGCAGGCGACCTGGCTCGTCCCCACCGAAGCGAGGCATCACAGTTGCGGGACAGCACCGGAATCGCACCGGCTTCGCTGCAGCGCTCCGGCCGGGGATATGTGCCCGGCGCGCGAGAGCTTACAGGATCGCGTACGGCAGTCCGGGATCCGCCACGGCGCCGGGGTGAAGCAGATGTGCGAGCTGCCGGACGCCGTCTGCAAGTCGCGGCGCCGGGCGCGAGAAGTGCGCATCTCCGTCGACGACAACCGTGCGGACGGGCAGCGCCAGCTCGCGCGCGCGCTCGAGTGCGTCGCGAAGGGAGAAGCCGCACGCGGCAACGATGATCACGTCGGGCCTCGCGGCGACGACCGCGTCCCACGTCGTGGGGAACGACAGCTCACCCGGCCGGCCGAGCACGGGCTCGCCCCCGGCTGCCGCGACCATCTCCGGCAGCCAGTGGCCGGCACAGTACGGAGGCTCGATCCACTCGGCGACGAAGACGCGCGGACGGTCGAGCCCGGCGACGTCTGCGTGCGTCTTCTCGATCGCCGCGCGCATTCGCTCGGCGACCCGGCGTGCGGCAGCGTCCGCCCCGAGCCGGCGGCCGAGCTCGACGATGCTCTCGATCACGTCGCCGAGCGTTCTCGGGTTCATCGAGTAGGTCTCCGTCCCGATCGGGCACGCAGTCGCGAGGTCGCCGCTCGAAACGGCACAGACGGTGCAGAGATCCTGGGTGATCACGAGGTCAGGGTGCAGCTCGTCCATGAGCTCTGCGTCGACGGCGTAGAGCGAGTGGCTCTCGGAGGCGGCCTGCGAGACGAGCCGGTCGATCTCGGCGCTCGTCAGCCCAGACGCGTCGAGGCGCGTGCGCGCGACGAGCGGCTTCGTCGTCACCTCCGGCGGCCAGTTGCAGTCGTCGGAGATCCCGACCAGGTCGTCGAGGAGCCCGAGCTCGGCGATCACGTCCGTCGCGCTCGGAAGCAGGGAGACGACACGCATGCCACTACACTTGCACGATGGAGCACGGCGAGGTCACCGACCGGCAGCTCGAAGCGCTTCTCGGCCGGCTCGACCGTTTGGTCGAGGAGCTTGCGCGGCTGAACGCGCGTGAAGAGCGCCGCGAGGAGCTGACGGTGATCGCGCACGAGCTGCGGAACCTGAACGAGTCGCTCCAGGCGATCACGTACGCCGCTCTCGGCACGCAGGGCCCGCAGGTGCGGCGCCGGCGAGCCGGCTAAGCCGTCGGCGCGAGCCGGCTCAGCTCGGCAGGCGGAAGATGTCGAGGACGCCGCTTGTCGAGTGGTCGTTGGCGTTTCCCTCGGGCATGGCGACGCGGCCCCCGACGACGATCGGGCTCTGCCAGTGCACGGCACCCGTCGGAAGCGTTGCGACCAGACGGCCGCTTGTCGGTACGTAGACGTGGATCGCGCCGTTCCCGGCGACGTAGAGCAAGCCGCCCGCGAGCACCGGCGAGGTGCCGTCGGTCCCGTTCGACCACTTCGCATGCAGGCGGCCGCCCTGGAGGAGCCACGCGGCCGTGCCGCTCCCGGTCGCGACGAACACCCACTTGCCGTTCCAGACGGCCGGCTCGCTGAACATGTCGGTCGGGCCGGGCACCGAGACCGTCTGCAGCTCCCCACCGGTCCGCGCGTTCACGCCCGGCAGCTTGTTCAGGTTCAGAAGGCGCAGCAGCCCGTCCTTGCCGCCCTGCACAGCGAGGCCGCCCGCCAGGAACGCCGGGCTCGTCGAGCCGAGATCGAGATCGGAGTCGTTCAGGTGCGCCTGGTCGACCGGCGTCCAGTGGCGCAGGAGCTTCGATGCGTCCGGAGAGAGCACGAGGACGCTGTCGCCCCAGTCGGTGCTGCCGTTGAACGTGGCGTTGCCGGTCGCGACCACGAGATCGCCGTTCTCGGGGTCGACCGCGGCGCCGTTGCGCGACCAGATGGCCGAGTCGCTCGCCGGGCACGTCTTCGGAAGGATCAGCTTGCGCTCGTTCGCGCAGAGCGAGTTCCAGACGTGATCGATCTTGCCGTTCCCCTCGAACATCGTGACCACATGACCCTGATACGGCGGAATGTCGCCGATGTACCCGCCCGTCGTCGCGATCACGAGCCCGCGCGACACGTTGAGCGACGAGGTGATCTTCTCGTGTGTCGGATCGCGGGTGATCGCCGTCGTCCAGAGGACGTGCCCGTCCGACAGTCGCAGCTTGCGGATTCGCCCGTCGGAGGCAGCCGCGTAGACGGCTTTGCGGTCGCTGGACAGCGCGGGCGTCGCGTTGGTGATCTGCGCTGTACCGGCGAGCCGCGAGTAGGCAGGCGGCGTGAAACGCCACAGGATCTTGCCGCTGTCCGCATCGATCGCCTCGGTACGGCCATAGGTCGTCGTGACGATGAATGCGTCGTGGCCGCGTACGCCCTTGGCAACGTAGATCGGTGACGAGTCGACCGTGCCGCCGAGCTGTACCTGCTGGCGTCGGAGCTTCGAGACGTTCGCCGCGGTGATCGTCGTGTCGGGAGAGACGTCGGTGCGCGCGGCGTCGTAGCCGAACCGGCCCCAGTCGACGTCTCCTGCACCGCCGGACGCGGACGCCGCGGGGAGGACGAGCAGCACGAGGAGCGCGAGCGCGAGAAGCGTGAGCCGGATCACTGCGCAGCGAGGTCGGGGCTCTTGACCCATGGCCCAGGCGGTGTGAGCAGCGACTCCGCCTGCAGGTAGGCGAGCCCGGCGAGCGGGAAGTCGCTCCAGCGCTCGAAGCAGAAGTACCGGCGCCGCCAGTGTGGGAAGAACTTGCGGTTGAAACTGTGAAGCCGCTCGACCTGGAAGAGCCGGTCGGCCTTGAGAAGCGTCCAGCGAAGGAGCCTCGTCGAGCGTCCGGCGCCGGGCTCGGCACGCAGGAAGTCGGCGAAGACCGCGAAGTTGAGCGACAGCTCGGTGACGGCGTGCGCGCGCGCCCACACCACCGTCTCGGTGATCAGGTACTCCATCAGCCCGTTCGGCGTGTCGCGGCGGCGGCGCATCGACGCGAGCGAGTAGCCCTCGCTCGCCGGTGAGGGCACGAGCTGCAGGAACGCGCCGACCGAGCCGTCGGGGCCGACGGCGACGGCCAGCACCGTGTCCGGATACCGGAACAGGGCGTCCATCGCCATCGTGAAGCCGCGCTCGGGCCAGTTGCCCCGCCACTCCTCGGAGACGGTGCGCAGCTCGGTCCGCAGCCGTTCGTCGGCGTCGGCCGTGGAGAGGACGTGCACCTCGTAGCCATTCTTCTCGAGCCGCGAAACGGATTGGCGGACCTTGCGGATCGCGCGGCCCTCGAGCGAGAAGGACGCCGGCTGGATCACGGCCTCGTCGCCCAGGTACATCGACTTGAACCCGGCCGCGACGTAGTCCTCGAGCGCCTCGTTCGATGCACCCGCGATCGCGACCCGCCAGCCCTTCGTGTGCGCGACGCGGCGAAACTCGCGGATCAGCTCGCCGCGCTCGGACGCCTCGCCGATCGGGTCGCCGGCGACGAGCGCCGTGCCGCGAAGCACGCGATACGCAATGAACGAGCGGCCGCTCGGTGAGAAGAAGTAGCTCTTGTCGCGGCGCAGGGCGAAGTAGCTGAGGCTGTCGCTCCCGTGCGCCTGCACGAGCTCGGCGGCGCGCTCGCGGTCCCCGCCGGCCGACGGGATGACGGGATGCGGGCGGAGCCAGAGCCAGAGCGCGCGGAACGCGAGCGCCCCGGTGAGCAGGCCGAAGGCGAGCTCGATCCGCTCCGAATACGCGTCCGAGTCGTAGAGCCCGACCGCGTTCGCGGCGACGCTGATCGTGAGCGCAACCCCGACCTGGACGAGCGGGCGCACCGTCGCCGGATCGCCCGGCGCGACGAAGTGGCGACGCGCACGGATCAGCGCGATGAGCAGCAGCACATGAACCGACGCCTCCTCCACGTCCAGTCCCTTGGCGAGGTGGGCGATCGCAGAGGCGATCACGAGCACGACCGCGAGCATCCAGGCTCGCCGTTTGCGCCGAGCGAGCCCGCGCGAGAGGAAGACGAGGCCGAGACCGAGCGCGAGCGCGATCGTCCGGGCCGCGCTCGGCACGCCCGGGGGCAGAACGCCCTTGACGATGCGCAGCCGATCCGCGTACTCGGGCGTGAGCGCGGAGACGATCGAGATCAGGCCGGCGAAAGTCGCGGCCCAGGCCAAGAGCACCGGGGTGGCCGGGCGACGCACACGAACACGGTAGCTCGAAACGCCTCGGTCTGGAACCTGGCTCCCGGAGGGAGCCGGGCCGGTCTTTAGAGCTCCTTTCACAATGAGCGCTTGTGCCG
>Ga0335075_10019398_pt1 | contig 10056 bp, 8 predicted proteins | sample Lox_Sample_24_FD_206723 | JGI IMG/M metagenome (GOLD analysis project Ga0335075, IMG submission 206723) | Soil microbial communities from Loxahatchee National Wildlife Refuge, Florida, United States - Lox_Sample_2.4 | ecosystem: Environmental > Terrestrial > Soil > Wetlands | place: USA: Florida...
CTCCGCTTGCATCGCTCCAAAGGACTTCTCTCCGCCCACGGCCAATACGGGCATGGAAAGTTTCGTCTTCTCGAAGACTTCATTGTCTTTCGCATCTTGACTGAATGCCGCAAATTGAGCGAAACCTGCCCTCATGCCCCCTGGCCGCGTATAGCTTGAGGTGAAGAAATCTCTGGTTGCCGCATCGGGTTCGCCGGGATTTGCCGAGAAGTCATCCCAGATGCGATCGAAGTAGATTCGTTCGCGACCGGCAACGAGACGCTCCGCGTCGGGTCCATGAAAGTTGAAATGCCATACGCCCGGAATGAGAAGTATCTGGTTCCATGGCCCAATTCCCGGAATGGGTGCATCCATGACAACTAGGCGTTCTACCTTATCTGGATACATCGAGGCATACGCATAGGCGACCATATTCCCTATGTCATGGGCGACAATGAATGTCCTGTCGAATCCAAGGGCTGTGATGACCGCCCGCACATCCCCCGCTTGCGTCTTCTTGTCGTAACCGCCGACCGGAATAGAAGAATGCCCTATGCCACGCAAGTCGGGCACTACCACTGTGTGGTCTTTCATGAGGTCGGCAGCGAGCGGAGCCCACGAATCGCTGTTCTCCGCATACCCGTGAAGCAGAACCACAACTGGACCGGTGCCTCCGAAACGCACATAGATATTCGTACCGTCTGATATGGTAATCATCCGGGACTGAAAGCTCGATGGGAGCGATGGCACTCCCTGCGCAGACGCTCCGACGATACAGCCCAAGAACAGAATGCCAAGAGCCACGAGCGACAATGCAAACTTCGACCGTCTCATCACGATTTCTCCCTCATTCCTCAATCTCGGCTGGTGTATCTGTAAGCTCATTCAGAAGTTCCTCCTCCGCGAGAAACCAATCAATCTCTGCGGAACCGTCGGGGCATCCTCTTTCTATCCAGAGTGCGTATGCGCGGCGTTGGATTTCTTCTTTGTCGACGGACGGAGACGAATCATTCATGGCGATACCTACCCTTCGTGGATCAGAGAACACGCTTGAAATGGCTCTGCAGAATCTCGCATTGCATGATGCCATCTTTCATTTGGCGAAGCCTATCCCGTAATGTAGTGATCTTTATCTACCGAGATTGATGTGCTCGCTCTTCCTACAATGGAGTGACCACGGCTCTCTTGAGGACTACGAAGGTGCTATCGAGCACACATACCTCGAAAAGGGGAGCGGTACATGCCTCGTCCAAGGGAATTAGGGCGTGAGCCTCAGCGGATTGAATAAATGAACGGCCGGCAAGTGTAAGATGAAGGACATTTTGGAGGTTTGGGAAAGTCGTTCATCAGCCGTAAGAGACTTTGATTGGGACCGGAGGAATTCAGATGTGGGCAGAGTGGGGAGCAGAGATAATTTGAGGAAAGTAGCGTGTTCTGCTGTGAACAAAACGCCAGCTCACTCGCTCCAGGCAGCGAGTCGATACCTCCTGTTCATTTTGGCTCTCGTGATTCTTTTGTCAGCCAACTCAGCCAGCGCTCTTGACCCTAGCCGACAGGTCTCCCAGTATGGCCACACGATCTGGCGTACCTCAGATGGAGAGCTTCCCGGCATTCCGCATGTAATCGCCCAGACGACGAACGGATACCTATGGATAGGGACCGAGGATGGTCTGGTCCGCTTCGATGGCGTACGGTTCGCACCTTGGCAACCGCCGCCAGGTGAAACGATATGCAACTGCCGTATCGTGTCCCTTCTGGGAGGGCGAGATGGCAGCTTGTGGATTGGTGCCGCCACCGGCCTGTATCGCTGGAAGGATGGAGCGTTGACGAGGTATCCGTTTCGCGCTCGTATAAACGCAATCCTCGAAGATCGAAATGGTGTTGTGTGGATCGCACGGTCGAGGATGAATGATCCAAGCGAGGGTCCACTATGCCGTATCAACGATGCGGGGCTCCAATGTTATGGCGCGAGAGACGGAATCACCTTCAGCTCCGAAGGTGTAGAGGCTTTAGCCGAGGATAAATCGGGTGGTCTCTGGATCGGCACGACTCATGGTGTTTGTCATTGGAGACCTGGTTCGGTTTCCAACTATTTTTCGGAGTCGCTCAAGTCGGCAACAGGCTCAACAGGCGTACAAGCAATTGAGACGCAGTCTGATGGTTCCGTCTTAGTCGGGATCGGGCAGAGTGGGAGCGATCTGGGACTGCAGAGACTCGTCTCAGGAGTCTGGAAGGATTACCAAGTCGCTGGAACGCATGGATCTACCTGGGCGGTAAGCGCGATGCGGACTGATCGTTCCGGCGGACTTTGGATTGCAACGATCAAGGACGGAATCTATCACGTTCACGACCACATGCTGGATCACTTCTCCGAACGAGATGGTCTCTCGAACGATTCACTGGAGTCGTTATTTGAAGACCATGAAGGCAATATTTGGACCGTATCAGCATTAGGCATCGACCGCTTTCGCGATCTTCCAATCGGAACCTTTTCAAGGTTGCAAGGTCTGAGCGGTGACAATGTAAGTGCGGTGCTTGCCTCACCGGACGGTGGAGTGTGGATTGGGAACGGAAGCTCGCTCGATCATCTACAAAATGATCGAGTAGTGTCACTTACGGGAAAGGACTTAGGGGGAAAACAGACCACGGCTTTGCTGGTGGACCACCAGGGACGGCTTTGGTACGGAATAGACGCGGAATTAGCGGTGAGAGAAAATGGCCGCACCCGATTTGTGAAGCGACCTGATGGAAGCCCTTTGGGCGTCATCATTGGAATCGTTGAAGATGGAACCCACACCATCTGGGCTGTAGCCACCGGAAGACCGCAGACGCTGTTTCAAATTCAGAACATGAAGGTCACAAGAGCTCTGTCGATGCCACAAAACATTGTGGGGAATGCAATGACGGCAGACAACAAGGAAGGTGTTTGGTTGGGCACGATCTGGGGCCATCTTGAACATTATTCGGCGGGAAAAATGACGATCGTAGCCGCTACCCCCGGAAAGGCAGGATTTCAAGGACTCTTAGAAGAACCAGACGGTTCTCTGTTAGGGGCTACAACGCGCGGGCTTGTCCGTTGGCGGGATAAGTCGATGCAGGTGTTGAGCGGCCGCAATGGTCTACCGTGTGAGAACATCCGCTCCGTAATTCGGGATGACGCCGGCACAATTTGGCTTTCTGCTAATTGCGGTCTGATCTCGATCTCTTCGACCGAATTGGGTAAATGGTGGGCTAAACCAGAGCTGCCTATAGCAGTACGCCTATTCGATGTATTGGACGGCGCCCAGGCTGGCGCGTCTGCCTTTGCCCCTCTAGCCGGTAAATCGCCAGATGGGCGGCTATGGTTCGCAAATGACCGGACTTTGCAATTTATTGATCCTGCTCATCTCTATGAAAATCGGCTACCACCGCCCGTGCATATTGAAACAGTCATCGCGGATCGGAGGAAATATGCAATCAACGAGGGCCTACGATTACCTGCTCTCACCAAGGACATCGAGATCGATTACACGGCCCTGAGCTTTGTCCTTCCTCAAAGAGTAAAGTTTCGGTACAGACTGAAGGGACGCGACACGAGCTGGCAAGAAGCGGACACGCGACGGCAAGCTTTCTACAATGACCTCCCCCCAGGGAAATATCAGTTTTCCGTCATTGCTAGCAATAACGATGGCGTCTGGAACGAAGCCGGCGCTACTTGGAGCTTCCGCATTACGGCTGCTTACTACCAAACCACCTGGTTTCACCTCTTGATGATTTGTGTGGCAGTCGCTGTATTCTTTGCCCTGTACTGCCTAAGAGTGCGTCAGATCGCAGCGGGGCTGACAGCTCGTTTCGACGAACGTACGGCAGAACGCTCTCGCCTCGCAGTCGAACTCCACGACACGATCCTCCAATCGGTTCAGGCCACAAAAATGATTGCGGACAATGCGCGACACGGCAGGTCCCAAGACCCAGTGGAACTTCGTAAGACCATTGAAAGTATCTCTGATTGGCTTGCACAGGCAACCTCCGAGGCCCGTGCAGCGTTGAATGATCTCCGAATTTCGACCACGGAAAAGAACGATCTTGCGAGAGCATTTCGACAAGCAGCCGAATCAATTGGTGTGACTGGAGGCATGAAGTTTTCGCTATCCGTGCAGGGCACGCCTCGTGATCTCCATCCGATCGTGCGCGACGAAATATATCGCATCGGTACTGAGGCCATTCGCAATGCCTATCGTCATTCGGATGCGACGAATTTGGAAATGGCTCTTATCTATGCCCGCGACCTTACCATTAGAGTTCTGGACAATGGCAAAGGCATTGAAGCGGATATCGCAGACTCAGGCAAACCCGGCCACTTCGGGTTGCGCGGGATGCAGGAGCGAGCTTGCCGCATTCAGGCGACTTTGCGGGTAGCGAGCCGCACGAGCGCTGGAACCGAAGTTGAACTGGTTGTTCCTGGAAAGGTTGTCTTTCAGGAAGCTGGTCACAGATGGCAATCCTTCACCTGGAAATTGAGATCAGTCTTTGATCGCAAACGATCCGCCACAGACGTTGGAAAGGATGGAATGCCATGATCAATCAACGTACGATTCGTGAATGGCATTAACGTATTGATGGTGATCCGCGCAGTAATGTAGAGATCCATGCCTAGCCAGGTTGATGCGCCCGTTATTCCTGCAGTGGACGTCAATGGCATGTGTCTTGAGGCTACGAACGAGGTGCCGATCCCTTATCCCCCTAAAGGGGGAGTATTCCATACCTCGACCAAGGGAGAGCTAGGCACAATAGCAAACAGAAAGGGGGGACGGGAAACCAGCAGTTGACTTTCAGCTAATACAGAGTCCTATATTTAGGGTATGGTGCGCGAAGTATTTTTATGCCCGTGGTTTCATCTCGCGGTCCTATGTGCGGTGGTCGTCGTGTTCTTCATTCTGCACCAAATAAGGGTGCGACAGATTTCAGCAGGACTCACAGCTCGATTCGACGAGCGCATGGCTGAACGCTCCCGTCTCGCCGTTGAACTCCACGACACGATCCTCCAATCTGTTCAGGCCACAAAGATGATCGCGGACAATGCCCGGAACGGCAACTCCCAAGACCCTGCTGAACTCCGCAAGACGATTGAGAGTATCTCTGAGTGGCTCGCACAGGCGACATCGGAAGCTCGTGCAACGTTGAACAATTTACGACTTTCGACCACGGAAAAGGATGATCTCGCAAGAGCATTTCAACAGGCAGCCGAAACCATAGGCGTGACTAGTTCCATGAAATTTGTTCTGTCCGTGCAGGGTACGCATCGTGATCTCCATCCAATCGTACGCGACGAAATCTATCGCATTGGAAGTGAAGCCATTCGCAATGCCCATCTTCATTCCGAGGCCACTGAGCTGGAAATGTCCCTTATCTACGCTGGCGATTTCACCATCCGCGTCGTGGATAATGGCAAAGGCATAGAAACGGGTATCGCAAACTCAGGCAGGCCGGGACATTTGGGGCTGCCTGGGATGCAGGAACGCGCCTGCCGGATTCAGGCGACATTGCGGGTGACGAGTCGTGTGAGCACTGGAACTGAGGTTGAATTGGTTGTCCCAGGAAAGGTAGTCTTTCAGACAGCCGGCCGCGGATGGCAATCCTTCTTCAGAAAGCGGAGCGCTATCGTGAGGGCAAACGACCCGCCACAGGCGACGGAAGGGGGATAATGCTTTGAGCGAACAGACGATGATTCGTGTCCTTTCCGTGGATGATCATCCGTTATTGCGTGAAGGGATCTCCAGGGTTATCAATGACCAACCCGACATGGCTGTTGTGGCGCAAGCCGCCAGCGGTGCAGAAGCCGTCGAGCAGTTTCGTCAGCATCGACCAGATGTAACCCTGCTGGATCTGCGATTGCCGGATGTGAACGGCATTGACGTGTTGATGATGATCCGCGCTGAATTCTGTGACGCACGAATCGTTGTTTTGACAACATCAGAGGGGGACGTCGAAATTCAGCGCAGTCTCCAGGCTGGGGCTAGAGGTTATGTGCTCAAGAGTATGCCGCCGGGAGAGTTGACTGAGATTGTGCGGCAAGTCTATGCAGGTAAGAAGTGCGTGCCACCCGCTGTGGCCATGCAGCTAGCGGAACATACCGGTGAACCCAGTTTGACGACTCGCGAGATTGAAGTACTCTGTCAGGTTGCACGTGGAAATCGAAATAAAGACATCGGAAACCTTCTCTTCATCTCGGAAGAGACTGTCAAGGCGCATATTAAAAACATTATGGAGAAGCTTGGCGCCAGCGATCGCTCGGAAGCTATTGCGATTGCCGTCCGTCGAGGCATTATGCAGCTCTGACCTCACTAGGGAAAACCGTTACCTCAAACGGGTGAGATCGAAACCACTTTGTTCGGGGATACATAGAGAGAGAAAGTTCCGTCATCATGAGTGCTGGTGTACATTCCGTACACCCGTAAAGAGGACACTCCTCTGTATCGGATCTTTACATCGTTTCCGCGCGGAATCTCAGGTGCCGGTCTCCTGCTGTTGCGGCTGGCCGTCGGAGCGGTTGTGGCCTATCAAGGCAGAGCCTACTTCGCTACACATGAGAACATTTCAAGCGGCATGTGGCTATCAGGCCTGGTTGCACTGCTACTAGGCATAGCCCTCGTGATTGGCATAGCAACACGTCCAGCTGCGGCGCTCACGGCCCTCGGCGCGATAGGCACCTACATTTCTTTGCTTCCATGTCCGGAGCACGACTCGCTCGATGGCTTGCTGGCAGTCTTCCTCATCGTATCCGTGTCGATTGCCGTGACCTTGATCGGCCCTGGGGCATATTCCTTGGATGCGCGCCTCTTTGGCTTCCGCGAGATCACCATTCAACGGCCCTCAAGGCGGCCTCCGCGTGCGTAATTAAACCTGGCGTGTCCGCACCTTGTCCCTGAAAAGAAGTACCGAATAATACCGAGCTCAGGGAATTCTCCGTTCTCGACAGATTCGCTAATGTTCAACCTGCAAGTGCAACTACCTTTACGCAAATCGTGGCGCGCATTCTGCGCCATCGTCCGACAGGAGAGAATACTATGGCGAGCTTGCCTATCCGCGACCAGGTCAAAGATCACCTTCTTACACCCAAGAATTGTGCTCTGGCCATCATCGACTATCAACCCGTACAGGTGAATTCCATTGTCTCGATGGATCGGCAGCGACTCGTCGACAACATAGTGGCCGTTGCAAAAATCGCGACAGCTTACGGTCTGCCGATCGTCGTTACAACAGTCAATGTCAAGACCGGTATAAACAAGCCTCTCATCTCACAGTTGCGCGACGTGCTTGGCGATATTCCAACCTATGATCGCACCACAATTAACGCATGGGAGGATAAAGAGTTTCAGGCGGCGATCAAAGCAACAGGACGCAAGAAACTGATCATGACCGCGCTCTGGACTGAGGCCTGCCTCGCGTATCCGGCGCTGGATGCTCTCAAGGAAAATTACGAGGTCTATCCGGTCGTCGATGCAGTCGGGGGAACTTCAATTGAAGCTCACGAAGCTGCGCTCCGCCGCATTGAGCAGGCGGGGGCAAAGCCGATTGGTTGGGTTCAGCTGATCTGCGAGCTGCAACGCGATTGGCTGCGTGCTGAAACCGTTCCAGCGTTCATGGATATATTCATCCAGACGGGCGGCACGATGGGCCTCCAACTCACCTATGACCAGGATCAAGCAAGCTCCGCCAAGTGAGTTATTCGGAGGTACGGAAGAGTCATCTTCAGTGCCGGACTACTCCTAAGGAGTAGCCACGGATTGAGAAGGGGAAGGAATGCCTTGAAGTTGCCGAGGGAAAAGCGACGCTTTTTGCTACTGCTCGCCTTGGCAGCCTTGTTAAGCCGGGAGGCAATGTCACAACAAGTAACTTTGCCTCCCGTAAATCTGGGCGATACAAGTTTCCTTGACGGGATCGCATTACCGGGGTGGCTGGTGGAGGAAATCGGCCAGGGTGTACATGACGGTAAAGTCACCGACGAGAATGGGAACGCCCTCCCAGGAAAACCAAGCGTAACTACGATCACAAGCCTGACTCACGTTGCCTGGATTTCTCATGCGAAGTTGTTCGGCGGATGGTATGGCGCAGAGATTGTGGTATCTGCAGCTCACGTCGATTTGGGAGCTGCCGGCGACGGCGGCGGCCTTGGTGATATCACTGTGGGTCCACTCATCCTGCAATGGCCCCAAGCGCACTTGTTCAAAATGCCAATCTACCAAAGAGCAGTATTGGATTTTGACCTTCCGACAGGGGAATATTCGACAAGTTCCTCCGTCAACATCGGGAGCAATCAGTGGGACGTTCAACCTTACTATGCTTTTACCTTATTTCCGGTTAAACGATTGGAGACAAGTTGGCGCATTCACTATCTCTGGAACTCAGAAAACTCTAGTCCTCCGATCGCACTTCAAGCGCAGAACACACAGGCAGGACAGGCAGTGCACATGAATAGTACCGCCTCGTTTAGAGTCTTTCGGGGACTCTATGTTGGCGCTGATGGCTACTACCTGAAACAAATAACCGATCATCGCCTCAATGGAAAGTCTTTAGAGAACTCCGAAGAGCAAATAGGCGCTTATGGTCCTGGTGCGGTGATCGCGAGCGGGAAGTGGCTTTTCTTCGTAAATGGCTACCACGAAGTGAGCGCGGAAAATATGCCGGAAGGAAACAAACTCGTTCTGCGCTTGGCTAAGGCATTCTAAGTGGACGAGAGCACGGTCTGTTATGGCAGAAGGTTCAAAATCGATGCGAGCTTCACTCTCACATTTCCACGTCTGTCTTCATTGTGGGAGTGCATTCAGAAGAGAAGCCTTAGAAGGTCGCGCAATCACGTCGGGTATTATCCCCTGTCCCAAGTGCGGTGTTGAAGGTCCATTGAATGTTGAAATCAGAGAGTCCGTCAAATGCGGCTGCGAACAAGATCAGCCAACCCGCTCGAAACCGTCATCCCGTTAAGGGCAACCGCCCTTGAACCACTTGTCTAATGTCGGCCAACTTCCGGCTTGTCGCTTTGACAAACTCTTTAACGAGACGAGACTTGCTATCAGACCTCATTGCAAGACCTGTTATAAGGTGCAAGCGGTCTTCCCCTAGCGGTCGCATCGTGATGCCGTCACGTGCGATTCTCCATGCGGTTGCTCGTGAGAGAAATGCTAGCCCCTTGTGCTCGCGGATCAACTCGGGGACTTCCTCTGGAGTCATAATGTGATAAATATCTGCGGCACGGACGCCTTTATCGGATGCGACCTGCTCGATTGTGTCGTACAGGTACTGATTTGCATGCCTGCCAAGAAGAATCCAGTTGCGGTCGTCAATATCCTCTATTCGAAGCTCGCGATGACTCGCGAGTTCGTCATCTCGTGAGAGCGCAATATAGAACGGATTGTCTGCGATCTTTAACATGCTCAGCTTCGGGTTCTCACGAACCCCAGTCACCAATGCAAGGTCAAGCTGCCCAGCGATTACCTGGTTAGCAAGTGCATGGGAGTAGTTGCTCCATAGCTTTATTCTCATCCCTGGGAATAATGGCAAACGAACGGATAGAAGGGCCGAAACGAGAAATGGATCGGTAAATGCCGACTTTCCAACATTCAGAATTTCGTCTGCTCCGTTAAACGCTGCCTTTGCGAAGGACATTGCCCGCTCTGCGTGCAAAATGGCTTCGCGTGCCTCTTCCACAAAGGCTCGGCCTGGGTCAGTCAAATCTACGCCCTGATGATTGCGCTCAAAGAGTCGAAAACCGAGCTGCCCCTCAAGCTCAAATATTTGCTTGCTGAGCGCAGGCTGAGTGAGTCGCAGCCGGTCCGCAGCCCTCGAATAATTCAGTTCTTCGGCGAGAGTAATTGCCGCTTGCAACAATCGAATCTCTGGCAGAGTCATCTTTATCCTCCGAAGTCACGACTCTTGGCCAAGCAGGCATCCGTGACAGATCATAGGCAAAGCGCTCCCGTTACAGATTCATTTCACCGGCGATTTGACTCAGAAAAGCTTCCATCAGGTTCTCGTCATTCCCATGAGGAATAACGCTTTCCGGAGAAGTTATTGGACGTTTATGCAATAAAGGGCGACTCT
>Ga0335075_10019399_pt1 | contig 10056 bp, 7 predicted proteins | sample Lox_Sample_24_FD_206723 | JGI IMG/M metagenome (GOLD analysis project Ga0335075, IMG submission 206723) | Soil microbial communities from Loxahatchee National Wildlife Refuge, Florida, United States - Lox_Sample_2.4 | ecosystem: Environmental > Terrestrial > Soil > Wetlands | place: USA: Florida...
AGATACAGCTGGAATAGCTAGAGCAAGCTTCTCCTCCTCTAACTAGAGTGTTACTCTTAGTGTTAGTGCACGTTGAGGCCACTGCTTATGCCACTCTTCTAAGCAGCTTAAGACTGTTTTTAAATTAAGAGAAGAGCTAAGCTCTTAAGGGAACTTATCAGCTTGCTAACACTTCTCATGCGACGCAGTAGCTAGTAGGCTTACTGCCTGGAAGCTCCTAGGTTGGAGATCATGGAGCACCTTCTTCTTCCATAGCTCAATGTCAATCATAAGAGAGTACCATTTATATAGTACGCAGATCGAATGCCAGGACGGTGCTCCTTGCCGCAGAGAGCCTTCCAGGTTGTCTTAAACTTAAAGGACCTTGCCTCCTCTTCCTTTTCCTCCTCCTTAGCGTCATCATCCTCAATATCCTCCTCCTAGTCCTAGTCCTTGTCCTTGTCCTCGTCGCTGATTTCAATCAGCTTAGTATTACTCCGGGTAGACGTTAGTGGTTCTAGTAGAGTAGAGCTAGTAGATGAGTGGGCCTTAAGCTTCTTAGAGCGACAAGGAGCATGCTGCTGAGAGTATGATGGGGATCGCTTCTTAGCAGAAGGTTTTGGAAGGCGTGCTGATGTGCGTAAGGGCATCTGGCTAAGTTTCTATGGTGATATGACTGCTAATATAGCTTTATAAAGTGCTTAATCAAGTGAAGGGCTCTAGCATTAAAATACAAGCAGTAGCAGTGCTAATTTAGTGAGCTAGAGGAAGATAAATGTATTGCATTGCATATATTAAAAAATTTTCAGTTGGGGGGGGGTCGGAGTTTCTGTTTTTCCGCTCGGTCAACCTTTTTGCAAACGACTGTAACTGTAATTCTAACACATGAGTGTTGTAACGTCATATCACACTATAATACAGTATTACACGTACTTGTCAAATAATGCCATGACATGACATTTTACGTTATATGACATTTACAATCCCTTAGCTGAGGACGCTTGCGTCGCTTGGGCGACTAATTTAGCGTATGCAAAATCGTCCGGAAAGCTTGGCATTACACACCCAATCGCACCACCACCCAAATTGCATGTAAAATAGATAGTAACAGAAATAACTCACCACAACGACCATTCTAAGCAATTGTGAAGCTATTCCCAGATTACCTAGAACCATCGCGATGCCCCGTAAACCCGTAAAGCCTGCGAAACCTCCTGTTGCCCGTAAACCCCCGTCGCTGAAGCCTCTAGCGCCTCGAAATGAAGCAGGCTCCAGTCATTCTGGTAGCCCTAGTCGAAGAAGCTCCCGGCATCGATTGCCAAGCTAGAAGGCTGTAACGTTTGCAGATCCAGCTGCCCAGCCGGCTGTTGGGTCCACTCCTAAGCCTACACGCCTTCAATGGGGGCCTGACAGTGGTGTCAAGCAAAGAGTGGCTATCAGCCAGGCCGAAAAATCCCTTCGAGCTGCTCAAATAGGAGCCCAGCAGAATGCCAAAGCTGTCGAAAAGGAGAATGCCCTTCGGGCAGAACGGGAGCGACGGCTCCAACAGATGGCAGAAGAAGCAAGAAGAGAAGAAGAAGAAGAAGAAGAAGACGACGACTTACCAAGCTCTACAGATCCCGAGTCCGAAATCGACAGACGAGAAGAAGAGAACCTCGAATATAATCAGCAAATACCCTATAAATACACAGTTAGCTGGGCTCTAAAAGCATTAATTGGACCAGGTCTATTCCCACGAAAAGCTGTTAAATGGCAAGGAAAGGTTGGAGAAGACTGGGCCTAGGGCTAGTTCAAATATAATGCTTTAAACTTTGAGCTCAACAACGCGATAGAACACTTAGGCTTTGATAACCTCATAGAGGTTATCGTCACTGTCAAGTCAACTAGCACTCGAAGAACTTGGAAATCAATCACCTTGGAGGAGCTTTCCTAGGAGAGCTGGGACTCCAAGGTCGAGCCCTTACTCAAACAAGAGCATCTTCGATTCCTAGGCTTTAAACTCGACGTTATTGTCGAGTTCTTCAACTAGCAAAAAGACAATCCTCTACAGAAAAGAGCCTACAGCTCTATTGAATCTCCAGGAAAGTTGCAGTTGCAGTTGCTATTATCACGAAGGACTCGAACAGTCTAGGAAGAAGAGCGCCAAGCTGATCGACGAGACTGAAACGAAGAAGCTGGCGAGCTCTTAGAGCGTTTGCTTGACCGGTAGACCTGTCTTAAGGACACCTGTATAAACTACAAGCGTTTCTGCTTTGTGGATTATAGAGGCAGGCACTTCTCAATGGATACTACTATCAGGGAGACTTAGGCTAAGGCAATTTCGAAGGGGGATGCAACAGTCGAGCGGCCTCTAAAAGCTTTATACAACTTCTAAGTTTGAAAAGGCGCTGTTAATAAGACCTGTAAAGTACTATTAGTAAAGGCTTCAAAGGAGGCAAGGGAACAGGCCAAAGAAGCTCGAATGGAGAGACTCTTTAAGATGCAAGAGAGAGCCTAAGAATATGCTATGAAACAGCAGATTTAAGGGCAGATCTCTGCTCTTAATACCTAGCAGGCGGCGGCAGCCCAGCTAGCGCTAGCGCCTGCTAGGTTGAGCCAACAGCCTTATTTATATCCTCTGTATCTACCTTGAATACAAACGCCCTAGTCTTTCTGGCAATTGCCAGCTCCAGCTCCAGCTCTAGTTCCAACTCCGGCTCCAGCTCTAGCTCCAGCTCCAGCTCCAGCCCCGGCCCAGGCCCAGGCTTTGAAGGCGGTTAAAAGTCGATCTTCTAGCCCTATTGTAGAAGAAGAAGAATTAGTTCTTAAAGACTATTAGGTATAAAAGGGCTTACAAACTAAGAATCTAGCTAAGAAGGCTTAATTGGCTGCTGCGCGTGAGATCGTTGACGATGAGATGTAGACAATCAGCTAATTAAAGCTAATGTCAGATACGTCTTCAAAGATCTTCTCTTTGGCAATATCTAAAGGCATACCAAGTGGGTTAGCAGCTGGATTTCAAGCAGATTTTAGACATTTTAAAAGCATATATTAAGATTAATATGCACTAGCAAGGCAGTTGGGACAGCTTTAAGGTGATAATATATTAGGAGGTTTCTTTAGATAGTTATATATAGTTATTCTACATCCTCTTCTACTTCCTAATCTTATTCCTATAACCATCGTTCAAGTTCTTCTTAAAAAGCTTCATAATCCCCTTCAAATTTGTATCTACTAGCAGCATATTGAAAGTGCTCTCTAGCTTTTGTATTACAGCTAGAATGAGCAATTGCAAACTTCAAAAACCCTTCAAAATCGCCTTGAAATAGCTGTTGAAAGCTCTAAAAGTGTCGTCTCATTTAAGCCTGTATATAGTTAATAATACATTAGAAACAGATTAAAAGACATAGACGTACCTTAAGCATACTAAATGTAAGCTCAATCGGATTAAAATCCGGAGAGTATGGAGGTAGGAACCTAATCAAACAGCCTCTTTCTTTAAGGGCTATTCGAACTCGAACATCTAGATGGACATTCAAATTGTCTAAGCAGACCACACTTTAGGGCTCTAGGAATAGCCTTAAATGAGGCAAAAGCTCATTCAAGATCTAGGAAACAAAGGCATCCCTATTAAAGAAGCCTAGTCGGATACCTGTACAAGGCAGGTATCCATCGACTGTGTAAGCTGGAAGGATACTCCAAGTACTACCTCGAGCTATATCATCCGCATATCAGGCTGGAGATCCAATTGGCCCATACGCCATCAATCTCCAGCCTGTCTGTTGCTTGAACGACGACTCGTCGATGAAGACCATCTGCTCAGCAGATATGTCATGCATCTAAGCCTGCCAAGCAATTCGGAGAGGCTGGCTCTAGGTATGCCCAATCCTTTGCCCCTTCTTATTTCGAAGATTATTACTTTTTAGGAGCTGAGAGACTGTACTCTAGTTGACCCTAATGTTCCATTCCTCCTCTAAAAACATCACCATCTCGTCCTAGTATATCTATAGGCATCGTGTTATATATTCCAGCAGAGATTGCTCTGCAGCAGCATGGATTTGTTGTGGTCGTCCTGCTTTCTTTGAAAGGTTAGTAAAAGTTGCCTAGCTAACTAGAAGGACTTACTATTTGTAGATGCTCTAGACGGTCAATTTCGCTATGAAACATCTGCATACGCTGTTCCCAGTCATATGCAGTTGTCTGCGATATGTAGAGCTTCTTGGCGACCTCCTATGGGCGCCAGTGACTCTCTAGGAGGCCTTTAGCCTTGTTCCGGGTAACAGTATCCTTAGCTTTTAGCATTGGGGTATCGCGATGGCTCAGGGCAATCTGGGAATAGCTTCACAATTGTTTAAAAGGGTCGTTGTAGTAAGTTATTTTATTACTATTATGCAATTTGGGTGGTGGTGCGATTGGGTGAGTAATGCCAAGCTTTCCAGACGATTTTGCATACGCTAAATAGAATTTTTGTGAGACAGTACATGGTTTCCCACTAGCTGGGATTGGTAATCGCTTTGATTGGAAGTACCAACCCACGTGGTAATGAATTTGCGCGCCATAGCAAACACAAGGCTGATGATGACTTCCTACTATCGTAATAAGGCTTTAAGGCTTGGATAAGACCCTAATATAAGTATTGTAAGTGGTAAGAGCTTGATAGTGGTGCTGTAGTAAAAGGACATTGTTACGCTATAAAAAGAGGCTCTCTGCGAATTAAGCGCGAAGGCGACAAAACGAACGTAATTTATAGATAGGGGGGGTCCTAAATGTTTAAAAGTGGCCACAGCACATGACTTACACAGAATTATAGTGAAGCTCAACATGTGCGCAGAGTTATAGTCGCTTGAAGTCAAAGTACCCCTCATATTTTCCGGTACGGTGGGGTTTTCGCGACCTAGGGACGGACGTTACCTTCACTGTTAGAGAGCTTGAGGACCGCCAAATGGCCAATCACATTCGTCACACTCGTATACTAGAGCGTGAGCTGGGGACTTGTAGTGCTAGTAAGAGAGCACACATCCACACCCACACCTAAGGAACATTTCGCTCTCCCAAGTTTCTAAGATAATAGGATGAGAGATGCTGATATTTCCATGTCTTCCTGAATAGGTAGTATCTGTGACTGCAGTAAGCTAGACCCCAAAGCCAGCCCCCTCCCTAACCTAGTTAAAAAATCGTTTATATGCTGATGCTGTATTGTAGGTATCCCGCGCGTAGAAGGGCAAGCAAATTTCTACAAAGACCTCCTACTAATAACCAAACTCTACAAAACGTCTGCAAGCCCCCTCTTAACAGACGAATAGAACGTCGAGGTGGCCGTCCGGCTTGTAGTCCGGGATAGCTTCAAAGATATTCTTAGGGGTGTTGTTGTTTCACCAACAGAGTTGAAGCGCTAGAAGAGGCGCTTTTTGAAGTTGTATATCCGAGTTTTAGGGGGCGTTGTAGTTGATATGTTGTGTCACTATATCAAGGTGCCAGAAATTTTGTATATTACATGCTAAAGTGACTATAATCACTAGTAAAACCAAAGGAAACCACGCCAAATTTGAACTAAAGGAAATTACTCTATAATTCTAAATAAAACTACAATAAGTAATATGAAAAGATTAGCTAGGGAAAGCTTCTAGTCGAAGACTGATCCCATAGACCGTCGCCACGTAATACTTAAAATGCATTACACTCTTAAGAACTAACCCCTCAGCCTTGCACACAGGATAGTAACAAATTATCATTTGATCTGCTAGTAGCTTGCTTAAGTGAAGATTTTCAACATGGTCTATTATGTGCGAAACGCAGCGAAAAGCACGTGTCCGTTGCTTATAAGGAAGCTGCTCGTTCCTAATACAAATTATGCACTAGGTCTTCTTACAGACGAGGGGGAATTCATAAGGCTGTAGGAAGGGTTTAGGATCTAGACATTCTTTTTTGATGAGAACTTGAGGGGCTAGAGCCAACCGCAGCTTGTGTGTTTGAAACTCCTATTAAGAGGCGAGCGCTGTTATAAGGTTGATAGCAAAGACCTTCTAAGAGACGATGTCTTAAGGGCTTAGGTCCTTTGAGAAATCGCAGAGAACCTCTTGTAATTGCGTTCGTTCTTCTAGTTGATGTTCGACAATGGGCTCGACCTCCTCCTCTACTACAAATTTGTTTAGCTGTCTCTTCATCATTTTATTATGAATATGGAAGAAGTAATCGCTCCTGTAAGCTTTCTCAATTTCGTCTTTTAGGTTTTTCTTTGCATTCTAAAGTTGCCTGCGAAGGTCATCGTGCTTCTCCTTAATCCCCTTTAGCGCTCGCTTGATGAACTTGTACTCCGACTTAAGTTTAGTATGTAATTCTTTGAACTAGCACTTAAGGTTAGTAATATCCAGATCCGCTGCTAAAAGTGGCTCCATTACCTCCCTAGGGACCTCTCTTAGAGCTCTTAGGTTGCATCGAATACTCATATGAGTAAAGGCCCGAGTAAGGCCATCATTAGAGATGTCACTCTCAAGGAAGGCGTCTTGCACATTAAATCTGACACTGCTATTTATATAAGCCTTATTAAAGACTCTAATAAAGGGATCGTGTTGTATGACCTGATCGCGCACGGCGTCTGAGGCAACACCTAAGATAGCTATTAGCTAAGAGAAAGATAAAGGTAATGCAAGACATATACTGTCAATCGCATTTGTAGTGCCTTAGCGGAAACAATAGCTGGTTAGCTTGTCTTTAAAGCTAGTGTCTTTTCCAAGACGGTCAATATAAAGGGCATATGTTGAATAGTTTATTAGTTCAGTCTTCAACTTCACCCAGCTATTCACAGTCCGGATAGACCTCTAGAAAACCGGCCGCTTGAGCCATTCTGGCTTCTAATGCACCTTCATCGCCTTTATGCCTTGGCCTCGTAGATCTGTTGTGTAGAATGGCTTAGCAGATGTGTAGCCATCGACGAGGATTGCGTCGTTGCAGATTGTGCGGGTTAAGATGTAGGAGATTGGACAAAGGATAGGGAGTGAGTTCTCCTAGAACAAGAAGGTCGTGCTAGAAGTATGAGTTAGCCTGGGCTAAGATTGCAAGGAGGAGCAACGTACAGTTTAAGCTTATTATCTACTCCTTTGTGGTGCTATAAGTAGACCTCTATTGCAAGTAGGTCTCTCTCCCCCCGCTTTAGGTTTTGCACTATTTAAAAGCAGATATCCTTATAACAAAGTGCTTTATACTTCTATATTGCCTCCCCAAACTCGTCTAGCTTAGTAGCATTGCAAATCTGTTGTTTTAGCTCTTTAAACTTGTTAATCTTAGTAGTATAACAGCTGTTTGTATCCTCTGTCATAGTAACCTCTATCTTGTTAGTATTGTAACTGCTGCTGCAGTTAGTAGTCTCATCTGTATCTTCGTCAGCGGCGTCGTCGTCATCCTCGAAGAGGTCGCCGTCATTATACTTAGGGCTATCGCCAGCGTTACTGTTATTGTCATAATCTTCGTTTGTTGCTTCTTAAAGGGGTTTACACATGTTAGTATCTTCGGTTTCTCTAAGGGGGTCTTAGCTGGCTTTGCCCTTTAATGAGTGAACAAACTCTGCTGGTCGACTGCCTGTATAGGATTGGAACAGCATTATAGTAGCAACGTCATAGCGGTCGTCCTTGGTAGGGAAGACGGATTCATTACGAGCCTAGTGCTAGACTAGTAAGAGAAGCAGGTCGTCTAGTCCAGCAACTGGCTTGGGTTTAGACGTGGTATCTAGCCCAAAGTCGCACTTTAAAGTGCTATTGATATACTTTAACATTACATTTAGCGTATAGTACAAGAATAACATAACATTAGAGAGGATAATTACCTTGACAACCTTGTCTGCATCGTTCGCGTCTACAAAAGAGCTATTAACACAGCAATAGAGCATCTTGAAATCCTACTAGTACTAATTAAGGGACTTCCTCTTCCCCTTCTTCCACTTCTTCGCTAGGTATGTCTCACAGATCTAGTAGAGGAACGACATCATCCTCCCTTTAGTACAATTCTCTGTGAGGATAGCTGTACGCTAATACCCTGCATGATGATAGTCACAGTATCTGTTTCTTATTAGCCTAACCTTATCAAATCACTCACATCAAGGTCTTACAAGCATACCTAATGAATTTCTGTCTAATATAGTAAATGCTGGCCTTTGTATTATCAGCATCTAGCAGCTGCAAGAACTGTTTATTATTTAAATTGACCTCTATTAGTCGATAATCATTCCTACTAAGCATATTCTTCTCCCTCTCTTTTAATATTCGATTGGCGTTAATACGTCGTTTAAGAACATTCTAAAGGGTGTTGATTGTGTCTTGTAATGGAGGTTGAATCGTGGGAGCCATAGTTGCAATGAGAGGTTCGGAGAGAGTAGAAGGGATATGGTTAGCTATCTTCGAGAGGATCGAAGCCGAGAGGTATGTTGAGGGTTGAGACAGTAGACTTGAAGGACTTTTGCTTGTGTGTGTGCGCGTGCTTGTATGCGTCTGCGTGTGTGCGCGCGCGCGCGTGTGTGTGTGTGTGTGCGTGTCTGCGATCGTGTCTGCGGTCGTGTGCATGTGCGTGTGAGAGAAAGAAACAGAGAAGGAGAGAGAGAAAAAGAGAAGAGCGAGAGAGAGGAATGCAAAAAGAGCGTTCAAAAATAAATTGGATAGTAGAAGAGGATGAGAGGAGACTGCGAGTACTTGTACATCATGGACAGCCGTTAAGGCACAACTAAGCAGGGTCTGCTATGACCGATGAGAGCTACTTGGATTTGGGATTTGGGTTGCCCTTGTAGGTATTCATGTGAGGGCAGCACCAAAACGCCCACACCATCAAACCGCTCAAACATCGATTTGACTACAACAACACAATTTGGAAAAACCAACGTTATATTCGGATTATTTAGAGTATTCTTTATAATCTAAGAAGTTTTTAGAATTTTTTGAGCCCTTTGAAAAAATTTCAAATTTTTAGTGGGGTATAGTTAGGCGGTTTGCTGTGGGCGTTTTGATAGTGAACCTTTCTAAGCGAGCAGTCGAGGCAGCATAAAACAGCGACCAAACCCCCCGGATTCGGCAGCCAGAACCGGAGAACTTCGACATAATCTATTATTTCTACTATCCGTTTTATTATTTCTACTATCCGTTTTATTATTTCTACTATCTATTTTATTATTTCTACTATCTGTTTTATTACACATATCACATTTCAAGTAAGAGATTACTTATACAAGCACTTACTTATAATATTTATAGCTTTAAAGGTAAGACGCAAGCAAAGTGTCACGAACTCAATCAATCGAGGTATAATCACGCAGGAACTGAGCGACAGCTTGTACAATTAGCAGTTCTAAATACAAGAATCTAAAGCTAAAGGAAGAAGAAGAAGAAGGGAGGGAGTGGTGCTGTAGGAGGGATATATATATATACAACTAATAGTCACATGCGTTACCTAACAGGTTAGCTAACGGGTTGCTAACGGTCCGTAAACCTGCCCGTTTAGGGTTTGACTGGTCTGCAAGCGGTCTGTAACATTACCCCCCTAGTTCGAAAAAGCCTGCCCTTAAGCTTTTAGAGCGTTTTTGTTATAGTGTTTGATAGGTTCAGTCCCGTTTTTCTAGCATTTCAGCTATTCGTCTAAGTACTTTAGTAGACCAGGTTCGTTTGGGTAAGTGTCGTAGAACTACTAGACTAATTGCAGGCTTCCTATAAAGTTCCAAGTAGGATACCAAGTTGGATCTGGGTTGTAACCTCTCTAGCTCGCCTAGTATTTGAGCGTTCCACGGACTAGTTTAGAGGCTAGGATCTCATCAACCTCCTACTCGTTGTTGCTGTTAACTTAGATTGGTAGTAATAGGTTGTTTCGTTGGCCTAGCAGCAGGTTATTAGACGCCTTTTAGAGCTTGTCTAGGAAAAAGACTAAGTGGACCTTAATAGAGTCTGAGAGCTCTACTTTATACAAGTTGCCTACTTTCTTAAGAATCCTATATGGTCCTACTATCTAATAGTCCAACTTACAGCTAGGTCGTTTAGTTCTCTAGTTCTTAGTTGTAACTTATACGAAGTCGTTTACCTTGAAGTCTAACTCTTACTAATGCTTGTTTGCCTGCTTTACTATTAA
>Ga0335075_10019400_pt1 | contig 10055 bp, 7 predicted proteins | sample Lox_Sample_24_FD_206723 | JGI IMG/M metagenome (GOLD analysis project Ga0335075, IMG submission 206723) | Soil microbial communities from Loxahatchee National Wildlife Refuge, Florida, United States - Lox_Sample_2.4 | ecosystem: Environmental > Terrestrial > Soil > Wetlands | place: USA: Florida...
GAATGCGCGAAAGCTTGTCGGGGTTGCGGCTGTGGAGTATGACATTGAAACCTTTGGCTAGAAGTTGTCGCGCCAATTCAACACCGATGCCATCCGATGCGCCGGTGACGAGGGCATAGCTGTTTTCGCCCGCATGGAGGTAGCGGGGTAGTGTACTTTGTCGAATGAAATAAAGGTGGACGAAGCGTAGCAGGCGATAGAGAAGATGTACGGTGAGGATGGTTCCTAAGCTTGGAAGAATGTACTCCGTGATACCCATCTTGACGTTGGCGGTTCTGAATAATGCAGACGAGAGGTTAAGTGCGTGGTGGACGCGTGTCGGCCAGCGTGATTGAGATGAAAGTGGGGATTGCGAGTGACTGATCAGAACTGCCCAAAAACCGGGCTTTAAATTGGCAGTGGTTAACGAAAGCCGAGTGACCGAGAATTTGAAACATGGCGACTACATACAAGTCGAGACGAAGCGAGGTTCAGGGGTGTTAGTGAATTTGCACAGGGCATTTTTTTTCTATTTTGTTCTCGATCAGAAGTCTTCCGACAAGGCATACAAACTCACCGATTGTGCAATTTCTTATTAGTAACTAGTAATTTCTGGTAGTTAGCGGATGTTTAATTTTACGCCTTTTTGGTTTTAAAGTTTTAGAAAATGTTTATGAAGATCGAGGGTTGGGTTGCGAAATGCGCGTATCAGGGTGTTTTTGGAGCTATGGCGTGCGTCGTCATTCTGTTTCCCTTTTTAATCGAAGCCTCGTGAAGCTTCTCAATATACGAGGTGGCTTATTGGCGCTCTGACTGGTCCATCTTTACAAAATAATTCAAATATTTTATGTACAGAGTTGTCATTCCAACCGAACCGCGAATCTTGATGAAGAATCTTGTTGCAGACGACGCAGAGTTGCATCAAGCCTGAATGAACTTGCTGAGCGAGCATATATTAGATTGTCTTATCCCCCCTAGATAAGACAGTCAGGATTGAGGTGTGTCCGATAGATGATATGCATGTGCAGCGGTCAGGCGTTGGACGCTCCTGGAGTAGACCTGTGCCACGGCACCAACGTTAGCCTCGATTAGCCTCGAAGTCAGACCAATTGTCGCGAAAAGCTATAACTGCCGACAATCTGGGGGATGAGGGTTGATGTCGAAGGTTGATTCTATGCGTCTACACATTGCACTCGCACAATTTCATACTCAAGGGCAGAGTAAGTCGACAAGTCTCGATTTGTAATTGACTTCCCTTAGCAATCGTCCCAACCAACTCGAGAGAAAAAATACAACCAAGGTATGAAAGTTGGTGTTCGCAAGGCTGAGGCCTGGGCCACACAAGACCTCAAGCATGTGGGTGTGGGCATACGCTGCAATTGTCGCCGGGGGCTGGCTGTCAATAGTCGGAAAGGCCGGTGCAGCAGAACGTTTGCGCCAACACAGAAATAATTATCATAGTATCGCTGGCCGTAAACTCAGGGCTCGCTCCATCGGGTATAGTAAAGCAAACAAGACGCCACAAACGGTCTGGACCGGGCGTAGAAAGACAACGGAGTGGAACCACTTCTGTCGCCCATGAACGCCCGCGCACCTTCCGTCTCCTCCGGCGGCGACGGCTTGCTGAATGTTCCAATTCTCTCCATGCGTGTGGTTGTTCAGCGTCGTCCTTTCTGTTCTCTCCGTGCACTACCGAGCTCGTTTTTCCTCCCTTGTTGTCGGAACACGAGCACAATGCCAATCGCGTGATACTACCGAGTACCGCTGCTCGATCGGACCGGGAGCTTGCTTCTCCCACAGCCCTACTACGCACAGCTTGGTCTTCGCTACCGGCTTCTGGCAGCCATTTCGGCGGCGTTTTTTCATCTCCAGCACGCTCCGTCCCTCCTGTGTCTGTGCGAGAGGTGCCGACACCAAAGAGGCTTGCTATGCAAACCGTCGATGCTGCTCAGTCAATATGCCCCACCACCAGTCAGCGCCATGAGCCACACTGTCCTCCTTCTCCCACCGAGTTGAGCTATCCCTCCCCAGTTTCTGAAGGCTTGTCCGGTCGTGCTCCGTTCACGCCGGACGCTGCTTCCTCTCCACCAGATCCAACTGCCCTTTCGGCATCGGCCCTTGCCGATGCCATTCCGCACCCGCCGGCCACGACCTCTCTGATCCCGGATACTCCAACTCCCTCGCGCGAGATCCTGCCGGATCTTGGAATGTCAGTTATTGCTGCTACCGCGCTACCCACGCCTCCCATCGCCAAGGCAGCCCGCAGCAACCTTCGCCTGCCCTCGTTTGATCTCCTGGGCATCGCCGTGCCGCGTCCTGAGAGCATATCGGCAGGCAATCAGCAAGCGACTCCATTTGTTGGCGCTGGCCCTCTCTCTCAACCGGAAGACCCTCTACATCTCCGAAAGTCTCCGTTCGGCACCGAAGTCGACGCTCGACCTAGCCTTGGAGGCACGTCTCCGTTGAAATTGCTTTCCGACTCGGCTCCATCCAACATCTCGGTTCAGGTCCCGTCCAGTCATAAATCTATCCAGCAATACATCTTGACTCAAACACCACCAGACGATAATGGGAAGATAGACTGGAGTGCGACGTCAAACATTCAAGCTGCGCCATTGGCTTCTCAGGCGCAAGGCAGCGCCCCCATGTCTGACCCATCTTCTGGCAACGGCCCATCCTCGAGTAATGGTAATCCCTCTACGAAACCAACCTCCCTCGGCACTCCTGGCTTCCCAGGAGCCGTCCAGGCGGCGAACCCTCAGAATTCTCCCTGGCTACGGAACATGGTGCCACTCCTATGCATGTCCTGCCATTAATAACTATTCTTTTGATCTCTGCTGACAGTTGAGACCAGTAAGTAATGTGGACGCCGCGGGTGGCTCCTCCGGACACGTGACGGTTATGTCGCATGCGCTTCCCCTCCCTTCCGTTCAAGGTCATGTTTTCCCGATGATCATCAACTCTATACGTGAGCGCATGCTTCCACGATCGACCGTCTGGATCAATGTCTTTCATGCCGTGCCAGGGAGCACCAGTTTGGCCGACTTGCCCACCTCTCCCACAAACACACCCGCTTCACCAAACGAAAGTGACGACTACTTCGCCACAAAGGTCTTCGACAGCGCAGTGGCAGTTCCCGACTATCAAGGAGAAAGGCAAATCACTTCTCCCTCTCCTCGACCAGTTGTCGCGCCGTCGTCTGTGGACGTCACAGTGGTCGAACGGTACATTCCACCAACCAGTGAAAGGGAGTTCTCAGAACTCTTCTTCTCTTCTGGTCGCTCTATCCTTAGCGATCGTCTCGTGGAGCTGTCTCCAAGAAATGGGATGTTGGTTTTCATCTATCCAACCAGACGTGGGGGACACGTATTCATGAAGGACTACCTTTCACCCGTTCTTGAACCCGTCCTCCGATCCATGATGGTGGCCGACAATTTACCGTACAACTTGATCACCGAACTAGGTTGCATGCCGGCAGTGGATGAGCTTCCTACTTTTGAAGACATGCGCGCTAGGTTCGAGGACTTTTGCCACCAGCTGAGCACCAGCCAATCATCACCACTCGACAGATTCCATCACACCTCTGCAGCATACAGCGTGATCCACGCTTCCAAGCAGGAAACCACCCTTACCAAGGAAGTCTGGGCAAATTGGTGGAGCAAGCAAGAGAAGCCAAGGGTCGGGAATCTGATTAGGGGATATTATAAGGGTTTTTTGCGGCGTTCGGACGACGACAGCGGTCCCCTATTTCAAGGCACAGACCTGGTGGAGAGACTTCTTGATAGAGTGGCGATGGGTAGACGGCCCATCAGAGCCGACTGCAACGTGAGATCTGCAGGTTCCACCGCAGCGACAGAGCATTTACGACCTCCGTCCCGAGACGTTGAGCATCACGCCACACCCGCGTCTTCTATCGAGGTGGCTGTATTCGTCGTACAGAAGACGACTGTTGGACAAGGATCAAAGGATGAGCCTGGCAAAGATTTAGATACCCATCGGCTCATGAGCTTATGAAACTTCTCGGGGTAGGCAACAAAAAAAAAAAAAGGCATGAGGCATGTGTGATTCGGATTCTGCATTGTTGTTGACTGGCATCATCTTATACCCATTTTCGCTCGACTTCTTTCGTGCATGTGAGAAAAATAGCATCTTGAAGTACTGGCGAGCAAGTAAGCATTTGGTGTTCGGGCAGGACTAGGCTGGAACGGTGGCCTGAGGCGTTTTAGGGATATTCGTGGCCTTCTTTCGGTAATGAATATGTCACTGGCTCCGGAGTTGGGTCTGGAAGCATGACATGCATGACCGGATGGCCCAATTTTTTCACACAAAGAGTCTACTTTCTTCAATCAACCGATGACTATTTGTGTATTATTGCATTGCGAACCCTGTTCAGGCACGCTTCAATCACGCAATTTGAAGTTGATTATAATGTTGGATACTCTAATTGGTCGCGTGGGCAAAGTTATGCTTAGTAAACGTGTGCTTCTGCGCGCCCTTTGAAGCTTTGATAGAGTACGGCATTGGTTCATTCGGCCGTCGGTACCCCGCAGTCGTCAATTTGAAGAATTCAGGTGGCTGAAGGCGTCATCCCAGGAACTCCCGATCAACCAAAGACATCATTGCCGGGTCTTTCTGCTTTGAAATCGGGGCCATGGCGTGTGGATTATTTATACCCGAGGACTACGGTTAGAATATTTTTTTTCCTTCAGAACTTTCCACTGCGTAACATTCCAGATCACGAGCCTAACGGTCATCTCAAATAGACATCCAACAATGTCCGCCGACACCCAGACCCAACCCACGCCAGCACATCAATTGCAGCAGCAAACCTCCCAATCTACACAAGTCGACGTCTCGAGTAAGAGCGATCTTCCCATCCCTCGCGGACCAGTCGACGCGGTACTCTCATTCTACACTCCACCTGCCGATGGCTCAAAGGTGCGTTTCTCTTCTCCCATCAATTCGCCACTCGCCAACATATTCTAACACATACCCTTCGAACAGCCTTGGAACTACGTCGACCCTCCAGCCTCCGGACCCCAACGCAACTTCACTGCCGAAGACCACACCGTGACCGTCGAGGATATCCGCGGCCGCGAGTCCACCTACACGCTTGATAACAATGCCTTCGCCGCGCTCACCCACATCCCCTCTGCCATGAGCTACGCGGACTGGGAATCGGAAGAGAAAATCAAGAGCGTGTACTACCCGGAAGTGTCCAAACTGCTCCTGGAGCGCGTTCCCGGCGCAAACCGCATATTCCTCTTCGACCATACCATCCGGCGGGCGCGTCGAAACGCCCACCGCGCGCCAGTGACGCGCGTGCACATCGACCAAACGCCAAGAAGCACGCAGTGGCGCGTCGAGTACCACTTGCCCGACGAAGCCGAGGAGTTGCTCAAGGGCCGCTACCGTATCATCAATGTTTGGCGCCCGTTGAACGGGCCCGTATACTCGCATCCGCTTGCCGTGGCGGACAGCAGTACGGTGCTGGGCGAGGATTTGGTGCCGGTTGAGCATCGGTATCCGCATCGGACGGGGGAGACGGCTGCGGTGAAGTTCAATGAGGGCCAGAGGTGGAAGTATTGGTCCGGTATGGAAAATGAAGAGAGGCTGTTGCTGTTGTGTTTTGATAGCGACATGGAGGGGAGGAGGGTGCCGCATACAGCGTTTACGGATGATAGGACGCCCGAGGGAGCACCGCCGAGGGAGAGTATCGAGATTCGGGCGTTGGTGTTTGGTTGAATGGGACGGTGAGTGGAGGCGGAGATGTGAAAGGAGAAAATAGATAATGTGACTTTAAGACTGTATTTCTGAGCCTGTAATTGGAATTTGTAGAGGAGTAGGATCGCTCTTAAGTCGATCTGTCAAATGAGGAGCATGGAAGGCGCTTCCTTTTTGCAATTCTCTCGACATGGCTTAGAGTGACCACCAACCCACGACTCATCGAAACTGCGGACTTTTGGTGAGGCTCAATGCGCGTTGATCATGCATGCGACCAGACACAGGATAATTATATCCTTCACCGGTTTCTATTGGTGATATGTGTGCGTTCGAACATCCACGGAGCAACGTCATCCTAATAGCATAATTAACTTGGAAGAAATCGCGCGCCACATCGAGGACTGACATTGTGCGCGGTTCTTCTAAAGTTTCGAGGAGATCCCAAATTTTTATATTCCACAGACCTCATATATCCATCACCGTTTTAAAAGCTAATGCCCAAAATCTTGGGGCATTTCAATTACTTTGTCCTTATTTGGCAAGCACGTCAAAATGCCGCCTAACTTGCTCATCACAACCGCCTGATCGTTAATTCCAGCGTCCAGCTTCGTGCTCGCTACCGCCACACTGACACTCGCCCAGCAACCACTGGTCCCCATCACCGTGGACTCCGTCGGTAGGTGACCGTCATTCCCACAAGTTTCCACATCCCATCCAAACGGGTTCGGATAAATTCTACTTAGCACGAACCCAAAGTCGCCCGCACTCGTGCAACTGTCGCTACCGACAGGCGAGAAGTTCACGTTCAGCCAGATCCCCGGTGGCAAGTAGGGTGCGACAGACGCGAGCAGAGTTTGCGTGATGTTGAGCGAAAGGTCCGCGTACACGCCTTGGTAGGTCGAGGGCGGTGCGTTCCAGGCGGTCTGGTTTCCGGTGCTGCCGCTTAGGGCGATGGCGGGATAGCCGAGTTTTGCGGCTTCGCAGGCGGCGCCGACCGTGCCGGAGAGGAAAGTTGAGATGCCGGTGTTTGCTTTAGGGTTTGTTAGAGACTCGTTCACTGCGCAGAAATGGTGAATGGACTGACCACCGACATTGAATCCGGATAGGGCGAGGTCTGGTGGTCCACCTAAGAGTGGAGTGGAGAGATTTTTGATGCCGTAGCGTATTGATGTTACCGGATAGGAGTTTACGTAGTTCAAGCGAGGGTTGGAGGCATTGTTGCCGTAAGGTGGGCTTCCTGCGGGACAACTGTCGTATTCGCAGGGTTTGGTCAGCGTCGTTGGTGGCAAGTCTAAGGAGCCTTGAGAATCATTAGTATGTAGGTTATCGAGACTACATGATGTTGAGACATTCGAACCAGAAACTTCAAACATACCAGAGCCAGATTTATTCACTGCCGGCGCACACAGCACCACATTCTCTCCCGCCTTGGTCAAGACATTAAATAACGTTCGAATATTGATCTCTGCCCACCCATCGTCATTCGAAAGAACAATATTTGCAGCTTGTGCGGTCAAAGGCAGAGCGATAAATGCGGCGAAGAATTTCGAACATCTCATCTTGTTAGAAAGCACTCCGTACCAGGAGTTGAATATTATTCTAACTTGAGAGAAAAGACGGTGGATGAGAGTAAATGGCGAGATCCCATTTGGAATCGAGGACAAGGTTGCGACCAAGTGTCTTTGATGTTCGGACGTGGTATCCTATTAAGCAGAAGTGGGGGAGTTGCTTCCAAGCTTTCTCCCAACAATCCTTTTTGGGACACGACCCGCCTTCGATGTACTCTACGATCATGTGATGCCTGAAGGAGGCGGGATGACATTACTAACTTGGATTTGAGGCTGGCAGATTAGCTGCTCAGCGCCGAAATGGGTTCACAATAATTAGAGAGATGGATATTACAACGTTGTGTGAGATACGCTTCAGCAGTCTACGGAACTGTAATCTCTAAATCTAAACTGGAGATCTTTACGCCCTGTTAACCCATTGCCTGACGATTCCTTTCCAGCCTTGTGGAGATACTTGAGCTTGTCATAGCCAAGTAGAATCCCCAATCAAGGCTCACCATTGCCCGGTGCAATACAAAGGTTTGTGATATTTTCGGACCTCAGTTCCATTCAATTGTCGAAGAGCATGCCTGGGTATACCAAGACGCCGACGCTATGCAGAAGAGCGCAAATCTAGTCCACGAGGTAAACTGGAATGCCATAGACCACGAATGCTGCACCATTGAGGTACCGCAGGTAACAGACATCCCTACTCCGCGTGACTGCTTCAACCAAGCTACACTTCTCACTGTCAGCACCATCATCGCTCGCAGCCTTCGCTCCCTCAGCTCCGGTTCCCATCGTTTCCTTCCGCCTACCGCGTCTCTTTTTCATCGAGCCCTCCTTCCTTGCCACTTCAACATCACCCTTCCTCCCCTTGCCTTTACCCAACTTCTCTTCTTGTACCATAGCCTCCCATAACCCCCAAAGCTCTCCAGCCTTGACACTTGCACGGTCACAATCCCGATCTGTGACGTCCCACAACGTACCGACAACCGCAGGCGCACCGGCAAGCAAGTACGCCAACACCATACCACTAGGCTCGAAACCACCATTGTCCGTGACGGCGCTGCTACTGCAACCCATGAGCCATGTCGTTGGGCACTGAGCCAGCTTCTTGATGGCCCGCGGACGGATGTACTGCGAGCCGGAGCCGTGGCCAAAGTACAGGAATAGCGACGTCGAAGCGAGGGCTTGGGATAGCTGCGCTTCGGTTGGCGCCGTGGTTTGGTGAGTCCATGTTTCCGGCAGGGATTGAAGGAGTGGTTGGATTACGGACTGGGTGTGTGCGAGATCGCCCGAGGGATTTAGGATGCTATGACCGGTGGTGCGGGAGATGAAGTGGCCCTCGATATTACCAGGATCGGAAGAGCTCGCCTTTGTGTCTCGGGCGGCGACGAGACGGGAATAGAGTGCTTCCAAGGAAGGCAGGCGAGAGGTGTTGAGATGGGACAGGCTGGGCAGTGATTCCCAAGGAAAAGCATGGAGATGTTTGTCCAGGATCAGGATCGTATGACTGGAAGTACCTGCGTCCACTGTAACGCCTGAGTGGTATGTTTGGAGTGCGGCAATTGTCTCGATGACGAGCTATTGATGTTAGCACTTGATGCTTAACGGAAGAAGTGGGGACTTACCAAGTCAAAGTCAACTTCGTCGTAGGCAATCTGCTCGCCATTGAATTGCAGAATGTCAACTACGAAGTAAAGCAGATCCATGAGTGGCTCGTCCAAGTCCACGCCATCTTCAGTTGGGTCTCCTAGGCCTGTGAAGAGCTCGAGAATTCTAGGGTCAAGATTAATAGGCTTATGCGCACGTGCTCGCCTTGAAGGGATGTGCCGGTTTAAGATATTTATCAAGTCCCTTTGGAAGTTCGCTAGGAGCTGCGGCTGTTGCGGCTGCTGAGCAAAAATTCCTCTGAAACCTCCAAGCCAGATGTTCTCGACGTTGACGAGTAAGTCTCGCATGCGCGCATCAAGTGCTTCTCTTGCCTCCCACCATTTAGTCTTTGCCCCTTTGGCGCTCATGTTCTTGGCGTCCTGTGCGCTGAAGTTGGCCAAATTGATAACTTCAGAGAGCTCCATCTGACCCTCATTGAAGCCGAAAAGCTCTTCATCCGCATCTCGGGAATTGTGACGAGCCATTGGAAGGCGCAGGATGAATGGGGATTGACCTGCCCGGTATCTGCAGATGTGCAACTCATCTTTGGCTTCGTTGATCGAGAGAGAAATCACACTCCAGCCTTTGGGAATGATGTCAATATATTTTTCCTGGAATTCCACACCACTCATGCGGACAGCCTCTGAGTTTGTACTGGAGAAACCTGGCCATTCAAGTAATGTAGCAGGATTGACGTTCTCATTCTCATTCTCAGCCTTCACAATAGCTTGTTCTCGTTGCAATACGCGGTTGCGTGGATAGTCGAGAAAAGCGGCGATCGTGAGGGGATGGATCTTGACTTCCACATTTGCTTGAGTTACTGCGGAAAGCAGTATCGAGACGCTCGTCAACAAGGCGTACAGAAGGTGCAGTTGCGCAGTGGATGCGGTCCGGACGGCAACATCCTGGACATCTTGAAGCCAAGTTCGAGCCGAAAGTAGCGTGCTGGCAAGATCCTCAGCAATAACGAACCCCGGCTGTGCCTTTTTCCGTGTTGAAGCAGTCTTGACCGCTTTTATCGATTTCCGTTCGATAGAGAGCATATTTGATTCGCAGTTTTCAAGAGCCACCGACTCAATCTTGCTGGAGGCGACCGCTGGGAGGGCAATCGTCGATTCGGGGATCACATTGAAAGTGTCGGACATTAGG
>Ga0335075_10019401_pt1 | contig 10055 bp, 6 predicted proteins | sample Lox_Sample_24_FD_206723 | JGI IMG/M metagenome (GOLD analysis project Ga0335075, IMG submission 206723) | Soil microbial communities from Loxahatchee National Wildlife Refuge, Florida, United States - Lox_Sample_2.4 | ecosystem: Environmental > Terrestrial > Soil > Wetlands | place: USA: Florida...
AGTTGACGTCGTCGCAGTAGGGCAAATCGTCATCATATCCATCATCGCCTGGTGAGACGGGCACCCAGTCGATTCCACCGGTATTGTTTTGGTTGAAGAACCCCGGGGGAATAGGAGGTGCCATGACTGTTTGGGCAACGCAAAGGGCCATGCCCGTATACAAATTATCACAGTCCTCGTCGATATTGGGGTTGTTTTGCATAAGGATGGTCGAGTTCAGCCCGTTCTGGCTTTCAATAGACGTGCAAGTGTCATTATCTCCGACAATGTGACTGTAGAACGACGAATCAATGACAAAGAATACCAAGAGGGATGGCGATACACTTACATCTCGGTGCAATCCTCTCCCGGAGTGCCAAGGCCTAAAACCACTCGTCAACATCCACCCTTTCATCCATTTCCTGTTGGTATTTGTTACTCACAGAGCACCCCTCCGATTTGAAGGTTGTCGCAGAGTGCATCGATTACGTCGCTATTCACTGCGGCGAGCTGATAGGTAGACACATTCTGCGCCCTCGATATTCCGTCGCAAATGTCTCCTGCCTGGATAGTATATGTCCGAGTGCAATTCGCATCCGCCGCGAGGACCGCTGTGCAAGGTGGATACTCATCAGACTGCCGCTCGCAACGGGCATTTATGGAAGGGCGGGCATACGTGAAACGAAAAGAAGGGCAGCAGTAGCAACGAGGGTAAGCTTGGAGAACATTTCTTAACGGCGACTTTGTCTGAAAAGCGGAACCGGATGGTGTACTGGACTGGTATGAATGAAAGAGTGTGAAGGATTGACAGAGGCGACTCTTTGGAGAGTTGTTCCGTAAACCAAGGAGAGAATGGAGCGTCCAGACGACAAAAAAAAGCTAACAGCAAGGTCGGAGGGGAAGGTCAACGTTGGGAGGGGCGGGTTTGGCCGATGGGTCCGCAGCGAGGGTAACAACCTTCCGCAGGGAGAATGAATGAAATGCCGGTTACGGAGTGGATATTATTGGCGATTTGATCTACTCCCGGCTAGGTATTTTTATAAACGAGGTCCAAAATAATAGAATAGAATATTATCGACTTGTGTTACAGTTTTGTATTCTCTCGTAAGGACCTTTCGCTTTCGTCCCATTTCCGAACCGGCATCGAGTAAGAGACATCTCTTAGCTATCAAACCATTGTATATGTGCTATAGGTTATCATTTCATTAGGAGTTATACCGTCTTGCTCGTTCCGGACGGCTTTACCGCCCCTAGGTATCGGACCCCCAAATGCCGTTGAACTGCCACACTTTCCTTCTCCCAGCCCATGTCTTCCACTAGCATTCGTTTGTAGCTTTCCATGGCCCCCCTCCTGAACTTTACCTTTCCCACACCGTCTCTCTCTACTAGCACCATCCGACCCTCTGGTTCCAGAATGCGCGCCAGTTCTTGAAAGAGTATGGTCCTTTTTTTGCGATTGGAGAAGAGTTCACCGAGCCCGTAATTGCAAATGACAAAGGAGATTGACCCAGATGGGTAGGGCAGGCTCGTCTTCGACTCTTCCGACGTCATGTCGACGCGGTTTGCGATGATATGATCACGAGGGACACCAGCACGCAGTAAAGTAGATAAAAAGCATGCCGGGTTGTTTGGAAACCGTGACCAACGTGTCCACCTGTCGTATCCAATGAAGACAGGCAAGGCGGCGTACGGAGCAGACAGCTTGCCCAAGTCCCTCTGTCTACCGATGATAGCCCTTGCAAAAATGGCAGAGATCCAGCCCTCGTTACATCCGATCTCCAGCACGAGCCTACGTTTGCCGTTCGCGTTTGTGCTCGAAGCGAAACAACCCTCGTCAATCATCTGCCGTGCCCTGGCCCTCCAAAATGCTGGTGACAGGACGGATTGGATGAGGGTTATGACAATAGTGCTAATCATCGCAGACAAGAACTCTGGTAGAACCTCCCAGAATATATGTGAATTAGTTAGTCCGATCGAGAGTCGAATTCCAAAGATGAGGGATAATATCCCAAAAATGACCATTAGGGTGATATGGATCACATGTACGATGGGGGTTGGAAGGCCAAGTCGCGAATACCAGTGCTGTTGGCTGAACAGATTATCGTCCGTATTCACATCTGGAGGGATTTGGTACGTTTTTTCCCTCCAATGGAAAACGGAAGTTGGCTCGAGTTCCATGGGCCGGCAGCCAAGGGCCAAGATTCGATGAATTGAGGACGACTGGCGGTCTGCAGAGCCTTTATAGCCATCTCGTAGAAGATCCTAGGGGCTGTGCCCGCCCCCCTTTTTTTAATTTCTTGGTTCGCATTTTAGTTGCGAACTGGCCAAGCGTGTTGTGCGCAGTCACAAACTGCGGCGACTCTGAAATGCAGTGTGGAAAACGTGACAATTCAATCTTGGCCTGGCCGCTGTAAAAGAGAAAGAAAGTTTCCTCCACCTAGGAGTATTCGAAGTGCCTTAGCCGTGTTGAAACTTCCGAAAGAATTGGTGCATTCTCCCAACTTGAAAAATCCTCGCCCATGGTGTTGAGCCGTCCTCGGAGAAGCATCCCTGAAAGGAACTACAAAGACACGACGGATTCAAACTCTAGTGACACAGAGTATGTTCCTTCTCTTTCTGACGAATTGGAGGAGCGACGGGTAGCAGATCTGGATGTGGAAAACGAGGTACGGGACCGCCCAAAGTATACACCATACGCTCTCTTATGACAAAATTATAGGAGGAAGTCTTTCCGGAAACTATCGAAGTCGTGCGGCTCCCTACAGCCTCTGACGTCCTCCAAACCGAGGCGTTCATCCAGACTCAGACGGCAGAGATAGCCGCCATTGACGTCGAATACGAATCTCTCAAGCATAAGCTATACATGGTCGAAGCAAAGCGTAACGCCATGATACTGGAACTTCTCAAAAGTAAAGCATACCTCGCTCGTATTCGCGCCCTCCCCCAAGAAGTCCTCGGTCTCATCTTCCTATTTTATACCGACGACCCTTCACAATCTCCATGGACACTAATGCAAGTGACTCGAATCTGGCGAGCTGCCGCGCTCTCGACTAGCGCCATCTGGAGAAAGATCACGCTCACATCACCTGTGTGGCATAAACTAGGATCACCAAGAACGAAGAATGGCCGAGAACTCTGCGGAACGAAAGAGCAACTTGACCGCGCCTTACGCCGAGCTGGCAACACCGGCCTAGACTTACTCATTTCACCAGCCAATCCACGCGGGAATTCACTTCGCTGTTACAACCGCAAGGCACTCCACCAGATGATCGGGCTTCTCGCTTCGTCACGTAAATGTCTCCAAGTTCACCATCTCGAAATCGACGGATCATGCAACGACTACCTCCTACCCTGGTTCAACGAGTACAACACACTCAAGTTTCCACAACTGAGAACTCTCCATGTGAGGGCAACCAGTGTTAGCGAATTTATGGTGAACATATCCAGCTCGGCCAAGAGAATCGTAGAGGCAGAGCTAACGATGCCTTACATAAATATAAACTTTGGTCTCGAAGACCTTATCAAGTGCTCCTCGCTTGTCAGACTGACTTTAGATGGACGAGCGATTCACGGATTCCCTGGCGGCTTGGGTTGGTTGAAGCGCATACTCGACAATGCGCCTTTTATCACCACCCTCGAGTTGAAGAGAATGAAGATGTATAGGGACAATTCGCCAACACAGATACTTCGATTCCCCAACCTGAAAACGCTCATCCTCAGCAAAGGATCTAAGCCGTGGTGCTTTTCCGCCCCCGCGTTGACCAGCATGACTCTCACAGAAGGTAGTTGTATACCGTCGGGTGGACCTGAAGTAAACCATTTCCCTCACCTCGCCTCCTTGACCATCGAAATCACAACTCAACTTTGGGGCAGAGTTGAAACTCTCAGGGACATGGTAATTCCCCCGCTACATACGCTTGATGTTCGCCTTAGTGCATACAAGAACGTGTTGGCGGACCTCATGGGTCGTATGCCCCCTTTAAATCCCGTGGTCTTTCGTCTCCGCAAAACCTTGGTGCATACATCAACTCTCACCGAGATAATAGGCACGCTGGATCGGCTTGAAGAATTGGAACTCGAAGAAGTACCGATCAAGAAATATTTCTTCGAATTTCTGGGTTCGCCCAAAGTTGCTTTGGACAATGTCGCACCAGCTTTCCCCAACAAAGTTGAGATGCATTGCCCCCTCTTAGCCAGGTTGCAGGTTCGATTGAAAGGTGGCTCACAGGCACAACACAGGAGTCTCAGAGCAGCGGCAAAGAAGGCAGTGAAAGTCAGAGCCTGCGCGGGCTTAACAGTAGAGTCGTGGGTGATACAGTTTCCTGACAGCCAAAAGTGGACCAAGCTTGCTTAAGAGGTTTCCCCCTTATGTTCATTTGTGAATACAGAGCAGGTTGCATAATATTACATACACACGGCATCATCATAAGACAACCGGAAACAGTGAATTCGATGTCTTCGCAGTTCTGGACGAGATTGAATTGCCTTGAGCTATGGAAATATCAAACGGTTCCCCCGGCTCCCGCTGGCTTGACCACAAGCATGTACCGCATGCCTCTGTCCCATCGGATAACGGCGTTTTCTGGCGGCCAGCCTTGCTCGATGAGGATTCGTCGGTAACTCGTGAGTGGCCCGTGCCAGAGCTTTCTCAAGTCCCACCTTCCAGCGTCCCAGGTTTCAACCATCACCATCCTACCGTTGGGCTCCAAGATTCGCACGAGCTCGCGGAAAGCCCTTGCACGGTCGGAGCTGCGGAGGAACAGCTGGCTGAGCCCGAAACTGCTGATGATGAGCGAGATGGAGTCGGAAGGATAAGGCAGTTGGGTCCTCGATTCTTCTGAGGTCGCGTCGAGTCGATTAGCGATGATGCATTCACGGGGAACCCCGGCTCGTAGTAGATTTGATAAGAAGGAGGCTGGGGAGTTGGGAATACGGGGCCACCAACTCCACTTGTCGTATCCTATAAAGATGGGTAAAGCCGAGTTGCCGGCATTGTCGATGATAGCTCTCGCGAAAGCAGCAGAAGTGGCGCCCTGGGTGCATCCAACTTCAAGCACAAGCTTGCGCCGGTCATCGGCCTTAGGGTCAAAAATACCCTCCCTGATCACCTGCCGTACTCTGGCCCTCCAAAACGCCGGTATCATAAGGAATTGGATGATAGTCGCAACTTTCATCCAGAGCACCACGACGAGGAACACTACAAAGACTCCCCAGAAGGGAGTCGGTTCGGCCCTAATGCGAGGGTGGCGAAGTCCAAAGACAAGGCTGAGTATGCCGAAGATCAGGGCTAGAATGAAAAGAGGACCATATAGGAGCGGCCATGCCAGGCCGAGCCCCGAATACGAGTCTTGGTAGCTGGAGCTTGGATCGCTGGCATTCACGTCTGGGGGAATTTTATGAGGCTTGGTCGAGGAAAGAGGCTTCGAAGCAGGCTCGACTTCCATTATGGGTTTGCTTTGGTGTAGAGGGGATTACCTGGACTTTTAGTGGCGTGATCGAAAGGATCAGTCTTTTATATGCCCGGTAGTGATAATTTTAGAACACCCACCATTGTTTGGCATTCTGGCCTCATAGGAATCCAGGCGCCTGACGTAATAAAGGCCCTACTGCGGATTGTGGAAAGAGAACTCTTGGCAAGAATGTCAGGGCTGCACAGGATTACGTACTTGTTTCATCCCGAGAAGAGAACTGTGTCGATAGGGCGAGACCAGGACTGCCTACGACTGGGCAAAGCAGTGCGGGACTGCGGCCACAAACCTATGCGGATACCCCATGGCATGCCCAATCATCCCATCGGTGCAAGTTCTTCCTTCTCTACGAACATGTTCCAGCGGAACTCCTATATAGTGGAATCTTCTTCAGGGAGCAGACTGACAGTCCCGCCGTTCCTTATTGAGTTGACTGCGCCCTCTGAATCCAGTGTATCTTGATAGTGTTCTGATGAGTCCTTAGGGTGTTGACATTGTGTGGTGGAAAATAGTCAGGCATGGGTGGCTGGCGGTCAAAGGTGGTGTCGCCCAAAATACATTCTTGTACACACCATATAATCAAACCATAGTAGCACGAGAGCTAGTGGTCAGGAGTCAAACTATTCGAGGCCGAGTGGATACTGTGGCGCTTTTGGAGGCACAAGTGTTCTGTCTCGTATATTAAACCAGGAAGAATGCCAAAAGGACGCACTGTTTCAGAAGCAGAGGTGATGTGTAATCACATAGACATTGAAAATAGGTCCTAACGAGTATCTCGGATCCGTTAAGTAGAACATACTAACGAGAGCAACCAAGAAAGAGCTGGAAGGAGACTGGCAATCTGCATTCCAGCTATACACCAAAGCAGCACAAATTCTCGTCAGCATTTATGGAACCACCGAAGATAAGACTGAAAAAGCCAACTCCAAGCGAGTGGCCGACATTGCTTTAGATCGGGCCCAAAAGCTAAAAAAGGCTCACCCCAATGTCAAGGCTGCTTCCAGAGATCCATTCTCCGATGGTCAGTAGGCCATTATTCGTGAAAGGTGTGAGTCTGAATCGGCGAATACAGGCGAACAGACGGACGTCCTTAATGCGTCCTCGCTGATTAATGGGACCAAATATCCGCTGTGGACAGACCCAACTATGGAAGAAATCACGCGACCTACTTCATTTCAGTGAGCTGTTCCACTCACCCGCAGTTCGACTCCTGAACATTTCAAAGTGACCAAAGCCAACAGCTCGCCAGCTCTGCGCCAGAATGGAAGACAGCGCGAGAAGTGTTAGGGTTTCCCCCAATGATTGACTACAAGATGCTGCCTTCGGAACTGGTCCAAAGTATTGTTCCCAATTGTTCCGTCGTTGCATCGGTCATCGTTTGCTGGAACCATCATTTACGACACAACTCTAAGGTGAGTGTATTGCGGACTTTGGGATTGACGATTAACCCAAGAGCCATTTTAGTTGATGCTGTCCAGACTTTATCCCCAGTGTTCCCCCAGCATCCCACAATTTTCACCTAATGGCAGATATTACTACAAATTGTTTATTAATGGATATTCCAGGCGTGTAAGACGATTGAATTTGAAATAGCTGACCACTTACCTTTTCGCAGAGTAGTAAGTCTTCATTCCATCGTCTACACGGCTTCCAACCGCGGCTAGCCTTCGACGACCGGGTGCCAATGCAAGGCGGACAACTTATGTGTATGACAGCCAGCCAATCTAGTTGCATATGGCCGATGCTTGTGGAGAAAGCTGTAAGTCCAGTGTGCGGGTTTCCAAATGTAGCTCAATTGTTACAGTATATGAAATGCAATGGCGGTTACGATTTTTCTGGGTCGTATGTGGCAAATAGATACTCTACCACCAGCTTGGAGCTAACCCGCCAACTCCAGCGATTCTGGCGCAGACCTAAGGTAAACCCTTTCATCTGAGAGATATCGAGGCAAAAATGCTGAACTTGCAAGAGCGCTTGTGGGCTGGATACCAGAATACCAAGCACTTCGTAGGTACGCCTGGACGTCTCTCGCATTTCTTCCTAGTTAAGATCGTCCCAGCTCATCATTCGAGCAAGAAAGGACATGGAAAACTCTCGTAAAGGCGTTTCGTGAAGGTATATATAAGTTACAAAACGGAGGGTCGACTCAACCTGGGCTAGGCAGCGTGCTGATCACCCTCGCTACTGGTAATGAACCTCCGACCCCTATAAAAGGACAGAGGCACCTTTCTCGTCATGCATACGCATGCATAGGTTGGTACTGAAATACTTCGTGTCTTCCGCGTGGTGATATTTGAATAGACCTCGAGGACTCGGATGATCGCCTTTTGACCATTGTGAACCCATGGAGACAAGCGGACTTGCAACCTGAAGGCCTTCCGAGGGACATGGCTGAACTTTCTCTGGATTCTCACAACCCTGTCGGCTCTGAAACCGCTGAGGGGCACCGGAGACTCTCATGGGAAGATGTCTGTAGTACCTTCGATACTCTATGTCTAAGCTGGAATCCCGCCCTCTTCCCGCACATAATTACTCATCATCGGTATGGCATTGCGTGCGTGATCTCGATCGGTCCTAATATCTCCCAGTACATGGAAGGGTGCAGACAAGAAGAATGGCCTCTACTCGATAGGAAAGCGCTCTCGTTCCTAGCGGGTGTATCCCCTTGACGCCGTTCTCCAGATCTCAATCATCAAATTCGCGTTTCTCTGGATGAAGACACGAGTAATACGGAGATCTGGGCATTGCTGTCAAGGCATGTGGTTGATCGGGATGACCCTGCCGTCTATATCGCGGTGCACGCATTTGAGGAAGATGGGAACGGTGCCAGCTTTGTCAAGCCCGAAAACCTCACAATTAGGGTTAGTTTTCTGCTTTACGGTTGCGATGACTAAAACCTGTTGCAGGGTCAGTACCACGAAAGCTTACACTGTCTAGTAAGTACCCTGTGTATGCACAAAACGCGTTCCTGATCTCGCCTGAAAGGTCAAACTATCTCCTGCATCGTCCGTAAAACGAATATCGTTCATTGCCTCGTTGTATTTCGGAGATGCGACAACCGCACGAGATGTCTCATACACCCTCACACTTTATTCTAACCGAAGAATCTCATTTAGAGCGTCCCCTATTCCTGCCATGACAACCAAGCAGGAAAGTACGTGCCCTAGCGTCTAAATCACAACATTTACGCATTTATCGTAGGCGAGCGCAGAGTTTAATGCGGCCAACTCAGGCGGGAATGTGTCGCAACCCACTTACTTTCGCAATCCGCAATGGAGGATCAAGATCCTGCCACCTGATATGTCACACGCTGAAACAAGGCACCGCAAACACACCAAGATTATCCTTCGAGCGTTCACAAGGAAAGATGTTCCTCTGAATCTGAAGGTCTATCGGACTTCACAAAGACGATTAGACGAGTAAGCTCTTGTGAATAGATTGAGACATTGGTAACTCTCCGCACAGTAGCATCGACGGGCAAGTCGCCTTTGACTCCGGCATATACCACTTCGGCTTGGCTTTTGGTCAAGTCGGTCTGCCAGGTTTGTCAAACATCACCGAATGATGGTATATTCATTTGATTTAAGTGGGAGAGTATACCGTTGTCCTCTCAACTTTTGCTTCCGGGCAATATGGGGCCGTAACACTGGAGGTTTCTTCGAGCGAAGAGTTTACTCTGGACAGATTGCCAGCTGAAGGAGCAGGCATGCACCTCAAGAATATCAAAGGCCGCTGGTATGCGTACTGCTCCCCCCCCTCTTTCTCTTGATCCTGACGAATAACAGGGACGGCGCCTCGGCCGCTGGTGGCCCCAGCTTCAAGAAATACTGGGATAACCCCATCTTTGAGTTGAATATTGATCGTTCAACAGACCTTATGTTAGCCCATATCGTCCGCATCTCGTTACAATTGGTTTGCTTATTATTGCTCTCAGGGTACGGCTTCAAGCGAGGTCCGGCACAACTGTTCTCCCAATCAATATTTCTCTTTTCAAAACACCATCCGTGGGGAAAGTTCCCACAGAGGTTGCTGCGAGCGGACAATATCGCGAATCAGTGTACGGGGTTCGCATCAAGCAATGTCGGGTACCACGGGGTGTTTATGTGCTAGTACCGTCAACCTATTCACCTAACCTCAAGGGGGACTTCGAAATATCTGTTTGGTCCGACTCTCCCATCACTATTCGACAGTTGAATTCTCCGAATTAGAACCTCTACGGCGCAATACGTCCGATTCCTCCATGAATAAACGCTTCTAATTGTTTCTGCCACTTCCAAATATCGTCCACATCAATAAGTATTGACTAGGATAAGCATCCGCTAGTGGCGGTGACTGTTTCTCCCCTTCTTCTTCGCACGCTCCGCGCTCAGGGAGCCGTCAAATGAGTCCAGCTATCCAATGGCCCAGATTAGAAGTCCCTTTCACTGTCCCCGTGACCAGAGCCCTTTCCCACAATATCAGCCAATATCGCCACTCAAAACTCAAAGCCCGACCTCTATTCACGATTGAACAATCCGCATACATGCATCGTTGCTACGTGATCTACGGTCAATAAGACTTTCAATGGCTTGATGCGTAGTGTATTGTTTTTTCCTGAGAAATTACGGC
>Ga0335075_10019402_pt1 | contig 10054 bp, 5 predicted proteins | sample Lox_Sample_24_FD_206723 | JGI IMG/M metagenome (GOLD analysis project Ga0335075, IMG submission 206723) | Soil microbial communities from Loxahatchee National Wildlife Refuge, Florida, United States - Lox_Sample_2.4 | ecosystem: Environmental > Terrestrial > Soil > Wetlands | place: USA: Florida...
GCCCGTCGTTCTTGGCGTAGAACGAGAACAGCAGCTGGTCCAGCGTCTTGGTCATGTGGTAGACCGAGCCCGGGTTGGCCGGGTGCAGGATCTCCCGCTCGAGCTCGCCGTCCGGTGTGGGCACCTTGACCGTCAGGTAGCCCTCGGGGATCGGCGCGCTGCCCGACCAGCCATAGCCGTACACGCCCATGGTGCCGAGGTGCGCAAGGGCGGCGCCGACGCCGGTGTGGACAAGTGCCGTCAGCAGGTTGTGCGTGGCCCTGACGTTGTTGTCGACCGTGTAGCGCTTGGTCTTCTCGCTCTTCATCGAGTAGGGCGCCGCCCGCTGCTCGGCGAAGTGCACGATCGCGTCCGGCTGGACGTCCTTGAGCACCGCGACGAGGCGGTCGTACTCGTTGGCCAGGTCCAGGTTCACATAACCGATCTCCCGGCCTGAGACTTCCTTCCACGCGCTGATCCGCTCGTGGATCGGCCGGATTGGCGTGAGCGAGTCGACCTCGAGCTCGATGTCGATCTTCCGGCGACTCAGGTTGTCCACGATCGTGATGTCGTGACCACGGTCGGACAGGTACAGCGAGGTTGGCCAGCCACAGAAGCCGTCGCCGCCGAGGACCAGTACGCGCATAGGTTCTCCAAATAGCTCTACCGCTTAGGGAAGTGCCCAGGGCGACCGCCACGGCCGTCGGCTGGGCACCGGGCCTTCCGGGCTCCCATCGATGGCATCCGTGGAGGAGTGTACCGGGCGATTTCCACCGCGATGGTCAGTTCATCCACTCTACGGGTCTGGCTTGCGCCACCGCGGTCGGGAGACCTCCTTTTGCGACCAAGCATGACCCGCCTATGCGCTGAAGGCCATAGGCGGGGCAGGATTCTCAGCCGACCTGCAGGAAGCGTTAAGCAATATTAACTGTCCAGGCCCCGCCCGGCGGCGCGGTGGCAAGACCGGGGGAAGATGGAGCCATGGCTGCGCGCCTGGCTGGCCAGACCAGCCCCTACCTGCTCCAGCACGCGGACAACCCGGTCGACTGGTGGCCGTGGTCTGACGAGGCCTTTGCCGAGGCTAGGGAAAGAGACGTGCCCGTGCTGCTGTCGGTCGGCTACTCGGCCTGTCACTGGTGCCACGTGATGGCGCACGAGTCGTTCGAGGACGAGCAGACCGCGGCGATCATGAACGACAACCTCGTCTCGATCAAAGTCGACCGCGAGGAGCGGCCGGACGTCGACAGCGTTTACATGACCGCGACCCAGGCCATGACCGGCCAGGGCGGCTGGCCGATGACGGTCTTCATGACGCCCGACCGCGAGCCGTTCTTCTGCGGCACCTACTTTCCCAGGCCGCAGTTCCAGCGGCTCGTGCTGGGCGTGGCCAAGGCCTGGCATGAGGACCGGGCCCAGGTGGCGGAGCAGGCCAGCCAGATCGCGGCGGCGCTCGCGGAGCGGGCCGCGGATCCCCTGGCCGCCGAGTCCGCGCCGGCCGGACGCCCCCCTGACGAGCTGGCCGGGGCATGCGACGCGGCCGTTGGCCGGCTGGCGTCCGAGTACGACGAGCGTCGCGGGGGATTCGGCGGCGCGCCGAAGTTCCCGCCCTCGATGGTCCTGGAGTTCCTGCTCAGGCAGGCCGAGCGAGAGCCCGCGGCCGATGCCGGGGCGCAGGCCATGGCGATGGCCGCGGGAACGGCCGAGGCGATGGCCAGGGGCGGGATTTACGACCAGCTCGCGGGCGGGTTCGCCCGCTACAGCGTGGACGCGGACTGGGTCGTGCCGCACTTCGAGAAGATGCTGTATGACAACGCGCTGCTTGCCCGCGTCTACGCCCATCTCTGGCGCCGCACCGGCAGCGCCCTGGCCCGGCGGGTGACGGAAGACACGTGCGCCTGGATGCTGCGCGAGCTCGGGACACCCGAGGGCGGGTTCGCCGCGGCGCTTGACGCCGACAGCGATGGTGTCGAGGGTGCCTTCTACGTATGGACGCCAGACGAGCTGACTGCGGTCCTGGGGCCGGCGGACGGCGCATTTGCGGCCGAGACGTTCGGCGTGACTAGCTCGGGCACCTTTGAGCCCGGACAGTCTGTCCTTCAGCTTCGCGCCGACCCGGCCGATCAGGGCCGGCTCGAGCGGGTCCGGGCTGCGCTCCTCGCGGCGCGCGAGCAGCGCACCAGGCCGGGCCGCGACGACAAGGTCGTCGCGGCGTGGAACGGGCTGGCCATCGCCGCGCTGGCCGAGTCGGGCGTGCTGCTGGGCCGCGACGACTTCGTGGCCGCGGCGATCGCGGCAGCGGAACTGCTGACCAGCCTGCACCTGACCGACGGCCGGCTCGTGCGCACCTCCAGGGACGGTGTGGCTTCAGCCGCGCCCGCGGTCCTCGATGACTACGGCTGCGTCGCCGAGGGCCTGATCGCTCTCGCCGGCGTCACCGGGGCGGGCGGGTGGCTGGAAACGGCCGGGACGCTGCTGGAAACCGCGCTCACGCGGTTCCGGGCCGACGACGGAGCGTTCTTCGACACCGCCGACGACAGCGAGCGGCTTATTTACCGACCGGCGGACATCACCGACGGGCCCAGCCCGTCGGGCACGTTCGCGGTGGCCGGGGCGCTGCTCAGTTACTCGGCTCTCACCGGGTCGGCGACACACAGAGAAGCCGCGCTGGCCGCTCTCGGGAGCGTGCCCACGCTCGCTCCGCGGTTTCCGCGCGCGGTTGGCTGGGGCCTGGCGGTGGCCGAAGGAGCGCTGTCGGGACCAGTCGAGGTCGCGATCGTCGGGCCGCCGTCGGTCGAGCGCGATGCCCTGCACCTGGCGGCGATGACGGCCGCACCACCCGGTGCCGTCATCGCGCTCGGAGACGGCGCCGACGGAGCCGGTATTCCGTTGCTGGCCGGCCGTGACCCGGTAGCGGGGACGGCAACCGCCTACGTGTGCCGTGACTTTGCCTGCCGCGCGCCGGTGACCGATCCTGATCAGCTCACGGCGGCGCTCCGCTGACCGCCGGCCTGCGGCTTCATCAACTATCCCGCTGAAGTTTGCCAAGCGTTCGCCACGCGCACTGGCCCGCGCGCGTGACCACGACCATCATGGGGAACGTCGGGTATGGACGTATGCGCGCCAGGCGTGCATCGTTACATGCGAGATCGGTGACTTGCGGCCGGTGCCGGAACCCGCGGCGGAAGGAGTTACCTGGTGCGCAACGGAGAGCGCCGCCTGCGCGGTGCCCTGCGCATCGCCGCTGTCACCGGAAAGCGCCGCCTGCGCAGTGCCGCCGGTTCCGGAAAGCGCCACGTCCGCGCCGCGCTATGGGTCGCCGTTGCCATCGGGATCGTCGCCGGCGTCTCACCGAAGCTGATCGACGCGGCTTTCCCCGGCCCGGCCGGTCATCACGCATCCTCGCCTGCGGCCGAGCGCGCCGCCGCCGGACGACCGCAGGCCCCGGCGTCAGGAACCCCGGCGGCCGGGACGTTCATCCAGGCGCTTGAGGGGCACGCCCCGACGGTGCCGGTGGCCCAGCTCACGGCGAGTTCCGTTCCCGTGGTCGCGCCGGTGCGCAAGCTGCTGGCCGCCGATCTGCTCGTCGTGGCGCCGACGACGCTGCCCGCGAGTTCACTGTCCGCCGTGCGGCGGACGAAGGGCGTGGTCGCCGCGGAGCCACTCGACGCGGCCAGGATCAAGCTTGACGGCAGCTACGTGGCCATGCTCGGGGTCGACCCGTCGCGGTTCCGCGCGTTCGCGGCCCGGCCGACGGCGCGGTCGAACGCGCTGTGGCAGAGCGTGGCCGACGGTGACATCGCCGTCTCCTATCTCATGGGCGAGCAGGAGAAGCTGCCGCTCGGCGGCACCGTCGAAGTGGCCGGCACGCGCACCGAGAAACTCCGCGTCGGCGCCTTCGGCACCGTCGGCATCAGCGGCGTCGACGCGGTGGTGTCGACTTATGTCGCTGAGTCCCTCGGGCTGCCGGGCGAGAACGCGATCGTGATCAGCGCGCCGCGCGCATCGCTGAGCGTCCTCATGCACCGGATCGCCAGGCTGCTGCCCCGCGACGCCTCGGTCGCGCCGCTCGTCGCCCAGGCTCAGGCGGGTGTGCGCGGCCTGCCGGTGACACCGGGATCGGCGGGCGGCGTCGGCGTCACCGCCGCCGACGGGCCCGGCCTGACGCCGCAGCAGACGCGCGCGTTCCTGGCCGCCGCCGAAAGCCGACTCGGCCTGCCGTACGTCTGGGGTGGCTCAGGGCCGTTCGACTTCGACTGCTCGGGACTCGTGCAGTGGTCAATGCGGCAGGCCGGCATCGTCATGCCGCGGGTGGCGGTGGACCAGGCGCAGACCGGGCCGCTCATCCCGGTCAGCGAGCTTCAGCCTGGGGACCTGCTCTTCTACCACACCGACCCGACCGCACCCGAGTACATCTCGCACGTTGCCATTTACCTGGGCGACGACAAGATGGAGCAGGCGCCCGAGCCGGGCATGGATGTCGAGATCGTCCAAGCGGACTTCGGTACCGACTTCGCCGGCGCGGTCGAGGTCTATCCCCGGCTTGCCGCGGCGGTCGCGGCCGAGTTCTCCTCGGGCTGACCCTCACGCCGAGCCGGCTCAGTCACGTTCGCGGGACACCTTCCTTATTGCACCTTTCTCATTGCGCAGCCCGTGCTTGCGCAATGAGGGGGGGAGTGTAATCATCATTACATGACTACGAACGACGCCGCCGAGACCGGCGAGGGCCAGAGCCAGGACAACAGCGGTGCTTCGACGGCCGGGGACAAGCTGCGCGCCTGGTTCGTCGGCCGTCTTCCATCCGAGTGGTTCACCGCCGATCCGGACGTGCGGGCTGACCGCGAGGAGATCACGATCATCGGCAAGATCGCCGATCCCGAGTCCGCTGCCGACGCGACCGAAGCGCAGCAGGCAGCCGCGGCCGAAGGCCGCAGCCGGCGTTTCCGCGAGGAGACACGCGACCACCGGATCGAGATCGCCAGGGAGGCCGAGCACCGGTTCGGCCGGAAGGTCTCCTGGGGCGTGGAGTGCGGCGGCTACAAAGTGATGTTCACCACCTTCTCGGTGCCGGTCATGACCAGGCTGCGCCAGCCCGAGCGCCTGGTGCTTGACACCCTCGTTGACGCCGGCGTCGCGCGCAGCCGCAGTGACGCGCTGGCATGGTGCGTACGCCTCGTGGGCCAGCACGAGGACAGCTGGCTCGACGACCTGCGCGCCGCTCTTCGCAAGGTTGAGCAGGTCAGGGACGAGGGCCCCGGAATGTAAGCGGCGCTGCAGCGGAGCGCGATCGCTTGCGCTAGGCGCGGTCTCGGATCTTCAGACGGAACGGGGTGCGGCGAGGGCCGGCCCCGTTCCGTCGCGTAATGCCTGCTCAGGCGCCGTGACGTGGCGCCACCGCGCCTGCGCTGTGAGTACTCTGATCGCCGCTTAGCCGATACCGGGCCGAATTGACCGGCATCCTCCGGGGTACACTCCCCGAATCCCGCAGCTTCGGGCCAACCGCCCTGCGTAGCCGCGGGTCACCCCCAGAGCGGGCGACCCCGCAAAGCCCGAAATAGGAGGACCAGTCGTGGCGATTGAGGTGGATGCGGCCTCCGCGGCGTTTAACCCGACAGGTGACCTAGAGGCAGTTTTCGACGATGCCGGGCTGAAAAACCCATGGGTGCGCGAGTACGTCCGGCACTGGTTCGAGCACACCGGCGCCGAGCGCGTCGAGGTAATCGGCGCGGCCGATGACGCGCGCCTTCTCCGCGAGTCGCTCGCGGCGGGCGAGATCCTGCCGGCCGGCGAGGGCCGCTACTACGCCCGCAGCTACGTCAAGGACACCGCGCGCTCGGAAGAGCGCACGATCGTGGCCACCAGCGATCCGGCTGATAAGGGCGTCTACGACAACTGGCACCCGGCCAGCGAGATGCGGCCGCTGCTGGAGAGCAAGATGCGCGGCGCCTCGGCCGGCAAGACCATGTACGTCATTCCGTACCTCATGGCCCCGCCTGGCTCCCCGCTCGAGCCGTACGCGGCCGGCGTCGAACTCACCGACCACCGGACCGTCGTGCTGCACATGATCCGGATGGCGCGGGTCGGTGTCGAGCACGTCAACGAACTGGCCGAGCCAGAGAAGTTCGTCCGCGGCGTGCACGTGACCGGCGACCTGGAGCACCTCGGCCAGGGAACTCCCGATGACCAGAGGTACTTCGTCACGCTGGCCGATGAGCGGACGATCCTGCACTTCGGCTCGTCCTATGGCGGTAACGCGCTGCTCGGCAAGATTGCCCACGGGTTGCGGCAGGCCGCCTACGACGGGTGGGCGTCGAAGGAGTTCCTGGCCGAGCAGTTCATGCTGATCGGCATCACGGACAAGCAGACCGGGCGCACCTGGCACATCTGCGGCGGGTTCCCGAGCGCGTCGGGCAAGACCAACCTGGCCATGATGCTTCCGCCTGACCGCCTCGGCGACCGCTACCACGTCGAGTTCTACGGCGACGACATCGCCTGGCTGCGGGTCGACCCGGCGGACGGCAAGATCTACGCGATCAACCCGGAGAACGGCGTCTTCGGGGTCGCCAGGGACACCAACGAGGTGACCAACCCGACGGCCCTCGGCTCGGTCGCGGCGAACACGGGGGTGTTGTTCACCAACGTCGCCTACAACGACATCACCCGCGAGGTGTGGTGGGAGGGCAGGACGCCCGCCCCGCCAGCCGACCTCGCGGGCTGGCGCGACTGGACCGGGCGGCTGATTTCCGAGCGCACGGAGGCCGAGCAGGACAAGCCGTGGGCGCACCCGAACAGCCGGTTCACGACCAGGCTGACCAAGGTGCCCAACATCGCCGCCGACTTCAACAACCCCAAGGGCGTGCCGATCGACGCGATCATCTTCGGCGGCCGGACCCGAGACCGCGAGCCGCTGATCCGCGCGATGACCGACCTCGCCGAGGGCGTCTACGACGGCCTCACGCTCGGTGCCGAGGCGACCTTTGCCGCCGAGGGCGTCGATGGGCAGCTGCGGTACGACCCGATGTCGATGCGGCCGTTCATGTCCTACCCCGAGGGTGCCTACGCGGCGCACTGGCTGAAGATCATCGGCGCGGCCGCCGACAAGCCGATCTTCGCCCACGTCAACTGGTTCCAGCGGGACGCCGGCGACGGTCACTTCCTGTGGCCCGGCTACCGGGAGAACCTGCGTCCGCTGCTGTGGCTCATGCAGCTCAGGGACGGCGAGGTCGAGGGCATCCAGACCCCGGTCGGCATTGTCCCGGCTAAGGCCGAACTTGACCTTGAGGGCGTCGACATCAGCCCGGCTGACCTCGACCGGCTGCTGTCCATCGACATCGACCGCTGGCGGCAGGAGATGGGGCACCGCGAGCAGCACCTCGCGCAGTTCAACGGCCTGCCCGAGGAGATCTGGGCTGTGCATCGCCGCGTGGCTGCGGCGCTGGACGCCGAGAAGGCCTAGCGCAGTCCCGCCCGGTCCGGACCACTGCGCTGACGCGGCGTGGGCGTTGCCGCCTTCCGCCGCGGCGATGTTAACGTTCCGTTATGGGGGAACTACGTTGCGTTGATGGCTCCGTGCTGTCTGTGACCGCTGTGACCTGCCGTGACCGGGCCGGGCAGCCTTACGAGATCACGCTGAACCTGGCGAGGGACTCCGTCCCTTTCGCGGCCATCGGCCAGCGCTGCGGCCACCGGCTCGCCCAGCTTGCGGACGAGGTAACAGCCGCGCGGCTCGACCCCGAGCAGGCCGACGCCTGGCCCGACCCCGACGACCGGTTCCCCAGTCCGGCGGTGCCGGCCGCGAAGCAGGGTCAGCGTGACGGACATCACCCGGGCGGTTACCTGCCCGGCGAGTCCGAGTACTTCTCGCTCCGCTCCCGCGACCGGGTCGATCTCCCTGGCAGCGGTGAGCTGCGCTGCACACTGCGCTCGAGCGCTGTGTGGATGGGCGAGTGCGTCGGCACCGGGCGGCATGCCCAGCCGGGCCAGCGTCCCTGGCCGGCGGTCAGGGAATCCGCCGTCGGCCGTGACCGGTGGCGCCTGTCGAGAAGAGCGGTCATAGAGGCCTGGGGGGCGGGCGGTATCGGAGTGCGTGCTGTCCTGACTTCGGCGGAACTGGTGGCATTCTTGGATACGGTTCTCACGGGGCCAGACAGTTTCGTCCCCGCGGGGGCGGAGGTTCGCCAGTCAGCCGGGAAGCATAAGGGCGGGACTGCGGTCCCGCCCTGGCGGCAGCGAGGAAGGGTGCCGGATGGGATTGCGCGATCTCGTCTACCGGCTGTACGAGCGCAGGCTGGAGGCGGCGCTAACACCTCAGGCGATACCCAGGCACGTCGGGGTGATGTGCGACGGTAATCGCCGATGGGCGAGATCGGCCGGACTGGCCGACGTCAGCAGCGGCCACCAGGCCGGCGCCGACAAGATCTTCGAGCTCCTGGCGTGGTGCCAGGACGCGGGCGTGGAAGTCGTCACGCTGTGGCTGCTGTCCACCGACAACCTGGCCAGGCCGGGTACCGAGCTCGAGCCACTGCTGAAGATCATCGAGGGCACCGTCCAGGAGCTGGTCGCCGAGGGATGGCACGTCAAACCGGTCGGTGCGCTTGACCTGCTGCCGGCGGAGACCGCGCAGGTGCTGAAGGACGCCGGGGAGGCCACGGCCGGCCGCTCGGGCCTGCTGGTCAACGTGGCCGTCGGTTACGGCGGCAGGCGGGAGATCGCGGACGCGGTCCGCTCGCTGCTCCAGGATCACGCCACCCGCGGCACGACGATCGAGGAGCTGGCAGAGATCCTGGACGTGGAGCACATTGCCGAGCACCTCTACACGGCCGGCCAGCCCGACCCTGACCTCGTGATCAGGACCTCAGGCGAGCAGCGCCTCGGCGGCTTCCTGCTGTGGCAGAGCGCGCACTCGGAGTTCTACTTCTGCGACGCCTACTGGCCCGCGTTCCGGCGCGTCGACTTCCTCCGGGCGCTGCGCTCCTTCGGTGCCCGCCACCGCAGATTTGGCGCGTGAACAGCTTGTTACGGTACTTCCGTCGCTGACATCGCTTAGGTACGGTCATTACTGACGGGCGGTGCCTAGCCGCCCGCCGGGAAGGCCCTCGAGATACTCGAGCTTCGCGTCCACGCGGCGGGCGAGATGAGCGACAGGGCCGGTGCTCGGCCCGTAGCTGGCCAGACCCGGTCCCGCCGACACATCTGTGTCCGACCGCGGCGTCCGAAAGGCGCCCAGGGGAGAGCGAGTGGCCACTTCCTCAGCACGCCGTCCATCGCGGCCGTCCGATTCCGACGACACTAGCGGACAACGTCGCACCTACGTCCTCGATACCAGCGTTTTGCTGGCAGACCCGGCGGCAATCGGCAGGTTCGCCGAGCACCGCGTGGTGCTGCCCGTCGTTGTCATTACCGAGCTCGAGGCCAAGCGCCACCATCCCGAGCTCGGCTTCTTCGCCCGCCAGGCGCTGCGCTACCTCGATGACCTGCGCGTCGAGTACGGCCGCCTGGACGCCGACCTTCCGGTCGGGGACTCCGGCGGTAGCGTTCGGGTCGAGCTGAACCACTCAGATCCCGGCGTGCTCCCGGCCGGTTTCCGGCTCGGCGACAACGACACGCGGATCCTGTCGGTGGCCTGCAGCCTGGCCGCCGAGGGCGAGAGCGTCATCCTGGTCAGCAAGGACCTGCCGCTGCGGGTTAAGGCGGCAGCCGTCGGCCTGACCGCCCAGGAGTACCGGGCGGAGCTGCCGCCTGACTCGGGCTGGACCGGGATGGCCGAGCTGGACGTGACCGGTGCTGAGATCGACGAGCTCTACGACGCCGGACGGGTTGACTTGGCCGCGGCCCGTGACCTGCCATGCCACACCGGGCTGGTGCTGATGTCAGGAGTGGCCGGCGCGCAGAGCGCGCTCGGCCGGGTGCTGCCAGACAAGTCGGTGAAGCTGGTCAGGGGCGACCGTGAGGCCTTCGGGCTGCGGGGCCGGAGCGCCGAGCAGCGAGTCGCGCTTGACCTGCTGCTCGACGGCGAGGTCGGGATCGTCTCGCTGGGCGGCCGGGCCGGTACCGGCAAGTCGGCGCTGGCCCTGTGCGC
>Ga0335075_10019403_pt1 | contig 10054 bp, 6 predicted proteins | sample Lox_Sample_24_FD_206723 | JGI IMG/M metagenome (GOLD analysis project Ga0335075, IMG submission 206723) | Soil microbial communities from Loxahatchee National Wildlife Refuge, Florida, United States - Lox_Sample_2.4 | ecosystem: Environmental > Terrestrial > Soil > Wetlands | place: USA: Florida...
GGTTGGAAACGAGGTTTGTCAGTTTGTATTGAGCTCGCGCCCGGCCGCAGACGAAAAACATCGTAAATCCACAAAGCAGTGACAGGACGATGGTTGGTCTGTTGACGACGGCGCGTAACTGTCCTACCCGCTTACTTGTCTGTTTAGTTTGGACTTTCATGTAGTTCTCCTTTAAGTCTGGCGTGACTCCGTGGTTGTCATGCGGGTCCGATTCACGACCGGGCCGCTTCAGATTGGGATCCTTAAGATTTGTTCGAACACTCCTGAACGTAAGGTTCGGACCCTTCGAACGTTATTAAGCCCCAAGCCGAGCGGTTGTTCTACTGGATGAACGTATAGCTCTGGACCTTGGTATAAATGAGGCTCGCGTCAAGCCATCTACGCCCGCAGTTGCTGCCTCATCTGACGAAGTGTGCTAAGTCACTCAACGAAAAAGGCGTTTCATACATGCTCAGCGAGTCAACGGCCATTGAACTGGTTTATGCACGCTGCGATTGGCCGCGCCAGGCGTGAACGAATGTGTAGCGTCTCGCTCCTGCTGGCCACCGCCTAGAGTTCGACAACCCACCCTTCGTATGAATCCATACGATCGTCCAGTTGGCCCGCCCCCGCGCGCGTGGTCTAATCCCGCTGAAATGGAAATCCGGAAGGGCGCTCAAATCTCGGCCGGCGTCGCAGCCATAAACGCTTGCCCTTAAAGCGGAGGATTCATGGAAACGCTCAAATATGTGCCCAAATCAATCGTCGTGACCATGCGGGGTGCACAGATTTCCCAGCCCGGAGGGGATTTCGAAATAGTCGAACGCGAGATTCCTAAGCCAGGCCGTGGCCAGGTGCGCATCAAGGTTCAGGCTTGTGGTGTCTGCCACAGCGATGTCCTGGCGAAGGAAGGCTTGCGGCCCGGGATCCAGTACTCTCGCATCCCAGGCCCCGAAGTGGTGGGCTTCATTTATCAAGTTGGAGATGGCGTTTCCAACTGGGGTATGGGCCAGCGGGTAGGCGTCGGTTGGCATGGCGGCCACGACGGCACTTGTCGGGAATGCCGGCGCGGTGACTTTAATAGCTGCCGCAATCTGCAAATTCCGGGTATCAGCTACGACGGCGGCTATGAGGAATACATGGTCGCGCCTGTGGAAGCGCTCGTGTCCATACCCGACTCTCTCAATGACGCCGAAACGGCGCCGTTGCTCTGCTCCGGAGTTACGAATTACAATTCGCTGCGCCACAGCGGTGCGATGCCCGGCGACCTGGTCGCCGTGCAAGGCATCGGGGGACTGGGTCACGTGGGGATTCAATTCGCACAGAAATTCGGCTATGAGGTCATTGCGATCGGGCGCGGGCAGGAAGACGCGGCGCTCGCTGAGAAATTGGGAGCGATCGAGTACATCGACAGCCATACGACAAATGCAGCCGCGGAACTGCAAAGATTGGGCGGGGCAAAGGCAATTCTTGCCACGGCGCCGAGCGCAAAAGCAATGTCTGAACTGGTGAATGGTCTTGCCCCGCACGGCAAGCTCCTGGTAGTGGGTGCATCGTCCGATCTCATTGAAGTCAGGCCCATCCAGCTCATTACCGGGAGCAAGATCCTGCAGGGCTGGTCCACGGGGACACCTGCAGATTCTGAAGATACTCTGCATTTCGCCAAGCTCACCGGTGTGCGTCCCATGGTCGAAATGTACCCGCTCGAAAAGACTGCCGAGGCGTATGCGCGAATGATGAGCGGCAAGGCCCAATATCGAGTCGTTTTAATAATGCGACATCACTAGGAGATGCTTTCTGTGCCGATAAGGTCGGACATCTGGTTGCTCCTCGAACTCCGACATCGGCCCATGCCCCGGTGATTAATTATCTTGCCGAGCCGGCAGACGATCCACCCGGAAAAGCTATCACGGGGTTGCATTCGGCGCGGAAACCTACTGGGCGGATGGGGCTTTTGCACCAGAAGGTCCTTTTATTCGAAGCCGTGCTGCCATATTTACGAGCCCCGCAAACGAGTCGGCTTCCATTTTCCTCATCAAGTTGCCCCGGTGGAATTTCACGGTGATTTCCGTAATCCCCAATTCATCGCCGACTTGCTTGTTAAGCATCCCAGCGACCAGCAATGCCATCACCTGGCGTTCGCGCATGGTGAGCGTGGAATAATGTGCTCTTAGCGTCTGAATCTGCGCCTCGCTATCAAGCCTTACCCGGCTGCGCTCAATGGCGCTCCGTATCGCATCCAGCAGGCGCTCGTTGGTGAACGGCTTCGTGAGGAATTCCACGGCTCCTGCCTTCATCGCCTCGACCGTCATGGGAATGTTGCCGAATCCAGTGATGAAAATGATCGGCATATAAGGCCGCTCAGCAGCAATGCATTTTTGAAGCTCCAAACCATTCAGCCCTGGAAGAGAGAAGTCCAGCACAAGACAACTCGGCGCAAGCAGTCGTGGGCGCGCAAGGAATTCCTGGGCACAGGTGAACGTTTCCGGATGCCAGCCTTGCTTGCGAAACAGCAATTCCAGGGATTCCCGCACAGAAATGTCGTCATCCACCACAAAAACGGTCGGCGCGATTTCAACCATTTGGGCGACCTCGCGTTATTGCCAAATCAAAGGCGAGCGGCGATTTTGCCTAACCACAAAAATCAAATCGCAATTCCACGTCAGGCACAGAACACCGTTCTCAGTGCCTCTCGGAGAACCGCAGGACTAAAAGGCTTAAACAAACACTCGACTGCTCCCTTTTCGAGCAATGATGTGCGAACTGTCTCGTCTCTCACTGCTGTGATGAAGATAATCGGAATTTCCAGTTGCCGGCGTTTGAGCTCACTGTGAAGTTCGGGACCCGTCATGCCGGGCATCGCGATGTCAAGAATCAGACATCCAGTCTGAGATGCGCGGCCTGATGCCAGAAATTCTTCTGCGGACGAGAATGCGTCGACCGCAAAGCCAAAGGTTTTCACCAGACGGGGCAATGATTCGCGTACCGATTGATCGTCGTCAACTACAGATACCAGTGAATCAGCCATTTCCCTCATCTCTCATTGCGCGCACAACACAATGGCAGAATTCTTTCCGTTTGCACACGATGTTCTGTTCCAAAGCAGCAGAAATCGACGCCGCTAGATGGCTTTTCGCGGCACTTCGACACTCAATGTTCTCCCGCACTGCGATACCGGTCAACTGTACGATGGTTTAGGTTCCTCACTCTTGAATCGCCCCATCATCGTTCCGTTTGGCGTCATTCCCGGCTCCTCCTGCGTCGCCAGGGATTGAAAATGAAAATGTAGCTCCCGGCCCATCATTGGCTGTTGCCCACAGGCGTCCATGATGAGCCTCGATAATCGAGCGGCTTACGTTCAGCCCGATTCCCATCCCATGCTCTTTCGTTGTATAGAAGGCCTCGAAGAGTTTTCCAGCAGTGTGCGGTTGGAACCCGATTCCAACGTCTTTTACACGAAGACACACCCGATTGTCCTCGTCCCGTTCAGTTGTAACGAGCAACTCTCGTGGTCGATCGTCAATTTTGCTCATTGCGTCCGAAGCATTCCTTATGAGGTTCAAGATCACCTGTTGAAGCTGGATCCTGTCGCCAGTGACGGAAGGGAGATCGTCTGCAAACTGATGATGGACAATAATCCGATTTCGCTGAAGATCGCTCAGCGATAACGAAATGACCTCTCGAGTGGCCTCATTCAAATCCATGAATTCCGGGCGGGAATCTTTTTTGCCATAAAGGTTGCGCAGTCGCTCGATCACGTCAGACGCGCGGTGCCCATCGCGGATCATTAGCTGTGCGGTTTCTCGGGCGCCGGCGACATCAGGGGGATCAGTAGAGAGCAACCAAAGGCATGTGTTGGCATTGGTGACGATGCCGGCGAGTGGCTGGTTGATTTCATGGGCAATCGAAGCGGTCAGTGCGTTCAGTGTCGTGACTCGCGACACGTGGGCGAGGTCGGACCGCGCCCGGTTCAGGGCTTCTTCGGCGACCTTGCTTTCCGTCACGTCCTGAAGAGCGCCGATAAACAGCGGTCGGCCGACGATATGCTCGATGACCCGCGCCATGCCGCGAATGTGCTTCACGGCGCCTCGGGAGGTCACGAACCGGAATGAAAAATCGACGTCCTTGCCCATCATGGCACGCGCAATCATAGAGTCGAACGAAGGCAGGTCCTCCGGATGGATCCCAGTCCGAATCATCTCCACCGTGACCCTGGTCCCGGAATCGAACTCAAAAATCCGGAAGGTTTCTTCCGACCAGTCGTGCTGATCCGCCACCAAATCTGTGATGAAGCTGCCTGTTTTGCTTAGCTGTTGGGCTTCGGCGAGACGAAGGTACGATTCCTTGACCTCTGCTTCGGCCCGCTTTCGGTCGTGAATGTCAGTGTTGGTTCCGTACCATTTAACGATCCGCCCCGATTCATCATGCATGGGATTGGTGCGAAAGAGAAACCATCGGAACTCTCCATCAAATCGGCGCAACCGTGCTTCGGCTTCTCCCGGTTTGCCCGCTGCCATAATCGATTGCCATACCCCGGAGAGAGCTTTTAGATCTTCGGGATGAACCGCCGTTGTCCAACCCCAGCCCAGCAGCTTTTCTAACGGGAGTCCGACATAGTCGAGGTAGTACTGATTCAGGAATTCCGCAGATCCGTCGGGACGCGCTGACCAGACCAATGTAGGCATCGTATTGATGATCAGGCCCAGATTGCGCTCGTTCGATTGGAGCGCTTCCTCAGCCCTTTTACGGTCCTCGATATCGGTTAGAAGAACATACCAGTTGAGGATTTGCCCATCCGAATCGCGCAGGGGAAGCCCTCGCGACTGGAACCAGCGATATGCGCCATCGAAACGCCGAAGGCGATGCTCAACGTCGAACGGATCGCCAGCAGGCAACGAATCGTTAAACACTTTCATTGCGACAGGAAGATCGTCCGGATAAATCGCGTCGGTGATTGCCCATTTCCTTACCTCTTCCAAATCTGTTCCGAAATACTCCAGCAGCGGCCGATTGACGACTTCGACCTCTCCAGCGGGCGACACGCGCGCCACAAGACCCGGTATGCCGTCCACGATCATGCGTGCATTAAACTCGCTGGCGCGCAGGGCTTCCTCCACCCGCTTTCGATCATCGATGTCTGTGTGAAGGGCATACCAGTTAAGAATTCGACCCTCCGCATCTCTCAACGGGATTCCGCGCGCTTGAAACCAGCGATATACACCATCGTGCCGCCGGACGCGAATCTCCATGTCGTATGGAACGCCAGTGGCGAATGCATTGCCGGCAATTTCGATTGCGCGCGGAAGGTCTTCTGGGTGAACGACACCGCTTGTTGCCCAATTCCTTATGTCCTCCAGTTCCTTGCCGAAATATGCCAGAAGTTGCCGATTCGCGAGTTCCACTTCGCCTGCTGCCGACATTCGCACAACAAGGCCGGGGATCGTGTCCACGATCAGGCTCAAATTGCGCTCGTTCGACTGCACCTGCCGTAGGCGTATCCAGTACAAACTCCACAACAGCCCGAAGCATACGACCACACAAAGTCCGCGAAACCAGATTGTCTGGAACCACGCCGGGGCAATGCTGAACCGCAATGTCGCAACGTTCGTGTTCCATTTCTCATCTTCGGTGGATGCCATGACTGCGAATCGGTACTGACCGGGGCCGAGATTGCCATAGAAGGCTTGTCGTCTCGTGCCCACGTCTTGCCACGTGCTATTAATGCCTTCGAGCCGATAGCGGAATTTGACCTCCTGTGGGTTTGCAAGACTCGGGGATGTGTAGTCGATTTGAAGATCGCGAGTCAGTGCGGGTAGCCTGAGGCCGTTCTGAGCGGCATACGTTGTGTGGCCGGCCGTTACTGACTCGATCAGTACCGGTCGTGGTGCAGGTTCTCTTTCCAGGCGAGCCGGGTCGATCATTTGCGCGACGAGCCTGTCGGCAAACCACAGGTGTCCGTCCGGAGACTTTGCTGCCGGATTGAACGGAGTTTGTGCGGTTCGAGCTCCGTCCAGGGCGTCAAGGAGCCGGAATTGCAGGACCGCTTTCGGGTCAGCCTGCCACTTCCGAATCTCTGAATCGGTGAGTTCTACGTACCCGCACGGAGTGCTGAGCCACCAATCCTTGCGGTCGTCTCGAGTGAATCCAAAGACACCATCGCAGGGAAGGCCATTTTGTTTGTTCAGCCGCTCAATCACCCCTGCACGCAGGCTGATCAGGCCATCGTCGACTGCGGCCGCCATCACCGAGCCATCCTCCTGCACTTCGATCTGGTACACAGTCGGGAACCCTCTGAGATTCATGGGAAACACACGAACCTTGCCATTGCGCAAACTCACGAGCCTGCCATCTAACGTCCCCAGCCAGATCCCTCCTCCTGGATCAGCTGCGAGAGCGTGACCGGAAGGTACCTGCGAATCCAAAAACACCTCCTGCACTTTGAAATCTCGAATGCGAACCAGCTTTCTCGGGGTTGAAGCGCATTCCGCCCAGATGTTGCCTTTGACATCTTCCGTGAGGCCGACGACCAATCCCATCGGGCTACCGTTGGGTCCGGGAATTGGACGGAAATGGCGGTTTTCGTAAATATAGAGAGCGTCATCCACCCCGACCCACAGATGGCCTTCACGATCCTCCAGCAAGGAGCTAACCTGAGTACCGGGCAAACCGTCTTTTCTTCCGACCGAGGTAACGACGTTGCCGCGAACGGAAGCCAACGAGCCTGTGCCCGCAACCCACACCGTGCCATCGCGCGATGCAATCACGGAGAAAGCCCCGACCGATCCCAGCCCTTCCTGCACTGAATAGGTGGTAACCCGCGGCTGACCGAAGCTGTCAAGCCCGTTGGAAGTGAGAGCCCAGATACTTCCTTCCTGGTCCTCATACAAATTGAAGACCGCATTGCTCGATAGCCCATCCTCTATACCAAAATGATCGACCACGTCATTGTGAATGCGGTAAAGACCGCGATTCCACGTCGCCACCCACAAGTTTCCGTCCCGGTCGGAAAGAAGCGCGTTTACTATGATCCTGGTACTGTCAAAATTCGGGGCGACGAACGGCCTAAAGGTGCCATGACTGAAACGCTCAAGCCCCAGACCGCGTCCCGCTGCCCCAATCCCGACCCAGAGTGAGCCGTCGGGATTCCGGACCAGGCTCTGGATGCCAATTTGTCCGGAATTTGATCTCAACGCCTGCAGCTCATAGATTTTGGATACCCCCGCCTTCCAGTGGACCAGGCTCGTGTCGCCTCCAATCCAAATCCCCCCGGCCCCGTCTTGAAGAATCGAACTCCCTAGCCGGATCGTGAGTCCATCGGCTTTGCCGAAGCACTTTACCTGACGATCGGTGGCATGGCAGAGTAGCGCTTCTAGTCCCCGGGGGCCAGGGCGATTCGCGATCGCCCAGACTGATCCATCTTCTTCTCCCGCCATGGCATAAGTTTCGGCACCCAGGTCGAAGTGCGAAACAACGACGTTGCCGCGTATGTGACTGAGCCCGCGATCATCACTGATCCAATATCCTCCAGCCCTGGAAGGAAGGAGATCCTCAATTCGATTCGAAACTGCGCCCGGAAGCGACCAGGGCACAAAGCGAACGCCATCGAAGCGCAAAGTGTCAATCCGCGTTCCCCCCACCAAAAGGTAGCCGTCGGCGGTTTGTGACACCCAGTCGGGAATGCTGGGAAAGAATCCGTCTTGAATTCGCCACATTCTGTGGCGGTATTGGGTCAGGCGTTTGCCTGGGTCTAAGCCATGTGCGCGCCCAGATCCCGCGATCACGAGACCGACAAGCCAAATCGCGATGAGGCCATTTTTGATCATGCAGGTCGCGCCGCTCATTCTAGTAGGGAGACACCGGACTACGCAGCCTATACGTTGGTATGGGTCTATACGTTCGCCCAGTAGATTAGCAGCTAAGCGCATGTGACGATGTGCTCCATCGGAGCGGCGGTTGGGAATCGAATGTGCCTTTTGACGGAGTGCGCGGTCATTGATGGATCCGGCCAGAAGTCGACTACTTTCGGACGACAGCCCCCAGAAGGGTATTTGCGATGAAGTGGTCCTTCATTACAATTTGGTGTCGCCTCTTAATTGTTACGGTATCGGTATTCACATTCGCCCTGTACGGAAGCAATCTGGTTCATTGCCTCACGAGATATACCGCGCTCTTCGATTTACGAACCGTTCATGACAATTCCGGCGGGGCCTTCTTGCCCAGCATACTCGTGGTGCAGACAGCGAGCGCGGCGGAATTCAAGCCAAAACTCACGCTTGACGGGTTGATGCCCGAGTTGAAGGGCGGTGAATGGGTCAACTCCGCGCCCCTGAGCACGAAATCGTTGCGCGGCAAGGTGGTGCTGATCAATTTCTGGACCTACACGTGTATCAACAGCCTGCGCGCACTTCCATATGTCAAAGAGTGGTCCGCGAAATACAGAGACTCAGGGCTGGTGGTGATTGGCGTACACACGCCTGAGTTTTCGTTCGAGGGACAAAAGACGAATGTCGAAATCGCACTGCGAGAGCACAACGTGACCTACCCCGTTGTGATGGACGACAAGTACGAGATCTGGCGTGCCTTTAGTAATGAGTATTGGCCGGCGTTCTACCTCGTAGATGCAAGAGGGCAGATCCGCTATCGCCATTTCGGGGAAGGTGATTACGGAGAAATGGAACTCGCCATTCAGGATCTGCTGAAAGAGAAAGGGTCGAACGATGTGGAGTTTCCCGTCGATGACATCGTCGGTCGCGGCATTGAGGCGCCGCCCAGCGCAGATGAACGTTCTCCCGAGAGCTATATCGGTTTTCGCCTGGCTGAACGTTTTGCCTCGCCTGGCGGGCTGAAAGAAGACCGGGAAAAAGAATACGGCTCGCCTGCAAAGCTTGTTCTCAATCATTGGGGATTGATCGGGCCGTGGAATGTGAATGCCGAGGGTGCGGTTCTAATCTCAGCTCCGGGCAAGATGATTTATCGCTTCCACAGCCGTGATCTGCATTTGGTCTTGGCACCATCGAAGGGTGGCATGCCCATTCACTTCAAGGTGACTATAGATGGTGCAGCACCCGGCAATGATTGTGGTGTTGACTCTTCTCCTAATGGTACGGGGATCGTCCGCGAGCCTCGGCTCTATCAACTGATTCGACAAAAAGGTGCAGTCGGAGACCGCACCTTCGAGATTGAATTCCTTGACCCCGGCGTACAGGCGTTCGATTTCACGTTTGGCTGATTTGTGGTCTGCGTCTGGCAATCAGTGACAATGTGGGCTGCGCGTTGCGACTGCCGACCTTCCGATCCTGCGTGTAGCACTCACCTCAACTTTGGTATGGGCCTATACGATGGCCCAGTAGATTCTTCCTCATGTCTCAGGCTTAATCGTGATTGTGCAATCGACCCGAGAGATCGATGGAAATACACCGAGCGAAACCGGAGGAGGCACGTTCATGGAACTGACAATTCAGCTTCGCGAAGTAAGGGGCGTTGCAATTCTCGACATGTCGGGACGGATAACGCTGGGCGATGGAAGTGTGGTTCTCCGCGAGACGGTGCGAGAGCAGATTGCCTCGGGAAAACAAGCAATCATCATCAACTTAGGTGACGTTACTTACATGGACAGCTCCGGTCTGGGCGAGCTCATCAGCGCCTTCACAACCGCAAAGAACCTCGGAGCAACCGTCAGGCTCCTGGATCTCACAAAACGGACTCGTAACCTGATGGAGATTACCAAGCTCTACACCGTCTTCGACATATATGACGATGAAGACGCCGCGATCGATTCTTTTCGCCAGCAGGGCGCGCATTCCATTGGCCGCGGTTGACCGCGAGCAGGATACCCTGCCCTAGCTTTGTCTTCGCGCGATCGTTTTCCAGCGGTACGGTGAGACCGTCACCGCTTGACAGCTTGTGGGGCTGTTTGAAGCTATGCAGACCAGGGAGGCATTTGATGCGTTCTCGTGAATTGCCTTGTGAGTCGAAACTCACTGCGGTTGACTGTATGAGCGGCCGAGACAATGAACTCGTCGCCGCGGTGAGAACCGGATCGAGCGCCGCTTTTGAGCAGCTTCAGAAGCTCTAC
>Ga0335075_10019405_pt1 | contig 10053 bp, 6 predicted proteins | sample Lox_Sample_24_FD_206723 | JGI IMG/M metagenome (GOLD analysis project Ga0335075, IMG submission 206723) | Soil microbial communities from Loxahatchee National Wildlife Refuge, Florida, United States - Lox_Sample_2.4 | ecosystem: Environmental > Terrestrial > Soil > Wetlands | place: USA: Florida...
CGCTCGAAGCCGTCTTCAGCGCCTGGGTTCCGCGCTCGAATCTCGCCCGCCTGTTCCGGAACGACATTGAAGCAAGCCCCAACCTGCGCGTCTTCGTCAACGCGCCGGTGGTCGCCCTCGACCTGGATGGCGACGGCGAGCGGGTGACGGGCGTTGTGGTGCGGACCGTGAGCGGGGCTGAGCGCCGCTTCTCCGCGCAGCGCGTGATCCTGGCGAACGGCACCGTCGAAATCGCCCGGCTGCTGAAGCTGCCGCTTGCCGACGGGCGTGAGGCGCCGTGGAGCGGTAATCGCTGGCTCGGAAGAGGCTTCATCGACCACATCGACTGCCGTGCCGGCCATGTCACGCCGCTGGACAAGCGGCGATTTCACGATCTCTTCGAGAACGCCTATCTCGACGGGATCAAATACGCGCCCAAGCTCAAGCTTTCCCAGCGTGCCCAGAAGGAGCGGAAGCTGCTCGGCGTTACGGCGTTTTTCCTCTTCGACTCCCGCCTTCAGGAGCATCTCGACAATGCCAAGGTGCTGGCGCGCTCGCTGTTTCGCGGCCGGCTGCAAGGGGCGCTGATTCCCAATCCCCGCGATTTCGTCTCCGCGCTGCGCGTCGCGCTGCCTATGATCGTGCGCTATCTGCGCTACCATCGGGTCTACAATCCCGCGGATCAGGGCGCTCAGCTTCGTCTCATGAGCGAGCAGTTTCCGCACCCCGAAAGCGCCCTTCACCTCGACCGGAAACGCGACGAGCTCGGCATGCCGATCGTCGAGATCGATTGGCGCATCGACGGGCGCGAGATCGAGACCCTGGCTGCGGTCAGCGAGCTTGTCGTGCAGTACCTGGAGCGCAATCAGCTCGCCAGCGTGCAGCTTGACCCCGCTTTGAAGGATCGCGACCCCAGCCTGCTGACGCGCCTCAACGACTACTATCACCATATGGGAATGACCCGGATGGCGAGCAGCGCGGCGGAGGGCGTCGTCGACGCCGATCTGCGGGTGTTCGGGACGCGCAACCTCTTTGTGACGGGCGCTGCGGTCTATCCCACCTCGGGCTTCGCCAACCCGACCTTCACCGCCATCGCCCTCGGTCTTCGCTTGGCGAATGCGATCGGCGCCAACCGCGTGAGCGCTTGACCGGCGCGATCTCACAACTAACGGTTGCGCCGGAAGTCGGGTTGTGCGGCATGCTCCGCACTCGGCCGTTAAGGTTAAGGCTTCTGGCTGGGACCCGACGCAACCGACGGCCTCATCATCCCCGACTTTCCAGCCAGTATTAACCTCAGAGCACTTCTGCGGAAGGCTTAGAACGTGAGGCGTTGGGAACCCCTCCGCGACCTGGCCCGTTAATTCGTTCCGAGAGCGTCGTCGCGGGTTGACTACCGTCGATGACAGGATGCCCCGGTGAGCGCGGCTCGCTCACCCACGGCTGAGAGACAGCTGCACAACAAATTGGAATGGCCGATGGCTGAACGCAAAGTTGCGATGATCACGGGTGTCACCGGGCAGGACGGGGCCTATCTCGCCGAGTTCCTGCTGCGCAAAGGGTACGTCGTGCACGGCGTCAAGCGTCGGTCATCCTCCTTCAACACCGAGCGCATCGACCATTTGTACCGTGACCCTCACGAAGCCGGGGTGCCGTTCCATCTCCACTACGGCGATCTCACGGACAGCACCAATCTCATTCGATTGATGCAGGAAATCCGGCCAACCGAGATCTACAACCTCGCCGCCCAGAGCCACGTCAAAGTGAGCTTCGAGACGCCGGAATACACCGCGAGCGCCGACGGCCTCGGTACGCTCCGCCTTCTCGAAGCGATCCGCATTCTGGATCTCGGGAGCACGACGCGGTTCTACCAGGCCTCCACATCGGAGCTGTTCGGCAAGGCGCGTGAGGTGCCGCAGCACGAAGGCACCCCTTTCTATCCTCGCAGCCCCTATGCCGCTGCAAAGCTCTATGGCTATTGGATCACGGTAAACTACCGCGAGGCATATCACCTGCACGCGTCAAACGGCATACTGTTCAACCACGAAAGTCCGCTTCGCGGCCAGACTTTCGTGACGCGCAAGATCACTCATGCCGTCGCCGAATTCGCGTTGGGGCGACCGCGAACGCTGTACCTTGGAAATCTCGCGGCGAAGCGGGACTGGGGCCACGCGCGCGACTACGTCGAAGGCATGTGGCTGATGCTGCAGCAGGACAAGCCGGATGATTACGTCCTGGCGACCGGCGAATGCCATTCCGTTCGCGAGTTCGTCGAGACCGCCTTTTCATGTATCGGCATGACGATCGACTGGCAGGGCGATGGGCGCGACGAGGTCGGGTTTGACCGTCGGACCAGCGAGCCCCTGGTTCGCGTGGATCCTCGATATTTTCGCCCGACGGAGGTCGATCTGCTTCAGGGCGACCCGACGAAGGCGCGAGACATCCTCGGCTGGACGCCCCGCACGAGCTTCTCCGAGTTGGTTCGAGAGATGGTGGAAGCGGATCTTGCGGCGGTCGCGAAGGAGCCCCGCCGCTACGCGAACGTGGATTGACCATGTTCTCTCTTTCAGGACGCCGGGTGTTCGTCGCCGGTCATCGCGGCATGGTGGGCAGTGCGCTGGTGCGGCGACTGAAAAGAACCGGGGCCGAGATTCTCACCGTGAGCCGCGCCCAGGCCGATCTCCGCCGGCAAGCGGAGACGGAAGCTTGGATGCAAGACATGCGTCCCGATGCGGTTTTCGTCGCCGCCGCCACGGTCGGTGGCATCTTCGCCAACGACACGCGGCCGGCAGAATTCATCTACGACAATCTGATGATCGCCGGCAATGTCATCGAGGCCGCCCGTCGGTCGGCGGCCAGCAAGCTGTTGTTTCTGGGTTCCTCGTGCATCTATCCGCGGCTGGCGCCTCAGCCGATGAGCGAGGATGCGCTGCTCACCGGCGCGCTCGAACCCACCAACCAATGGTACGCGATTGCGAAAATTGCCGGCCTCAAATTGTGCGCGGCGTATCGCCGCCAATACGGCTGCGACTTTATCTCGGCTCAACCGACCAACCTTTACGGCCCGGCTGATACCTACGATCTTGCGTCGAGTCATGTCGTACCCGCGCTTATCGCCAAGACGCATCATGCCAAGTTGACCGGTGCCGAGAGCGTCGAGATCTGGGGCACCGGAACGCCAAGACGCGAATTTCTCCACGTCGATGATCTTGCCGATGCGCTCGTCTTCCTGATGGAGCGCTATTCCGGCGAAAGCCACATCAATGTGGGATGGGGCAAGGACGTCAGCATCGGCGAGCTGGCGCGGCTCATCGCCGAGGTGGTGGGATATCGGGGAAGTTTCCGCTTCAACACGGATAAGCCCGACGGCGCACCGCGCAAATTGCTGAATGTCTCGCAATTGGCGGCGATGGGCTGGCAGCCAAAAATTCCGATCCGCGAAGGCCTTGCCGATGCCTATCGGTGGTTCCTGGCAAATACGGCGCGGGAGGACGGCTCGGCGCCCTATACGGCCACGGTCCAGATATGAGCGCGAGAAGCGGTGCCGGACGATGAGAACGTCGATCATCTTCGGTGGAAGTGGTTTCCTCGGGACACATCTCCTGAGGCGGCTCGTCGCGTCCGGCACGGATCGCGCGATCTCGGTCGACATTCGCGACCCCAAGAGCGCCGTTGCCGGCGTCGACTATCGGCGCGGCGATGTTCGCGATCTCCGCGATTTCACCGTCTCGGAGCCGATTTCGACCATCTACAACTTCGCGGCCGTGCATACCACGCCGGGTCCTGCCGACCACGAGTACTATGAAACGAACGTCCTGGGCGCATCGGAGGTCGTCGCCTTGGCGCGGCGACAGAAGGTGGACGAGATCGTCTTCACCAGCTCGATCTCCGTTTACGGGCCGGGGGAGGAAACCAAGTCCGAAGAGTCGCCTCTTGCGCCGGTATCGCACTATGGCCGGTCGAAGATGCTGGCCGAGCGCATCCATCGAGCCTGGTTCGAGGAGTGCCCGGATCGCCGGTTGGTTATCACCAGACCAGGGGTCATCTTCGGCTTGGGCGAAGGCGGCAACTTCACGCGCATGGCGACGCTGCTGAAATATGGCTTCTTCGTCTACCCCGGACGGCGCGACGCGGTCAAAGCATGCTTCTACGTTGACGATCTGCTCGACGCGATCATGTCTGCCCGGAGCGCGCCGGAGCGGTTTGCGCTGTTCAACGGGTGTTATCCTGATCGATATACGCTCGAGCAGATTGTCGAAGCCTTCCGCGCCAGGCATTTTCCCAAAGCGAAGACCTTCGGCGTTCCGCTCGGCCTGATATTGGCCGGGGCGAAAATTCTGCGTCCCTTCACCATGATCGGCTTGGGAATTCACCCGGACCGCGTCATGAAGCTGGTGCAATCGACCGACGTCGTCCCGGGCTGGTTGGAGAACCACGGATTGTCGCGTTACGGAACGATCGAAGCCGCGCTTGATCGATGGCGGCAGAGTTCGCAGGGCCGCTTTGTTTGATCATTGCGGCAGAGCGCGGCGGCGACAGCGAGCCCTACCGGGAGCGCAGCCGGCGGCGAGAGGCAGGCCTGAGTAGCCGTCGACCTGCACCAGCGGATACTCGACGTCGATGATTTGATTTGCTCCGGATACAGCGGGCCCTCTTGCCTTCCCGTGGCCGGGCGATCTGATCTCACACCGCTTCGGTCGTCTGCTTGGCGGCGCTGCGGACCTTCAAGGTGACGTTCAGTCCAGTCGGAACCGCGGCGCACGACAACGTCCGCCGACGGCCAGTCAAGGTGAGGGACTGTCGCCCCTGTCGCTCAAACCGTGCTCAAGCTCGGCTGTTCACCCGCGACCCGGCCGTGCCGGGAACCGAACATGCGCTCTTCGTAGGATTTGAGGATCTTGTCGCGATCCATGTTCGCACGAACAAACGAACGGCCGCGCTGTCCCATTTCTGCAAGCATCTCGCGGTTGTCGAGCATCTGGATCACGGCGCTGAACAGCGCCTCGTCGTCATTGGGGCGGACGCATAGTCCCGCTCCGGAATTATGGCTGAGCTGGTCGAGCGGACTACCCTGCTCCGCGACGCAGACAAACGGCCCGCCGGCGGCCATGACCGTGAACAGTTTGGACGGCAGGGCATAATTGGCAACATTCATCGCCTGAGGGATGAGGTGAATATCAACGGATTGCAGCCACTCACCGAGCTCATCGGCGGCAACCAGCGGCAGAAAGGATGTGTTTGTCACGCCCAACTGCTTGACCAGCGCCTCGATCCGCGCACGTTCCGACCCATCACCCCGGAGTATCACCTTTACCTCCGGCCGCCGCTCATCGAGCATGCGAATGAGCGGCAAGAGCTGATCAAGGTTCTGTTTCTTGCCGAAGTTGCCGCTGTAGGAAACCACGGGGACGGGGGCGGCGGTCGCTGATCGGGCCTTTTCCGGAAACAGCGACGACCAGATCGGCAAAACCGTGATCGGCCGCCGATATCCGATATCGCGAATTTCGGCAGCCATACCGTCGGTGAGGACGATGAGTTCTGAGGCGCAGTTGAAGGCAAGATACTCGATGAGCCGCATGAGCCGCAGCATCAGCCCCCTTCTCGCGATGCTGAGTGACGCCGCCAGCCCGCTTTCGATATCGTGCACGATCCCCACCACACGCGCACCCGTTCGCCACGAAAGGAGTGCGGCGCCAAACAACGACAGGCAACTGGGTACGTTGACGGCGATCACGTCAGGCTTTGAAAGAGCGGGGCGAACACTGTAGCGCAACACACCGGCAAGGAACGCGAGATCGTTGAGCAGTCTTTGCCGGAGCCCGCCGCTGCCGCGTCCCCGTGTCTTGATACGCTGGATGACCAGGCCGTCACGAACTTCCCGGTCTCGAGAGCCGTCCGACCACGCCGCGAACAGGTCCGGGTTCGGATAGTGCGGGCGGAAGGCGATTACCTCGACGGAATGCCCCTTTGCGCGCAACCAGGCGCAAAGATCCGTACAATAGGGGGCAGAGCCAATACTTTCCGGCCAGAAATAGGGAGCGATATAGACGATTTTCGTTTGCATCATCTCCTCATTCCTGCCGGACCTCTTGCGCCGGTTTGGACGGCGAGCGTCGCACCGCTGCCTTCGGTCATCGACCGGCAAGCCAACGCGCGCCGCGCTACCTCGGTTCCCACCCAGGACGACCCAAGGTTGGAGCCGGCGCAGCCTCGCACCCATGGGCGGGCTGGTCTCGACGGCGTCTTCACTTGGGCCTCGCCAAGAGGTATTGCCGCGCTCTCTAACCAGCCGATTTGTCCCAGGGGATGAAGTGAACGTTATGTGTTGGTGCGGCCGGCGCGTCGCCGCGCAGCTTCTGGCTCTGAAGGATTGACCAGATGCGCTGGATCTCATCGGTCTCAATGAAAAGGTCCGGGCTCAAGCGGGCGAGTTCCCGACGCTTTTCTTCGTATTGCTCGACCGTGAGCCCGCGGATGAAGTCGATCGCCGCCGTTGCGACCGGCTGATCGAGGCACCAGCCCGAGCCCCAGCTCTCCAGCACCTGGCTAACGGCTGTACCGCGCAACCCCAGCACTGGCTTGCCGAAGTAGCCCGCCTCGTAGAGACCGTTCGTCAGCAGCCATTTCGAATTGCCGTTAGGCGAGTTGAAGTCCATCGACCAGACGATGTCGACGGCGCCGTAAACTTCGGCAATCTCCTCGGGATTGCGATAGGGTCCGCCATAGCTGACGTTTTCCAGGCGCTCGACATCGGCGAGGAAGCGCTTCATGTCGAAATTCGTATAGGGCGCGCCGCGCACATAGATCGTCACCTTGTCCGGCAGCGCCTCGGCCAGCCCGCGCAGTATCTTCCAGCTCGTCTCGTCATCGAGATAACCGAAGAGCCCGATGACCCAGCGGCGTTTCGGATCGCGGTTCGCTACCGGCGCCGGCGGCTCGAGCCGCGGCGGGCCGATCGATTTCGGTATTTTGTTCTCGAACAGGAACCATTGACGGCGATAGCGCAACAGCCCCTCGTAATAGTCCGTCGCAAAGTAGGGCGAGCTGACCACCAGGAGAGCCGTGCTCGCGAGCACTCGGCGCTCGATCCAACGGAAGAACGAGCCGCGCCATCCCGGCTCGGTGCAGGACTGATTGATGTCAAGCACTTCATAGATGAGCGGCGCAGATGAGCCGGAGACCCAGCGCGCGAACAGCGCCAGCAGCGCAATATCGAGATTGCGGGCGATGAAGAGATCAACCCCGGCGAGGGCCCGGCGCCGCGCCAGGACCCGCCAGCCGGCGAGGATCAGCGGCATCACCCGGCGGGCGCGCGACAGCGGCATGACACGGCCGAGATTGACGAATTCCTCCGGGACGGGCTTGGCCGCCGCGGTGCGGGAGAAGGCCAGAGGGAGGACCTTGAACCCGGCACGGCGCCATTGCGAGACGCGGCGGCGAACCACGGAATCGTCGAGGTCAGGCCCGAAATAGGCGACGACAGCGCCATCATTCCTGCCAGCAGGCGCTGCGGATGCGAACATCTTGGCAACCGGCCCAATAAAGCCGCCGACTTCTGCCCCCGACCACGCTTCACGCTCTGCCACGGCCAGTTTCCCCTGAGGGCGTTATTCCCTTGTCATTTTCATGGCTGATAAACGGAATTCCACCGGAGAAGTTGCCTGGAGGGTGTATAATGGGCGCCTTCCTCCCCTGGCGCGCACGCGGGCCGGCTACCCCGACCCCCTCTCCGCGTCTACCGGGCGAAGTGGCTAAGAACCCGATCGACGGCGGCGACGAAAAATCCGGTATCGGCCGCCGGCTCGAACTGGCGCGTGCCCTCGGCCAACCGGGTCCACTCCACCCCATCCCGGTCGAGCAATCCCATGAAATAGGCGAGCCCCGCGACATTGTCAGGCTCGAAGATGTAGCCGTTCACGCCGCTGCGGATCAGCAGGTCGCGGGCGCCGCAATTGTCCGAGGCGAGAACGGGGACGCCCGTCGCGATCGCCTCATTGATGACGAGGCCATGCTGTTCTTCGATGCTCGGCAAGATGAGCGCGAGCGAGCGGGCGAGCACGCGAGCGATCTCGTGCTCCTGCAGGTAGCCGCGAAAATGGATGCCGCCGACCCCCAGCCCCTCGGCGTGCCGGCGCAGCATCGCCTCGAGCTCGCCCGAACCGCAGAGATGAAGCTCGCGCGGCACGCCGGGGTGCTGCGCCGCATAGGCGGCGTAGGCGTCGAGCGCCAGAGTGAGATTCTTCTTCGGCAGGAAGCGGGCAACGATGGTGAAATGACGCTCGCGATGCGACGCGCCCCCGGGCGCCGGATCCGACTCTGCCCAGCGCCGTATGCGCGCCGTCGATACCGTGTCATAGCCGATGAAAATGCGCTCCTCCGGCATGCCAAGGAAGGCGAGATAGCTCTTGGTCCGATGACCTGCGACCAGCGCTGCGCTGTAAGGACGGTAGAGCAAGCTCTTCAACGCCTCTTTCAGCAAGTAACGCTGTTTGTCGTCGAATTTCGAGTCTTGCATGATGATCACGCGCCGCCCGAGAAGCCGCAGGAGGACGGCCGCGAAAAAGATGGCGGGCGCGTCGTAGTTGCACAAAAAAATGTATTTCGCCCGCAAGCGAAGACAGGCCGCCATGATGCGCCCGAAGCAGCGCCAGGTGCTGATCTTCTGGCGCACGACGCCCGGAAACAGCGTCAGCTTGGCAAAACTGTCGGCGCCTGAACTTCCGCGCCATTGATAGTTTGCATCGTAGGTCGCGATCTCGACACCGCAGATCTCATAGCGGTCGCCGAGCTGCGCGACGCAGGCCTCACAGCGATCGACGTGATGGGGACCGAAGCTTTCCCAAAGGAAAAGTACCCTCGGCCGCCTTTTGCCGGAGGCGACGGTTTTTGCGCCTCGGGTGATCGGCTCTGCCACCGGTTCGCTTGGCACGGGCTTCGCGCCCCGCGCATCGCGGTAACGCACGGACGGGGCCTCGTCGCAGATATCGATTTGCTCGTTCAACGGATGGAAAGCCCCGCCAGTTACGGTCGCGGGTGTTAACAATCGCCAAGATGGCAAGTTCCTCCTCCGAAAGGGCGCCCAATCGAGGATCGCCTCCGAGCAACGTTTGCGCACTTTCGCAGCAGCAACCGGCTCCGGTTGCGATCACGCCGGCACTTGACGCTCGTCCTTTGCGCAATCGCCACACGCGGCAGTCGCGTCTGGTGCACCTCCAACCGCTTCACCTGGCGCGCCTTCGACGCGGCGGAGCCACGCCTCTCGCCAATAGGGATAAACGCTCTTGGGACAGCCGAGTCGGCGGATGCCGCAGCGCAGCCCGCTGCACACTGCGTCCTCGAGGATGATGCAATCCTTGCGCAGCCGAAGCATCTTTCCGGTCTTCTCGTCCAAGATGCGCTCGACGCGTCGCAGGACACGCATCGTGCGGCCGCAATAGGGCGCCATCTCGCCATCGAAGGAGAGCCCACGATTGCGTACACCGTCGTCGAGCGTCGCCATGATCTCGGCCTTGGAGCGGACTTGCACCAACTCGCCGGGCTGGAGATCGAGACGTTCGATCAGCTGACCTGCTTTGGCCGTGCCGCGTCGGGGACGCCAGGCAACACGGAGACGATGCAGCTTGTCGTAGAGCGCAAACACCACCCCGCGCAGCAATCTCTGCCACGTCAGGTTTCCGGTGGTCACATCGCGCAGATAGTGGCGCGGATCAAAGATACTGAGCGGCGTGGTCGCTCGCAGCAGCTCTGTCGCCTGACAGCGATAGCGCGGCTCTCCCGCCGACATATCGTCGCCCCGCGTATGGCGCGCCAGCCTCGCGACACCGTCACGAACCGCTTCGCTCTCGACGGCAGTATGGCCTCGCTTAGCGGCCGCCGTGTCGCGCGGGCCGTCGACGCGCCGTAACCAAGCCTCTTTCCAAAAGAGCAGGCAGCCCGCCTGACAACCGCCATGGAAGCCGCCGTCGCAACGCAGCCCGGCAAGGTGTACCGCATCCTGCAAGCGCCGCCCGGTGTAGGTATGGATCGTGTCACAGGTCTTGTGTGCGCTCTTGAAGACTTGGAAGCGCTGCCCGCAGA
>Ga0335075_10019406_pt1 | contig 10053 bp, 7 predicted proteins | sample Lox_Sample_24_FD_206723 | JGI IMG/M metagenome (GOLD analysis project Ga0335075, IMG submission 206723) | Soil microbial communities from Loxahatchee National Wildlife Refuge, Florida, United States - Lox_Sample_2.4 | ecosystem: Environmental > Terrestrial > Soil > Wetlands | place: USA: Florida...
CACTGCGACGGGGCACCTGGAGGTCGCGGCCGCCATCACGGCCGGACTGGCCGACGCGGGCGTGGCAAGCGAGCCAGCCGCCCTGGCCTACGGCCTGAGCTTTGTCCCGCTGGCCGCGGAACGATTCGATCTGATCGTCCCGGCCAGCATGATCGGGACTCGCGAGGTGCAGAGCCTGCTGCGGGTGCTGTCCTCGCCCTGGTTGCTCAGCCAGCTGGCCAGCTTGCCGGGCTACGACGTGTCTCAGTGCGGCGAGCGGATCGCGTCTCTTCGGCCGGCCTGACCCGAGCCACCTGGGCCTCGCCGGATAGCCTGTCGCGAATGGCTGCGCCACAGCACTCCATGCCGAGCGTGCGCCTCGGACAGAGCGGGCCGACAGTTTCGAGGATCGGGATCGGTCTCGCGGCTCTGGGGCGCCCTGCCTACATCACCGGCCACCGCGCCCGTGACCTGCCCGACCGGAGCGTGGCCGGGATGCGCGCCAGGACCTACGAGATGCTCGACGCCGCGTACGAGGCAGGCATCCGCTACGCGGACGCGGCAAGGTCCTACGGCCTGGCGGAGGAGTTCCTGGCCGGCTGGCTCAGCGATCGCGGCCATCCGGACATGGCCGTGGGCTCGAAGTGGGGCTACCGGTACACCGGAGACTGGCGGCTCGATGCACCCAAGCAGGAAGTCAAGGACCACACGCTCGCTACCTTCGAGACCCAGCTGGCCGAGACGCGTGAGAACCTCGGCAGCAGGCTAGCGCTCTACCAGGTGCATTCACTGACCGAGGACTCCGGGGTGCTCAGCGATACCGAGCTGCTGGCTGCCATGGCCCGACTGCGCGGCGACGGAGTGATGATTGGCCTGTCCACTAGCGGTCCGCTGCAGGCCACGACGCTGCGCCGCGCACTCGGCGCGACCGTCGAAGGCGAGCCCATGTTCTCTGCGGCCGAGGTGACCTGGAACCTCCTGGAGCCTTCGGCTGCCCCCGCAGCCGCCGAGGCCGCGGAGGCCGGCTGGGCCATCCTTGTGAAGGAGGCGGTGGCGAACGGCCGGCTCGCGCCTGGCGGCGACAAGTCAGGCCAGTCTTCGCCGCTCGCCCGCCTGGCCTCGGCGCACGCCGTGACGCCGGACGCGATTGCGGTGGCTGCCGCGCTCGCCAACCCCTGGGCCACCGTCGTCCTTTCAGGCGCCGTGACATGTGCGCAGCTCACCGCGAATCTCGCGGCACTGACGATCACCGATCTCGACGACCTTGACGCCGATATGGCCGAGCCGGCCGCAGCGTACTGGTCGGCTCGTTCGCAGCGTCCCTGGAGCTGACAGCAGCACCCATCGGCGGGTCATCGCCTCGGTCAGGCACCCTCACTGCCGGGCTGACGATGGAATCCGGCCTCGGCACAGGCTCTCTCGATGCTGGCGAGTCCGAATGCCTCCACCGGGCCGAGCGCGCCAGCTGGCTGCACGCCGTGCCCGGCCGCCGTGCGGGCTGCCCAGGCGAGCACCAGCGCGGTGAACAAGTACGGCTCCCCGCCGGTGAGGCGCACCGTCGCCAGCCGGCTGCCATGGCCGTCTGCGGCCACGGCCACGACGTCGGAGCGGAGGGCCTCCCCGCTGGGCGCCGCGCGGCTGTCCTGAATCCGCTGAGCCTGCTGATCCAGGAAGGAGCGGACGCTCTTCATACGCTGGAAGGGAGCGGCCAGTGCAGCGGCGTAAGGCACGAGGCCACTGGCGGCACCGAAGGAGCCGAGGTAGACGCCCACGTCGGTGAGCGGCGCCTCCGGCCGGAGCCTGGACAGCGCGAAATGCTCGGATGATCCGATGGAGAACGCCTGCCGCCTGGTGCCGTCGATCTCGAACGACGCGACATGCGCGGCGGTCCGCTCGGTGACGATGCTCCCTCCCCGCACCGAGTATCCGGGCTCGAGCAGCATCCCGGCGATCGATGCGCGGGTGCCGGCGCTCGTCGCTTTCCCGACATTCCCGTGCACGAAGTAGCCGACCCGTACGCGCGCCGCGGCCGGCCCGGCGGCCTCCAGCGCCAGCGCTCCGGCCAGGTTGCCGGGCACGTAGTCATAACCGAATGCGGTCAGCAGCACCGCACCGGTGCTTTCCGCCCGCGGGCCGAACTCCTCGAATACCTGACGTATGAACGGGGCCTCGCCAGTTGAGTCGAGGTAGATCGCGCCAGCGCCTACGGCCGCTTCCACCACGGGCCGGCCGACCTTGAGGAACGGGCCCGCCGTCGATACAAGCACGTCACCGGGGCCGATCAGCTCACGCAAGCGGCCGGCCTCGGCCGAACCTGCGACGGCCGTCTCCAGCTTGAGCCCGTCGCTGTCGCGAGCCAGCTGCGCGGCGAGCGCGTTCAGACGGCCCTGATCACGGCCAGCGAGCACCGGGCGCACTCCGCTCGCGAGCATCGCCTGCGCGGTAAGACCACCGGTATAGCCGGTGGCCCCGTACAGCACGATCCGTCTAGCCGCGGCGGTCACCTAAGTGACGTTAGCCGTCGCACGGATGCGGGTCGACCGCGGCTGCGCACGAACGTTCACATCTCAGCTGATGGCGCCCGCCGGAAGCAGCGCATGAATGCCCCACGACTCGTTCGCCACCTGCGTGACCCGCAAGTCGAGCACCGGGCTGGCCATCGCCAGTGCTGTTGACTTGCCAACTCCGTAGCTGGCCTGCAGCCAGGCCAGCATCGCGTCGAGCGCATCGCCCATGGCGACATTGAGGTCCGCGCTGAAGCCAAAGGTGACCTGGCCCGCCGGAGTCTCCGCATGCACTCCTGGAACCGGCCTTCCGGTCACCAGGTCAAGCTGAAGCTCCGTCGTCATGCCGCACTCGATAGCGGTGCCAGCCACTTCGCCGTCGCCCTGAGCGGCGTGACCGTCGCCGAGGCTCAGCAGTGCGCCAGCTACGGCAACCGGCAAGTACAGGACCGATCCGGCGATCAGTTCCCGGCAGTCGATGTTGCCTCCGCCGATCGCCCTGGGCGGGATGGTTGAATGCTCGCCCGGCTCATCCCAGGCAACGCCCGTCACGCCGAGGAACGGACCAATCCGCACCGTGTGGCCGAGGTCGCTGGTCGCCAGCCCGGCGTCCGCGTCAATCCGCCAGAGCAGCCGGCCCGGCGGTCCTTCATGGAGGCCGAGTCGCCTCGTCAGCGGGGTGTCGCGGCCTGCGGCAGTCGTGAAGCCCCAGTTGTCGGGCCGGAGCGAGATGAAGCGCACCGCGAGGACCTCGCCTTGCGCAGCACCGCGAACGGCGATGGGGCCGGTCAGGCAGTGCCCGCGCCACACGGCGGGCATCGTCGGCACCTTCTCGCCAGGAAACGTCTGGGGCTCCAGATGGCCGGCCGCGTCGAGCGAGCGCACTACGATCGTGTCACCGGGGTCGACGGTCAGCGCGGGCGCCAGATCGCGGCAGAACACGTCCGTTGTCGTCGACGCCGACGGGTCGAGCCGATGGCGAGCCATGCTCCGATCCTCCTTGCCGGCGGCCGCTACGTCGAGGTTGTCCCGCCTGTAGGCAGCACACCGAAAATGCACTCCGGGTCTGATGCGGCCGGCGGTCAGGCTGACTTCCGCCGCACCAGCCTGGTCGGCATCAGGACATGCTGAGGGCCCGAGCCGGGCGCGGCGATCAGTTCGCCGAGGATGCGCACTGCCTCGGCGGCTGACTGCTCGAACGACTGATGGATGGTGGTGAGCGGCGGGTCGGCCTGAACCGCGGCGGCTGAGTCGTCGAAGCCGACGACGGCGACGTCCTCGGGTATCCGCCTGCCGGATTCCTTCAGCGCCGCCATCGCCTCGCGGGCCATCAGGTCAGAAGCCACGAACAGGCCGTCGATCTGCGGATCGGCCGCCAGCAGCCGGAGCGCAGCCGCCCGGCCGGACGCGGGGGACCAGTCGCCAGCCTCCACCAGCTCCGGCGGCTGGCTCGTGCCCACCGCTCGCCGGTAGCCCTCCAGGCGGTGCCGGCCGCTACTCGTGTTGAGCGGCCCGGTGATCGTGCCGACGCGCGAGCGTCCCTGATCGAGCAGCAGGGCGACAGCATCAAAGGCGGCCGCCTCATCGTCGACCGCCACCCACGAGAGCACCTGCTCATACCCCAGCGGGCGTCCCAGCACCACGACTGGCAGGCTGCCGCGGGCAAGGCGGTCGAGCAGCCGCTCGCCCTCGCGGGGCAAGGCGAAGAGCGCGCCGTCGACATGGCCCGCGGTCAGGTAGTCGCCGAGGAAGGCCTCTTCCCCGTAGTCCTGTGCCGTGGTCACTAAAAGGTGCTGGTCGCGCCGCCCCAGCTCCCTGGAGAAGGTCCGGATGATCGCGCCGAAGTTCGGGTCGCTGAAGAGATGCTCGCTCTGCTCGGAGATGACAAACGCAACCGAGCCCGTGCGACCGGAGGCCAGGTTGCGGGCGGCCTGATTGACCGAGTAGCCGAGAGCCCCGACAGCCCTGTCAACTCTTGAGATCGCCTCAGGGCGCACGTGACGGCCCCCGTTCAGCACGCGCGAGACCGTGCTCCGGGAGACGCCGGCCATCCGTGCGACATCCTCGATAGTCGGGCGCCTGGCAGCCGGAAGCCGTGCGTCGCCCCCGTCAGGCCGATCGCTGTTGCCGGCCAGCTCCGGCCGGTCGCTCATCGCTGCCATTGCGGTGCGATCCTAATTCGGCCGCGCTGATGCAGGCGCCAGGTACCGGCAACGTACCTCTCGCTAGGCCAGACTTGCCCGGTTCTAGGTACTTTCCAAGTTCTCTGCCATTTGCTACGCTCCGTCCGTTGGGAGCGCTCCCAAGGCCGATGCAGTAACGGGAGCCCCTGCCGCCCGGCGGTGACCAGCGAAGAGCGACAGAGGATGTTGACTTCCGGGAGGAACTATGAAATCCGTCAGAAAGACAAGACCCTCGAGGCTCACGAAGTGGGCCGCATTAGGGTCGGCTCTCGCCGCGCTGACTGGCGTCCTGGCTGCCTGCAGCAGCTCGCCGGCCTCCTCGGGTACCTCGGGAACCGTCACGCTCAGCTGGTGGTCGTGGACGTCGAACCCGAAGAACGTGATCGCCAATTTCGAGAAATCCCATCCAGACATCAAGATCTCCACGCCACCCGATTACGGCTCGGGCGGCACCTTCTACACCAAGCTCACGACGGCCCTGGCCGGCGGCACTGGCCCGTGCATTACCCAGGTCGAATACGACCACCTGCCGCAGTTCCTCGCCCAGCACGATCTGGTGCCCATCACGCAGTACGTGTCCTCCTACAAGAGCGACTTCCCGTCCTGGGTGTGGAACCAGGTTTCCCAGAACGGGCAGGTCTACGCGATGCCGGAGGACATCGGGCCGATGGCTCTGATGTATCAGCCCTCCGTGCTGAGCAAGTACCACCTGCCGGTCCCGGCGACCTGGGCGCAGTTTGCCTCCGACGCGGTGACCCTGCACAAGGATGATCCGTCCCAGTACCTGACCTACTTCGCCCCCAACGACGCCGACGTGCAGGAGGCGCTGTGGTGGCAGGCAGGCGCCTTCCCCTATCAGGTCCAGCCCAACGGCAGCTGGAAGGTCGACGTGGACGGGCCGATCGAGCAGAAGGTGATGCAGTTCTGGGGCAAGCTCGTCAGCGAGGGTGCCGTGGCCGTTGACCAGGACTTCGAGGCCGACTGGGGACACCACATCGGCCAGGACCGATACGTGGCGATGGTAGGTGCCGGTTGGTCCCCGACCTACATGGTCGATGCCTACCTGCCGGCCGGCTCGACGCAGCAGTGGGCGATCACGCAGATGCCGCAGTGGACGGCCGGCGGGGACGCCTCTGCCAACTGGGGCGGGTCGACGAACGCCGTAACCAAGGACTGCCCGTCTGCTGACGTCAAGGACGCTGCAACCTTCGCCGCCTACATCAACACAGCGAAGAGCGGGCTGGCGATCGACGAGAAGCCGGCCACCACATCAGGCGGCGGTCGCGGGCTGTTCCCGGCCGCGCTCGCGCGTGCAAGCGTTCCGGAGTTCACGGCTGCTGTGCCGCACTTCCAGGGCAACATCAACGCTCAGTACTCGCAGTACGCCGCCAACGTGCCGGTGAAGTTCGAGTGGAGCCCGTGGGACAGCGAGCTCGGCACGTTCCTCACCACCGAGATGGGCAAGGCAGCGGCAGGCAAGGAGCCGTGGTCCCAGGTTCTGGTGAACACGGAATCGGAGCTCCTCAGCTACGCCAAGTCGGCTGGATACTCGGTTTCGCAGTAACAGCGTGGGCCTGCCCCGGAGGCCTCCGGGGCAGGCCAGCACTGCGGCCACCACTGCGGAGGCGGGTCCGGGCGAAGGCGCGATCACGAACAGGAGCACCGTTTGCAACTCTCGGAACAGCCGGAGCTAGCCAGCACCGCGATCCACCCAGTGACCGCGATCCGCGGCCGCCCGCCCGCCTGGCGCCCGACAAGCCGCAACCAGGCCGGCTGGGCGATGTCGAGCCCGTTCCTGGTCCTCTATCTGCTGTTCTTCCTGGCCCCGTTTATCTACTCGATCGTGCTGAGCCTCCGCTCGCCGCGGACCGGCGGCTTCGTCGGCCTGTTCAACTACGGCAATGTGGTCAGCAACGGCGAGTACTGGAGCGCGGTCGTGCGCATGGCGTACTTCGGCGTGATCCAGGTAACCGTGATGATCGCCATCGCCATCGGGCTGGCCCTGCTCCTCGACAGCCCGTACTGCCGGGGCAAGAAGTTCTTCGCGCTGGCCTACTTCTTCCCGTACGCGGTGCCCGGTGTCATCGCGGCCGTCATGTGGGCGTTCTTGCTGGAGCCCGATCTGGACAACGCTCTGAATGTGCCGCATCTGCTCGGCATAGCGTCCGGCCCGCTCGATCCGCTCAGCTTCCGCTTCGTGCTCTACGCGATGATGCTGATCGTCACCTGGGAGTGGGCCGGGTACAACATGACGATCGTGCTGACCAGCCTGACCAGCGTGCCCAGGGAGGTCCTCGAGTCCGGCCGGATCGACGGCGCCTCGGAGCTCGCCCTCGCGTGGCGGATCAAGCTGCCGATGATCCGCCGGACCGTCGCCTTCATCACGGTCATCTCGATCATCGGCACCCTGCAGCTGTTCAACGAGCCGATGATCCTCAACGACATCGCCAGCATCGGCAGCACCTACACGCCGAACGAGTTCATCTACAACACCGCGTTCACGTTCGGCAACGAGCAGCTGGCAGCGGCGCAGTCGGTCGTGCTGGCGCTGATAACCGTAGTTGCCACCGCCGCGTTCTACGGGATCATGCGCCGCCGGTTCGACATGTTCGGTGCCGTCCGCGGGGGAAGGCGATGAGCGCCATCGGGCGGGCCGCCGCAGCAGCGAGTTCGTCCAGGCCGACGACGCCGACGCGGTGGGCACGGGCGGCAGGCCGACGCGCCCGCTCGGTGCACCGGACCAAGACCGCGATCGGCACGGCGGTGGCCGCGGTGGCCGCCATCTATGTGCTCGCACCTATCTACTGGCTGATCGTCTCATCCTCGAAGAACACCAGCCAGCTGTTTAACTCCCAGACCTTCCTGCCGACCAGCCATCTCTCCTGGGCCGAAAACTTCAAGCTGCTGTTCACGGTGGACGGCGGCTACTTCAAGTACTGGCTCCTCAACTCGATCATCTACGCGGTGCTGACAGCCACGCTTGCCACCGCGGTGTCGACGCTCTGCGGATACGCGCTGGCCAAGTACCGCTTCCGCGGTCGGCGGGTGGTCTTCGGCATGGTTGTGGGCTCACTGCTCGTGCCCTCGACCGCACTGGTCGTGCCGCTGTTCCTGCTCGAGCACGACTTCGGGTTCATCAATACCTACCAGGGGGTCATCCTGCCGCTCCTGGTGTATCCGTTCGGCGTCTATCTGATGTCACTGTTCGCCGCTGACGCCGTGCCTGATTCGCTCGTGGACGCGGCGCGCGTCGACGGATCCGGCGAGTTCCGCGCGTTCTGGAAGGTGAGCCGCCCGCTGCTGATGCCAGGCATGGTGACGCTGTTCCTGCTGACCTTCATCGGCACCTGGAACAACTACTTCCTGCCCCTGGTGCTGCTGGGTTCCACGACGCGCTTCCCGCTGACCGTCGGCTTGTCGGCATGGGCCAGCGAGCTCAACCTGGCCGGCGCGGGGCAGCCGCTGTATCCCGAAGTGATCCTCGGCTCGGTGGTGTCCGTCCTGCCCATGCTGATCCTCTTCCCGTTCCTGCAGAAGTACATCGCGCGCGGGCTCACCTTCGGCGCGATCGTCGGTGAGTAAGCGGGCATCGCTCAACAGTGAGGAGCACCAGGTAACTATGGAGGTCAGCAGTACCGGTCCGGCCGGGCAGCCGTTCTACGGCGGCGACTACAACCCGGAACAGTGGCCGCATGAGGTGTGGCACGAGGATGTCGCGCTGATGCGCGCTGCGGGCGTCAACCTCGTCACGGTCGGCACGTTCTCCTGGGCGCAACTCGAGCCGACCGAGGGCCGGTTCGACTTTGCCTGGCTCAGCGAGGTGCTCGACCTCCTCGGAACGGCAGGCATCGGCGTAGACCTGGCGACACCCACTGCCGCGCCGCCGCCGTGGCTGACCACTCGTTACCCTGACGTCCTTCCGGTGGATGACAAGGGAGCGCGATACAGCCACGGGAGCCGTCAGCATTTCTGCATTTGCAACCCGACCTACCTGCGGTTTGCCCTGCGCATCGTGGAGCGCATTGCTGCCGAGGTAGGTGACCACGAGGCGCTGCGCATGTGGCACGTACACAACGAGTACGCCACCCACGTCCCGTACTGCTACTGCGATCACCATGCCCGGGCGTTCCGCTCCTGGCTGGAGCGCCGGTACGGATCGGTGGAGGCGCTCAACAACGCGTGGGGTGCGGCGTTCTGGAGCCAGCGCTACAGCGACTTCGCCGAGGTGCTGCCGCCACGGATGACGCCCACCTTCGCCAATCCCGGCCAGCTGCTCGACTACAAGCGATTTACCAGTGAGGCATTCCTGGCGGAGTTCGTCGACGAGAAGCGGGTGCTCAAGGCAGCCCGGCCCGACGTGCCGCTGACGACCAACTTCCAGGGCTTCAAGAAGGCACTCGACTACTTCTCCTGGGCAGCCGAACTCGACGTTGTCTCCACGGACAACTATCAGGATCCCGCGGATGCGGACAATGCCGCGCTGTCGGCCATGCACTACGACCTCATCAGGTCGGTGAACAAGAACGTGCCCTGGATCGTCATGGAGCAGACACCCTTCCGGGTGAACTGGCGGGACCGCAATGTTGGCAAGTCGCCAGGACAAATGCGGGCCCTGAGCTACCAGGCCCTGGCCAGGGGTGCCAGCGGAGTGCTCTTCTTCCAGTGGCGGGCCTCGCGCGCGGGCGCCGAGAAGTTCCACTCCGCGCTCGTTTCCCACTCCGGCGAGGCATCTCCGGTGTGGGCAGAGGTCACCCAGCTCGGTCATGAGCTAGCCCGGCCGGAGCCGTGGACAACCGCGCGGGTGCTTGCCGACGTCGCGGTGATCTTCTCCTGGCCCAACTGGTGGGCCGTGGAGAGCCTCACCAGCCCGGCGCACGACCTGACGATGCTGGATCAGCTCACCTGGCTGTACCTGCCGCTGTACCGCCGGTCGGTAACGACTGACTTCGCGGCGCCAGCCGAGTCACTCGAGCGGTATCAGACGATCCTGGTGCCAAGCCTCTACCTGGTGACCGAGGACGAAGCGGCGAACATCCGCTCCTACGTCGAACAGGGCGGGACCGCGGTCATCTCCTTCTGGTCCGGCATCGTGAACGAGCAGGACCAGGTTTACCTCGGCCCGTACGGCGGCCCGCTGCGCCCGCTGATGGCCTGCGACGTACTGGACGTGGCGCCGCTGCCGCCCGGCGAGGTCATCGAGATCGAGTGGGAAGACGGCGCCCGGACGCTTGCGAGCTTCTGGCTGGACATCTGCGCCGAGCCCACGGAAGAGGACGCTAAGGTCCTGGCACGCGCGGTCAGCGGGCCCTGGGCAGGCACCCCGGCCGTGGTCAGGCGGCAGTACGGAAAGGGCACCGTCTACTACGTCGGCACCCGGCTTGATCATG
>Ga0335075_10019408_pt1 | contig 10053 bp, 11 predicted proteins | sample Lox_Sample_24_FD_206723 | JGI IMG/M metagenome (GOLD analysis project Ga0335075, IMG submission 206723) | Soil microbial communities from Loxahatchee National Wildlife Refuge, Florida, United States - Lox_Sample_2.4 | ecosystem: Environmental > Terrestrial > Soil > Wetlands | place: USA...
CAGCCAAAAAAAAAAAAAAAGGTGAGATTGATCTTGCAAGCATCCTCATATACAAAATATGCAGTGTTATTTTACCTTATCGGCGCTCTCCGATCAAGCAGCTGATCCTATCGCCGAGAAAAAGATCCCTGCACTTTCTCACTTTCAATGAGACAACCTCAATGGCAGCCCCTACGCTGGCATTTTCCCTTCAGGCAAGATTGACATCAACATCAGTGCTTTCACATCGGTACCGGCTATATATAAATGGTTCAAGAACTAGTTTTCTAAATCTGAGACAAGATGTCTGAAGCAGCGTGGAATGAATGCTCTTGGCAATTCTATTTTGAAGTCGATTGTCATTAGAATTCCATTGTTCGTCTCGTAGATTCAGTGCGATTTACCCGATTTCAGCCACACTGGCTCCTCTGTCTGCCCATGTCCTTACCCTTCAAAACGGATTCAGTGATTGGCCATACCATGCTTCCTTATGCGCCTCGCGCTTTGACCGGTCTATTGGGAGAGTAAACTTTCGCTTTTTCCTTGCAGCCCGGCGAGATCCAGGTCTGGAGAGCCTAGAGGAGCGAACTCACGCATGTTTCATTATGACTTTGAGGCACGTTATGCTCTTTGTAGACCTCAGGGCCGAGGTTCGTAAGCAGCAGGTCGTTTTCGGGGTTTCCCAAGCTCTGACTGGGACAAGACATAGAAGCTACGTATTTGAATGGTTGACATGTAGCTAGATAGCGTTCAGCGTGATTCTGTCTCGCAAGTGTTTGCCAGTTGACGAAGTTTTGTACAGTGTATAGCTGTCGTCCAGGTGATGGTCCATGAGCTGCGGACTATGCTTTCAATATTGGGCTCGCTCCGAATACCGTTTGCAGAGCATTTACTTGGGTCGACGGTGCTGCTAATTTTCGACAATTATTGATTCTAAATGAATCAGGTGGTGCATAGGAGGTAAGTAGAAGAAAGAGGGAGGACAGGCCGGCAAGACACCTGGTTCATACTCTGATCATGACTATGCGGCAAAGTGCTTTAATGCTACCTAAATTAAATATCAGGCCATTTTTAAGTCGCCACTATCGGCTATCGAGACCATACAGTACGATTTAGGGAATCGCTCGGAATTACATCCGAGTTTCGACAACACTTTTACATCCTCGTTCTTCCTCCTTCATATGATCATATTTTCGTTTTCCATCTCCGCGAGCCCATCGATAGGTTTGCTGCGCACTATGGCGACCTAGGTTATCCAAACCGAGGATAACTTTCCGACAATCAATAGACGAAGACTTAGTTCGTATTCATAATGTCTTAATCTAGACGTCCTGTATGAAATAGGATCAATAATTAGTAGGATATAATGACTCATATTTTGCTCGTCAGCTCTAGATCTAGATCTACGTTCTTTCAGAGGGTCTCCAACAAATACCTTTTCTTCGAACCCATGTGGACTGTTCTCTTCGTCTGCAACTTCTCTCGGCTTGACGTAGGACATGTATTCGTCAAAGACAAACAAGGCCACCACCACGGAACAATCTCTGCGCTCCTTCCATTAGAGGGATTGAGGACTGGATGCAATGGGATAAGGACAATGGTGCGGATATGTCACATATAACGCTAATAGCGGACCCTCCGATATCCTACATCAACCCGTCACCGGCATCGACATATGATGACCGGAAAATCTCGAACAGCCAAGACTTAATTGGTATTCGGCCATCTCTAGGGTTAATGGACACGTCAATCAATGCGATTGGCCGATTTGTTTCCAAAGAGATGCTTTTCAAACATGAATCGAACAAACCCACGTTATCATTCGATAACGACTTGCGGTTACCTCTGGACCCCATGGAGCTATCGACAGGAGAATTTCTAGATTCAGTTTTTCCCCTTACAGAGCAATTCCAGTTTAGTGCGATTGCAAATAGTTGCTCAAACCTCCGTCTCGAACAAATTTCCCGTCAAACCTCGATTTCCAAAGCTTCAATCTCTCCGAACAGAGTCTCCCTCCAGTGAGCGACATCCATCAAAAAATGTCTATATCATCGCTAGAGCAGAGTATCTATCCGTATAGCAGAAAGCGAAAGTCTTCCGCTGGTAATGGAGATACCGACTCATTACCTACAGAGCCCAAACGAGTGCAAGAGGAAAAGTAGCCCTTAAGTTGGTTCAAGAGAAATATCGGATGAATCTCAACGAAGAGATAGATGCATTACGTGACAGCATACCGAGCCTTTGAGCGGCGTACAAAAGATCCCAAGGCGACAGGCATTATGGCGACGACGACCCGATAAAGGTGTGGTATTATCAAAACGACGGAATGCATACGACATCTAGAGAGACGTAATAGCAAACTTGGCAACGAGAACCCTTACGATGATGAGGTCAGCAGGATAAAATAAGGGCATAATTCAAGATCCAATGGATTTGTCAGGGATGCAACAACCTTGCCAGGCGAACAGCTAAGCAGTCGATCAGGGTCAGACCCATGGCTTAGGTCGTTACGTACGGTCTGTTAGAAGGCAAAGCTGTGGCGGCTGCGGTTACATGAGCAAGTCGATGGTTGCCTCACTAGCAAGCCTCACGGTCATCCAAGGATTCAGTGAAAGGAGCCAGCCGAAGACACGCCTTCCTTATGTGCGTGCTGCAAGCAGAGTACATAGGCAGCATGAAACATGTTGTGTAACCTCTGCATCGCCCCAATACGCTTGGGTATATGTCGTCGCTGGAAAACCCGCTCGTCTTGCTACTATGGCGTCGTCATCATCAACGTCGTCATGAAGCTGTTTTCCAAATTGTATGAGGACTGTATCTTCTGCCAACCCCACTGCGATCGCATTTCTTCCAACTGAGCACATTGGGCCAGCCCTACCTGTGAATAGACCGCTCGTTAGCGCATGGATGTCAATTATCCCTGTCGCTGTCATCGCCCAGGCTTTCCAGGCTTCTTCATCCATCTTTGAGTCCTCCTGAGGTAATTCTGCTTTCCTTCTAAACCGTGTACCGTACTGGGCAAAGGTCTTAGACATCCTTGGTGGATCCTGCTTCTTTTGTCTTACCCCAGCCACTCCATTCGCTGCAGTGGCTTCTCATACTCCTGCATACTGCATGGAATAGATTTTTTTTCGCTGCCTACAACAGTCCTGTTACCTAGGGCTATTTAATATGTCATTTATATATCCATCATTCTTCAACGCCCAGCCAAAAGGAGTCAAGCCCATGTCAGACCTCATACTCACGGCAACCGCTTCTCTAGTATCGTCTGTGGAGGTTCGGCGCAGCACATGGCTTACCGCCGTTCAGGCAGTTTGGGTTCCTCGACAGAGCTTTCTGCTCCAAAATTACAGCACTCGTGTTAAAGTCTCTCAATCTCCGTCTCTGCAATATCTTTGGATGCCATGGATATGCAATGTTGACAGGGGCAACTGGCGGTAAGAGTTAAAGCGTGGGAGATTGCTCTGGATGCGCAACTTGCCAGTTGCGATGCTGAGATCAGCATAAGTCGGCTTGTCTTGACAATGATAACTTCTGGAACGCTCTCTGAAATACCCTGTCGACTAATACTCAAAGCTCTCCACATTCATGTTCTTCTATGGGAAGTCGCCCCATTGCAGATTGGGATGTTGGTATTGTACAGAAGCTTTGCTAGGAAGCTTCAAGCAAGTCAATACCGCAATGCTATGTGTGAACGTGTTTAATTGGCTGGGCTGGGATGGACCATCCCTCGCCTGCATTTTAGCGTCTTCGGCAATTTTTAGCGAGAGATCGCTGTGGTTTAAGGAAGCAGCGTCAACAAAAACATTAACGTTACTCTCAGGCTACACAATCGCTAAAACTCCGGGCTTTAATCAAACCATGGTGGTCTCTCGCTAAAAATTGCCGAGGCGCTAAAATGCATGATCCTAGCGAGTGAGGGGATAAGTGCTGTTACAAGTTCCATGCTATCCCCCTTGACAGCGGACTCCCTCAGTTAATGTGGAATCAGTCTTGGCAAGAGGAACATCAAAAATCGATGGCCTGAAGAAGCCCGTGGCTGTAGCGATATTCACCGTATAATTTAGCGACCAGAGAGCCTGAGCGAAGTAATTTGAAGCTTGAAGAGCAGACTTGGTGCATTTCTCGCTTATTTCGCGCTAAGCGATTGAAGGAATGCCTGGCTTCCCTTTCAGTACAGACTGATCATCTCCATCATCATACACCGGACTATGTACTGTGGTACCTCGATAGCATGGCAGACCTTAGCTCCAAGAGTTTCTTGATGAGAAAGAGCAGTTATCACTCGTAGGATCTCATCTGATTCGTAAACGTACCGAATATTGTGCGCCACCATAGTCAGGCCATCTCCTAACGAAAAGTCACACCATAACCACAATTTCTAGTACGAATTACCGTGGCGACTTTAATTCTCCACGGTCCTATCGCAAAAAAGCGGTATATAGCCATGCTGTTCAGATTTTTTTGCCACATTTACATTGAGTCACAACATTCAGACTTTGAGTGATCATCTGGAACTTTGACGCGTACACGCAAAAGTTCTTGATCATCTTAGCGCCGAACTCCTCAATTTGGGGCACGAATGGAATACCGATGATTCATATCTTGTAGATGATGCAGAAAATCAGCTGGCAACACAATCAAGGCGATATCATTGGCCCAATCAAGACATTAGCGGCACAGAAGACGTTGACGGCTCGGTATCCTCCAAATCCTCCGAGGATTCTGAGGATTCTGACAGTGGCGATAACTCTGCATCTGATTCCGTGGAGAATTTTGAAGGAGAGGACAATGATGACAGCATCTATGGTGCATACGTGTACACGTCCACAGCTAGGACCATTACAACGCATCCCAAGACTGCGATGCATGTGCCGGTTCAGGAGATCATCGAACTCAACTAGAAGATGAAATTATAATGTCATCCGTCTCATATCACCTCAAAAGGTTTGCGAAGATGCAGGGTACGGCCTCGCCTGGTACGCGACAATAGGATGTGACTCCTTTCGAATAGGTGCAGACAATGCGTGGAATGTGGCAGTAGGATATAGACAATGATTCGATCTTTGCCGGCGGCGATATAGGCAAGCAAGCAGGTTGACTTATCGCTGAATGCCGTGTCAGTCATCAAAAGAGGTTGGGAATAGGGGTCATGGGGTAAATTCTATAGGACTGTCTAAGGTATCCAACTAGATTGCGAGCATGGTCATCGCCGATCAAAGATTCAAAAAGCAGCATATATCGCATAAGTCCCGCAAATTGCAACACGTGCCATCTAATTCGTCACCGAATTGCCACTCTCCCATCACCGTTTTCATCACAGATTTGGGCATCCCCATTTCTAGCGGCTTCGCCGTTGCCCATCCCGTCAATGAACCACCGCCCTAAACGCTCGCGAGTAGTCATATGAACCGCTACAATGATATGGTACTTACTTTATCCTCTTCGGCGGTAAGGACCTCTGTTACTGTTATGGCGGGATGGTGTGGTCGCTTACACTTCGCTGCTGCTCATGTTCAGAACCTTGGATCCAGCCACCCTTCGAGATGATCATTATATTCGCAGATCGGTTTCCTATCTCGGGACAGTCGTTGCGCAACATTCTCTTACCACCATTATCGTCACTGTTGCCATCAGTGTCTCTTTATGTGTGCCGGTCCCGTTTCTATATCACAATGAGTCCTCCATATATTACCCGAAGCTTCCCGACCGTGTCTGGACATCAGCAGAATCTTCTGCAAATGGCGAGAATTTGATCCCCGATATTTCTATCAAGCAAGCTTGGATATATGGCAGCTGGATGAAGGCACTGGAGCGGGAAACCCTACTCGAGGCCCTCGCCGTTCAAGACATGCTTCTTGGACCGATGTCGAGCTGCGATACTGTACCAGGCACGAAGATATCTCTCACATCGTCAAAACGCCTACTGACTCTAGTGCGTCAGAACTCGACATAACCCCATCATTCCTCCATTCGCCTCTATTATACTGGAACTGCTCCGCTGCGGCAATTGAATCGGATAATTCAATCCTAATGACCATCAATAGCCAAGCTCATCGAATCTCACCGACGAATCTCACGCTAAGGCCATCATCGGTCTTAACAGGAATACGCTTATCCCACAACGGGCTCGTTGCTGCTGATGCGCTAGTCGTGAGCTTCTTTTATAAAGCCGAATCGAGAGCAGGAGACTTATGGGATGAACGAGCGGAAGCACTAGCACAACTTGACAAGAGCAGATGGGATGTCTATCCAGCTGATGGCAGAGAGACTAGCAGCAGGTTCTTCAAGTTTCAATCTCGGCCGACTGGTGTCCAAGACAGGGCTATATTTTTTGGTTCCTACTGTTTAGTATTGCTCTATGTCATTTTCAGTTTACGAAATTTAACGACGTTGAAGAACAGGGTTGGTTTATGTATGACGATTGCCCTACAGGTCAGTACTTTTTAGAGTGTCTAAAATTCAACGTCATACTGATGATTCTTATATTGCAGGGATGCTTCTCGATCCTCTCCGGTCTTACGCTTGCTGCATTTCTCCACATTGATGTTTCCAACATACCTCCTGAATCATACCGATTTATTGTTCTTGTAGGGATAGAGAACATGTCAGAATCTGCTTGATTATATCTGTGACGAGGTCTAATCTGCATCAGGTTTCGACTCGTTAACGAAGTGGAGAAAACGCCTCTCCAAGACCAATCAGTGGCCCGGGTTGCTACTGCGCTTGGGGTCGTAGGCCATCTATCACTAATAGCGGTCGCACAGAACCTTATCATCCTCTGGCTTCTATCAAGAGTGGCTTCTCCTGCACTAGCCGCATTCTGTGGGTTCGCTGCACTTTCCCTGATCATTGACATCGCGCTCTTTTTCACGTTCTTTGTCGCAATGTTGAATATAAGTTTGCGGAAGTCCGGGCATCGAGATTCTTTCGAGGAGGTACATCAGCGTTGCAAAGCTCAAAGCACAAAGGCCGGCCCTGTGAATGGACTCGCTCAGCAGCAACGAGGTGATATCATGCGGCGTCCCAGGCACGCTGCATTGCCTCATTCACGTATTCTAGGTACTATCATCATAATTTCGTTTCTATTTATGCTAAACAGGCATTTCCTTGAAGGAAGAATAACATTTCACTGGGCTCGAAAGTTCGCAGTCCTCTCGGACGGGAACGAGTTCAACATGGGAAAAGGTCAGCGTGAACAGAATGCTATACTCGAGCAAAATGGAGACTCGGTGGACTGGATTAAAATGCAGGACCATAAGACAACTAGCGAAATCCTCCACATAGCCAATCCTCGATCTTATACCCTCTTAGCTAGAGTCTACGATCCTTTGGTGGTTGTATTAAAGTGCGCAGATAGAAATCCCTTGCCAGCTGAAGAGATATTGACGTCATCACCAATTACCACTGTCATATTTGGACTTTTATCGCCGTCCGTGGTCATATTCTGTTGCGTTGTGGCATTAACGTTGGCTCTCCGGCATGGCTCCTCGATTGGCACCCAAGAGAAGACCAGGAATGGCAGGTTCAAGCCAGAGACTCTCTCCTCCGTCAAACGTCTTCCTCGTGGCCACTCCCTAGATATTTTTATGCTCACTACATCCTCAAAGCGCTTTTTGGCGTCAGTTGGATTCGACCATGAGATTAGAGTGTGGAATTTAGAGTCGCAAATAATCAACAGTCAGCTCATCCCAGCCCCACAGCTGCATAAATTGTGGCCAGTGGCTGCAATCGCAATTGATAACAAGGCTGAATGGCTTTCAATTTGCTCCAAGTCGGGTGAAGTAAGCTTTTGGAATATCAAGCTTCAGTATTTCAGCCGATCAATAACTGTCAACCTTGGCACTCACTTAGTCGCATGCTTTTTCACTTTGAGCCCTCATCATGATAGTCTACATCTAGCAACACGGTTATTGTTAGTTGGCGCCACTGGCTGCTTAACAGATATCGAGGTCGAAACCACCAATGTTATATCTCATCAAATCTGCGCTAATCAGGTACAATCATCTCATATCAACTCCCCCCGACGCATGCCATTAAGGCTCATTACAATCAGCGAAGATAACATGGTCTATATCACTGCAAAACGGGGAGATTGCTGGACTTCTCAAGTTGTTGATTTTTCTATGCCAGTTTTGAGCCAGCCATCACGTTTACGCTTCACTATCATTCCTGATTTAAGAATGGTGGTATTAGTTTGGAATACTGATACCCGTCAGCTGTATTTGATTGATCTTTTGTCGGGTTAGTGCTTTCTGAACCATGCTACAATGTCCCTGCTAATAGTACGCGATAAAGGTGCTGCAATTTACACATTTCGCCCAAGAGCGTTCAAGCATCAAACATTGCGAGCTATTCACTCGCCACCTCAGCAGTGCCTCTACTGCGGAGCAATAGCACTTATATCATTCTCGATTGCCTATACCGAAGAGCAAGATGAATCATTCACGATGATCACATTAAATGTAGAAAAGAATCCACGATTTAAGACGGGTCTAATTTGCCTACGTGCTGGAAGAGACTTTAGAGAGCGAAGGTGCGTTGGATTTGAAGCTAGCACCGAGAAAATCTATTCTATGCAGCATGCAGGAGTATGGGAAGCCACTGCAGCGAACGGAGTGGCTGGGGTAAGGCAAAAGAAGCAGGATCCACGAAGGATGTCTAAGACCTTTGCCCAGTACAGCACATTGTTTAGAAGGAAAGCAGAATTGGCCCAGGAAGACCCAAAAATAGACAAAGAGGCCTGGAAAGCCTGGACGATGACAGCGACAGGGATAATTGACATCCATGCGCTAACGAGCGGTCTATTTACGGGTAGGGCTGGCCCAATGTGCTCAGTTGGAAGAAATGCGATCGCAGTGGGATTGGCAGAAGATATAGTCCTCATACAATTTGGAAAACAGCTTCATGATGACGATGATGATGATGACATAGTAGTGAGAAAACCGCCACGTGCAAGATTGGCAGGACGATCTAGAAATGGCTAAGTAGATCGCTCTAGGACTTAATTTTCACTTTCCTATGGGCGGTGTTAGGCAAATCAATCGTCTATAACAATCTATCTTCTTTGCGTGCATGTTGGTCTATGTATGTAGGACTCCTATACGACCAGTCGGGGATCCAATGCCCTGATATCTGCACTGATTGCTTCGCCATCAAAGATAATTTCACTAATAACCTTTCCAGTTGCTGGTGCATTATGAATACCCCAGGAACTATGTCCTGTTGCCATTAGAAGTCCTAAAACCCCGGTTTGCCCAATTAATGGCCCTCCTGAGCCACCGACATCAACTGTGGGCAGATAACAAGCTCGCCGACTTGTTACAACGCCATCATGGAGCTCGTCAGATATGCCTGCAACGGCATCTACAATGCTTTGACAAATCTCTTTGGAGACCTCAACCTCATCCGTACTTGCTGGAAGAGGAAGATCATTGTCGCCTGCCCCGCAAACATAAACCTCGTCGTTTGGTCGCGAATATATTTCTGGACTTATGATTTTTGTGTTTTCCTGCGACGTTGCTGAGTATCCTTTTTCTATAGTGCCATCGTCCTCCGTTTGTAGCTGGGGAACAGAGATATCGGTAAAGAGACAATATGCCGATACAGATCTAATAGGCCGAATCGTGACACTGTGGGCTCTCAAAGCAGAGACAGGAGCAGACGGAAACAATACCGGCGTCCATGGTCCAGCTGCAAGAACAACAGTAGTAGCAGGTATTGATCGAGATTCAGATGTTGCTTTTTCAATATAGGTAACCGATTGCACTCTTTTTCCGTGAGGTACCTCAAATCGCTCAGTAGAAGATTGATCATCATAGTCGGTGTAGCCAATTTTGTGAACTGAACCAATAATAACCTTGACACCACCTTCCTCGGCAAGCCTTGCCATAGTATTGGTGAACTGGGATGGATTTAGCTGGGCAGTAGCACCTGTAGTAGAAATGTCCTCATAGCTCTCGACGCACTTGGAGCTAAACCAATCTAAGTCGTCTGGTAAGTCTGCGATTGGCAAAATTTTCGATTCCTTCTTCTGGTACTTCCGTTTTCCTAACGAAACCCACGAAGCGATCT